>Ga0209234_1000308_pt1 | contig 16032 bp, 15 predicted proteins | sample GraSoi013_1_20cm_2_FD_185816 | JGI IMG/M metagenome (GOLD analysis project Ga0209234, IMG submission 185816) | Grasslands soil microbial communities from the Angelo Coastal Reserve, California, USA - Sample 08_20_2013_1_20cm (SPAdes) (version 2) | ecosystem: Environmental > Terrestrial > Soil >... | reverse complement strand
CTTCTCGACCGCCCGCTTGGCGTCGGCGGGCGTGACCGCCTTCAGGTCGACGGGACACTTGTCCATCTTCTCTTCGATGTCCCGGATGGGGCAGCGCGTGATCCCCTGCGCCTTTGCTTCTTCTATAAATGCGCGCATCTCGGGCGACAGCGCGTCCTTGCCTTCGGCCTCAGCGCGAATCTGTTTGGCGCGTAGCTCGGTGAACATCACCATCATCGTGTCGATATCGAATTCATCGGCTTCGATCATCGCCTGCTTGTTGTCATCCATCACGGCAGTGGTGACGCGCCAGATGTCGTGATTGCGGGCGAACCGCTCGACCGTATTACGCGCGAGCGGCCGCGCGATCAGCGGCACGAGCTGGAGACGCTGCCATCCTTCTTCGGTCCAGATGATCGGATCGGTCGCCACGCGGGCACGCTTGGAGATGGCTCCTGTGACCGGACATCTGGTCTCGACTTCCGGCGTCACTGGCTCGGCGTCGGCATCGTGCCCCTGAACCTTCGTGGCTTTCATCTGCTCTGTCGCCTTCACCTCGGCGAGCGCGATCTCCTCAGCGCTGCCGATACCCATGATGAGCTGCATGTGGGTCGGCAGCAGTTTTTGGATCGCTTCGTCCAGCCACTTACTCGTGACCGTCGGCGGCGGGCCGGAATTCCCCACCTTCTCGAGCACGTACTCTTCGACCGCGCGGCGCGCGATGCCTTGCGCGAAGGGCGGCACCCGCAGAATTCGAACTTCGGCTTCGGGCGCCCACGGCAATCCAGCCTGGCCATCCTCCTCGATCCAGGGGATGTCCTCCGGGCGAACGCCGACGACGCCTACCAACAGCACGTTGTACGGCGTAAGTCGTACGAGATTGTCAGCCTGCGACCCGAGTTCCGTTCTTTCGACGCGGTGAGCGCCGTGCCGACCGATAACGAGGAGACTCGGCTTGATCTCGTCGGCCCATTGCATGATCACCTGGAACGGCTTGCCAATGAGGATTTGCGTCTTGATCGGCACGTCGGGGAACTGCTGCGCCATCACCTCGGCGCGCTTGAGGTTCGCCTGGCAAAGCTTGAGAAGCCCTTTATCGATGATGTTGTTGTGCAGCTCTTCCTGCTCTTCGAACTTGAAGACCTTGGACGCCTGATAGGACAGTACGTCTTTGATATTGTGGAAGACGACATGATGATATTCGACGTCGAACGCGCTGCACACAAACAGCGAGCCACCGAACTCCTGCGCCAGCTCGAGCGCCGCTTTCATCGCCTTGTAGCCGTACGATGAGCCGTCGACGCACACCATGAAGCGGCCGCCCGCGACTGGCTGCTGGTCGCGGACGATGAGCACGTCCTTCTCGACATTGCGCAGCACGCGCGCCGCCACACCACCCAGCTGCGAGAACTGCTGGCGCCCGAGGCCGTGCGCGCCGATCGCCAGGAGATCGTATTGCCGGCCCGACGAGCCGACGAGGCGCGCGGCGCTGTCTTCTTCTTCCGCGACGAGGCGGCCGTTCTCGCCCAGTTTGACGTCGCTGCGAACCTTGTCGCCGCCGTCATAGCCCGCGGCACGATTGGGATCGAAACCGATGAGGCCTGGGAGCCGGCCGGCGCCGCGATTCACCTCGTTGACGATCTCTTCGTAGTTGATGCCCTCGAGGAGCTGCCGGGTAAGCGCGACTCCCGCCGCCTCACAGCGCTTTCCCAGTTGGTCCAGAAAGCTGTCGGCAATCAGCTGCAGGCCCTTCTCGATCAGTTTGTCGTGAATCTTGCGCTGTTTCTTGATTTCTTCGGGCGTCTGGAACTGCGCGGGGAGGCCGGTCTCGAGCTGGCGGAAACGGACATCGTGGAGCCGGGCGGCGTAGACGTGGTTGCCGGTGATGCGCCCGCCGGTCTTGCGGCACATCTCGATGGCGCGCTCAACGGCCCAATCGGAGTGCGGCGAGTTGTCGACGGGAACGAATATCTCGCGGTACACCGCTACCTCCCCGAGTGACGCCGCTCGAGCGGGTTTTAAAACTCAGATGTCGGTGTGGATGCCGTCAGAGTTAAGGGATATGTAGACGGGTCCTAGCACTGTCAAGGAACTTGTTCACAAGCCGCGGGGACGATTTGAATCCCGGCCGCGTTCCAAACCGTAATCGCGTCCACCGGGCACGCGTCACAGGCACGCACCAGCGTTTCCCGGTCGGTCGTGTCGAGCACCAAAAAGGTCGCCGTCCCCGTTTCATCCAGCGCGAAGGCAGCGGGAGCCTCGGTGATGCAGTCGCCGAACCCGACGCAGAGCGTGCGGTCGATGCGCACCCGCAGCTCGCCGATGGTGCGATCCTCGAAGTCGCTCACATTCCCTCCAACCCCAACTCGCTGCGCGCGCTGTCCATGATCGCCGGCGTGATTTCCGCGACACCGCGCTCGCGCGCGTAATCGGCGTAAATCTTCTTCACCATCCCGCGCACGAAATTGGGCACGCGATCCAGGCGTTCGAGGGCTTCCGCGGACCAGGACATACTGCTCCGTGCTCCGTGCTCCCTGCTCCCGTCTTCGAACGCGTCATCCCGTCCCGTCGCGACCATCTTGCGCACGGTCTCGAGCGGCTGAGCGGGCACCGTCCGTCCGCCGATCTCGACGCCGAGCGAGGCGACAAGCTGCGTCTCCATCGGATTCGTCAGCATCGCAACCACGCGGCCGCACTGCGGACACTTGAATGTGGCGGCCAGCGTGCCGTCCCCGGGAAGCGCGCGCTCCTCGAACGTCATCTGCTGATCGCATCCAACGCACAAGAACTTCATAGGAGGGATCCCAGCGCTGACCAGGTGTCGGGTGTGGGGTGCCACGGAATCCGTGCGACGACGGGAATCCCAAACTCCTTCGCCAGGTCATCGGCCGCCGTCCCGGTGAACTCGCGACCCACCATGTTCTCGACGATCCCCACCACTCGAGAACCACGGTCGAGGGCCGCGCGCATCGCGCGCCGCACCGCATCGCGCGATTCGGGCGTTGGGATCGTGACGGTGAGCACCTCCGGCGCACTGCCGAGGATATCGCACAACTCGAGGTAGCGCTGCATCCCGGGGGGCAGATCGAGTAGCAGGATGTCGAGCGTTCCCCAGGCAATGTCGCCGAGGAATTCGCGGAGCGCCGCCGCCTCCATCGCGCCCCGCCATACGAAGCTCTCCGCAGTTGGCCCCTTGAACTCGAGCGGCGCGCCGTCCTCGAGGAGGAGCGCCATCGAGATGCAGCGGACTCCCTCCGGGCTCAGGGCCGGTGTGACGCCGTCCTCCGGATAGGGGATCTGGAAGGCTGGAAGGGAGAGCAATCGGGGAATCGTCGGCCCATTCAAGTCCGCGTCGAGGACACCGACCGACCGGCCCATGCGCGCCAACGCTCTCGCCAGGTGCGCCGTGACGTAACTCTTCCCCACTCCGCCCTTTCCACTCATGACCGCCATAACACGCTGCACGCCCGCCAGGCGCTGCGCGACGCGGTGCCGCTGCGCCGCTATTTGCTGGGGAAGTCCGGAGCGATCTGAAGCGGTGAGATCGTGGTAGGTACGCATCGATTGGAAAGATGCGTCGTACGACTGTACGACGCTACGTTGTAGGCGTACAACGTAGCGACATGGCGTCCTATGACGCTAATTTCCAGCAATGATCGAAGCACTGAAGCAGAAACTGCAGACGGAAGTCGAGCGCTTGAATCACGAGATCTCGTTCGTGCTGCCGAAAGAGATCGAGAAGGCACGCGCTCACGGGGATCTGCGCGAGAACTCCGAATACAAGGCCGCGCTCGAGCGCCAACAATTCGCGCAGGCGCGCGTCCATCATCTGCGCCTGCGGCTCTCGAAACTTTCCGACGTGCGCGAGCAGGACATCCCGCGCGACCGCGTCGGCTTCGGCTCGCGCGTGACCGTCGAGGACATCGATACCAAGAAGAAGGAGATCTACGCACTCACGCTCGGGGAGTTCATCGAGGGCGAAGACGGCGTCGCGGAGACGCCGGTCTCGATGGCATCGCCGCTGGGCCGCGCGCTCCTGGGCGGCAAAGTCGGGCAGAAGGTCGAGATCAGTCTCCCTATGGGCAAGCGCAAACTCAAGATCGTGGGGCTGGATACGGTGCATGATCTGACGGAGCGGCATGCGTGAGCGAGACGCTGCTCTTGACTAACGCCTTCAGGTGTGGTCAGTTAGAGCCACGAAGCGTGGCAACCTTGGGGGAGGGTGCATGACGTCGGTTCGTCTTTTGACCGCTGCGGCGGTCTTCTTGCTTTCCGCCCCTGCGGCAAGCCTCGCTCAGGCCGATCCCGACCGTACCGTCGCCGGCGGCGGCAACTTCCCTGCCGGTTGGCACGTGCGTACTGAACCGAGTCACCAAACCGGCCAGCCGGCCCCGCTCGAGAACGTGAAGTTCACGAGCATGGGCGATGGGTTACACACGACGGTAGGCCCAGCCGCGATTTACTGGCGCGATCGCGACACCATCTCCGGCAATTACCACGTCGTCGCGAAGCTGACGCAGATGAAGAATCCCGCCCATCCCGAAGCGTTCGGGATCCTGATCGGTGGCAAGAATCTCGCGGACTCCGGCCAGCGCTACACCTACTTTCTCGTGCGCCCGATCGATGGCACGTACTCGATTCGTCGCCGCGGCAGTTATGCGACGCGCCCGACGGCAGTCGTTGAGTGGACGCCCAATGCCGCGGTCACAAAGGCCGACTCCAGTGGCCAGGCGACGAACGAGCTCAGTATTCAGGTGCTGGGTGGGAAAGCGAAATTCATGGTAAACGGCAAAGAGGTCTATACCGGCGATGCCGCGAACCTCGACGTGAAGGGCGTCGTGGGGTATCGCGTCAACCACAATCTCGACGTGCACCTCGGGCCCCTGGGGATTCACAAACTGTGACCCATGTAACCGGGGCGGCCGGCGAAGACAGTTTCTCGTTTACTCCGTTCACGCGGCATCCATTCTTCACGCAGGTGAATCGCTGGATCATCGACAAGGTGATCGGGCCGGGTCGCCAGATCATCGTGGATCTCGGCTGCGGCCCGGGTGCCGTGACGAAGCTTATTCTGGAGCGTCTCTCGGGGGCCGAGCCGCCGCCGCTCGTCATCGGCGTTGACCCGTCCCCTTCAGCCATCGCGAGAGCGCGCGCCTGCATCTCTTCGCGATTCGCAGAATTCAAGGAGGGGACTGCCGAACTCTTATCGCGTCTCGTCCCTCCCGCCGACGCCGTCGTCTTTCTCAACGCGATTCATCTGGTGCAGGACAAGCATCAGGTGTTGGGTGAGATCCGCAAAGCGCTCAAACCGCGCGGTCTGCTGGGATTCAATTCGACGTTCTTCAATGGCGCCTACGTCGAGGGCACGGGCGGCTTCTGGCGTCGCTGGATCGTGCGCGCCGTCCAAGTGCTGCGGGAAGAAGGCATTGCCGTCAAACACGAAGGACATGCGGCGGCCATGCAGTGGCTTTCGGCCGACGATTATGCGCAAGCCTGCCGTGATGCCGGGCTGCGACCCACATCCGTCGAGCTGGTCAAGGTCGATATGTCAGCGGAGAGCCTCGCGGACATCGGCCGCTTCTCGCTCTTCATCGAGGGTGCGCTACCAGGGGTGCCGCTCGAGGAAGGATCGAAAGCGCTGCAAATCGGCCTCGAGCGGACCATGGACGAGCTCAAGGTTGATTCGGTGGAGCGGAACTGGCTGGAGGTGATAGCCGAAGCGGATTGAGGCCCCCCCCCGCCCAAATCGTCAACGCGAGCACCAGCAGCGCCCCCACCGTAATCACATTCAAGGATTCGAGCGTCGCGCGCAGCTGTCCGCCGATGAGCGCGGGCGCGGTAAGCGTGAGACAGACGAACGACGCCCACCAAAACGCCCACGGTAGTCGGGACTTGTTTTCCTGAATGCCGCGCCACACAAGCCAGTATCCAGGGAGTAGCGTGACGAAATGCGCCTTCCATGCGAGCGGCGAGATGAGCGTCATCAGACATAATCCAACCGCGACTTCGCTGAATACCGAAGGATCCGCGAGCCCCGGTGGATGGCGACGAAACGCAAACGCGAGCGCGATCACCGCAACCGCCACCACGCCGTAGAACACGTCCACAACGCGCGCCGTCGGCCAGGACGCCACCGCATAGTGCAGCGGGTCGCGGGCGCCGCCCTCCGCAGTCAGCAGACGCTTCATTGCCGAGAGGAACGACTGATTCGGATAGACGGGCGTCGGGTCGTGCGTCTCTACCGCCGCCCGGGCACGCCACGATCTCCACCGCTCGACGGTCGTGGCAGGTCCCCATGTCACGAGCGGAAGCACGACGTTCAGCACCAGGAGAAAAGCCGCCGTCCACGCCGCTGCCCGCCACGCGCGCTTATAAAGGAGGTAGGGAAGAAAGAGCAGCGGTACTGCGCGGAGGCTGGTCGCAGTCGCGAGTGCCAGGCCGCCCAGCGGCTCGCGCCGCCGTTGGAAGAGGTAGAACGCCAGCAGCACGAGGAAGATGACATACAGATTGATCTGCGTGTGCTGAAGATGCTCTTGAAGAAGCCGCGCGGTCATCAGTACCGGGACGAGCACCCCAGTCGATGCAAACGGCGCTGGCTCCTCGCCCACCAGACGCGCCATCAATCGACAGCTTCCCCACACCGTGGCTACGCTGCCGAGCTGCCAGAGCAGTAGGGCCATCGGCAAGGAGATACGAGCCAGCAGAGCGAGACCGGCCGCAAGAAAGAGAAAGAACGGCGGCCAGGTGTTGATCGGTAGGCCGTACGGATCGCCGCCTTGTAAGACGACTTCTCCGACTTGCGTGTAACCGGTGAAGACGACGCCATCGAGCCGGCCCAGGCTGCGCGCGATTTCCCAGGCTGCGCCAAGCACCAGCACCGCTGCAACGGCGCGGCGCCAGTTCACTCGAGGACGAATGCCAGCCGCTGGTACGATTCCCGTAGTGCCGCCTCGACGACGTGTGGTGTTTCGCCGCGGGCAAAGATGAACCCCGGATAGCGCGATCCTTCCGGAAACGGGACCAGACGCTCACCCGGGTGCGCGGTAATCTGCACATCGTCGATCAGCGGAACCGCTTTCGCTGCCGCGATGCCGCGCACTTCCCGTAAGGTGCCCGCCCCCGGAATTGGGATCATCATGACGCCGGCAGCGAGGCGCTCGCGCTGCAACGATGGGATGGGCATGCCGAGCCCATGCCGCAGAATGATTTCTTCGAGCGTCACGCCGCGGTCGCCGAATCGCAGCACCGCCGAGCAACGGCCGCCGATGGGACGCGCGGCCAGCTCGATCAGCCACGGACCGTGCTCGTTGTAACGCAACTCCGCGTGCACCGGGCCTTCGGCGATCCCGAGCGCTCGCACGGCGCGATCGGCGCACTCCTTAATCGCTGACTGCAATCCCGCGGGTACGCGCGACGGCGTGACGTAGATCGTCTCCTCAAAGAAGGGGCCGTCGAGCGGATCTGGTTTGTCGAATATCGCGAGCACGTGCAGCCTGCGATTCACCACCAATCCCTCGAGCGCGACCTCGTAGCCGGGAATGAATTCCTCGATGAGATATTGGCGCGCTCGATCGCCGCACGCCGCCGCGGTATCCGGCTCGGCGAGGATGGCGCACAGTCTACCATGCGCCGCCACAAACGATTGCACGTTGTCGGCGCGAATGACGCCACGCGATGCCGAAAGCCGCACCGGCTTGAGGACGCACGGAAACGTGATGGCATTCGCGATGGTCGCAGGATCTTCCTCGAGGTTACGCAACATGAAGCGCGGGACGGGAACTCCGGCCTTGGCCAGCAACTCCCGTTGCAGGTACTTGTCGCTCGCCGCGATCGCCGCGTGTACGGGATTCCCTTTCAGCTTCAGCCTGGTGGTGATGGCCGCGGCGATCACAGCTGTTGCATCGTCTACGGCGACGACCCCGCTGATCGGATACTCTTTGGCAAAGATGTGCACCGCATCGGCGGCTCGTTCAGGTTGTTCGAAATCGAGGGTGAGAAGACCTGCGGGATTCGACTCTTCGAGCGCGCTGGGCCGCTCCGATGCGACCGTCAACTCGACGCCCATCTGCCGCGCGGCCTCCACGAACGCCGCAGTGCGATACGTCGTGGTCGGCAGTAGCAGCAGCAGTCGAGGCGGTGAGGGCGTTATTTCTTCGAGGCTTGGAAGTAGGGGTTCGCGCCCGAGGTGTGATCCGTGATATCCACGATGCCGCGCACCTCTGGGACCGCCTGGGCGAGCAGACCTTCGATGCCCTGTCGCAGCGTGACATCCGCCATGCCGCAACCCTGACAGCCGCCTCCCATGCGGAGCATGACGACGGCATCCTGCACGTCGATCAATTCCACACGGCCACCGTGCCGCGCCACCATCGGATTCACCTGCTCTTCGAACACGCTGGCCACTCGCTCATATAGCGCATCATCGTTGACCGCGTTCGGGGGACGGGGTGCTGCGGAGACCGGCGGAAGGTCACTTGTCATCGCGGCACGGATCGCCAGCCCAACGGCCTTGCCGACCGCCTGCCAGGGGACGGGCGACTGCTTCACGACCGTCACGATGTTGCCCGAGACGATGAGCTCGCTCGCGTCGAGACCGGCGATCGCAAAAATCGCTTCAGCAAGCGGCGACCCCTGCGCCTCGTCCGCGCCGGTAAAGCGCCGCACCCCGTCCGCCAGCACCGGCACGCTCACCACGAACTTGCACCGGTTGTTGTCGATTGGCTCGGCGGTTATGCGAATGTCAGAGGCGGCCATGCATTCAAGTTAATCGTGATGCGGGATACGTGAAATGAGATGCGTGGAGCGCATCCCGCATCACGCATCCCGCTTCCCGTCCCTCATGAGCTTCGCGGCCTCGACCATGTTCCGGAGCGCGGCGAGCGTTTCGTCCCACCCCCGCGTTTTCAGCCCGCAATCGGGATTCACCCAGATCTGCGTGTCGTCCAGGACACGGGCCATGCTCTTGAGCGCGCCCCTGATTTCCGCTGTCGACGGCACGCGCGGCGAGTGGATGTCATAGACGCCCGGCCCGATCTCGTTGGGATATTTGTACTGCTCGAATCCCTGCAGCAGCTCGGAGCCGGAGCGCGCATTCTCGATCGAGATCACGTCGGCATCCATGCGCTCGATGACCTGCAGCACATCGTTGAATTCGCTGTAGCACATGTGCGTGTGGATCTGTGTGGCATCGCGCACGCCCGCGGTCGCGAGCCGGAAGGCATCGACCGCCCACTGGAGGTACTCCGCCCAATCGGCGCGGCGCAGCGGCAGCCCTTCGCGCAACGCCGGCTCGTCGATCTGAATCACGCGGATCCCCGCGGCTTCCAGGTCCAGGACCTCGTCGCGGATCGCGAGGGCGAGCTGCTTCGCGGTTTCGGCGCGCGGCTGGTCGTCGCGCACGAAGGACCATTGCAGAATCGTGACCGGGCCGGTGAGCATGCCTTTCACCGGACGTTTCGTGAGCGACTGGGCATACCGGCTCCAGCGTACGGTCATCGCATTCGGCCGTGAGACGTCGCCGAAAATGATCGGCGGCTTTACGTAGCGGGTTCCATACGACTGCACCCAGCCGTGCTCGGTGAACGCGAAGCCGGCGAGTTGCTCCCCGAAATATTCCACCATGTCGTTGCGCTCGAATTCGCCGTGTACGAGCACATCCAGCCCGATGTCTTCCTGCAGGGTGATGGTCTTGCCGATTTGCGACTCGATGAAGCTGTCGTATTCCTCCGCTGTGAGCTGGCTATCGTGGAGCTTCCGGCGCGCCGCACGCACTTCGGCGGTCTGCGGGAATGACCCGATCGTCGTGGTCGGATAGCGCGGCAACTCCACTTGCGTCTTCCGGCGTACGGCGTACGGCGCAGGACGCACGCGATCTTTTTCCGCCACAGCCGCCGCCCGGCGTTGCACGCCGGCGTCGTTGATGCGCTTGGAAGCGCGCCGGGACCTCGCCGCCTTGCTGCTGGCCTCCACAGCGGCCCGATCGCCCGTCGCGAGCGCGACGACTTCGTGCAGCTTCTGTTTCGCGAACGCGAGCCAGGTTTTGAGCTCCGGATCGAGGCGTGTTTCGAGGTCGAGATCGAGCGGCGTGTGCAGCAGCGAGCACGAGGGAGCGACCCACAGTCGATCCTCACCGACCGTCTTCACGGCGCGGTCGAGCAGCGCGCGCGGCGCTTCGAGATTGGCACGCCACACGTTCCGCCCGTCAATCACGCCGGCTGAAAGCGTTCGACCCCTTGGCCATTCGGACAGCAGGCGATCGAGTTGTTTCGGTGCACGCACGAGGTCCACGTGGAGACCCTGCACCGGCAGCGCCAGCGCGGTCGCCATGTTGTCGTCCAGTCCCGCGAAATACGTCGCAATCAGGAGCTGTGTCTTCCCGCCGCGTTTGGACAGTTCCCGGTAGGCATGCACGAACGCCGCGCGCTCCGATTCGCTGCGATCCAACGCGAGGCACGGCTCATCCAACTGTACCCACGTCGCACCCGCGGCGGCCAACGCGCTCAACGCGTCGGCATAGACCGGCAGCAGCGCGTCGAGCAACGACAGCCGGTCGAACGTCGCGCCCTTCGTCTTCGCGAGCAGCAGAAACGTGACGGGTCCGATGAGCACGGGCGTCGCATTGATGCCGAGGGCTTTCGCTTCCCGGAACTCGGCGACCGGTTTTTGCGATGCGAGCCGGAATGATTGCCCGCGCTCGAGCTCCGGCACGATGTAGTGGTAATTCGTATCGAACCACTTCGTCATTTCCATCGCGGTCACGTCGCGGCCTTTCCCCTGACTGCCGCGCGCCATCGCGAAGTACGTGTCGAGGTCGACCTCATTCCCCTGCCAACCGTACCGCGGCGGCACCGCGCCCACGAGCGCGCAGGTGTCGAGCATACGGTCATAAAAGGAGAAGTCGTTTGCGGGAATGCGATCGATACCGATCGCGCGTTGCAGTTCCCAGTGGCGTCGCCGGAGCTCCGCTCCGGTCGCCAAGAGTTGCTGCGCGGGGAGCTTTCCGGCCCAGTACCCCTCCGTGGCTCGCTTCAATTCGCGCGCGGCGCCGAGGGGTGGGAAGCCCAAATTCGAGGCGATAGTCATTGGAGAAGGGAATCTTAGGGGGTTCTAAGCCCTTACGGTACTTGGCCCGGTTATTGCGACTCCCGCCGGCAGAAATGCGTGTGAAATCTTCCCCGCGTAGGGACCCGCCCTCGTTGGGGCCCGTCGTGATCTCATTGGCGGCGGGCCTCGTTGTGCTGCTGGCCGGTCTGTTCGTAAACGGTTGCCGGATCAGCAAGTTACTCGGGCGTTCCAGCAGCGAGGGCGGGAATGGCGCTCCACTCGCGGTTTCCCCCCTCGAGGTCCGTGACTCGGCGCTCATCGGTTCAACGGCCGCACGGGTGGCCAAGCTCGATGTCAGCGGCAGTAGTTGGTTGGCCTCCGCCAATAATCCCTGGATCCACCTCACGCCTACGACCGGCAGTGGTCGTGCCAGCATCACAGTCGTACTCGATCCGCAAACGCTCACGCCGGGTGTCCATAAAGGATCGGTGACGGTCCAGCAACGCGAAGCGGCGGGGTCGAGTATCGCCGTCGCGGTCAGCTTCTTCATCCAGCAACCGATCCTGAATCTCAGCTCCGATGGGTTCAGTTATACCGCGCGATCCAGCAACGCCGTCTTCTACGACACCGTTGAAGTCACGAATGATGGCTCCGGCCCGCTGGCCTGGACGGCCAAGGTCGCGCATGGAGCGAGTTGGGTTTCGCTGGGTGCGACATCCGGAACAGCGCCGGGCGTGATCCCGCTCCGCGTCAGCAACGCAGGCCTGACGATCTTCGGCACGTTCCGTGACACGATCGTCGTGGAAGCACCGGGCGCCAAAAACAGTCCGGGGACGATCTCTCTGTCGCTGCGCCGGAGACACGACTGATGCCATCGCGCCGGCTTCGCTGGATCGGACTTTCCGTCGCGATGGGATTGCTCACCCTGTCGGTCGCCACGTGCCGGCTCGACCAGCTACTCAAGTCCAGCGCCCGCGCCCATCCCGTACTCAGCGTCGCTCCCACCGACGTATCGGACTCCGCACGCGCGGGTTCAGACGACATCCGCCATCAGGATGTCGTGATCACGAACGGCGGCGATGGCAAGTTCGACTGGTCCGCAACGAAGGATAAAGGCTGGATCTCCCTGAGCCCGAGCGAAGGCAGCGTGCCCGACACGCTCACGATCTCGCTCGACGCGCACGGCATGGCTCCGGCGACCTACCACGGCACGGTGACGATTCACGCACCGGGAACGGACGACAGCACCGTCGACGTCTCGGTCACGTTCGTCGTGCAACGGGCCGGCCTGAATGTGTCGCCGAGCGCCGTGACGCTCGGGACGAACGTGAACAGCAATGAGTCCTTCAAGGACACACTGCGGATTTCCAATAATGGAAACGGAATCCTCGTCTGGACCGCGAGCAAGAGTAAACCGTGGATCACGCTGGGCACCATCGCGGGCACCGGGCCCGGCATCGTGCCCATCACGATCAAGAGCGGCGGCCTCGCGGCCGGTAGTTACACGGACGAAGTCGTGATCACCGCACCCGGCGCCGAGGGCAGTCCCGCGCGCGTGGCGGTCACACTCAACGTCTTCCAGCCCGGTCTGTCTGTGCTGCCCACGTCGATTCACGACTCCGCGAACATCGGTGAGACGGTGCCGCGCATCGACTCGCTCGTGGTTGGCAATAGCGGTGGCGGAACGATTAACTGGACGGCCACCAAGTCGCATCCCTGGGTGACGCTGTCTCAAATCGCCGGCGCTGCACCGCCCAGCGACACCGTCGTCGTCTCGGTGAATCCAACCGGACTGCCCTCGGGCACATATCGCGACACCATCGTGTTCCGGTCGCCGCAGGCGACCGAGCCCCGCAAGATTCCCGTGCAGCTCGATATCGGCCGCGCCGTGTTGTCCGTGAAACCGACCACCATCTCCGATGCGGCGATGGTCGGAGACATCGTCAAACGCGACCATGCACTCGCGATTATAAACAGCGGTCAGGGTGTCCTCTCCTGGACCGCGACGGACGATACGACGTGGATCTCGTTGAGCGCGCCGAGTGGAACGGGTTCCGACACGATCGCTGTGACGCTCGATCCCAGTGGTCTGGCACCGGGGACGCACAAAGGCAACGTCATCGTGACCGCACCTGGAGCACTCGGCAGTCCGGAAATCGTTCCGGTGACGTTCACGATTCAGGCGCCGTGCGGCGTCACACCGGTCGATCCCGATGCTGACATAAACGGCTCGTTGAGCGTGAGCGATTGTGTTTCCCCGCAGCGTGCCGGGAGCCGGGCGGATCTGTACAGCGTCGACGCCAATGCCGGGGATACGTTCTCGTTCCGCATGACCGCGCCGTCGCTGAACTCGTACCTGATTCTGACGGACGCCGCCGGGAACGTGCTGGCGCAGAACGATCAATGTCCGGGAGAATCGAAGAACGCCTGCATCAAGAACTTCGGGTTCGCGAACGGCGGCCAGTACATCATCCAGGCGACTTCATTCAGCCCGGGCGAAACTGGGAGCTATACGCTCCACGTCGTTCGCGAGCTGCCCCCCCCGCCGCCGCAGGGTCTGGGTCAGTTCCACAAGGACGGCACGACTATCATCGCGATCGGTGGCACGACGTCCGAGGATGCCGTGCGCTTCAAGGGCACCGTGAGCGATCCCAACGACGCCGACTCAGTACGGCTCGAAATCGAAGTCGAACCCCTCGGCAGCCCCTTTACGAATGTCCGGACGAATCAGAGCGACTTCGTGCCTGCGTCGAACGGAAACGTTGTCGTGTCGATCCAAGCCGCTGTGTCGATGAACACCAGCTATCACTGGCAGGCCCGCAGTTGCGATAAGACCAACCGTTGCAGTGTCTGGCTGAAGTACGGCGACAATGCCGAGACCGCGGCCGACTTCGGCGTGGTACCGCCTGCTCCACCCCCGGGGGGATCGTCCCCATGAAGCGCCTGCTCGTCGTACTCCTGTTCGGCTGTTTGTTCATGCCCGTGGTGGCTCGGGGGCAATCGGCAAGCGACCTCTTGGACAAAGGCATTCACGCCTACTCGGTGCGCGAGTACGATGGTGGCGCGTGGCTGCTCCGCCGCGCTCTGGCAATCGACGGCTCGACTGCCTCCCCCCTGGCGCCCGCCGACGTGGCGCGTGCGCTGATGTATCTCACCGCGATCGAGGTCGCACGTAATCAGCGCGACTCGGCGCTGTCCGCGGCGCGGCGGCTGATCGTGATCGATCCCAAGTTCCGGCCGGACGAGAACACTTTCACCCCGCAGGTCATTGCGCTGGTTCAGGAGGCGCGGCGCAGCTCCCCGAGCGTTTCGATCCGCGCGCCCGGCGATACCGAGATCAGACCTGGTGCGGATGTGTTTGTCGTTCGGCTAGGATCTGCAACAGCGCCCGAGGTCACGGCTGCGGTCACGACCGCCGACGGCCGTATGGTGCAGAAGCTGTACACGGGAACGATCCGCGACAGCGTCGACCTGCGTTGGAATGGACTCGATGCCTCCGGCAATGCGCCGGCCGCTGGCCGGTATTCGATCGTCGTCACGCCCTCATCGCGGGATCGGAGCGCCGGTGGTGCGCGCGGCTCGTGGACGCTGCGCCTACCGTTGGAGTTAGCCAGGCCCGCGATAGACACGACCCCACTGCCCGCGGCACCGCCCGACTCGCTCTTCCGGCCCGAACGCGGCGATTACCGGTCAGCCTGGCACGCGCTGGCACCAGGGCTCGTCGCGGGTGCCGCGGTGCTGGTGCTTCCGAAAATCGTCGCGAGCGGCGAGCACGCGAGCAGTGCTCGACTGATCGTCGGCGGGACGATCGCGATCGCGGGGGTGGCAGCGTTCTTCTCACATCATCCTGGTCGCGCGATTCCGGAGAATGAACGATTCAACCGCAACCTGCGTGAGAATTGGAAGCGCAATGTCACCGAGATCGCCAGGCGCAATGCGGACCGCGTGCGCCAGGCGCGGCTCGTGATTCGTCCGGGCGCTCCCTCTCTTACGACGGGGGACACGCCATGAGACGCAACTTCGCCGTGTTGCTCGCCGCCGCGGCATTCCTCCCGGGAACGCTCCGCGGCCAAGGTTTGCGATTTACGGCAGACGCGTTTGGCTCGCAGGAAATCGTCCAGAGCCACGACGGTGCGGCCCTCATTCCATCATTCAATCGGTATACGGGACTGCTCTTGGGCGGTGAAGGCAACCTGATCAGCGAGCGCTTCGTCGCGCGGCTGCGCTACGCGCAGGGCCGGGTGACCGCCCGGAGCGACACCGGTGTGGTGGGCCGCGACCTTGTCGAGGGCGAGGCGCTTTTAGGAGTTCGCGCGATGCCATGGCTGACGCTTTGGGCTGGACCCACCGCGCGGGCGTACACGACGACCGACGGCGATCAGCGCTGGCTGCTCTGGACTGCACGGGCCAGTGCGCGCGGCACATTGATGCCGGGCCGCATGCAGACGTATCTCGAGCTGTGGGGCGCGCTGTCAGGAAACGTGGCGAATCCGGCGGAAAAGGCTGGTGGCCGCGGCGCTGATGTGGGTTTGGAAATGCGCCTGGGAGGCGAGCAGTCGCAGCTCTGGGGCCGGCTCGGCTACCGCATCGATTCCGCTCATGCCGACGGTCTTCGTGAGACCGTCGAAGCAGTCACACTCTCGATCGTCTACGGCTTTCCGCAGTAGCTAGGGATGAGGCGGATGGGGTGGGTGGCCACCCTTCCCGGGCGGCGGACCATTACGACCTCCGGCCTCGCCCTGGGCGCCCGCGGCACGCGCCAGACCCGCGGCGGCCTGTGCCGGCGTAGCACCATGGGCGACATCCGTCTGTAATCGTCCCGGTAGCGCGAGCAAATCCGCGGGTGCGCGGCCGGAACGCAACTCCACAGACACCAGTTTCACCGTTTCCGACGGCGGGACGCCGAGCGCCGTGAGCGTTCCGGCGACTCGCAAACCGACCGTGACATCCGCAGCAGACCTGCCGGTGCGAGCCAGATCTGTGATATCGCGACCGTGCAGGCCGGCGGTA
>Ga0209234_1000307_pt1 | contig 16035 bp, 9 predicted proteins | sample GraSoi013_1_20cm_2_FD_185816 | JGI IMG/M metagenome (GOLD analysis project Ga0209234, IMG submission 185816) | Grasslands soil microbial communities from the Angelo Coastal Reserve, California, USA - Sample 08_20_2013_1_20cm (SPAdes) (version 2) | ecosystem: Environmental > Terrestrial > Soil >... | reverse complement strand
TAAGAAGAATCGCTCTTCGCCTTGACCCTCTGCTGTCCAGGCAGGTGCTCTCCTAGCTGAGCTACGCGCCCACGCGAAATAACCCTTATGTTCTCAAGCATTGACAGTTACTAGTTCAACGGCATCAGCATCGTTTTTCAGTCCAACTTCGGTCCAGATGGGGCTCGTTCGGACCGAATCTCAGAGTCCAGAGCCATCTGCCAGGTCCAATCTTGGCGAAAATTCCACCTTCTTTGAGCTTGCAGCGGCTGTTCTCAATCTCTTCGTCACCATCACTTCAGGGCCCAGATGTGAGCACGTCCGTTCTAAACTGTTAGGTAACTTCCACTCGCCTTATTTACTGCTTCGTTGCATGTTGTGTGACGGAGATCGGAAGCACTTATAAATTTGAGACACTTCCAAATAGGGTTCATGCGACGGTTGTTCGCTGTATGGGACTGATGAATTTCTCTTCTCTCTTTCGACAAGGGTCGACGCTCACAAATGCTTCTGTGCGATCGAGATAATCGTTGAGGAGGTCACATGTCTGCGGCAGAAGGCCACGAGGGAATCATCCTCGTAGCCGATGACAACGAAGCTAACTGCGATCTGCTCTCCTCTCTGCTGAGCGCAGAGGGTTATCAGGTTGTCTGTGTAGCGAATGGCCAGGGGGCGCTAGAGCAGCTGAATAGCGACACGATTGATCTCGCACTGCTGGATGTGGTGATGCCCCGTCCAACCGGATTTGATCTTTGCCAGACGATGAAGTCCAAGCCGGAAACCCGCTTGATTCCCGTCATATTGCTCACCAGTTTGAACAGCGACGCCGACCGCATCCACGGGTTCATGTGCGGCGCTAATGATTTTCTCAACAAGCCCGTGAATAAGCACGAATTGCTGGCTCGCGTGTATTCCCTGCTGCGCTTGAAGCAATTCACCGACGAGCTGGACAACGCCGAGACGGTACTGTTCAGCCTCGCCCTGAGTATCGAAGCGAAGGATCCCTATACCGAAGGGCACTGCGACCGCCTTTCGAAATATTCAGTTGCGCTGGGGGAAAAGCTGGGGTTGCCCGAGGACCTGCGTGTAGCTCTGCGCCGAGGCGGTCTGGTTCACGATATCGGCAAGTTGGCCGTGCCGGAGCACATCCTGCTCAAGCCTGGACCGCTGACTCCGGAAGAACGAAAAATCATGGAACAACATACCATTGTCGGCGAACGAATTTGCACTCCTCTCCGATCCTTTCGCCATGTCCTGCCGATCATCCGCCACCACCATGAAAAGTGGGACGGTTCGGGGTATCCGGACGGGCTGGAAGGCGAGCAAATTCCACTCACCGCGCGCATCCTTCAAATCACCGACATCTACGACGCGCTAACAACTGACCGGCCATACCGCAAGGCTCTTCCCTTGGAGAACGCCTTTACCATCATGAGGGAGGAAGTAAAACGCGGCTGGTGGGACGCTTCCATTCTCGACGAATTCGAAACAATCGTCCTCGGCTCCGTGACGCTGCAGCCGGCGCGGTAGTTCAACTAACCATTATTTCCAAGCTATCTGGCCAAGGCGGTGTAACGATGCAATGGCGACTCGAGAGGAGCCTGATCCTGGCGGGATTCCTTACGGCCGCGGTCATCCTGCCGCTTGTTGGGTGGGAATCGTACTGGGATACGGTGCGAGTTGCAAAAGCCGCCCAGGCGCGGAGGCATAGCTACGAACTCGGCAGGGTGCTCGATGAGACGAGAGCTCGAGTCGTTGATGCAGAAACTGGGCAACGAGGCTTTCTCCTCACGGGAGATGCGGCCTATCTGGAGCCCTATCACGAAGCGATAAAGAACCTCGATCGGGTAACTGGCGAACTGAAGAAGCTCACTTCCGAAAATCCGGAGCAGCAGAAGCGCGTCGACACGCTCGAATCACTCATTGCCGGCAAATTGGCGGAATTCCAGAGGACGATCGATCTCCACAGGAAGCGCGGATTGGCAGGCGCAACCCAGGTGGTTCTCGGAGGCCAGGGAAAGCAATTGATGGACAGAATCCGGGCGTTACTCACGGAGATGGCAGACCAGGAGAATAATCTCCGCGATGTTCGCTCTCAAGAGATGGCGGACGCACTGACCGGCACGAGGCGTATCGTTCTGGCCGGAAACCTAGTAAGCCTGATGCTGCTGTTGCTGGTTCTTGCAACCTCGATCCGTGAGCTTTCCCATCGAAAACGCGCACAAGAAGCCCTGGCAAAAAGCGAACGGTTGCTCTCCACCACTCTCGGGAGTATCGGTGATGCGGTGATTGCCACGGACATGAATGGCGCAGTGACCTTTATGAATTCCGTCGCCCAGTCGCTCACTGGTTGGACAGGGGCGGAGGCCATGGGTAAGTCCATGGACCTGGTGTTTGACATCGTGGACAAAAACACGCGGAGCCCCATCGAGAACCCTGTCAAGAAAGTCTTTCGCGAACGGAAGGTCGTCGGTTTGGCCGACCACACTCTCTTACTATCCAAAGGTGGCAGGGAATACGACATTGAAGATAGCGCGGCGCCCATTCTCACAAACAGTGGCGAAGGACTTGGGGTCGTGCTCGTTTTCCGGGACATCACCGCAAAGAATCAGGCAGCAGAGGAAACAAGACGGCAAAAGGAACTTTTGCAACTGATTCTGGGAAGTATCGCCGATGGTGTGGTGGTGGCCGATTCGGCGGGGAAGTTTCTCCTCTTTAATGCGGCCGCCGAGCAAGTCTTGGGCATCGGTGCCACGGACACCACTCCGGACCAGTGGTCTGATCGGTATGGCAGCTATTTGCCTGACACCGTGACCCTGTATCCATCCAACGAACTGCCCTTGGTGCGGTCCATGCGGGGCGAGAGTGTTGACGCCGTAGAACTCTTTATCCGCAACGCGAGAGTGCCGCTCGGCCGGTTACTTAGTATTACGGGCAGACCTCTCAGAGGCGAGGAAGGCGCCCTGCGGGGCGGCGTTGTCGTTTTCCACGACATCACAGAGAGCAAGCGAGCGGAGGACGCGCTTCGCCAATCCAAGGAGCGATACCATCTGCTATTCGACAGTAATCCACATCCCGTGTGGGTTTATGACCTGCAGACCCTGGCCATCCTAGACGCAAATCGTTCTGCCGTCCGGAACTATGGCTATCTCCGCGAAGAATTTCTGTCCCTGACGATGAAGGACATTCACCTACCGGAAGATGTACCAACACTGCCCGAAAGCACCGGGAAGGCGCCGCCGGACACCGAAGCCACCGGCATCTCGAAACATCGCAAGAAAGACGGAACTCTGATCGATGTTGAAATTACTTCGCATCCTTTCGTCTATGGGGATAAAAACGCCCGCCTGGTCGTGGCAACGAACATCACCAAGCGTAAGAAGGCTGAGGAGGCCCTACGCGAAAGTGAAGAGCGGTTCCGTCTGCTGGTTTCGGAAGTGACGGATTATGCGATTCTGATGTTGGATCCGGAAGGAGTCGTTGCCAGTTGGAATGCCGGGGCCGAACGCATCAAGGGCTACCGGGCTCAGGAAATCGTGGGCCAACACTTTTCCCGCTTCTACCCAACGGAGGATGTGGAACGAGGCAAGCCTGCCTATGAACTGAAAGTTGCCACAGAGCTCGGGCGATGCGAAGACGAGGGTTGGCGCGTGCGCAAGGACGGATCACGGTTCTGGGCCAACGTGGTGATTACCGCCTTGCGCGACGGCACGGGACGGTTGCGCGGGTTCGCCAAGGTCACGCGTGACAGCACCGAACACAAGCGGACGCACGAGCTCATCATGCACGCAAAGCAAGAAGCGGAACGCACCAGTAAGTTCAAGGATCAATTCCTCTCCACCATGAGCCACGAACTGCGCACGCCTTTGAACGCCGTTCTTGGTTTTTCCGACCTGCTTGCCGATGAGCGCTACGGCCCGCTGAACGACCGCCAGCGGCGCTACATCGACCACATACATACCGGCGGGGAACACCTGCTCAGACTAATCAGCGATATTCTTGACCTCTCCAAAATCGAAGCAGGCAAAATGGAGCTTACTCGCGAGGATGTCACGGTCGCGTCTGCCTTTGCCGACGTGATCAGCAGTCTTTACCCTCTGGCGGAAAAGAAATCGCAAGCATTACTCCAACAGGTCGAGGGTAATCTGCACGTGCACGCCGACGCTATGCGATTTAAGCAAGTGCTCATGAATCTTGCTGGCAACGCGATCAAGTTCACACCAAAAGGTGGCCGGATTGAGCTGGCCGCCCGTCAGCTGGATGACCAAATCAGGGTGGAAGTGCGCGACGATGGCCCCGGAATTCCACTCGAACAACAGCAGCGGATCTTCGAAGCGTTCTTTCGCCTGACACAAGCGGGCACCGCTACGGAGGGCACGGGGTTGGGACTTGCCATCACCGCGCGCCTGGTCGAACTGCACGGAAGTAAACTGGGGATCGAAAACCAGCCCGGCGGCGGTACGTGCTTTTATTTTTCTCTTCCTCTCGTTGCGATCGCTCCGGGCCAACCCAATCAGACCTCCGGAGTCGTGCCAAGGGCGCGCAACGCTCCGCGCATTCTCGTCGTTGAGGACAATGCGGCGACCGGGCAACTCATCCAATCCCAACTCGCTTCTTCAGGCTATGAGACCCTGAAATGTGATCAGCCGGAACGCGCCTCGGATATTGCCGCTGAACTGCAGCCAGATGCCATCACTTTGGACCTCCTTATGAGTCCGGTTCACGGGCTGGAGCTTCTACTGCAGTTGAAGAATGACCCACGCACGGCGAGGATACCGGTTATTGTTGTGACCATCGTGGATCAGCCTAGCATCGGAACCGCTTTCGGTGCCGACGAGTATTTGATCAAACCAGTAGATAAGGCCACCCTGCTAGCTGCCGTGGAGCGCTGCCTCCGGTCTCGTGGTGGCGCAGCGCCAACAAGAACCATCCTGGTGGTCGAAGACGATGTATCCACGCTTGAGATGATTGTCGAGTTGCTCAAAGCATACGGCTACGCTGTGAGTACAGCGGCGGATGGTGAACAGGCCCGTATCAGCGTAGCCCAATTCCTGCCCGAGCTGGTCATTCTAGACATTGTGCTGCCCAAGATGAGCGGTTTTGAATTGCTCGCCGAATGGCGTTCCAACCCTCGCACAGCCGAGCTCTCCGTGTTTGTCCTGACCAGCAAGGATCTCACCAAGGCAGAGGAAAAATACATTCACGCGCATGCCGAATCGCTTTTCCGGAAACAGAATTCCTGGCGAGAGCCGTTGATCAAGCAATTGGAGCGCGTCGTGACCTCCCCATCTTTGGAGAGCGCTTGAAACACAGTGTCCTCGTCGTCGAAGACAATCAGCTCAACCGCGAGCTGCTCCGTGACTGGCTTGAAATGGAAGGCTACGAGGTCTGCTCTGCGGCTGACCTGAAAGCCAGTTACGACGTTCTTGGGAAGCACATTCCCGATGCGGTCTTGCTCGATATCAATCTCGGTAAAGACGACGGCCTCGATCTCCTCGCATGGATGCGCCAAAAACCGGAGCTGAGCGGAATTCCCGTGATTGCCGTGACGGCACACGCTCTGGTGGCCGAACAGGAGCGGATCCTCGAGGCTGGGTGCGGAGCGTGCCTCTCGAAACCAATCAATTTTGAACGGCTTCGGGAACAGTTGAAACACTGGTTGCAGGATGGCACTGTGTCTCAGCCGAATTCCTAGCTCCCCCATTGTGTCGTGGTCACGTTGGAATCAATGGGTCACCCGAGGAAGGATAACGTGCCTGCACGGGTTCTTGTCGTTGACGATGATGCGCTCACTTGCGAACTCATTGGGGAAATCCTGTGCTCGGCGGGCATGGAGGCGGCCACTCTCACCGACAGCACGGAAGCAGCCGCACGTCTACGAACAGACAAGTTCGATGCCATTTTTCTGGATGTCCGCATGCCGCCACCGGATGGGATCGAGCTCGCCAGACAGATCCGCGCGTCCGCGACCAATGCCACTTCGGTGATCGTCGTGATTACCGGTGAGGAAGACCCCACGGTCATGGCACGCGCATTCCAAGCGGGAGTTGAATTCTTCCTTTTCAAGCCTGTCGACCGCAGCAAGCTATTGCGCTTGATCCGTGCTACCGGGGGAACGATTGAGCGAGAGAGAAGGCGCTTCACGCGCGTCAGGCTACGTTGCAGCGTGTCGATCAATTCTGCGCAGGCCTCTCTCGATGGAAACACGCTAGACCTCAGCCTCGGCGGTATGTTGGTGCAGGCAGAACGTGCCTTCCCTCCGGGAACTCCCGTCACATTCAATCTGGAGATTGAGCGCGGTTTGGTGGCCCTGCATTCGACAGCACGTGTAGTTCGCGTCGTTGGACCCGATTGCATGGGAATTCAGTTCGAAAACCTTGGATCCACAGAATGCAATCGGCTGCAACAGTTCCTCCTGCCGCTAATTCTTGCAGTTACTTGATCCAAGACTTGCAAACTCCTATATCGGAAGCTCAATTCGCATGGCCAAGTCGCGCTGAAATTGTTCTAGCAGCTCTCCTTGTGGCTCCTGCAAATGCTTGAATGCGATCCCGGTTCATCCGTGTGCTGGGTCCGGAAACGCTGATCGCGGCCACCACCTTCCCGCTTTCATCGAGAACCGGAGCGGCGACGCATCGGGCCCCCATGTCCGTCTCCTGATCATCCATCGCACAGCCTTGCTGTACGACGCGCACAAGCTCTCTGCGGAAGCGCGCAAGATTCGGAATAGTCCGCCGAGTTGCGCGTTCGAAGGTCAGCATGGTGAGAATTTCTTCGCGCTGCTCACTGGGGAGAAATGCCAGCAAAACTTTGCCTAACGCGGTGCAGTTCGGCGGACGGTGCATTCCTGGCTGGGAGGCCATACGGAAAGAATGGGAACTCTCCAGCACTTCGAGGTAAAGCACATCGTGCCCGTCCAGGACGGCGAGGTTTACCGTCTCCATGGTTTCTTTTGACAGCAGCGTCAGCACCGGGCGGCTGATTTTGCGGAGCGTGGCATGGTAGGCAATTCCGGCGCCAAGCCTGGCCAGTTTCGGGCCCACGATATAGGCGCCGGTATCATCACGGAAGAGATAGCCTTCGTTTTCGAGGTGAGCCACGAACCGATAAGCCGTGCTCTTGTTGAGGCTGGTCTGCTGAGAAATCTCTCGTAACTGCAGTCCGGTGGGGGCGGCGTCCAGCGCCTCCAAGATCCGCAAAACCTTTCCGACCACACCGACTGGTGCAGATTTAGATTCACGTGCCCGAATCATGGGGAGTCTGCTCCTTCTGTTGAGTCGTCACCGCCGCGTCTTGAGGATCCGCCCGTACCTGCCTGGCGGCTACGGCTACAGCGCCTTGCGGCATTCTAACTCAAGGATCGTTTAGTTTTTCAACATTTGAAACATAGATTTTTAATATTGAACTTTGCGATATAGCTTGATAGAAGCCTTTCAGTTTTGGACAGAGGGCGGCGCCGGCACGGTCAATGGTATCAAGTTCCATGGTCGGCGCGTTTCTCGTCTTGGGCCTGGATTTTAGCGGTGTTTTTTCGGAATTCATGCCTAGGGGGTGTGTATGCGACTGGCTAAGATGGCAGCGTTTCTCCCTCTGTTCTTGCTCGTATTTGCGAATGGAGGTCGCGCACAAACGGCTTCCGGTGAAGTGAATGGCACGGTTACAGACAAATCAGGAGGATTTGTGGCTGGCGCCGCGGTCAGGCTCTCCAACCTGGCCACAAAAATCGATGATCGAGCGGCGACAAATTCGGTCGGCTACTTCGTCTTTATTAACGTCAAGCCAGGAACGTATATTCTGGGTGTCGAAGCAAAAGGTTTCAAGACAACACAAGTCTGGACATTTGAAGTGGGCGTCAACCAGACGGTCACGCAGGCGGTAAGACTTGAGGTCGGCGCAGTCAACGAACGAGTGGTGGTGAATGCGGAAGCCGCGATGCTCGAGGCGTCAACGAGCGAACTGGGCACCGTGATTCCCAACCGAGCTGTGAATGACCTGCCTCTAAATGGCAGGAACTTTACGCAGTTACTGACCCTGACTCCAGGTGTCACTCCCGTTTCTACGGCCCAAAACAAGAGTATTGGATGTTGCGAAGGAAATGTTGGAATTCCGGGGTCGGGTTTCTCTGATGCTTCTGTCCACGGACAACAGAACCGCTCGAAGTTCTACTTTTTTGACGGCATCATCAACACGAACGTACGCGGACCGACATATATTGTCATTCCTAACATTGATCTGATCCAAGAGTTCAAGGTGGTTGGGCACGACGCTAAAGCTGAATTTGGCGGCGCTACGGGCGGCGTGGTGGACATGGTGTCGGCGTCGGGAAGCGGGTCCTTCCATGGTTCGGCCTTCGAATACGTCCGCAACGACGCTTTCGATGCGCGCAATAGCGTGACGGATTTCGACCCGGTTAGGAGAACTCCCAAGATTTTTCCATTTCGACAGAACCAGTTTGGGGCGACCTTTTCCGGTCCCATCATCAAGAATAAGACTTTCTTTTCTGGCGGCTACGACGGCTGGCGCTACAGCAAACCCTCCCTGGACCGTTCTTATGTGCCCACTCTAGCGGAGCTGGGCGGAGACTTTACCGCGCAGCCCTACTCCACAACTCCCCACCAGATCTATAACCCCTACAGTGGTTCGGGTTCAGCCCGCGTGCCGTTCCGATGCGACGCCAGTGGAGATCCTCTGCCTCTGTTACCTGGGACCAACCTTCAGGACCAGACGCTGGGCGCCCCTTGCAACAAACTTCCGCAGGCCCTTATTTCAGCGGAGATGCAACAGTTTTTCCTGAAGTACTCCACTCTATCGAATTACTCGGTGGCGACGGACCTGGGTCACAATTTCATTCAAACCAGGCCAACACCGAATACTTCCAACAGTTTTCAAGTACGAATCGATCATCGATTGAGTCAAAAAGACAATCTGTTCTTTCGCTACACCGAACAGCGCGTGTCAGTTGTTAATCCGATTGGCGAAGTTGGATTCACCGAAGGCGGTTCGACCGGCAGGAACTATGGCGGGAGCTGGGTGCACACCTTTCGGCCAAGCTTGGTTCTTGATTTGCGCGCCGGTTATGCGGGCCGGCCTGCCGTGGATGCCGGTCAACAGAATCAGAATCCACTCGGGCTCGACCCTTTGAACCAGCTCGGCTTTAAAGACATCGATAAATTCTCAGGCATCCTTTTCAGACTCAACACCAACGAGTGGATTGCCGGCGGCAGCAACGATTTCGGTATTCGCGGAGCGGCGCCCAGAGAGAACCCCAATTGGAGCATTACACCCAACATTGTCTGGCTCAAGGGGAGGCACAACCTCAAGACAGGTGCTTGGTTTATCGATTCCAAGCGAATACAGATGAACACGTTCCAAAGATACAGCTTTGGGGACGGCCAAACAGGCCTTGGAACCAGCACTACCGGCCTCTCGCTGGCCTCGGCTCTGTTGGGTTTGCCAAGCAACGTAGGTGGCGAGTTGCCCGTCTCGGGATCGGGCCCGGTGAAGTACAAGTATGCCGCCTGGGCCGGATACCTCGAGGACGAATGGAACGTGCGAGCGAGGCTGACTCTCAATTTTGGCTTGCGGTATGATTATTTGACTCAACCACAGACACTGGATGGCCGACTGTGGAATGCCTTGGATCTATTCCGCCAGCGATGGATCATCGGGGCCACCGCCATGCCTCCGCTGTGTAGCGTAGCCCAAGAAGCGCCGTGTATTCCGGATGGGGCGCCGCTTTACACGCCCACAACTACGTCAACTTGTAACAACACCTCGATTCCCTGTGATTTTACCAAGGATGCGCACTTCAACAACGTGATCGTGGCGGGCCAAGCCTTTTTCTCGCCGCCGCCCGTGAAGGACAATTGGGGGCCTCGCATCGGCGCAGCGTTGCAACTGACTCAGAAAACAGTCATTCGTGGGGGCTACGGGCTCTATTGGGATACGCTCGCGGGCAGAGGTCAGGCCGCACAGAACGTTCTCGAGAAGGCGGTATGGCCGGCCGCCCTCGCCCTTAACGGCGATTTCAACGGGAACAATCTGAGTCCCACCCAACTGAAAACAATCGACCAGATCCAGGGAACCTTTGCAAATTCGCTGCCAGCAGCGACCCCGTGGACCTCCGGGAGTTTTTTCGTCGCTCCTACCTACAAGGATCCCTACTCGCAGCAATGGAATGTTGAAATCCAGCGAGAGTTCACTCCGAATATGATGTTCTCCGCCGCTTATGTGGGCAGCAAGAATGGACGCCTGGACTTCGAAGGGAACGCCAACGCTGCCAATCAGGCCTCGCCGACCAACACTTGCGCGAAAACGGACACGGCTTGCAACAACGCATACATTGCTTCCATAGACAGCCATCGACTTATGCCCTGGGCGACTTCGGGAATAACCTATGCCCAGAGCATCGGCTACTCGAATTACAACGCTCTGGAAGCCAAGTTACAGCGGAGGTTTGCCAACGGTTTAATCTCCCTTCTGTCATACACATTTGGAAAATCCATCGACACGAGCAGCGGCTACTTCAACGTCGAGAACGGTCCGCAAGGTGCTTCAAGCGTCCAAAACTATTTTGACTTGAGTTCCGCTCGGGGCATCTCCGGGTATGACATCAAGCATTTTGTGTCTTGGGCTACTGTCTATGAGCTTCCTGCGGGGAAAGGCAAGAGATGGCTTCGGAGCGGGCCGGGGTCGTGGATCCTGGGTAACTGGCAGGCAAATTATATTTTCCAAGGCCGATCCGGCCAGCCCTACGGTCTGATCGTGCCTGGCGATGTCGCCAACCTCAAGGGCTCTGGTGGAATTGGAAGCAATGGCCCGAGCGATTATGCCCGGCCCAACATGATCGCCGATCCCTTTCAGCCTGGCCCGGTTCCCGCAAATCCGAACCCCAAGTGCCAGACAACTATCTCGCAGGGTGGACTAGCCGCGGACGCCACCCACATCGCCCAGACGTGGTTCAATCCTTGCGCTTTTGCCGCTCCCTCCGGAGCATTTGGAAATCTCGGGAAAAACCCGTTCCGAGGTCCTTCGGTGTTTAATATGGATTTCTCTATGTTCAAGAGCGTCCCGTTGCGTAACGAAGGATGGAATCTGCAACTTCGCTTGGAGGCCTTCAACATCTTTAACATCCAGAATTTGGACGCCCCAGGAGTAGGGAGCGGGAATTCCGTGCGCGTCGGTAACGCGAGCGCGGGATCGATTACCACGCTCGCTGTTCAGCCTCGCCAGTTGCAATTCGGGTTGAGGCTCGCTTTCTAGAATCGCCATTGGATTCCCCTTCCTTTGTCAGCTGGACGGTGCGCACCACTGCCGCCCTGCCGGGCCGGGGATCAAGCAACAATTCACAATAGAGGTATCGACCCAATGAAAAAAAACAAAATGTCACGCCGGGATTGGATGATTGAAAGCGGCTCCGCCCTGGCGGCAGCGACGCTTCCACTCAGTTCCGCCCTGGGTTTCAGGCCAGCATCCAACCCGGCGCAGGCTGCCACGGCCCCGTCCGACAGTGATGCCGACCGTCAGCGCCGGATGAAGTGGTGGCACGAGGCGCGCTTCGGCATGTTCATCCACTGGGGACTGTATAGCGTCATCGGCCGCCATGAGTGGGTCATGGAAAATGAGGGCATTCCCGTTTCCGAATATGCTCCGCTGGCCAAGCAGTTAAAACCCAAACCATTCCCTGCACGCGAGTGGGCCAAGATCGCGCGTGGAACCGGCATGCGCTACATGGTGATGACCACCAAGCACCACGAAGGTTTTTGCCATTTTGATACCAAGACCACCGATTACTGCTCGCCCAAACAAGGGCCGGGCCGAGATCTCGTTCGTGAATATGTGGACGCCGCTCGTGCCGAAGGCATGCGTGTGGGCTTTTATTATTCACTGATGGACTGGCACCATCCCGACGGCGCTCGCTGCGCCACCGACGACGCGGCGCGCAAGCGCTTCGTCGAATACATTCACACGCACATTCGCGAGCTGCTCACCAATTACGGAAAAATTGATGTTCTCTGGTACGACGTCTCGTGGCCGCTCGATGCCCTTGGTTGGGAGTCCGAGCGCATGAATAAAATGGTCTTTGAGCTTCAACCAGACATCATCGTCAACAATCGCAACAAGCTTCCGGGCGATTTTTCCACTCCCGAGCAGCAGATCACCGCGGATAAAGAAGGCCGCGCGTGGGAGTCTTGCATGACTCTCAACGACAGTTGGGGATACCAGCGGGCCGATGACGATTGGAAGAGCCCGCGACGCGTCATTCAGAATCTGATTTCGTGCTCTCGCGACACCGGCAACTACCTCTTGAACATCGGGCCTCGCGCCGATGGCAGTGTGCCCGAGGAATCCGTCCGCGTGTTGACGGAAGTCGGCCAATGGATGCGCCGCAACGGTGACAGCATTTACGCATCGGATCACTGCCAGCCGCGGCGCTCCAATTACGCGAGCTTCACCCGCAAAGGCAACACGCTCTTCATGCACGTGCACTTTTGGCCCGGCGATTATGTGGTAGTGGCGGGTTTACAGGCGCAGGTGAAGTCAGCGCGGTTTTTTGCTTCCGGCGAAAAAATCACCTTCCAACAGGACAAGTACCGCGTGCGCCTCACCGGGCTGCCGACAGAAGCGCCGGACCATCCGGTTACCACCATCGCCCTGGAATGCGACGCGGAGCCTACCCAGGACAACATTTTTGTTCGCCAGGAAAAACCTCGCCTCGGAGTCTGAGGCTCGCCGGCAAACGGAACCATGTTCAGGAATTCAGTTGAAAGCTAAAACCACGCGGATAAAAGTGGTTCTTGTTCCCTTGGTTCTGGCCGCTGTCGGCCTCGTCCAAGCGGGCTTCGCGCAAGCACAACCACAATCGCAGCCGGCCAAGTCTCGGCGTTCAGAGCGCGTTCACATGCAAGAAGTCCAGGTCGCAAGCCCGGACGGCAAGATCAAGTTCACCGTCCTGCCAAATGCGGAGCGCTTGACCTTCACTGTGACCATGGGGGACACGCTCGTGATCGAGCCTTCCCCGGTCGTGATGAAGCTTGACGGCTATGACCTTTCATCGGGGGTTGTGTTCAACAGCCTCGAACGCTACTCCATGGACGAATCTTATCCGTGGTATGGCGCCCACAGTACAGCTGTCAATCAATGTACCGGCGTCAGGCTTTCTCTTACGCATGACCTGAGTTTCACTTCCTACACTCTGGAGGTCCGCGTATTCAATGACGGCGTTGCCTATCGCCACGTCATTCCCGGCGAAGAAAACACTTCGCGCACACCGGATGAGTATTCCGACTTCGTCATTCCGGATGGCTCAACGCTTTGGTATGGCGGACTGGCCGACGGCCACTATGAAACCGAGTTCGTGAAGAAGAATATTTCCGAAGTTCGCGCCGGAGAATGGGCCGCTCCACCGCTGACGTTCAAGTTGCCGCTCGATGCGGGTTACGCCTCGGTCACCGAGGCCAATCTGGTGAATTACAGCGGCATGGGTCTGGAGGCCGACGGGCGACGAGGATGGATTACGGGTCTGGGACACCGGCAGCCGCTGAACTGGCCGTTCGAATTGCGATACGGAAGGGATGAAGCCAAGCGCCTCGGGAAACCGTCATCCATCGCGGGAACGGTCACGACTCCATGGCGTGTCGTAATGGTGGGGCCAGACTTAAGCACGCTGGTTAATAGCACGATCCTGCCTAATCTCTGCCCGCTCCCTAACCCAAGATTTTTCGCGGAAGGAATCCGTACCTCGTGGGTCAAACCGGGCCGGGCCGTTTGGCGCTATCTTGACGGTGGTCCCGACGGCGTCGACGGCATGAAGGAATTTTCCCGTACGGCGGGACAGCTCGGGTTCGAATACAACGTCATCGAAGGCTTCTGGAGCAAATGGACGCCGGAGCAGAGAAAAGAAGTCGTGGATTACTCACGGCAGAATGGTGTCGGCGTGTGGTTCTGGAAGCACAGCAAGGATCTTCGCACGCCGGAAGCGCGCGAGGAATTTTTCAAGCTGCTTCATGATTCAGGCGTAGTCGGTGCCAAAATTGACTTCTTCGATCACGAGGCCAAAGAGGTGATCGACCTTTATGAGGGGCTGCTTCAAAAAGCAGCGGAATACCACATTCTTCTCGTCTTCCACGGAGCAAATAAACCCACCGGCCGCGAGCGCACTTGGCCCAACGAGCTGGTTCGCGAAGCCATTCGCGGCATGGAGTCCAGTGCCCTGAAGGAACGGGCCCGGCACGAAACCATTTTGCCTTTCACGCGGCTCTTGGCCGGGCCGGCTGATTACACTGCCATGCTCTTCAACGACCGCCGCCGCGATACGACCGTAGGGCACCAGATCGCCAGCATCGCTGTCTTTGCGGCTCCTCTGCTCACAATTGCCGCCAATCCTCAGACCATCCTCAACAACCCGGCTGGCGAGGTGATCGAGAGCGTCCCCCCCCGTCTGGGATGAAACGATTGTCTTGCCGGATTCCGCCATAGGCGAACTCGCCGCCTACGCCCGGCGCAAGGGCAACACGTGGTTTTTGGCGGTCATGTGCGGTCCTCAAGCCAAAACGATACACCTACCGCTCTCGTTTCTCGGTGATGGCCAGTACAGATCAGTTCAAGTTCACGACAGCCCTGCGGACAATACCAAGGTGGAAATCGAAAACTCAATTCATGAGCGCAAGGATTCACTCACCATTGAGTTGCGAGCGGGCGGAGGCTTCCTGGGTCGCTTTTCGAAGTCACAATAGTCTTGACGCGACGTTAACCGATGGAATGGATCCGCACAGCTTATGAGAGGACCGAAGAAACCGGACCAACATCCGGCTCCGTAGGAATCCTCTGCCTTTAGGCAGAGGAGGATGTCAACTTCACTACCGTTCAGGTTCCGGCTGCGGAGCTCCCAAGATCAGCGCCTGGTCGTGTTCCAGAGAGCTTCGGCGTAGATCTTGCGAGCGCGCTAAAGCTTTCTGCGCGAGTTCGGCTTGGCCGAGCTTCCGATAGGCTAAATACAACTGATAATGGACGTTCCCGTAATGGTCGATGGGAGCCGCCTTCTCGAGTTTTGGGATGGCATTGGCAAACTGTCCCAGGCGCACGTAGGCGGTCCCCAATAAGCCGCTGGCTTCAGCCAAATCGGGTTGAAGCCGCAGCGCACGCTGCAGATACGACAGCGCCTTTTCGTTCTCGCGTTTTTGCACATACAGGCGCCCCAGGAGATAAAGCGCGTGCGTACGCGAGGGATCCAGCGCCAATGCTCTGTCCAGCTCACTCTGCGCTTTTTCGTCAGTATGATTGCCTAGGTAGAGTTCTCCGAGTCCTTCGTGAAGTTCTGCCTCATTGGGACGCAACTGCAGGGCCGCATGAAACTCTTTGAGAGCGTCGTCGAGGTCCTCGCGAAGGGCGTAGCCTTCGGCGCGCAGCTGGTGGGTGCGCCAGGAGTCGGGGAAAGATTCCTGCAATCGCGCATAGGCCTCAGCCCCCAGCGCTTGGTAAGTGCGCGCCAACCAGTAGCTGGCCTCGGCATTTTCGTTGGTGGCGCCCTGCACTTGTCCTAATGCGTCAGCCGCAGATTCGTATTGTTGCAATGTAAAGTACGTTTTTCCCAACAGCAGCCGCTCCGAATCGGTCAGCTGCTTTCGGGCTTGCAGCGACTCTGCGCAGCGAGAGTAGCGATGGGCTCTGCAGGGATCCTGATCCGTGGGGGCTCCCGTGCCGAAATTGGGTGCTTGTTGCCACGCCGAAAGGTCGGCTTGGAACGATTTCCATTGGCGGTCTGAAAGAGCACTTTCATTCGCGGTGGTGTATAGTGCCGCCACCAAAAAATGCTTGGCCGCTCCTTCTGGTTCGTCCTGCAGGCGCGATATAGAAGCCTTTGCCTCCGCAGGGTCGATGGACAGGAACTCCCGTTGCACAACCAAGAATTCAGGAGAGATTCCCCAAACTTTTCCGAGAGATTCAAGCGCTGCTGTGGCTTGGTCCCGGGCCAGTTGCAGATTGGCCAAGCCGAGCCAGGCGAGCTCATTTCGTGAATCGAGCTGCAGCTCGAGGCGAAACTCCGCTTCGGCTTCT
>Ga0209234_1000305_pt1 | contig 16063 bp, 15 predicted proteins | sample GraSoi013_1_20cm_2_FD_185816 | JGI IMG/M metagenome (GOLD analysis project Ga0209234, IMG submission 185816) | Grasslands soil microbial communities from the Angelo Coastal Reserve, California, USA - Sample 08_20_2013_1_20cm (SPAdes) (version 2) | ecosystem: Environmental > Terrestrial > Soil >... | reverse complement strand
CGAAGCGGTTATCGTTAAACTTCGAGCTGCAAACCATCCTCGGACGCCAAGTGCTCCGCCGCCAGCGTCGGCCCGAAGCGCTCGCCCACCGGCCCGCCGTACTTCGCGCGCACCAGCCGGAGCACGTTCCGCCGAAACTTCTGCTCATGAACGTGGCGCGATGGTCGCCCCGCACTCCGGTGCTTTAGACCTGCGGCGCCTTCCTCCCGATATCGCCTCCACAGCCGCTTCGCTTGTCGGTAGCACACCCGCATCAGCCGCGCCGCATCCACCAACCGCAGCTGCTTGCTTCGCACCCGTGCGAGCGCCTCCACCCTTCCCAACTCTCTCTTGCTCATCTCTGTCCGCCCCAATCTGACCTCCTTTTGGAGGTCCTATTAGGGGGACATTTTTATCGAGGACAAAAGGGACATTATCATTGAGGTTCAACACACATTTCTATTTCCAGCCTCAAAATAAGGTTTACTTAGAGCAAATCTAAATTGGGGCGACTGTGGGTACTCGCAACTTGACTTGCCCTTCCAGCGAAGCGGAGTGAGGTCGCGTTTCGGAAGTACTATAAGGCCTGTTCGCGTTCGATGAGGAGGGGGAAGGAAGCAGGCACCTGTACCGAGAATATCAGTGTTCCTGGTAAACCACGCGGCCGCCGACGACAGTACGTAGGACCCGCGTCTTAGTGAACTGGGCGGGGGAAGCTTTGGTGAGGTCGTTCGACAGGACAATAAAATCGGCGTACTCGCCCTGTTTCAGCTCACCTTTCTTACCTTCTTCGAACTGGGCGTAGGCAGAACCCGACGTATAAGCGCGGATGCAATCATCGAGCGAGATTTTCTCCTGCGGCTGCCAGCCATCTTTCGGGCCGCCCTCCGGGCGCTCGCGCGTAACGCAAGCGTACAACCCACGAAAGGGACTGATGGGCTCCACGTCGTAGTCCGTTCCAAATGCCAGCGGTACTCCGTTTTTCAGCATGGTGGCCCAGGCGTAGGCGCCCACGAGGCGCTCTCGCCCAATTCGTTCCTCGGCCCAGCGCATGTCCGTGGTCTGATGCGAGGGTTGCATAGATGCGACGACGTGGAGTTGCGCAAAGCGACTGAAATCCATGGGCGCGACGACTTGGGCGTGCTCGATGCGGTCGCGACGGTCGCGCGGGCCATTCGCTTTGGCGACAGCTTCAAAAACGTCCAGCGCTATGCGGTTGGCGCGATCGCCAATGGCGTGGAAAGCAAGCTGAAAGCCGGCTCTGTCGCGTTGGATGGCCATGGCAGTGACTTTCTCCGGATCGCTAGTGAGGATTCCGCTCGTGGAGGGATCGTCGGAATAGGGCTCGAGCATCGCCGCGGTGCGCGAACCCATGGCTCCATCCGTGAAAGCCTTCAGGGCACCCGTTTTGAGCCACGGATCCTGGGTACCCCCTTGGGCGCGCATGTTCTGCAAATCGTTGAGCGGCAGATTGAACGGGAGCCACTCGGTAATGCGAACAGTGAGCTTGCCTTCCTCTTTCAGCTGTTGGAAAGCCTGGAAATCGGCCCACTCGGAATAATCCTGGACGGAAGTGATGCCGTTCTTGGCGACGTTTTCGAGGACCAGTTCGATTCCCTTGCGTCGCACTTCCGGCGCCGGATCGGGAATCCGTGCCTTCACCAGGGACATGGCCGCATCTTCTTTCAACATTCCCGTGGGCTCGCCCAGCGTATCGTGTTCGATCTCACCGCCCGGCGGATTGGGAGTGGTTTTATCGATTTCCGCACGCTTAAGCGCGAGCGAATTCGCGACCGCCACGTGACCGGAGATATGTGTGAGGATGACGGGATTCTTGGGAGCGACGGCATCAAGCTGCTGGCGATCGGGGAATTTTTTCTCCGTCCAGAGGGTGTGGTCCCACCCACCACCGGTGATCCATTCACCGACTTTGTGCAGCGCAACGGCTGCGGCCACGCGCTTCTGCATTTCTTCCGCCGAAGGCACACCTGTCAGGGGGACGGCGAGTTCGTCCGCGGCAGCGCCACCGAGATGCACGTGCGCGTCATTGAATCCAGGCATCACAAATTGGCCTTTGAGATTGACGGTTTCGACGCCTTCCTGGCCGCCACCGCAATCGAGAAGGACATGGTCCATCCTGCCAATACAACTGATCTTTCCCTCGCTGACGGCCAGGGCTTCCGCCCACGGATGCGCAGGGTCATTCGTGTAAATGTGACCATGATTGTAATAGGTCGTCGTGGGAGCCTTTTGAGCTGCGCCCGATTTCGCGTGGAATGCTACAACGACGGTGACGACTACAAAGGGTAGGAGGCCGGCAAGGATTCGAACCCGATCCGTCCGGATGGTCATCGGGATTTTTCCTCCGCAACTCCGGAAACTCCGAGGACCGCAAGTAGCGCACGCTTCAAACCGGTTTCCCGGCCGGCGGAATCGTACCATTCCTCGAGAGAATGGGCTCCGCCGCCGCTGCCGCCGGCGCCGATGGAGATGGCGTCGATCCCCATGGACAGCGGAATATTCGCGTCTGTCGAAGAACGCTCGATGCGCGACTGATTGCCTAGCACTTCATCGGCGGCACGAAGTGCGGCCAGCAGCGCTGAATCTGGCGACAATTCCCCGCCCGGACGGCTCCCCAGCAATTCGACCTTCCATTCCAGCTTTCCCTTGGAGCGGTCGCGCGCGGAATCCATCTCGTCCCTTACGCCCGCAATGATGCACTCGCGAAGCGCGGATTCCAGGCGTGCCAGTTCGTCTTCGCTTTCGGAGCGAATGTCAACTTTCAGGCGCGCCTCATGGGGAACGGAATTCACCGACGTACCGCCTTCGATTTGGCCAATGTTGAACGTCGTGCGAGGGCTGGCTGGGACCCTAGTATTGATGAAGCGCACGGACCCGCGGACAAGAGCGTTGATGGGATTAGGCATCCCGAAGTCGGACCAGCTGTGGCCGCCCGGGCCGGAGATCAGAGCTTCAAGCCGGCGCGATGCCAGCGCTCTGGTCGTCACGTGATCGGTGCCGGAACCATCAAGAACCACCACGGCTCTTAATTTCCCGTGGTAGGTATCGACGAGGGCGCGCATGCCACGCAGATTGCCTTCGCCTTCTTCGCCAACATCGCCGACGAATAGAACGGTGCGCTGCGGCTTGAGGTGCGCGAACCGCACGGCACGCGCCAGCGCCAGTAGGGCTGCCAAACCGCTGCCATTATCGGAGATTCCCGGCGCGGTCATGCGGCTGCCGTCCCGGTGAACTTTCACCTCCGTGCCGGGAGGAAAAACTGTATCGAGGTGCGCGGCAATGACTACAATTTCTTTTTCATTCACGCCACGCAGTTCCCCGATGACGTTGCCGGTCTTGTCGATCTGCGCCGGAAGACCGGTTTCGGCCAGTAACTCTTTGACCGCGGCCGCACGCTGCGCTTCCTGAAACGGCGGCGCCGGGATTTCCGTGAGGAGCACCTGTTGGTCGTTGATCCAGGAGATATTGGGCGTGAACCAATCGAGAGCGGCCCGGACTCGTGCGTTGTCCGGAAGCCGCGGTGCCTGGGCCCGGGGTGATGCGTGGGAAGGAGCGGCGGAGCGAACCGGCATAACCAGAAGAATAACGCAAACGAGGCCGCGTTTCACCGTCGGCTTGCAGCGTCGTTTCCCGCTCACTTCTGTGCGGCCTCGGTGCACAGGGCGAGAACTTCGGCATCGGAAAGGACGCGCGGGGACTGCTTGGCGGCGTCAAAAATACGCGCGACCGTGGCATCGTCTGCCGGGATGTGGTGCTTCTCCAGCCAGAACAGCACGTTGGACTTGCCGCTCATCGGGCCGATCTCGATCACCTGGTCGAGGCCAAAGAGATGCGCGGGCACACCGCTGTAAACCGCATTGGCGAGTGCCAGATCATTCTTACGAAAAGCTTTGATGAGCGCGGCGGCGTGCACGCCCGTCGCTGTGCGAAACGCATCATGGCCGACGACCGGATAATTCAGCGGAATCATCGTGTGGGTGGCTTGGGCGACCTTTTCGCAATATTCCTTCAGCCGGGAAAGATCCTGGTGGATGAGTCCCATGAGCCGAAGATTGACTAGCATTAATTCCATTGGCGTGTTGCCGACGCGTTCGCCGAGGGCGTTGGCGGCAGCGTGGACCTGGTGCGCACCCCCGGCGACGGCCGCAAGTGAATTGGCGATGGCCAGGCCGCGGTCGTTGTGACCGTGCCAGTCCACGCGGATTTTTTCGCCGGACGGTCTCACCACCTCATCGATGGTGAACTTCACGAGGTTGAACGCGCCACTTGGGGTGGCGTGGCCGACCGTGTCGCAGAGAACGATGGCGCGCGCGCCGTTTCGAATGGCCGTAGAATACAGCCGCTTGACGGTATCGGGATCGGTGCGCATCGTGTCTTCGGTGACGTACATGGACGGAAGACCGTTCTGGACTGCGAACCTTACTGCCTTTTCGGTGGTGCGCTCGAGGTGCTCGACCGTCCAGTCTTCCACCAGGCGCCGGATCGGACTGGAGCCAAGAAACGTTGCCGCTTCGATGGCCATGCCCACCGTCTGCGAGATCTCGACGATGGGACGGATGTCGTTTTCGTGAGTGCGCGCCGCGCAGTTGGGTTTGATCTTCATCCGCTGCGTGGCGATTTCGCGAGCCAGCACTTCGGTGTGCCTAAAGGCCCGGGACCCGGCGCCGGGAAGACCGATATTAACCGAGTCGATTCCCAGGGATTCCATCAGATGCAGGATTTCGATCTTTTCTTCGATGCTAGGGTCAACCACGGAGGGATTCTGCAAACCGTCGCGAAGGGTTTCGTCATTCATCAACACGCGGGTGCCCGGAGGAATCGCCGGCGGCGTGGCAGCGTTCCAATCGTAGATCCATTCGTCCTGCTGCACGGAGGGCCTCGTCGGCTGCGAAATCGAGAAGACTAGTTGCGCAAAGTGTAGCTCTGCGGCTGTTGCGCGGGATCCGGGCGATATAGCGTCTTGCAGAATTCGCAGCGGTAAATTTCCGCATTCTGACCAATGAGCGCGGCGACTTCCTTGGGGTAATCGTAGTAACGCTTCAAGTGGCCGTTGCAGAGCTTGCCCTTCTCATCTTTCTCATCGCAGGCTCGCTGTTTGGGCTTGCGCGTCTTGATTTTGGGTGACGCGGCAGTCTCTTCAGGCATAGAGCACCTCCCTACAATCCGTGGTCGCGGAAAAACGTTTTCATGGCACCGCGGGCGTTTCGCAGCTTCGCGCCGATGCCGCCGTAAAATTCAAATTGCAGAAAGGCATCCGCGGCGTGCTCGAGATCCGCGCCATAGCGGTACCACCAGGGCTTTGCGCGCCGCGGCAGACCGTCGACATCAATGTATTTCATTTGCACCATTTCGAGGAGGCCGGCTTTGCCATGGGTGCGGCCCCAGCCACTCATCCCGCACCCGCCGTGCGGGGCTTCCGCAATGCCGAAATAGCTGATGGCATCGTTTACCATGACCGCGCCGGCGCGAAGTTCGGCGGCCAAAGCCATTCCTCGAGTCTGGTTTCTGGTCCACACGCTGGCCGCCAGCGCAAACGGTGAATCGTTGGCCCGGGCGATTGCCTCGTTGGCATCCCGCACTGCTTGAATGGCTAGAATCGGCCCGAACGTCTCTTCTTGAAATAACTTCATGGAGGAATCCACGCCCGCGATGATCGTGGGCTCAAAAAAGTTGGCGCCAAGGTCAGGGCGCGATTTGCCGCCACAGCATACCTTCGCGCCGCGCGAGACGGCATCATCGACTAAATCGCTCATACGTTGAACGTATTGCGGTCGGATGAGCGGGCCCACGTCGGTCGCAGGATCGCTTCCAGGACCGATGCGCAGTTTCTTGGTCTTCTCCACGCAAAGCGCCAGGAACTTTTCCGCCACCGCTTGCTCGACGAACAACCGCTCTACGGAAAGGCATACCTGGCCGCAGTTGGTGTAGCCGCCCCAAAGGGCCGCGCTGGAGGCCACCTCAAGGTCCGCATCCGCGAGCACGATCATGGCATCCTTGCCACCAAGTTCGAGCACGGAGGGGATCAGCTTTCTTGCGCAAGCTTCGGCAACGCGGCGGCCGGTGGTCACGCTTCCAGTGAATAACACTTTGTCCGGCAAGGCGTCGATCAAGGCCTGGCCGACTTCCCCGCCCCCCTGGACAACCGTGACAAGGCTTCCCGGGAACCGCGCGTCGATGAAAAGTTTCTCGATCAGCGATCCGCATTGTGGTGTGAAGTCGCTGGTCTTCGAAACCACGGCATTCCCCGCGGCGATGGCCGGGATGATCTGGCTGAGCGGGATCGCCAGCGGGTAGTTCCACGAAGAAATGATGGCAATGACACCGAGAGGCTGGTAGGCCAGATAGCCGCGTTTGGCTTTCGCGGCGGTGCTGTGATGCGGAACCCGACGCGTGCGCAGAGCGCTCGCCACATTCCCGGACCAGTATTCCGCGGAATCGAGAGCAACGAAAACATCCGCAAAGAGGGCCTCCACGCGCGGCTTGCCGGATTCGCGCACAACCGCGTCAGCCAATTCAAGGCGCGAGGCCATGATTCGTTCTCGGAGGCCGCGCAACTTCTCGCACCGATCGCGGATCGGAAGCTTCGCCCATACCTCCTGGGCGACTCGCGCCCGTGAAACGATCTCCCGCAGCAGTGACGGAGGCGTTTTCTCAATATGCCCAAGGACTTCCCCCGTGGCCGGATTGATCGAAGGAAGAGCGTCGATGGGAATCGCCGTGGCCGCCATAAGCGTGATTCTAACCGATTTTGAGGCCGGCGGGTGGCCGCTCATTGCTGACTTCACTGTTTTTCGACAGGAGAACGAGGCCGCCCGAGCTGGCGGGCTGATTTCGGAATGAAGAACGGTAGGTTTTCCTCCTTCCAGCGCATTGCGTCGTGGATGCGACTCCGGCCGCTCGGATGGTCGAAGAAGATCCACTCTTCGAATGGGCCGGGGTTCATCTTGCGATACTCGCCGAGATGAATGGCCGCCTGCGCAAAGCCGTCGGGCTGTCTGCTAGCGTTCAGGCCATACATATCGGCTTCGTGTTCGTTGGTGCGGATGTGGGTGTTAAAGAATGGCGTGTATACGAAGGCAAAGAGCGAACCCAAAAGGAAGACCAAGGGAAGCACCGCGGTATCCCCAATTCCGCGCACCTGCCAGCGTTCTCCCCAGCGAGCCAGGGCCCGTTCGAGTGACCACCGCAGCGAAGCGAAATCACGATGACAGCAGAGAAATAGAGAATGTCCTTGGCAATGTGGTGAAGAACGTAGTGGCCCATTTCATGGCCCATAACGGACTGAATTTCCTCGGGCGATCCGCGACGCAGTAAGTTGTCGTTGAGCGTGATGCGCATGATTTGGCCATAGCCGCTGACGTTCGCGCTCATGCGCGCAGTCTGGCGCGAGGCGTCCATCTGGTAGACCTTTCGCGCGGGAATCCCATTGGCGCGCGCAAGGCTCAGGATAGGCTGCGTTATCCGCGGGTCTTCAAGCACCGTATATTTATTGAGCAGCGGGAAGATGAAGACCGGCGCAATCATCACAAAGAAAATCAGAAAGACCATGGAGACAACGGCGCCCCAGATCCACCAGGTGTCGGACAGCCGGCGAACCACGCCGACAAGCACCACCGCCACGATTCCGCCGAATACGAGTTTCCCGAGAACTAATGATGATGAGCTGGTCGCCGAGCCAGGGGAGGAGAGTCTGGGTCGCCAGCCCGTACTGCCGCTCACGGAAATAGCCTTCGTATAGACCAAGAGGAGCGTCCAGGATCGTCGTGACCATCAGAAATGCCGACCAGTAGATGAAGGTCTGCAATGGCTTGAAGCGCGTGGCACGTTCGGCGAAGTTCCTCATTGCCGCGGACCAGCCGAAACGCAGCAAGAAAAGATAAAGTGCTGCGCCATAGAGGAAATCCCAAAGGATCAGCCAGTATCCGCCTTCAAAGTAAAACGCGCGCGCTGGCGGGAATTTCCGCCAAGTAGGCGTTCGTCGCGGCATCGGCGTCGAAATGTTCAGGCTGCGCGGCGGCGGGAACTGGAATTACCTCCGGCATTACCGCGCCAGGCCTAGCAACGGGACCCCTCGATTGCTGCGTTTGAGAAACGCCCACGCTTAGGAGTAGCGCGACAACAACCAGCCCGGAAAAGATTATCCCGCGAAGAATCATAGATGCTCCTGTGAACATACCGGGAAGTTCCGCACTCGCATCATGAGGCTCAAACAGACCTTGAGTTTTCGGCTTCATTCTGGGTTACAGGCACAATACGAAGCTGAACCAACAATAGTTTCCCCGCGAGATGAAAATATCTTATGGTCGTCCGAGCCGCCAGGCTTCGTCGTGCTGTACTTCGACCATCACCAGGCCATGCGACGGCACGGTGGGCCCGGACTTAGAGCGGTCTCGCAGTTCGTACAAACGATCGATATCCGCAGGCGCGAGTTTCCCGCGCCCGACGTCGAGCAGGGTGCCCACCATTTTGCGCACCATATAGCGAAGGAACGAACGTCCGCGAACGGTGAAGACCAGCTCCTCGTTGTCGGCGCTGCGCGCCAACTCAGTCGAAAATATTTCACGCTCGGTGGAGCGCTCTTTGTCGTCCTCTTCGGAGCCCGTGGAAGCCGCAAACGAGGCAAAGTCGTGCGTCCCGACAAAACGGGCTGCGGCATCGCGCATGGCATCCTCATCGAGCGGAAACGGATAATGGAGGACGTAACGCCAAACCATCGGTGGCACGACTTTCCCGCGGTACAGCCGGTAGCGGTAGGTCTTGGCCCGCGCCGACCAGCGCGCATTGAAATCTGGGCCAACCTGCTCAGCCGCAGCGATTCGAATCGCTGGAGGGAGCAAGGCGTTCAGTGCGCGCTGAAATTCTTGCGCTGACAATTGAGATTGTGTTCGAAAGCTGCCTACTTGGCCAAGCGCGTGAACGCCGGCGTCGGTGCGTCCGGCGGCATGCAAAACGACGTTTTCCTGAGTCATACGCCGAAGCACGCCAACGATTTCCCCCTGAATTGTCGGCCGCTGCGCCTGAATCTGCCAGCCGTGGAAATCGGTGCCGTCGTAAGCGATGGTGAGCTTGAAATAACGCATGCGGGGGCGAGGACCGCCGGGTCAGGGCGCGGTGCGAACGAAGCGGCTCCCCGGCTTTACCGCTACGCTGCCGCCGCGGCAGAGCGGACAATCTTCTTCCTCGTAGCTGGCGATGGGCAGTTGAATCAGCGACTGCGCTTCCACTTCGAAGTCGATCTTCCCGCCGCTCCGATCGATCAGTGCACCGGCAGCAACAACGCGGGCCCCGGCCTCTTCCACGACCCGAATCGTTTCCTGAGTGGAGCCTCCGGTAGTCCACACGTCTTCAACAACGAGAACATGCTGGTTGGGAGTGAGCGAGAAACCTCGCCGCAGCGTCATCATGCCGCTGGCATCGCGCTCCACAAAAAGCGCCGGCGTGCCGCTACCGGGTGAACCCTTCATCTCAGGCAGCGCCCGAGCAACTTCCTGCCCGATGATCAGGCCCCCTATGGCCGGCGACACAACCGCCTCAATCCTAGCGTCGGAAAAGAGAGCCGCCAGCGCCTGCCCGAGCTTCTCGGCGAAGCGCGGATATTGCAAGACCAGCGCGCACTGGACGTAGGTGGCGCTGTGCAGGCCGCTGGACAGCTCAAAATGCCCATGGCGGATGGCGCCCGCCGTCTCGAACAGTTTCAGCAGTTCTTCACGTTTTAGCATTCGGCTCAGCTAACCAGCTGGCAACTCCTAAGCGTCGAAATGTCAGCAGCCTAGCCGCCGCTCCTCGCGTTGTCAAGGAAGAGCGCCCCTGTTAGACTGCTTTTTTCGCCGGTCGTGGCGGCGCAGCCCTGGCGACGGTTTCTTGACCGTCCAGAGGTGGGTGGTCGCGAGATCGTCAGTTTTCGCTTTGCTGACCGCAAAACGGTCAACTTCTTGAAACAAATTCCATTCTGCGAACGTTTTACAAAGTTGAGTCAACATAGTTAAGCCCCTTGAGGGATGAATCTTGAGGATAAGGAGTCCTATGAAGACGCTGTATGCTCGACCGCTGTTGGCCGCCATACTGGCCGTAACGCTCGTGGGAGGGCCCGTTTCCCCGGCCTTCGGGCAGGAAGCGCAGCAAAATACGCAAGCAGCTCCCGCCAAGACAGTCACGCCAATCGTGCCAGTCTCTCTTGGCTCGGCGAAGTACAGCTATAGCCATGCGCCCAAGCCATTTCCGAACCTCCTCGCCCCGTACAGTCCCATCAAGGTCGAAGCGCCTGGCCTCACCAATTCGCCCCGCATCGACCAGCTCATCCACGACGGAAAAATGGAGTTAAGCATGCAAGAGGCAGTAGAGTTGGCGCTGGAAAATAGCATGGACATCGTGGTGCAACGTTATAACCCCTGGTTCGCGGACACGGGCATGCTAAAGGCGAAAGCGGGAGGCTTTGGCGGCGCCACTCCGGGCGCGGTATTTGGGGGTTCAAGCGCGAGCAATCCGCTGCTGAATTTCGATCCGGTGATCACCACGACCGTCAGCATCGACGACCGCAACCTCCCGGTCAACAATCCTCTGACTTCCGGTACCGGCACGGGGCTTTCATCGCTCGCCAGATTGACCCTGCACACAGCCACCTTCAACACCCAAGTTGCCCAGGGTTTTCAGACCGGAACGACCTTTTTCACTGCCTGGGACAACACGCGCTCTTCCTCCACTTCGGCCGCCAACTTGTTCAACCCTTCCGTGCAATCTTCGATTTTCGTTGGATTCCAGCAACAGTTGCTAAACGGATTCGGGCGTTCCGTCAACACGCGCAACATCCGCATCGCCAAGAACAACCGCAAAATTGCGGACTGGGCCTTCACCCAGCAGGCCATCACCACCGTCACGAACACCATCAACGCCTATTGGGAACTGGTCTACGCCCGGGAAAACGTGAAAGTTCAGCAGCAAGCGGTAACTGTGGCCGAGAAGTTATACAACGACAACAAGAAGCAGTTGGAAATCGGCACGATGGCCCCGCTCGAAGTGACGCGCGCCGAATCCGAAGTCGCCACCGACCGCCAAAACCTGATCCTGGCGCAGACCGTGCACCTTCAGAATCAGCAGATTCTGAAGAACGCCATCAGCAAGAATCCGCTCGCGCCCAATCTCATAAACGTCGAGATTATTCCGACAGAACTACCGTCGCGGCCGGAAGCCATTGAAGCCCCCGCGTTTGAAGAAGCCGCCAAAGAAGCATTTGCGAAGAGGCCGGAACTGCAGGAAGAAGCGCTCAACCTGTTAAACGGAGCGATCGACGTCCACGCCACCCGCAATGCGCTGTTACCAACAGCGACCCTTACCGCGCAATACAGCACGGTGGGACTCGCCGGCAACCAGGCAACGTTCACCACTGCGACGATCGCAGGAGCTCCAGTTGTAGACGCAAGTGGGAATCCGATTCCTGGAGGACCCTTTCTTCCCGCCACGCAATTCACACCGAACGGCACTCTGCAGGCCGGCTTCGGCGACGCCATGAGTTCCGCGCTGCACAATAATTTCCCGGACTATCAAGTGTCCTTGAACGTGCAGATCCCTATCCGTAACCGCTCCGCGCAAGCCGACAACCAGCGCGCTATTCTAACGCAGCGTTGGCTCGAGGCGCAGTTGCAGCAAATGCAGAACGCCGCGCTGCTCGACGTGCGCAATACCTACATCGCGCTCACCCAAGACCGCGCCCAGGTCGATGCCGCCAGCAAGGCGCGCGAACTGCAGCAGCAAACGTTTGATGCGGAGCAGAAGAAGTATCAGCTCGGCGCATCCACCGTATACCTGGTCATTCAGACCCAACGCGACCTAATCAACGCCCAGGGCACGGAGCTGCGCGCCTTGGCCAATCTCGCCGAAGCCAAGGCCAATTACGAGCGCGCCGTCGGACGCACACTCGAAGTCAATCGCGTCTCCATCGCCGATGGCAAGACCGGAGAAGTCGAGCGCGAGACGCTCATTCCCGGCACGTTGCACGGTCAAGTGGTTGGTACGGAGAAGCTTTCTTTCAACGCCGGCCAAAGGTAATTCTCGCAGGCAAGTTTTCCTGCGGCCCGGGCGTGCTCGCCCGGGCCGTTTTTGTTCCGCTCGCGCTCCGCGCAGTTTTCCGCACCAAATCCACGGCACTCTTGCCCCTTCCTGGCCTTTCGCATAGCATTAATCTTGGTTATGTCGCGATCCGTTTTTTCGAATCCCTACCCGGGGCCATGAGCATGAGCGAACCATCCAAGGGCACCACGCAAGCCGCGCCTCCGGCCGAGACGTCTTCACTAAATCGGGCGCCCACCGCCAAAGAACAAGCCTGGGAGAAGAACACCCTACGGTCCGCGCTTGAAAAAAGCCCCGAGAGACAGCCCGAATTCACCACCCTTTCCGGGCATCCGATTCGCAGGCTCTATACCAGAGCGGATCTGACGAATTGGGGTCCTGACCGAGATCTAGGTTTCCCTGGGGAGCCCCCGTATACCCGTGGCATTCATTCCGCAATGCACCGCAGCCAGCTGTGGACGATGCGGCAGTTCGCGGGCTTTGGAACAGCCGAAGACACCAACCAACGCTTCCGCTATCTGCTCCGAAGGGGCCAGACGGGCCTGTCCACGGCCTTCGATTTGCCCACTCTAATGGGCTACGACTCCGATCACCCTCTCTCGGAAGGAGAGGTCGGCAAGTGCGGCGTGGCCATCAGTTCGCTCGCCGATATGGAGGTGCTCTTCGACAAGATTCCCCTGGCGAATGTCACCACCTCCATGACCATCAATTCGCCGGCGGCCATCATTTGGGCGATGTATCTGGCGGTGGCTGAAAAGCAGGGCGCGGACTGGAAGAAAATTTCCGGCACGCTCCAAAACGACATATTGAAGGAATACATCGCGCAGAAGGAATACATCTACCCGCCGGAACCCTCGATGCGGCTGGTGATCGACACGTTCGAATTCGGGGTAAAAAACACACCCAAATTCAACACGATTTCAATCAGCGGCTACCACATCCGGGAGGCCGGCTCGACCGCGATTCAAGAACTGGCCTTCACACTGCGCGATGGCATGGAATACGTCGAATGGGGAATGCGCCGGGGTCTCGACGTGGATCAATTTGTGCCGCAGCTTTCCTTTTTCTTTAACGCGCACAATGATTTCTTCGAGGAGATCGCCAAGTACCGCGCCGCGCGCCGCATCTGGCACAAAGCTATGGTCGAACGCTACAAATCAAAGAATCCGCGCTCTTGGGCACTGCGATTCCACACGCAAACCGCGGGATGCTCGCTGACTGCTCAACAGCCCTACAACAACGTGGTGCGCACCGCGATTCAAGCGCTCGCCGCGGCGCTGGGCGGGACCCAATCATTGCACACGAATTCGCTCGATGAAGCCTGGGCGCTGCCAACGGAGTTCGCCGCGACGATAGCCCTGCGCACCCAGCAGATCATTGCCCATGAAACCGGCGTGACCAACACTGTCGATCCGCTCGGTGGCTCCTACTTCGTCGAAACTCTCACCAACGAAGTCGAGTGTGGCGCGTGGAAATACATAGCGAGAATCGACGGCATGGGCAGCATGGTCGCCGCCATCGAGCGCAGCTACCCGCAGCGCGAAATCGCCGAAGCCGCCTACCGTTACCAAATGGCTGTGGACAAAAAGGAAAAGATCATCGTCGGCGTAAATGATTTTGTAGCCGACGAAAAGCCCTTGGACATTCTGCAAATTGACGAGACCGTGGCGCACCGCCAGGCCGCCCGCTTGATAAAGCTCCGCGCCGACCGCTCCCAGGCCGAGATCGATCGCCGCCTCCATGCTCTCCGCGACGCAGCCCAAGGAAAAGCCAATCTCATGCCGTTCATCTACGACGCCGTAAAGTCCTACGCCACGCTCGGCGAAATCTGCGACGCCCTCCGCGACGTCTTCGGCATCTACGAAGAGGTCGCCATTACCTGAGTCTTGCCTCATGGGGGTCATTGAGCGAGCGATTGAAGTGCATCGACTCGTTGGTCCGGGACTTCTAGTATCGGCTTACGCAGAACCCTGTCTGCGGCCCCCCGACTCGGACTCTTGGTCAACTTCAATGTGACGGCACGCGAACGGGGAATAAAGCGCTGTATCATTTGAGCCTACCAACGGCCGGGAAGAGAACCTAATACAATACGGAGGGCGCGAAGCACGGGGCCACAGATGACCTCAGAGAAGAGGAAGCGAAATGCCGGAAAAGAAAATCCGTGTGCTGATTGCCAAGCCGGGGTTGGATGGCCACGACCGCGGCGCCAAAATCATCGCGCGCGCATTGCGTGATGCCGGAATGGAAGTCATCTACACCGGCTTGCGCCAAACCCCGGAGATGATCGCCTCCGCCGCCGTGCAGGAAGACGTCGACGTAATCGGCCTCTCAATTCTCTCCGGCGCGCACAACACCATCTGCCCCCAACTGATGAAACTCCTCCACGACAAAGGCATGAGCGATGTCACCGTCCTCGTCGGCGGCATCATCCCCCAAGCCGACGTCCCGGCCCTGAAGCAATCCGGCATCGCCGAAATCTTCCTTCCTGGAACCCCCACCCAAGACATCGTGGATTTCATCCACAAGCGCGTCGCGCTGTCCTAATCCTCCAACGCATGGCCACAGGACAAAGCCTACCCGGCGAATTTATCGTGACGGTACCTCCACCGTTGTTGGCGATGAACTTCCTTGATTCTCTGTTTTTCTTCTTTTCGCGCTTGGGGGTCCATTTTTCGCCGGAGAAATTCCCGTTCGCGCAAAAGCTTCCGGCGGTTTTCAACACGCGACGGATCCAGTCGTCCCGTGCTCAATGCCGCCCGGACCGCGCACCCTGGCTCCGCTTCATGACAGCAATCGCCGAATCGGCATTTTGCCGCCAGCAAATCAATGTCGCCAAAAACCTGCGCAACACCGCTGTCCGCGTCCCACAGTTGCATCTCGCGCAAGCCCGGAGTGTCCATCAGCAGCGCGCCCCCCGGCAAGACAAACAGTTCACGCGTAGTAGTGGTGTGCCGTCCGCGGCTATCACCATCGCGAACCGCCTGCACGTCCTGGACCGTCTGTCCCAGAAGCCGGTTCGCCATCGTTGATTTGCCCACTCCGGAAGAACCCAAAAGCACCACGGTGTGACCCGGACAGAGAAACTCCTCCAATTCACCAAACCCCTGCCCCGTTCTCGCGCTGACGACGCACACTGCTGTGCCCGCGGCAATGCGCTGCATCTCCGCGGCCTTCTCACGCGCCTGGTCGCAAGCGTCGGCCTTGTTCAACACGATGACCGGCCTAGCCCCGGACTCCCAGCACTGCGCGAGATATCGTTCGACGCGTCGCGGATTGAAATCGCCGTCCAATGCGGACAAGAGCAACGCCGTGTCAACATTCGCTGCAATCACTTGTTCCTCCACCTTCTTGCCCGGAGATTTGCGCACAAATTTGCTCCGTCGCGCCAAGACCTCCTGGATCACCGCGGTCGTGTTTTTACCATGGACTTCCGCCGCCACCCAATCTCCGACGGCCGGCCAGTCTGCGCCACCGTCCGCGGCGAGACGCAGCTTGCCGCTGGCGGAAGCCCAGCATTCCAGGAAGTCTCCCGCGACGCGCCAGAATTCCCGCTGCTGTCGAACAACACGCGCCGGTACTGTACTTTTGCGGTTGCCCTGCTGCCAAAACGTTTCAAAGTACGAATTCCATCCCCATCCAGTAATAGACACGGAAAAACCTCCCGCAGCCGTGGCGCAAGGCACGGCCGTCGCTAGGGGCTAGGGCCAATAGCAAAACAGCATTGGTTCCAAGTGGGTTTCGAATGCGGGAGGCGTGAGGCAGTCAGTTCGCGCCAGCCGCGGAGACACACTTGCCTGCCAGAACTTTGGTAATGATTCGCACAGGCGCCTCCGTGGTTGAAATGAAGGCTCCCGCGGTTGAGCAAGAACCTTTCAATCACATCTTAGCGACGGGCCCAGTCCGAGTCAACACTCGAAACCTTGGGGATCAGTGAACCACCTTCCCATCGGTGTCCCGAACCTCGACCTTGCCCAGCTTCAGCTTCTTCATGTCCTCTTCG
>Ga0209234_1000303_pt1 | contig 16102 bp, 10 predicted proteins | sample GraSoi013_1_20cm_2_FD_185816 | JGI IMG/M metagenome (GOLD analysis project Ga0209234, IMG submission 185816) | Grasslands soil microbial communities from the Angelo Coastal Reserve, California, USA - Sample 08_20_2013_1_20cm (SPAdes) (version 2) | ecosystem: Environmental > Terrestrial > Soil >... | reverse complement strand
TTGCACATCACCATCGTCTATCCGGACACCGCCGATCCAATTCAGGCGCAGGACTCTTCCTTTGTCTTCGGAAGTGTGGGCCGCGGCCGCGGCGACGTCGCGCTTTCCGTGAATGACCAAGCAGTTCCGGTCTATGCCACCGGCAGCTGGCTCGCCTGGGTGCCGTTGCCGCGCGATTCGCTTGCGCGTTTTCATATCGTGGCGCGTGGCGGCGCCGGGGTGGGCGCCGAAGCGCGCGAGACGACGTTCGTTGCTCGCATTGCGCAACCTTTTCAGCCGCCAGCCGGCGCGACTGCATGGATCGACACGACGAGTTTCTCGCCCACCGATTCGCTCGCGTTTCCTGCCGGTGAGGGCATTCGCCTTTCGGTGCGTGCGACGCCGGGCGCGCGTGTTCGACTCCACCTGGAAGGCAAGGGAACAACCTGGTTCGTTCCGGACACATTGCCCGAGGAACCGGCTTGGGGCGTGCGCGCGTTCGGCACCGACACGGCGGCCTACCAGCTCCCCATTGCGCGTGACCGATACGTCGCGTGGCTGCCATCGCAGCTGGTTTGCGATGCAGTCGTCGAAGCGATTGTCGGGACCGACACCGCGCGCGCCGTCTGGCCGCTCGTTGTCGACACGATCGACCGCGCGCATCCCGCCGTCATCGTGCTGAACGACGATACCGCACACACCGGCACCACCGACAGCTTGACGGTCGGCAAGGCTGTTCCCTACGGCACATACAACTGGTTTTTCCCAACGGGTACGACGGCGGTGGCCGATGGGCGTTGGAGCGGCCAGACGCGGCTCCGGCTTTCGCGCGGCGCCATCGCCTGGGTCAACACGGCCGACGTCGTGCGGCTCGCGCCGGGCACGCCACCTCCTGGCGGCATCGTGGGTTCGGTGCGGCTCGTCGCCGGGCCACAATCGCTCGTCTTCCGTGTGCCGCTGCCCGCGCGCGTGCCGTTCAAAGTGGAAGAGGACGAGCGCAGCCTGACCGTGCTACTGTACGGCGTCTCATCCGACGTGAACTGGATGCAGCATGGCGGCACCGACTCCTACGTCACGCGCATGAGCTACGCGCAGCCGACGTCCGACGAAGTGGCGCTCACACTTTCGCTTGCCGGGCGAGTCTGGGGATATCGCACGCACTGGAGCGGGCGCGACCTCGTGCTGGAGATTCGGCGGCCGCCCGTGATCGACCCGCGGCGACCGTTGGCCGGTCGCACGATTGTGCTCGACCCCGGCCATCCGCCCCTCGGCGCCAAGGGACCTTCTGGCCTGTGGGAGCCCGTCGCCACGCTCGCCGTCGCGCAGCAGGCGAAGGCACTGCTCGAGCAGGCAGGTGCCACGGTCCTGTTGACGCGCACCGACTCGACGCCGATCGATCTCTATCCTCGCACGCACTTCGCCGAGCTCCACGATGCCGACGTGCTGGTCTCGATTCACGCGAACGCGCTGCCGGATGGCATCAATCCATTCGCCAATAACGGGACCAGTGTCTACTACTTCCATCCGCGCAGCGCTGCGCTGGCACGCGCGCTCGACCGCGCGCTCGTCGCGGAGCTCGGCGTTCACGACTTGGGGATGGGACGCGGCGACTACGCGCTGGTCCGCGATCCCTGGATGCCGTCGGCGCTCACCGAAGGTTTGTTCATGATGATTCCCGAGCAGGAGGCGATGCTCGCGAGCGCCGAAGGACGGCTTCGGTACGCGCGAGGAGTGGCAAAGGGCATCGAGAATTTCTTGCGGGAAATGGCACGGTGATCACGCCGCACGCCGCACGCCGCACGTTGTTTTTTCTCGCGGTTCTCGCCACCCCCGCCGCTTCTCAGGCAAACCCCGCGGGTCCTTGGCGCACGCTGCATACAGAGCACTTCCGCGTCCACTTCCGCCCGAGCTATCGCGACGTCGCTGTTGAAGCTGCTGCCGAAGCGGAGCGTGCCTTTCGGCTGTTGTCCACGGAGCTTCATCCGCCCCGCGGCGTCATCGATCTCACGCTCTCGGACGACATCGACACGCCGAACGGCTTTACGACGACGTATCCCTCCAATCGCTTCACGATCCTGCTCACGCCGCCCGTCACCGATCCCGCACTCCAGACCTACGACAGTTGGCAGCGGCTCGTCATCGTGCACGAGCTGACGCACGTCTTTCACCTCGATCGCTCGCGCGGCATCTGGCGGACGTTGCAATCGGTCTTCGGCCGCGCGCCCGGTCTCTTTCCGAACCAATACCAGCCGAGCTGGGTCATCGAGGGGCTCGCGACCTACTACGAGTCACGGTTCACCGCGGGCGGGCGCGCGGAGGGGGGTTATCATCGCCAGGCGGTCGGCGCGGATGCCGGGGTTGGCAAGCCGCGATCACCGTGGGATGCGTTGCTGTTCTCGCGCTGGCCCGACGGTCTCGCGCCATACGCCTACGGAAGCCGCTTTTGGGAATATCTGTCCCAGAACGGCGGCGATTCCGTAATTCCCCGGTTCAACGAGCGCACCGCCGGCCAACTCATCCCGTTTCGTGTTGGCCGGCCGCTGCGGCTCGCCGGCGTGCCACTCGACGAGAGCTGGAAACGTGCGGTCGCGACGGCGGTCCCCGGAAAACCCGTCACGACGAGCACGCTCATTGCCGGCGGTTTGCGCAGCCAACCGATGCCGCGAATCTCGTCCGACAACAGATCCGTCGCCTACCTCTACGACGATGGTCGCGGCGCTCGACGCCTGCGCGTAACCGATGTGCCAAGCGGTCGCGTGCTGCGCTCGCATCGTGTCAATGGTCAGGTGAGTTACGACTGGCTCGGTGACACGTTGATCGTCGCGCAGCTCGATTATGCCGGCCGGTGGAGCGTACGCAGTGATCTCTGGCGGTGGACGCCGGATGGCGGCTGGCATCGGCTGACACGCGACGGACGGCTGATCGAGCCGCGGGCCGGTGGCGCCGTGCTCACGGCGCTGCATCTCGGACCGGCGGTCGATGCGCCGGCCTTCGCACCGCAGCTCACCCGTGACGCTGTCGTTGCGCCTGGTGCGACATGGGGTCCGTCGGTCCCCTCGCCCGATGGCCAGACGGTCGTGGCCGCGCGTCACCAGAACGGGCATTGGGCACTGGTGCGTTGGCCGACCGGTTCTCCACGATCCCTCGAGGTGCTGTTCGAATCATCGTCCGAAGTCGCGGATCCGGTATGGATAGGGGAGGGAGTCCTGTTCGTGACGGACGCGCATGAGTTTCCGCAGATTCATCTGTGGAAGTCAGGTCGGGGAGTGACCCAGCTGACCGCGGAGCCGTTGGGCGCGCGCACGCCTGCGATGCTGCCCGACGGACGAATTCTGTTCACCACGTTGGGACACAACGGCTGGGAGCTGCGCGCGGTCGCGCCACTCACGTCGGCGCAGCCGCTGAATGCGGTTGTGTTGCCGCCATTCGATTCCGCGCCGCACGTCGCCATCCGCGAGTCCGGATACTCGTCCTGGCCATCTCTGCGGCCGCATTTCTGGATCCCGCTCGGATTCAACGCCGCCCAGGCCGGCCGCTTCCTCGGCGCCGCGACGGCCGGGACTGACGCCCTCGGCCGCTACACCTACTATGCCGAGGGTCTCCTGTCGGCGTCGCCGCTGCGTGCGCAGGGATTGTTCGTGCTGCTGGATAACGCGCCCGGCAATCCGACGCTCGATCTGTCGGCGTCCAACGCCTGGTCGCTGGTGGGAATCGATAGCACCGGACACGTCGTATCGACCGAACATCGCAACGCCGCGCTGGGAGCCACCTTCGTCACGCATCGGTGGCGCAGCTTCCTGTCCCTCCGAGTTGCCGCTGAATATGAAGGAAGGCGATTCCTCTCGACTCCCGATACGTCGCTCGCCGCGATCTGCACCGGGTGCCGGACCCGCGACATCGTTGGGGGCTCGGCGAGCATGGCTCTCGGCTCGGTCGTCGCGGCGCCGCTCACGGTGTCGCTGCAGGATGGCGCCACCATCAGCGTCCTGTACCGTCGCCGCGAGGAGCAAGGGACGTCGCGTTGGTCGAATGAATTCCGTGCACGTGGCGGCCTGTACGCGCGGCTCGGCCCGCGGCTCGGGTTCGCCTATCCGGTGCTCGCCATTCGACTCGCGGCCGGCGCGATCGATGGCACGATTCCCGATAATTTTTCCATCGGCGGCGTCTCGTCCGGAACTGCGCAGATTGGGTTCGGGCAGTCGATCGGATCGTTCCGCACGTTTCCAGTGCGCGGCTACGATGGTGGCGCGGCACGTGGCCATCGCGCGGCTACCGTTTCGGTCGAGTATCGGCTGCCGCTGGCGATGGTGGGCAAATCGATCGGCCATCTTCCCTTCGGCACCGACAAACTCGCCCTATCGGTCTTCAGCGACATGGGTGACGCGTGGGATCGAGGAGAGGGGATCCGGCTGTACCGTCTGCGCTCCGTGGGTGCCGAGCTCGTGGCCGATATGACCGTCAGCTACGATCTGCCGCTGAGATTGCGGTTTGGGGTCGCGCAACCTGCCGCCGGTCATTCGCGCTTCTACGCCGCATTCGGCGCCGACTTCTGACGGGCCTCTAAACTCGAAGTTCCGCCGTAGGGCTTATTTTCCAGCACCCCATGCTGCTGCTCGTCCTCGCCGCCCTGGCACAGTCGCCGGCCGATCGCGTCGCGATTGAATCGCTGCGCGATTCACTTGCGCTCGTCACCGACACCGTCGCCCTCGCCCGCCTCGAGGCGACCACGATCGAGTTCGCGAAGCAGCATCGTGACGACCCGCTCGTGCATGTGCGGCTCGGCTTCATCGCGGATCGTCTCGGCGACCTCACCAACAACAAATCGCATTACGACGATGCCGCCGGCGAATTCGAGTGGGCCGGTGAGCTGCGTCCCGAGTGGCCCTATCCGTGGTACGGCGTCGGTCTCTCGGAGCTGGCCATCGGCGAGAACAGTATGATGGCGATCGAAAATATCCGGCAGATGCTCGGCAAGGATTACCTGTCGAAGGCCGCGAAGGCGTTCGCGCGCGCGACCGTGGCCGACCCCAGCTTTGCGTCGGCCGTCGTCGATCTTGCAAACACGGCCCTGACGCAGCGTATCCGTCCGCGCCTGGACGTCGCGCTCAGCGCCGTGCGTCTCGCCGCCGCGTCGACGGCGGGACGCCAGCCTGAGGTCCAGCTCGTGCGCGGGCGCGTGGAGCGGGAGGCCGGAGAGAACGACTCGTCCCTCGCAGCCTTCAACGCGTATCTCGCGGCGCAGGGAGATTCGGGCATCGGGTTGCTCGAGATCGCGCGGACGTCGTATCTCGGGCGCCGGCCCACGGCGGGTTGGTCCGCATACTTCAACGGCATTCGCGTCGCCAAGTCGGCGGCCGCGATCGGCCTCTATCGCTCCGATCTTTCCTGGATCGCCGATTCGGCGGAGCTCAAGACCTTCGACGGGCTCGCGACGCCCGGTGACCGCGCCGCGTGGCTCGACGAATTCTGGAGCAAGCGCGATGTCGCCGACGCGCGTGACGTCGGCGAGCGCCTCGCCGAACATTACCGGCGCTGGTTCTACGCTCGCCACAATTTCCGCTTGGTCAGCCGTCACCGTCATTACGACATCACCGAAGTGTATCGTTCCAAACAAGCTGAGTTCGATGATCGTGGCATGATCTACATCCGGCACGGCGACCCGGATCGGCGCGCGCGGTTTCTCTGTCGCGAGCCGGAGGAGCCGAACGGCGAAGGCTGCGCGACGAACGAGAGCTGGTTGTATCGCCGCCGGGAAGGCGATCTCGTATTCCATTTCGTGGCGCGCGGCGACGTGCAGGACTACAAGCTCGTCGAGAGTTTGGCGGACGTGCTCGGCTTCCGCAGAGCGGTGCGGGCCTCGATGACCCTGGATCCCGAGGTGCCGGCTCTCTATCAGTCGCGCGACGAATTCGGGCCGCTCTACGATCGCGTCGCGCGCAGTCAACATGCCGCCGGCAGTGAGCTGGCCGAGGACCGTATCCAGGGGCGCCGCAACATCAGACTGGGCACCAGCAGCGACAGCTACGCGCAACGGTTTGATCAGTTCCTGGATGTGGTTGCCAATGCCTTTGTCCTGGGGACCGGAACCGGCGGCGCGGCAGACAGCGTCGGCGAGATGCTCCACGTCGTGTTCGCGATACCGGGAGAGCGTCTCAACCCGGATCCGGGAGGGGACGGCGTGCGCTACGCGCTGCGCTTCCGCCTGATCGTGTCCGACTCGAACGACCACATCGTTGCCCGGCTCGACACGCTGCGTGTCTTTGCCGCGCATCAGGCGCTCCGCAATCCTTCGTATCTCACGGGGCAGCTCGCCGTGCCGCTCGAGCCCGGACAGTATCGCTACCGCTTGCTCGTGACGAGTGTCGATGGGAGCGCCGGCGATCTCGTGGTCGATGGACTGCACGTCGAGAATCTCGATCCGCGTCGCTTCGCGGTGAGCGACGTCGTCGTGGGCCGAACGGGGTCGGGACTCGTGTGGGTCCCCCCCCCGCCCGCGGGCGATACCATCTGGTTGAATCCGCTGAATCGTTTTCCCGAAGGCAGCGCCGCCGAGTTGTACTATGAGGTCTACGGGCTCGCGAACGGCGCGTCCTATCACACCGTTGTGCGGCTCGACAAGGAAGGCGGGCACTCGTTGTTCGCTGCGATTCGCGGCCTGTTCGGCGGCGGGCGCTCACCGGTGTTACTCGAATTCGACGCGCCCGCGGACGGCCCGCTGACGCGCGTGCATCGCGGGATCGCGTTACGCGACGTCGGGAAAGGGAATTACCGGCTCACCGTCGTTCTCACCGATCCCGCAAGCGGCGTGAGCGTCACGCGCTCGCAGCGATTCCAAGTCGTCGCGCGCTAAACTGTTGACCCTGCTTCGCGCGAACCCTAAGTTAGCCCGGTTCGCTCGGAGACCAATTGTATTGCTCCCGCTGTGGCACCCAGAATAAGGACACCGCGAAGTTCTGCGATTCCTGCGGCCTCGACCTGACCGCGGCGACGCCTACCGGCGTGCGCGTCGAGGCGCCGGAAATCACGGAAATCGACATGGTGCGCCAGGAGCTCAACGAGGAATACGAAATCCTCGACGAGCTGGGGCGCGGCGGCATGGCCATCGTCTTCAAGGCCAAGGAAAAACAGCTCGATCGCGAGGTCGCGATCAAAGTCCTGCCATTCTCGCTCGCGTTCGATAAGGAATTCGTCGAGCGCTTCCAGCGCGAAGCCCGTACCTCGGCCAAACTCGAACATCCCAACATCATTCCGATCTACCGCGTCGGCAAATCGGGCCGCGTGATTTACTTCGTGATGAAGTTCCTGCGCGGCAAGCCGCTCTCCAGTATTCTGGCGACTCGCGGCAGCCTGCCGCCCGTGGAGATCAAGAAGATTCTCGCCGAAGTCGCGCGCGCCCTCGCGTACGCGCACAAGAAAGAAATCGTCCACCGCGACATCAAGCCCGACAACATCATGTTCGACGAGCACGGGCACGCCGTCGTGACGGATTTCGGAATCGCCAAGGCCGCCTCCGGTGGCAAGCTCACCGGCACCGGCATGTCGATCGGTACGCCGCACTACATGAGCCCCGAGCAGGCCAAGGCGCAGCCGCTCGACGGCCGCAGCGACATCTACTCGCTTGGCGTCGTCGCGTATCAGTGCCTCACGGGCACGGTGCCGTTCGACGGCGAGGATTCATTCTCGATCGGCTACAAACACATCATGGAGGAGATTCCGACCCCGCCGATCGACAGCCATGACAAGCGCACGCTGTTCGAGATCATCAAGAAGATGATGGCGAAACTCCCCGATCAGCGCTTCCAATCTGCGGACGAGCTGGTGGCGGTCCTCGAAGGCGGACGCTCCGTCTCCTTCACGACCGATGCGACGCAGGCGTTGCCTTCGATGGGCGCGCGCCTGCCGGCAGCGCCGACGACGCCCATCCCCCGAGCGATCGGGGCGCGTGCGCCCGGCGAGGCTCCCCGACGCTCTGTGCTGTCGGCATTGTTTCTGTGGCTGCTCATCGTCGGCTCGGTGCTGGGCGGTGGCGGGTTTTACGCGTACAAGCAGGGTCTGATTTTTGCGAAGACCAGGGAGCCGATCGCCGATTCGACGGCAACGCGTGACACAACGCATCATGACTCGAACGTCGCCGCGGCCGATACCGCAAGGCAGACCCTCGACTCGAGCCGCACCGCGACCGTGCGAGCGCCGCCTCCGGCATCCGGCCCGCCGGGACGGCTCGTGCTCCAAGGCGTGCCGCGGGGTGCTCGCGTCTCCATCGAGGGCCAGCAGGTACCGGGCACGCAAATGGACTTGGCTTCCGGAGTCCATCACTTGACCGTGCGGGCCGCGGGATACCAGACCTACGATCAGCAAGTTACGATCACACCCGGGCAGACCTTCACGATGCGTGTCGTGATGCAGAGCACCGGCGATGAAGCCGCGGGACCCTGCGACTTATTCGGTCCAGCCTACAATCAGGACAACCTCTGTTTCGATACCCGTCCGGTGCCGCTGTCGCCGACCCTCATTCCGGTCCCCCAGGATGCCCCGATCTTCCCCCGGCAGGCGATTCTGCTCATCAGGGTTTCGCGCAACGGCACGACGATGGAAGCGCGGGTGTTCGTGCCCTCGAATGTGGAAACCTTCAACAACGAAGCTCTCGACATGGCGAAGAACCTGCGCTGGAACCCGGCTCAGAAGAACGGCGAGCCGGCCGAAGCGTGGGTGCAGTGGCCATTCCAACCCGTACGCCAGTAATTCATCCGACCGCCTTCATCGCGCCGGGCGCAGTCGTGCTCGGCGACGTTACGTTGGGTCCCCGCTCGAGCGTCTGGTACCAGGCCGTGCTCCGCGGCGACATGGCCCCCATCGTGGTTGGGGAGGCCACGAACCTCCAGGACGCCACCATCGTCCACGTGGACGAGGGCAAGCCGGCGCTGATTGGCGCGCGTGTGGGCGTGGGCCACCGCGTCATTCTCCATGCCTGCATCGTGGAAGACGAATGCCTCATCGGTATGGGAAGCATCCTGCTCAACGACGTGCGCATCGGAACGGGGAGCGTGGTCGCGGCGGGCGCGGTCGTTCCGGAGGGCATGCAGGTGCCGCCCGGTTCGTTGGTGATGGGAGTGCCCGCGCGTGTCGCGCGTCACGTCGACGCCGGTCTGCGGGCGCGGATTCGCGGCACGTGGGAGCACTACGTCGCGGAAGCGGAGCGGCACCGCCGCGGGGACTTTCCACTCGAGCGACCAACTTTGTGATGTGAATTGTCGGAGTGCGAGGCGTGGTGTGATCGATTGCGAGACTTGCCGCGGTTGAGTTGCAGGTCTACCTTGACCATCCGCACTTCATCTGCCGGTTATCTTTAACCGAATCTTGCGCCACAAGAGTTGTGACGCTCTACCGTCAAGGGACGAGCCAGAATGGACACTTCCACCCCGAATAGCGCGCTTGAGCTGAACGCCAACGCCATCACGGTTCTCGAGCGCCGCTATCTCGTGAAGGACGAGAAGGGGCAGCCGGTAGAGCGTCCCCAGGACCTCTTTTGGCGGGTCGCCCGGACGATCGCAGCTCCCGACCGGGCGTATGGCGCATCGCAGAAAGCCGTCGAGAGCGTCGCCGAGACGTTCTATGAGCTCATGGCGACGCGGGTGTGGATGCCGAACTCACCGACCCTGATGAACGCGGGTCGGCCCCTGGGCCAGCTTTCCGCCTGCTTTGTCCTGCCGGTCGAGGATGCCCTCTCCAACGGACGGTCCGGGATCTACGACACACTGCGGGCAATGGCGCTCGTCCATCAATCCGGGGGTGGGACAGGCTTCTCCTTCTCGCGGCTCCGGCCCAAGAACGATGTTGTCCGCTCAACGATGGGAGTCGCGTCGGGACCGGTGTCGTTCATGAAGCTGTACGATGCCTCGACCGACGTCGTGAAGCAGGGCGGCACGCGCCGTGGCGCCAACATGGGGATTCTCCGCGTCGATCACCCCGACATCCTCGACTTCATCCACTGCAAGGATGACCTCACCCAGGTCACGAATTTCAATATCTCCGTCGCCGTGACGGATGCGTTCATGCTGGCGCTGGAGGGCGGGAAGTCATACGACCTGATCCATCCGCGCACCGGCAAGGTCGTCGGGCAGCTCGAGGCGCGGGAGGTGTTCAAGCAGATCGTCCACGGGGCCTGGAAGACGGGCGAGCCGGGCGTTTTCTACATCGATCGCGCGAACCACTACAATCCGGTCCCGCAGCTCGGCAGCTACGAAGCGACCAATCCCTGCGGCGAGCAGCCATTGCTGTCGTACGACGTCTGCAACCTCGGCTCGATCAACGTCGGATTGTTTGTCAACGAAACTGTAACCGACGTCGATTGGGAGAAGCTGCGTACGGCCGTGCATCTGTGCACGCACTTCCTCGACAATGTCATCGATGCGAACCGGTATCCGCTCGATGAGATCGACAACCTCGCGAAGCGGATTCGGCGCATCGGATTGGGCATCATGGGATGGGCCGATTTACTGGTGCGCCTCGGCATTTCCTATGACTCCGATGCCGGCGTCGCGCTCGGGCGGAAGCTGATGCAGTTCATCGACGAGGAGTCGAAGGTCGCCTCCGAGAAGCTGGCGGAGCAGCGAGGCGTCTTCGGCGAGTGGGAGCGGTCGATCTGGGGACCGGACGCGACCTGCGCTCGCAATGCGCGCGGTGAGCGCATTCGCCCGATGCGGCGCCTGCGCAACTGCAATCTCACGACCGTGGCCCCGACAGGCACGATCTCGATCATCGCCGGCTGCTCATCGGGAATCGAGCCGCTCTTCGCGGTGGCATTCATGCGCAACCAGGCCGGCGTGTTGATGCCCGACGTGAACGAGGACTTCGTGTCGATCGCCAAGCGGGAGGGCTGGTATTCGGACGAGCTCATGAAGAAGATCGCCGAGGCCGGCCACATTCATTTCGATGCCGTACCGGCGAGGTGGCAGCGGGTGTTCGTGACTGCGCACGATGTGACACCCGAGTGGCATATCCAGATGCAGGCGGCCTTCCAGGACTTCACGGATTCGGCGATCTCCAAAACCTGCAACTTCGCCAATGACGCGACTGAGGAGTACGTCGAGCAGATCTACCGCTACGCCTATCAGCTCGGCTGCAAAGGCGTGACGGTATACCGCGACGGCGCGCGCGAGAATCAGGTGCTGTCCACGGGCTCGACGGCTAAGAAGGTGCAAGAAGGGGCGTCGGCAGCGGGGAAAGATGCGCTCACCGAGGCACTCAGCCGGATCGCGGAGGTCGAGACCGAGCTGCATTTGACCCGCGACCGCCTCCATGACGTGGAAGCGGAGAACCTGCAGCGCCGTGCGAAGCGCTCGCGGCCGGACCTGCTCAAGGGCTCGACGCGCCGCATCGAATCGCCGCTCGGCACGATGTACGTGACCATCACCGAGGACGACAAGGGGCAGCCATTCGAAGTGTTTATGTCGCTCGGGAAGGCCGGGGGCGCGCTGATGGCGGATGTGGAGGCCATCGGTCGCCTGATTTCGTTGGCGCTCCGCTCGGGTGTTCCGCTGGCCGCGATTTACCGGCAGCTGCGCGGCATCTCGTCCGATCGCGCGGTCGGACTGGGACCGCACAAAGTGCTCTCGGTTCCGGACGCGATCGGCATCGCGATCGAGAAATGGATGCAGGAGAAACAGGGTGTACAGCAGGACCTCCTGGAAGGAGCCTCCAGTCCCACCGTTGCGCCCAATGAAGTGGTGCAGGGCGGTGCAGGTGACGCCGCGCTGCGTGCCGCGCGCGCGCCGGAGCCGGATTTCATCGGCGCCTGCCCCGACTGCGGCTCACAGCTCGCGTTCATCGAGGGCTGTGCGAAATGTCACGTCTGCGGCTTTTCGGAATGCGGGTGAGCTTATTTCGACCGGCACCGCTGTGACTCCAGTCACGACGGGCACTTGCAGGGCAGGGTAGTCTTTACGCCATGGAAAGCGGCTCGCGGATGGTCATGCCGACGCGCCTTCAGGTGAAGGGCTGGGCGCGTGTAGGGCCCGCCGGTGCACATACGTTGCGGCGCGGCGCTTGGTATCCGGTCGTGCGGATTTCCTCGAGCAACATCGTCGTGCTCGACGTGAACCGCCACAATGTCCCGGTGGACCGCCGCTTCCTCGAGATCCGCTATCATCCACCCGAGCGCTGGACGATCGTGCGCTGCGAGCCGCGCGTGATCGAACGATTGGGACGCATCTTCCCGCTCACATACGCCGTCTGTCCTTCCTGCCGGCATCGGCAGGGTATCGAAGCCAGGACGAATGACATGACGTGCGATCGGTGCCATAAGACGGCGGGGATGGCATGGGACGAGCTCACATGAAAAGCGCGGACATGCACTACTAGGCTACAGACGCACCGCGGTTATTGGTCAAACGTCAACGGGACAATCCTCGCGTGGGTTGTCCCGTTTCCTATTCACAGTTGCCCGCTGCTGCGTCTGAGACCTAGTCTTTGCATTTCCTAAAGAAGTGCGATTTGATCCCCGAGGGAAACCGTGCCGGTCCCTTCACCAACGCAGTAAAACCCTCTCATTCCTCCATCCAAGAACTGAAGATGTCGTTTCAGCTCTTCCGGCTCGACTTGCTTGCCAAGTGCCCATCCCGTGAATGGCCGGCATGGGTGTGCGACTTCCAGTACCCGTAACCGCACGCGCTCCTTCCCCTCGGGAGTCAGGATCGCCACGCCCTCGACCAGGTCTTCATAGGTGAACCGGCCGTCCGTCTCGGCGATGATGTTCTCGCCCGCGCACCCGACGACGACGCGCGCGCCGAAGTGCTCGCGCATCGCGTCGTAGTGGGACGTGAATCCCAGCGAAATGCCGTGCAGCCCGTCCTCGTTTTTCGTGTGCGGATGCGCCCGATGGTGTACGTCGACGACCCACGCGCCGTCCTCGATCGCGCCCAACGCGCCCGCGGGCGTCACGTTGAGTTTCGGGACCGAGAGTAAAGGCGCGGGGTCGTACCGGCGAGTGGGTTTCTCGCCGCTCTTGAGTGAGCCGCGCTGGATTTGCAGTCTGGCAACCGTTCCGATCATGCGCATAACGCAATGTAACGTGATGTGCTACATTGGGCCGCTTCATGGGCCGTCCCATCGGGTGGGCGCGATGTCTCGATAACGTCGCCGACGTGCTGCGTCGAGGCGCCTGGTATCCCATCGTCGAAGCAAGCGCTGACAAGGTCGTCATTGAAGTGCGGCAGAAACCGGTCCGGCTCAGCCGCATCGATGTCGCGGTACGCGACACGCCCCCCGATCGCTGGAGTATCGTCGTGCGGACCGGTGTGCTCCGCCCTACCCTCGGCGGCAGGGAAGGGGAGGACGTGATAACGACCTACGCCGTGTGTCCCTATTGCCACGAGCGCCAGGACTTCAAGGGCAAACCTGACTCCCTCACATGCACGCGGTGCTCGCGGGAATCGCAGGTCGATTGGTCGGAAACCTGCTGAACGCGATCTCTTGCCGGTCTGAAAATATTTAGTATGTTAACTATCAACATGTTAACATCATGCCTGCCGCCTGCGGATGACCGACGGCTGATGGCCGAGTGAGTGATCGCTCCGAGCTCGCCTTGCAGTTGACCGACGCCGTCGCAGCCGCCTATCAGGCGATCGAGCGCGCCGGCAATCGCGCTTATAGGAATTTCGGGCTGTCACAGCGCGCCCATGCGGCGATGGCCGCCGTGGATCTGGGCGGGCCCGACGGTGCGCGGCCGAGTGACGTAGCGCGCGAACTCGGCGTCTCCCGCGCCGCCGCGACGACGTTTATTCAGCGGCTCGAGTCGAAGGGCCTGGTGGAGACCACCACGGATCCCGACGATGACCGCGGGGTGCGTGTCACGCTCACGCGCCACGGCCTGGAAGTGTTACTGCGCGTGGGACAGCTGGAGCGCCGCCTCGCCGCCCGCACGATCGAGGGGATGCCCGCTTCAGCGATGGCGCGCACGATCCACGTCCTCCACGAATTGCGCCAGCGCCTCGAGCAAAAGTCGCTCGAGGTCGTGCGCTGATCGCGTATACGAATGTGCGAATCTTTATGCAGGCACCGGCGGTCCGTCATCCACCCACTGTCACTTCACGTATCACTTCAACGGCTTTCGTTAGCCGCATTTCCTTCAACGCATTATTTCGAGGTCCTAGACCCGCAGTGTCGCTTCTCATCGAAGTCCGGCCGTTCGTTTCGATCTGGCTAGTTTTCCACATCCCAATAGGCGCGTGAATTTGTGGAAAACCGGTTGAACGGCGACCCGCTGATCCGTCGTACGAAAATCGTCGCGACCCTCGGGCCCGCCACCGCGAACGCGTCCACGATCGGTGCCCTGCTTCAGGCGGGCGCCAACGTCGTGCGGATCAATGCATCGCACGGCACCCCCGAGCTGCGGGGGGAATGGATCACCGCTGCGCGGCGGGCGGCTGATTCGATTGCCATGCCGCTCGCGGTGCTGCTCGATCTTCAGGGACCGCGCATTCGCGTCGGTGACCTTCCCAATCCGCGTGAGCTGACGCCCGGACAGCAGGTCGTGTTCGCCCCGGAAGAAGTCGCGCGCGGTGACGAGTTGCCAACCACGTACGCCGGCCTCGCCGCCGATGCCCGAGTCGGGTCTCGGATTCTCTTGAATGACGGGCTTCTGGCGGTGGAGGTGACCGGCGTCGAGGAACCGCGCGTGCGCGGCCGTGTCATCGACGGTGGAATTCTGACCGCACATAAGGGCATGAACCTTCCTGGCCTGCACGTATCCGCGCCCGCGTTGACCGAGAAGGATCGGGAGGACGTCGAGGAGGCGGTGCGCGCCGGCGTCGATTATCTGGCCCTCTCGTTCGTGCGGCGCGCGGAGGACATCGAGGAGCTGCGGCGGCTCGTGCCCAACACGATCAAGCTCGTCGCCAAGATCGAGAAGGCGACGGCGCTCGATAACCTCGAGCGCATCGTGGCGACGGCGGACGCGGTGATGGTCGCGCGCGGGGATCTCGGGGTCGAGCTTCCCTTTGAGCAGGTGCCGCTCGTGCAGAAACGGCTGATCGGCGAAGCGAATCATCAGGGGAAACCGGTCATCACCGCCACGCAGATGCTCGAATCGATGGTCCACGCTCCCCGGCCGACGCGCGCGGAAGCATCCGACGTGGCCAACGCGATCCTCGATGGGACCGACGCCGTCATGCTGTCGGCCGAAACGGCGGTGGGGCAGTATCCGCTGGAGGCGGTGCGGGCGATGGATCGCATCATCCGCGAAATGGAGCGTCACCCGCTGCGGCATCGGGAAGAGCGGCGCACTGCGGCCGACGGCGTCACGACGGAGGACGCGATCGCGTGGGGAACATTCGCGGTCGCGCGCATGCTGAAGACGCCGCTCATCGTGACGCTCACCAAGGGTGGATTCACCGCCCGCAAAGTCGCCGCGCTCCGACCGCCGGTGCCGATTCTCGCGGTGACGACCGAGCCGACGACATACCGGCAGCTCGCGCTCGTGTGGGGCGTTGTCCCCGTCCTTGTCGATCACGTCCCGGGCTACGACGCCATGCTGGCGGTCGTGCGCGATCTCATTCTCAAACGCCGGCTGGCGCAGCAGGGCGACTGCATCGTGATGACGGCGGGAGTGCCGTGGGACGTGTCCGGCAGCACCAACCTCATCAAGGTCGAGAGGGTGTGATGTGCGGCTGAGCTTGCTCGGCACCGGCACTTCGTTCGGCGTACCGCAAATTGGTTGTCGCTGTCCCACCTGCACCTCCTCCGACCCGCGCGACAGACGGTCGCGGACCGCCGCGCTCATCGAGACGAGAGGCAAGCGGCTCCTGATCGACACGCCGCCCGAGCTCCGGCTGCAGCTCGTCGCGGCCGGCATCGATCGCGTCGACGCGGTGCTGTTCACGCATGCGCACGCCGACCATGTGCACGGCATCGATGACCTGCGCGCGTTGTCGGTGCTCCAGGGAGCGGTGCTTCCGGTCTATGGCTCCCGGGAGACCATGGCGGAGCTCGCCGTCAAGTTCCCCTACATCTTCGATCCATCCTTCGTCGTACCGGCGGGCACGACCAAGCCCGAGTTGGCGCCACAGGTGCTCGAGGGTGGCGTGACGATTGCCATCGCCGGCGTGGCGGTGCTGCCGCTCTCGCT
>Ga0209234_1000301_pt1 | contig 16103 bp, 14 predicted proteins | sample GraSoi013_1_20cm_2_FD_185816 | JGI IMG/M metagenome (GOLD analysis project Ga0209234, IMG submission 185816) | Grasslands soil microbial communities from the Angelo Coastal Reserve, California, USA - Sample 08_20_2013_1_20cm (SPAdes) (version 2) | ecosystem: Environmental > Terrestrial > Soil >... | reverse complement strand
GACGGCGAAGGACAACAACGGCTTCATCAGCCGCGTGAAGCCGGATGGCGCCGTCGAGAATCTCAAGTTCATCGAGGGTGGGCGGAGCGGCATTACGCTGAACGCTCCGAAGGGCCTGGCGCTCGCGGGCGACACGCTGTGGGTGGCCGACATCGACGCGGTCCGCGCTTTCAACGCGAAGACGGGCGCTCCCATCGACACCGTCAGCTTGAGCAAGCTGGGCGCCGTGTTCCTGAACGATGTCGTGATCGTCCCGACCGGCGCGCTGTACATCACCGACACCGGCATCCGGTTCGACGACGTGGGCAACGTGCTGCACCCCGGACCCGATCGGATCTTCCGCATCGGCCCGGACCGCGCGGTGACGGTGGCGATACGGGGGGACACCCTCGGCCGCCCCAACGGGATTGCGTTGGACGCCGCGGGCAAGCGTTTCGTGATCGTGGAATTCGGCGGCCGATCGGTGCTCGCGTGGAAGCCGGGGGACAAGGCGCCCAGCGTGATCGCCAAGGGCCCGGGCGGGTTCGACGGTGTCGAGATCGTCGGCGGCCGGATCCTCGTCTCGAGCTGGAGTGATTCGACCGTGTCGAGCTACGAAACCGGCCAGGAAGTGAAGCTGATCACCGGTGTGCCGAGCCCGGCCGATATCGGCTACGACGCGAAGCGAAATCGCCTGTTGATTCCGGTGCTGCCGGGCAATCGCGTGGAGATTTGGCAGCTGCCGTAGAGCCGATGGGCGTGCCGCTTCGGTGTCGCGTTAGCGCAACAAGCACGCGAAGGCCGCTGCGGGAGCGCGGCCCTTCCTGCGGGGTGTAAATCTTGCTATCACTGAAGCAGCCGCTTTCTTGAAGTGAGGAGCTTCGGTGTTCTTCGACGTCGGCGGCAGCAGTCGGCATGACATCCGCATCGTCCTGGCAGACGATCACGCCGTAGTGCGCGCGGGTCTCCGCGCGCTGCTGGAGAAGCAGCCGGGCTTCCTCGTAGTGGGCGAGGCACAGACCGGCGGCGAGGCGGTAGCCCTGGCCGCCTCCACGCGTCCGCATGTCGTGCTGATGGATCTCGCCATGCCCGGGGAAGGCGGCATCGACGCGACGCGGCGCATCGCCATGCTCGGACTCGGGACCAAGGTCTTGGTCATCACCGCACTGCCACAGGAGCAGCAGCTGAGCGACGCGCTCGAAGCGGGCGCGAGCGGGTTCCTGCGGAAGGACGCGCCGGTGGAAGAGTTGGCGCGCGCGATCCGCGCCGTGGCCAGCGACCGGCTCTTTCTCGACGAGGACGCGGCCCGTCTGGTCGTGCTGCAGCGCTATCACAAGACGGGCCAGGTCGAGGACGAAAAGGCGGCGGCGGAGCGGCTGAGCCGTCGCGAGCGCGAAGTGCTGGCCCTGCTCGCCCTCGGGCACAGCTCCAAGGAAATCGGCCAGAAGCTGTCCCTGAGTCCGAAAACCGTGGACGAGTACCGTGCCCGGCTGAAGGATCGCCTCGGACTCACGCGCCGCCCCGAGCTGGTGCGGTTTGCGCTCCGAACCGGGTTGCTGGTCGAGCCCTAGCCCGCCGGACCCGTCACTCCCAGTCTTCGGTCTTTACGTCCGCGAGCACCGACTGCAGCGGATTGACCTCCACTTCCGTCGGCTCGCCCGGCAGGCGGAGGTCGGCCTCGGTGCGCGGTCCTCGCACGTTCACGCGCACGAATGCGTGGCCCCCGTCCGCGAGCTCGACGCGGACCGGAACGGGCATCACGAAGTCCTCGGGTACGTCTTCCTGCCGGATCCGGAGGTGGAGCACGTAGCCGCTGGGAGCCACCGAGTCGGCGTGCCAGGACAGGATGTACGTCGGAACGGCGGTCCCGTTCACCCACTCGTCGAAGAACCAGTTCATGGGCATCCCAAGGTGCCGCTCGACGACGTGTTGAAAGTCGCGAGTAGTCGCCCGCTTCCCGTGGTACTGGTCGTAGAAGTCCTGCATCAAGGCCGCGAACGCGCCCTCCTCCATGGTGCGGAAATCGAGCATCAGATTCCGGAGCATCTGGAGCACCCAGGCCCCCTTATGGTACGTCATGAGGGTATAGTCCCTCTCGTTCAGCTGCGCCGCGCGGTCTCCGATCCCGATCGGTGGTGCGTCGTTGCGTCGCGCGCGGATCTCCCGGCGCCAGTGCTCGAGATGCTTGAAGAACTTCTTGTTGTCCTGAAGCACGACCTGCATGTACCACAGGCCCGAGAACTCCGCGAAGCCTTCGCCGAGCCACACATCCCGGTATCCTGCCGGCTCGACGCCGATGCCCCACCACTGGTGCGCCACCTCGTGGGCGCGGAGGATCTCGTCGTAGCCGCTGTCCCCTACCGCCTGGAATGTCCACACCGGAAGATAAATGAGGCCTGGAAACGCCTGGCCGTAGCTGAAGGGGATCTCGGCCGCGTAGTAGCGGTCGAACAGCGGGCGGCCGTACACGCGGGTAAAGAACGCCAGACTGTTGGCAACGTCGGCGCCCACGTCCTGCTCGGGCGACCCCCGCGACACGAGCTTCATCGCCCACAGGCCCATCTGAGCGCCGAACTTATCCCCCAGTGAGAGGAAGAACCGGTCGAGCTGGCGATGCGCATCGTCGTTGGAATGGACGGTCACCGGCGGTATGCGGGGATCGGTGATCTTGAATTCGTTGAGCTCGCCCACACTGAAGCACACCTGGTCGGTGGGACGCACGCTGGTCCAATGCGTCGTCACCACGTCGCCCTCCGTACGCGAATCCACCAGTTGACCGATGCTGGCGAGATGGTAGCGCTGCGGGGTGTGGAACGTCAGGTCCACGTCGGCGGGAGCGCTGCGGTAGCGCGGAAACCAAGCCCAGGAGCTCTTGACGAAGAACCACTTGTCGAGCCCCGCGGCCGCCTGATTTTGGGCCCAGGATGGCCACCATCGCGTCATCCGCTCCCGGATGGACGTGTACCCGATGAGATCGCCATGGTAGGCCACGCGCAGCAAGCGCGTATCCCCGGTGCGCAGCGGCGCGTCGAACCGGACCCACAGCGCCGGGCTCTTCTTGGTCCGGTAGAACGTCAGCGGACCTGCCGCTTCGTCGCGCACCGTATCGACCTGCAAGTCCGAGAGCAGGTTGAGGCGGACCCAGCGCACGGCATCGCGTCGGGCCGTCAGCCGGAGCGTCACGGTGGCGGAGAACCCGAGGCTCTTGGTGAACGTCGCATCGATGCGGTAGGCGCCGGGCTTCAGCGCGTCGCGCGCGTCCGGCGCCGCCAGGGCCGTGTCGTTCAACTCCTCGGCGCGCGGAAACTCCGAGACGACCTGGACCTTGCTTCCCTCGCGGCCGCCGCGCAGCAGCGATACCTCCTCGCCGTCGCCCGGATCCACCGAGAACATCAGGTCCTCGCCATGCTCCCGCTTGACGTGGGCGTAGAAGAATCCCACCGCCTCCCCGTTCATGAGGGCGGTGATCAGCGTGGGTTGCAGAACCTCCCGGCCCTCCACGAGGCGGTCGAGCGCGTCGTGGAGGACGCCGGACGCCCCGCCGACGTCGCCTCCGGGGCCGAAGGTGACCTGGCGCCCGAGCTCGCTCAGCGTGGAGTCGGTGAACACGAAGGCCGCGGCGGAGATGCGTGAGTGCACCACGGAGTCCCCGAGGATACGCCGCACCTCGCGCCGCTCGATCTCGAGCGGGGGCGTCAACGCCACCGAGCCCTGCCCGACGAAGATTGCGGCGACCGTCCGCCCGCCGACGGGCGTCGCGAGGTAGAGGCGCCCGTTCTCGAGCTGGAATTGGACGGCGTCCCGGCGCAGCGACACGTTCCGCACGGGCGCCACCGAGTCGGCGCGGGGCGTCATCTTGCGCAGTGCCTCGAACACCGGCTCGTACTGTTCGGCCGCGGCGGTGGGGTCGAGGGCAGACGGCGGCTTCGTCGCTGGCAAGTCCCGCTGCTGGGCGCTCGCCTGGACGATCGGGCCGCCGACGTACAGCAGAGCGGCGATGACAAGAGAGGACGAGGGGACCATACGGCGCACCGTGGCGTTCTTCGGAGCAAGAAATGTGGCGCCGCCGCTACCTTCGTGGCGACCGGCCTGGTGTCGCGTGATCGCTACAGCCGGCCTACTATCCGACGAGAATCGGCTCCTCCCGGGCGGGTTGCCGGTACACGTAGCGCTGGCCGGCGTAGTTCCGGAGCACGATGGCGTCATCGGTGAGCGACTCGACGTACTCGGGGAGCAGCGGGATCTTGCCACCGCCGCCGGGGGCGTCGATCACGAAGTGGGGCACGGCGAGCCCGGAGGTCCAGCCGCGCAGCGCCCGGATGATCTCGAGCCCCTTTTCGACGGTCGTGCGGAAGTGCTCCGCGCCGGCGACCTGGTCGCACATGTAGATGTAATACGGCCGGACCCGGGCGGCGAGCAGCTTCTGCATCAGCAGCTTCATGACCGCGGGGTCGTCGTTCACGCCCTTCAGGAGGACGGTCTGGCAGCCGAGCGGGACGCCGGCGTCGGCGAGCATGCCGAGGGCCTGGACCGCCGCCGGCGTGAGCTCGTCCGGATGGTTGAAGTGCGTGTTGATGTAGACGGGATGATACCGCCTCAGGATGCCGCACAGCTCCGGGGTGATGCGCTCCGGGAGATGACACGGCACGCGGCTCCCGATGCGGATGATCTCAATGTGCGGGATCGCCCGCAGGCGCCGGCACAGCTCGTCGATGCGGCGATCGGAGAGGAGCAACGGATCGCCGCCCGACATGATCACGTCGCGGATCTCCGTGTGCGCTTCCAGATAGCGAAACGCCGACTCGAGCTCCCGCATCGAAATCTTCTCGGGATCGCCCACCTTGCGGCGCCGCGTGCAGAACCGGCAATACGACGCGCACACCGGCGACACGAGGAACAGCGCCCGATCGGGATAGCGGTGGGTGACGTTCGGCACCGGCGAATGGGCGTCCTCGGCGAGCGAATCGACCAGTCCGTCGTGAACGTCGAGCTCCTGCAAATCGGGCACGTATTGCCGCCAGATCGGATCGCCGGGGGACTTGATCAGGTCGACCATCGCCGGCGAGATGCGGAACTCGAAGTTGAGCGCGGCCTGCCGGAGCCGCTCGAGGTCCGGAAAGTGCTCCGGGCCGAACTTCGCCACGAGCGCGTCCAGCGAGGCGATGCTCCTCTTACGCAGTAGCTCTTGCCAGGACTCCATGCGTCAGGTCCTTGAGATAGATCACCAGATCGTCACCAGCCGCGTAATAGCCCGGGATCTGTGCCGCACGGGCGTAGCCGCGTCGCTCGTAGAAGGCGCGCGTGGCCTCATACTCGGCGCGTGACGATGTCTCGACGATGACCAGTCGCCCGTCGTCCGTCATCAGATTGTTCTCGACGGCTTGGAGCAACTGCGTTCCGAATCCCTGACCCTGTCGGGTCGGGTCGACGACGATCCAGTAGAGGTCGTAGGTCCCGGAGGTCCCCGGTGTGGGTCCCCAGCAGGCGTAGCCCACGAACTCGTCGCCGGAGAACGCCCCGAGGAAACGATATTCGTCGTCGCCGCCGAGGGCGTCGTCGAGCAGCTCCACCGCGATGGCGACTTCGTCCGGCCGGAACAGGCCGGTGGCCGCGGTGAGCTGCTCAAGCCGTGCGCGTTGGGCGCGGCCGACGGGACGGAGCGAGCAGCTCACGCGCGGCCTTGGCCCCCTGCGCGTCGCGCAACGCCACCTCCGCGATGCGGCGCACCAGCTCGGCGTAATCCCACCCGGCGGTCTTGGCCATGCGCGAGAGGCCGGCATCGTCGTTCAAGTCGGGGTTGGGGTTGACCTCGAGGATCCAGACCCGGCCCTGGTCGTCGAGCCGCACGTCCACGCGGCCGTACCCCTTCCCCTGCATCACGCGCCATGCCGCCTCGGCGACGCGCACCAGCCGGTCGGCGGTCTTCTGCGGCACGTTGGCCGGGCAGACGGGCACGCTCCCCAGATCGTCGGGCGAGCCGGCTTCCCACTTCCCGGCGTAGGTGAGGATCGGCCATGCCCCTTCGGGCATGCGGCTGAAGTCGATTTCGGAGATCGGCAGCACCCGGCTGCCGACGAACCCGACGTTGAACTCGCGCCCGGCGATGTACTCTTGGACCAGGACCTCGTCGAACTGCTCGGTCATCGCCGCCACCCGGGCACGCAATGCCTTGCGGTCGGTGACCACGGAGCCGCGATCCAACCCGGCGCTCGCGTCCTCCGCGGCCGGCTTGACGATGGCCGGGAGCGGGAAGTCGTCTTCGATCTTGCCTTGCGCGACGGTCCAGCGCGGGATCGGGAGGCCCGCCTGCGCGAGCAGCGCGTTGGCGATCGCCTTGCGGCGGCAGGCGGCGATGGTCCAGAGGCTCGCGCCCGTCAGCGGGATCCCGGCGAACTCGAGTGTCCCGACGACGTGCTCTTCCCACTCGCTTTTGCCGTGCACCCCTTCGCACAGGTTGAACACCAGGTCGGCGCGGCGTGCCACCTGGAACCAGCGCATGTCGTGCCGCACGGGGGTCTTGCGGATCTCGTGGCCGGCGCCCATGGCGCCGAAGATCGCGCCGATCTCGTCCACGGCTTTCATCACACCGCGGATGTCCTCCGGCGTCCAGTCTTCGGCGCCGGGGTCGTAGAGGATGACGATCTTCACGCGGTGACTGCCGTGCGCTGCGCGGGCCGGGTGGCGCGCCGGGCCGCGGACCCGACGCTGAGCTCGCGTCCGGTGAGCCGCCGCCACGCGACGCGCACCACTTCCTGGACCAGCTCGTCGTAGCCGAACCCCGCGGCGCGGGCCGCCTTGGGGAAGCAGGAGTTCATCGCCGGGTCGGGGATGATGCCCGGGAGCGGGTTGAGCTCGAGGATGTTGGGGACGCCGAAACGGTCGACCCGGACGTCGACCCGGCACCAGTCGCGGCAGCCGAGGGCGTGATAGGCGTCGAGCGCGGTGCGCTCGATCTCACGATACAACCCGGCCGGTACGCGCGCCGGGCACTGGAAGATCGCCAGCGGCGCCTCGGGACGGTCCCACACCCATTTGGCTTCGTAGCCATATACGGGCGGCGCGCCCTGCGGCAGGGCGGAGAAGTCGAACCCGATCACCGGCAGGCAGTACGCCTCCGGGCCGTTCCCGAGAATCGCGACCGTGAATTCCGGACCCGGGAGGTACGTCTCGATCAGCACCGGCTCCGCGTATCGCTCGACCAGGAAGCGGACGCGCTCCCGCAGAGCCACGGGCCCGTCGCACAGATTGTTGCTGAAGACGCCCTTGCCGGACCCCTCGGCCACGGGCTTCACGAACACGGGAAACGGCAATGCCATCCGGTCCAGGTCGTCCGGCGTCTCGACGCACGCGAACGGAGCGGTGGGAACCCCGCGGAAGGCGAGCGTCTCCTTGGTGCGACCCTTGTGGAGCGAGAGCGCGAGCGTGAGCGGATCGGAGCCGGTGTAGGGGATGCTCAGATATTCGCAGATGGCCGGGACGAGCGCCTCGCGACTCTGCCCGCGGAACCCCTCGGCCATGTTGAACACGAGATCGGGGCGCGAGAGCGCGAGCTTCTGCGGCAAGTACTGATCGGCTTCGAGGCGGATGACGCTGCCGAAGGGACCGAGAGCCTGCTCCACCGCAGCGATGGTGGCCGGGTCGTCCCACTCGGCGTACGCGTCGTTGCTACTCTCGGGATCCTCGGTGGACGCGGGCTCCGGCTTTTGGTTGTATGCGAGACCGATTCGCATGTGGTCTCGGGTGACCTCCTACAAAAAAGGCCGCGGGTGCGGTCTGTGAATCGAAAAACGAGTTGTCGAATAGAGAATAAGAAAACCCGGAGCGATGCGCAATAGGCAATTCGGAATTTTTTTTCGAATGACGCGCGTCACACCTTGTGGTATGCGACGCGCGCCGCCTCCTGTCGATCGTCGGCGACGTAGATCTCGAAGTCGGAGAACAGCGCGGGCGCTTCGCGCTGCAGGACGCGCAGACACGCGACCGCCATGCGCCGGATCTCGAGCTCCGCGCCCTCGCCCGAGCGCAGCTCGAGCATGGTGCGCCACGCGCGTGCGTTCCCCGACACGACGATCTTCACCTCGGTCGCGTTCGGCAGCACGCTCCGTGCCGCCTCGCGCGCCATTTTGCGCCGGTGCACCTTGTCCGCGACCCACTCGTAGCGTTGCATGAGCGCCTCGACCGCGCGCACGTACGCGGCCTGCGCGTCCGTCACCTCCGCCTGCCACGCCGCCTCGAGCGTCGCGTCGCCGAGCATCGCCGGCGGCACGACGAATGCCGCGTGCGATTCGTCCACGTAGCGCTGCGACAGCTGGGAATACCCGAACCCCGCCCGGTGTCGCACCAGCTCGTGTGAGCAGGAGCGCGAGATCCCCTCGATCAGGAGCACGTAGACGGCGTGCTCCAGCACGGAGCCGTGTCCCTGCTTCTTGATGTTCTCGAGGTATTCGAGCGTGGTGCGGTTGGCCGGGTTGTGCTGGCTCATGTAGCAGACGCGCCCCGCGAACTCCGCGAGCCGCTCGCCGGGGGAGGCCTCCCCGTGCCACTGTACCCGCAGGTGCGCGGGCTCGAGGAACTCCGGGCGGGCGATGAGGGTGACGCGGGGGGCTCGGAAGATTTCCATTGGGCCTAGGGGTTAGGGGCTCGGGGCTCGGGGCTGGAGGATCGCGCCAGCTCGAGCTTCGGCGTGGCCCATGCGGCAGTCCGCTCGATCTCGCGCAAGCGCGCGGCGATGTCGTCGGGAATCGGCGCCGCCGTCGGCCCGACCTTCAGGTCCGCGAGCGGCGCCCAGTCGGCCGAGGGGATTATAACACCGGGATTGAGGATCGAGCCCGCGTCGTAGGCGCGCTTGACCTCCCGGAACAGCCCCGCCACCTCGGGCCCGTAGAATCGCTCCAGCAGCCCGGCCCGCAGCCGGCCCATGCCGTGCTCGCCGCTCGGCGTGCCGCCCAGACGGAGCAGCAGCTCGACAGCGTCCCCGTACAGCGCGGCGAGCCGGTCGCTCCAGTCGGCGCGCGTCAGATCCGGAAGTGTGTTGACGTGTACGTGGCCATCGCCGGCGTGGCCGAAGACCGCGACTGGAATGACGTGGCGCTCCGCGGCGGCCCGGATTCCGGCGACGTACTCCCCCAGCCGCTCGAGCGGCACGCACCCGTCCTCGATGACCTGGAGCGAGCGCTGCGTCTCGGGAAGCCGGGCCAGCGCGGGGCTCGCGAGCCGTCGCACCGCCCACAGCTGCTCGAGGCCCGCCCGGTCGACGGCGGTGGCGACGTGGGCCGTGCTCGCCGCCAGGCCGCGGACGGCATCACCCACGACGCCCCGCGCCGCCGCCTGGGTCTCGCGCTCGAATTCGACCAGCAGCAGGCCCTCCATCTCCAGGCCCTCGGGCAGGCCGACGGCGGCCGGGCGAACGAAATCGAGCAGCGTCCGATCGAGCAGCTCGACCGCCGACGGGTTGAGGGCCACGAGGAACGGCACAGCCTCCGTCACCTGCTCCAGCGCTCTGAACCCCAGCACGACGCCGGCCACGTCGACTGGGATCGGCTCGAGTCGCCACTCGACCGCGGTCACGAACGCGAGCGTTCCCTCGGACCCGACGAGCAAGTCGAGCTCGTCGCCCGACTCGGCGAAGTGATTCAAGGCGTATCCAGCCGAGTTCTTGCGAGTCTTGGGAAATCGAGCCGCGACGAGGCGACGCTGGTCGGCGGACAGGGGAAACCGCTCGCCGCTCCCCGCTCCCCGTGTGACCCGCCGAGCCTCCCCATCGGCTCCAATGATCTCGATCGCTTCGACCCAGCGCCGCACGCTCCCGCACCGCACGGAGCGTGGACCGGCGGCGTTGGTGGCCACCATTCCGCCGGACGTCGCAAACGCTCCAGATGAGGGGTCGGGCGGAAGCCGCAGGCCGAACGCCCGCGCCGCCTCCGTCACCGCCGCCCAAGTGACAGAGGCGCCCGCCCAGAGCGTGCGGCGCGACCAGTCGGGCACGGTCCAGCGGAACCCCTGACTCAGGTCGACCACGACGTCTCGCCCCACGCTCCCGCCGGCCATCCCGCTCCCGGCTCCCCGCGGGACGAGGCGCGTGCCCGTTTCCAATGCCCAGCGCAGCAGCCGTTGCAGCTCTTCCACCCCACGCGGCACGACGACCGCCGCGGGCACGATGCGGTGAATCCCCGCGCCCTCCGAGTAGGCGGCGCGGATGCGGAAATCCGTGAGCAGAGCCGGCGTCCGTGCCAAGAGAGTGCGTGGTAAGGGGTGCGTGGTTGCCGCCGGGAACATACCACGCACCACGCACCACGCACTATTCGCGCTTGACACCGGCGCAGCGCCGGAGCCATGCTTGACGCGCATGACCGTCGACGCGGCGCCTGCGCGCGCCCAGCTCATCCGCATCGAAACCGACCGCCGGCTCGGCCATGAGTGGGACGAGTGGGACGGTAAGCCGCTTCCCGGGAACGGCGATTTCACGGCGCAACCGGGTCTGTTCTTCCGGTTCGCGGCCCTTGCCATCTTGGCGGCACTGGCCGTCGGGGCCGCTGTAATGTTCCTGCTCGCCCCCCGCCTCACCCAGCTGTGGCCCTGGTTACCCCAAGCGCTCTGGCTGGCGCTCGGCGCGGCGGCCGCCGCCACCTGGCTGTGGTTCGGCGCCTTGCTCCTTTCCTTCTATGGGGGGCTGCTCCTCCTGCCCGAGCGGTGGCTCGAGCGGGGGCCGTACCTCGGCTTGATGAGCATCACCTCCCACGTCGCCCGGGCCTTCGGGAAGCGGGACTGGGTGGAGCACGCGGCCATCGACGTGTACAACGCGCTGGCCGAGCGGCGGCAGCGCACGGTGGGGAAGGGTGAGCTGCTGGTGCTGATCCCGCGCTGCCTGTCCAAGCAGGCGCTGGACGGTGTGCTCACGATCGCGGGGCGCTACGAGGTGCCCGTGTTCGTCGCCACCCGGGGGCAGCTGGCGCGGCGCGTGATCCGGGAGCGGCGGCCCCGGGCGGTCGTGGCCGTGGCGTGCGAGCGGGATATGACCACGGGGCTGCGCGACGTGGCGGGCAAGCTCCCGGTGCTCGGCCTCACCATGCGCCTCCCCAACGGACCCTGTCGGGACGCCATGCTCGACCTGGACCTGATGGAACGGTGGGTGAAGGGCTGGATCGGGTCGTAACGACCCGTTACCGCGCCGACTGCGGCGTGCCGAGCTTCTGCTTCAACTTCTCGATCAGCTCCTCCGCCACCTTGTAGCCACCGTGCTCCGGGGGCGTGATCACCTCGAGATCCCGCCCGGGCCGCGACGGATCGATGCGCGGCCGGTACACGGGCTCCACGGTGAGGCGCGTCTGGCCGGGGACCCAGGGATCGGCCCAGCAGCGGATTTTCACCGTCGCGAGCAGATCTGCGATGTCGCGATCATGGTGGTATGAGCGGCGTCGTGCGGGGTCGTACCAGGAGGTCTCCACGTAGCCGTCGCGCACGTTGAACCGCGCCACTTCCAAACTCTCCGCCGGCACCAGGGTCTCGAGTTCCAGCGTCACGCGCTCCGGCCGCGCACTGAGCACGACCACCAACGCGCGCGGGTCGGGTTTGAAGTCGGGTCGGGTGGTGACGGGCGTGCAGGCGGCGAGCAAGAGACAAATGCGGAGTGCGGAGTACGGAGTGCGGAGTCGCAGTGCGAGGTCGCGCGCCGTGACCCCCACCCTGCCACTCCGCACTCCACACTCCGCATTCCGCACTGGCATCAGTGCTTGTGCGCCGAATCTGCGTGCTCGTGTCCGTGCTCCTCCGCTTCCCCCGCCTCGTGGTGGTGCCCGGCGGCGCGATCCTCGACCTCGGCCTTCATGGTCGCCGTCGGTACGCCCGCCGCGTGCTCGAACACCAGCTTGCCGCCGAGCACTCCGGTCCACACCACCGTCACGAGCCCGGCCGCGCTGAGCAGCCGCAGCCCCGCCTCCTCTGGAGCGGTGAGCCGTGCGCGGCGGAACAGCTTCCACGCCAGCACGACCGTGAAGATGCCCATGGTGGTGAGCGCCAGCGTCTCGTGCGTCTCCATCAGCTCGTGGATCGCTTCACCATGCGCGATCGCGTCTTCGGCTTGTTCGCCAGCGAGCACCGCCACCCACCCGCCGATCACCCCGGCCCAGAGCGTCCACAGCGCCGCGGCCTTGAGCGATTCGCGCTTGGAGAGCCAGGCGCCGATGTCGAACAGCACGGTCACGAAGAGCAGCGCGGCCGGCAGATCGTTCACCGCCGCGTGAAAGCGGGGCCAATCGTAGCCGAACATTCGGGTCCTTTGTGAGGAGGGGGACGGGGGACGAGGGACGGGTCAGACGCCCAGGTCGACGACCTTGGGTGGATCGGCGGAGTAGTCGTAGAACCCCTTGCCGGTCTTGCGGCCGTTCATGCCCGCCAGCACCATCCGCTTCAAGAGCGGCGGCGGCGCGTAGCGCTGCTCGCGGTATTCGGTGAACATGATCTCGGCGATCTTGTGGGTCGTATCGAGCCCGACCAAGTCGAGCAGGGTGAGCGGGCCCATCGGATAGCCGCAGCCGAGCTGCATCGCCTTGTCGATATCCGGCACGCTCCCTACGCCGCGCTCGACCGCCCGGATGGCGTCGAGCAGATAGGGGACGAGCAGCAGGTTCACGATGAACCCGGAGTTGTCCTTCGCCGCCACGGGCTCCTTACCGAGGGACTTGGCGAACGCGAAGGCGCGCTCGAACGTGTCCGTCGACGTGGTCACGGTCCGGACGACCTCGACCAGCGGCATCAGCGGCACCGGATTGAAGAAGTGCAGGCCGACGAAGCGGTCGGCCCGCTTGGTGGCTGCGGCCATGGCCGCGACCGTGAGACTCGATGTGTTGGAGGCGAAGATCGTGGCGGGGGGGCACAGGCCGTCGAGCTCTTTCCACAGGGCGTTTTTGAGCTCCAGGTCCTCCGTGACCGCCTCCAGGACGATGTCGCATCCCTTCAGATCCGCGGTCGTCGTGGTGAACCGCAGGCGTTTCAGGGCCGCGTCGCGGTCCGCCGCGGGAAGCTTGCCCTTCTCCACGAACTTGGCGAGTGATTTCTCGATCCCGCCGCGCGCCTTGTCCCATATCTGCTGCGACACGTCGCGCACGATGGTGTCGTATCCGGCGATCGCGGCCACCTGCGCGATGCCGCTCCCCATGAGGCCGCATCCCAGTACGCCCACCCGTTTGATGTCGCTCATAGCGCTCCGGACTGGGGGGTTCGCGCTGCTAACCCCGGGGCGGCGCCCCCGGGCTAATCAGCGAGCGGATCTCGTCGGCGAGACGCACGAACGTGTTCACCCGCGATTCGGGGAGGGCGTGCTCCGGGCGGATCTCCCCGCGCTCCAGCCGGTCGAGCACCTGCTCGAGCCCGATCTGCACCTGCTCGTACTGACCGCGATGGGCACGGAGCGCCGCGACCGCCGCCGCGCCGAGGACGACCACCGGACCCCAGGCAAAGGGCGCGAGGACGGCCATCGCGAGGAAGGCGCCCGTCGCGGCGGCGCCTGTGCCGACCAGCGCGCCGGCGATGCCGAGCCGCTGGCGCCGCAGATTGGAGACGTCCGCCACGAGCTGCACGTGGCAGAAGCCGGTCTCGAGCGGCGTCACCTGGCCGGCGACCTCCGCCGCCCGCGCGAGCGCGAAGCGACGCCCTCCCGCGCCGAGCGCGCGCTGGATCGACGCAAACGCACCGACCTTGGGCTCCCACGAGATGCGGTCCGGGTATCGCCGCTTCATCTGGAGCAGCTCGTATTGCTCCATCCACGCCCCGAGGGAGCGCTGGACGCCGCCGCTATCGCCGGGCACGACGCGCTGGGCCGAGAGGCGCTCCGGTCCCGCGAGCCACGCGATCGGGCCGCGCCGCTCGGGCACGAGGGCGCGCGTCCGCTCCTCGAGCAGCGCCTGCCGCAGGTGCCGCGCCGGTATGCCGACGTCCTGGCCCAGGGAGAGCAGCTCGGTGTCGGTGAGGCCCTCCCCGATGTCGTGTTCCCCCGCCTGCAGCTCGGCCGCGCGCTGAATGATGCGCTCGAGTGCCTCGCGACCGATGAGCTCGCCCGCCATGGTTACGCTTCGGCCCTGGTCTTCGCCGGCGGCGTCGGAAGGGTTTCGCCGGAGGCCTTGGCGGTGAGCTGTGGTGGCTGAGCGGCGGCCTGCTGGGCGACGGAGGTGAGGAATCCCCGGAACAGGTCGAGCGGCAGCGGAAAGATGGTCGTGGAATTGTTCTCTGATGCGATCTCCGTGACGGTCTGCAGGTAGCGCAGCTGGATCGCGGCGGGCTCGGCGCCGATGATGTGCGCCGCCTGGGCCAGCTTCTCCGACGCCTGCAGCTCGCCCTCGGCGTTGATGATCTTGGCGCGGCGTTCCCGCTCGGCTTCCGCCTGCCGCGCCATGGCGCGCTTCATCTCGGGCGGCAGGTCCACGTCCTTGACCTCGACCGCCGAGACCTCGATCCCCCAGTTCTCGGTGCGCTTGTCGATGATGTTCTTCAAGATGTTGTTGATCTTCTCGCGACTCATCAGCAGCTCGTCGAGCTCGGTTTCGCCCAGCACGGAGCGCAGCGTGGTCTGCGCCAGCTGGCTCGTCGCGTAGAGGTAGTTCTCGACTCCGATCACCGCCTTGACCGGATCCTTCACCAGCATGTAGAGGACGGCGTTGACCTTGATCGAGATGTTGTCGCGGGTGATGACGTCCTGAGGCGGGATGTCCATCGCCACCACACGGAGCGACACCGTCTGCGTCTTGGCGAACAGCGGCGGCACGTAGATCAGGCCCGGGCCCTTCGCGCCCCAGGAGCGTCCCAGAAAGAAGTACACCGCCCGCTCGTACTCCCGCAGCACCTTGAGGCCGCCGAAGAGATACAGGGCGAGAACGCCGAGGACGGCAGCGATGACCGCGTCCATGGGACCGTCCGTCAGGCCGGGAAGGCTTCCACGATCACCGCCGCGCCCTGGCCGCCTCCGATGCAGGCGGAGCCGAGGCCGAACCGCTGCTTGGTGCGCCGCAGCGCGTGGAGCAGGTGGATCGTGATGCGCGTGCCGGTCGCCGCGAGCGGGTGGCCGATGGCGATGGCGCCGCCGTCTACGTTCGTCTTGGCCCGGTCGAGCCCCAGCTCCCGTTCGACGGCGAGATACTGCGGGGCGAACGCCTCGTTCACCTCCACCAGGTCCATCTGCTCGAGCTTCATCCCCGCCTTCGCAAGCGCCTTGCGCGCCGCCGGCGCCGGGCCGATCCCCATGTACTTGGGCTCGACTCCCACCACCGCCCAGGCCACGAGCCGGCCCAGCGGCTTCAACCCGTGCGCCTTGGCGTACGCGTCGGTCGCGATCACCGTAGCGGCCGCGCCGTCCACGATCCCCGACGCGTTGCCGGCCGTGACGAGCCCATCCTTCTTGAAGTACGGCTTGAGGGAGAGCAGCACCTCGAGCGTCGTGGCCGGCCGCATGTGCTCGTCGGCACGGTACTCGGTCGGCTCTCCCTTCTTCCCTTTCACCGTCACCGCTACGACCTCGTCCTGGAACACGCACGCGTCCCAGGCCCGCTTGGCGCGCTGCTGCGACCCGAGCGCCACCTCGTCCACTTCCTTTCGGTTGAGCTTGTACTTCTCGGCGAGCCCCTCCGCCGTCTCGGCCATGGAGAGGCCGCATTGCGGGTCCTTGAGTGCTTCCCACAGGAGATCCTCGAGCGGCGCCGGCCCCAGCCGCAAGCCCCAGCGCGCGCCCCGGACCACGTGCGGCGCCTGGCTCATCGATTCGGTGCCGCCGGCGAGCACGGCTTGCGCCTCGCCCAACAGGAGGAGCTGGGCGCCCTGGGTGATCGCCTCGAACCCGGAGCCGCACAGCCGATTCACCGTGACCGCGGGGACGTCGATCGGCAGGCCGGCCTTGAGGCCCACGTGACGGGCACAGTAGATCGCGTCTGCCGAGGTCTGGAGGGCGTTGCCGAACACCGTATGGCCGATTTCGCCCGCTGGCACACCCGAGCGCTCGAGGGCGTGCTTGGCGGCCACGGCACCGAGCTCGGTCGCGGACGAGTCTTTGAGCGTACCGCCGAAGCCGCCGAATCCGGTGCGCACGCCGGACAGGAAGACGACGTCTGTATTGGAACCCTGGGTCTTCATGGGGGAAAGCT
>Ga0209234_1000299_pt1 | contig 16110 bp, 16 predicted proteins | sample GraSoi013_1_20cm_2_FD_185816 | JGI IMG/M metagenome (GOLD analysis project Ga0209234, IMG submission 185816) | Grasslands soil microbial communities from the Angelo Coastal Reserve, California, USA - Sample 08_20_2013_1_20cm (SPAdes) (version 2) | ecosystem: Environmental > Terrestrial > Soil >... | reverse complement strand
ATGCCTCTGGCGTACCGCTTCGTACAAAATAATTCCAGCCGCCATGGCCGCATTCAAAGACTCCACATCGTTCGCCAGGGGAATGGAAACCGTGAGCGTTGCCAACGCCCGGGCCTCTGGTGATGGCCCCTGGGCCTCGTTACCGATAATGAGCGCGAAAGGTGTTACCAGGTCCTGTTCGTAATACACATGAGAGCTATCCGCTTCAGCTAATAAGGCCCGGGGGTTACTGGCACAGTGGGAAGCCACCTTCTCCGCGATAGCCTCCCACGTGAGATCGGCCTCAATAGGCAAAGCAACATGCGCACCCGCTGCTGCCCGCAGCACCTTGGGATTATAGTAGTCGACACAGTTAGCAGTCAGCAGCACCGCGTGCACATCAGCGGCCAGGGCCGTGCGCAAAATAGTGCCCATATTACCGGGATCAGCAAGATTATCGAGAATGAGGAGCACGGGACGGTGTGCTGGAAGACGCTTCGCATATATGCGGGCGGGACTGAATACGTCAAGAGGGAGCACGCTCACCACACCCTGCGCCGTTTGTGCATCGCTCAACACATCCATCACCCGTTCGCTCACCTCTATCAATTGGTCATCGGACAGGCCCGCACTGTGCACCAGCCGCTCAAGAAGCACTCTTCCCTTCACTGTGCGTTGCAATAACTCTGGCTGGAAATACACCTCGCGCGGCACTATACCGGCATCTAGCAAGACCTCAAGAAGGTGTGGGCCCTCCATCAAGAAGAGGCCGCTTTTTTTGCGGCCTCTTCTCGTATACAGGTCTTGCAATTTGCTAATACGTGGATTATGCGGGCTGGTAATGAGCATCGGCTCTCGGCCTTACTTGATTCTCTCCAGGGCTGTATTCACCAATGCGCTGAAGGCTGCCTCGTCGTTGACGGCCATCTCAGCCAGAATCTTGCGATCGACATCGATGTTGGCCGTATGGATAGCATGCATTAACTTGCTATAGCTGACACCATGCATGCGAGCAGCCGCGTTGATACGCGTAATCCACAGGCGGCGCATATCGCGCTTGCGAGTACGACGATCGCGATACATATACGCCATCGAGCGCATGACGGATTCATGGGCTGGACGGAAAAGGCGTCTACGTGTACCACGATGGCCCTCAGCCATCTGTAAAAGTTTTTTATGTTTCTTGTGTGCAGCTACGCCACGTTTCACTCTGGGCATCGTTAATCCTCCATTCGATTCTTACTACATGACTCATACCTTAAAAGGCATAAGGAAGGAGACGTTTTATGCGGCGAGTATCACTCGCGGGCAGCGGAAAGTCTTTATCCATCGAACGGACGGCACGAGGTGACTTATTGCGGCGCAGGTGGTTTAAGGCAACCTTGCGGCGCATCACTTTACCGCCACCGGTAACAACGACGCGCTTCGCCATAGCTTTGTGTGTTTTCAGTTTCTGCTTCATAACTCTTCTTTCCATGTCTATATACGGGGTAGAGGCAATTTTTCGTTGAATCAAATGCTGCGAATCTGTCTGCTTGAGCGCACAACTAGCACATGGGCCGGCGCACAATAGGAGAGAGGCAGTGTGGGTGGCGATTCTTGCCCTGCAAACTCTTTTTCAATCCCACAAACAAGTACTCCATCGAAGGCGCAGAGAAGCCTTTGTCCAGAGCACATCCCCGTTGCGTGTCGATTATAGCACATCTCCTATCTATTGGGCAATAGCATACCCGGCTAATTGTCCTATAATAAGGGTTACAAAGAATTTGATCTGAATATTTTCTAAAGACACACCTGAAAGCACACGAAATAAATTGGAGGACATTATGCAAATTGGCATTGGTCTACCAGCTACAGACCCGGGTGTAAGTACAGATTTCATTTTAGATTGGGCCAGGCGAGCTGATGCCGGCCCCTTCTCCAGCCTTGGCATCATCGACCGCCTCGTTTACAGCAACTATGAACCACTTATTACACTGGCAGCGGTTGCCGGTATTACCGGGCGCATTCGCTTGATGACCTCAGTGGTGATCGCACCGCTGCGCACCGCCGGCATTCTGGCCAAACAGGCGGCCAGCCTCGATGCCCTCTCCGGTGGGCGCCTGACCCTCGGCGTGGGCGTAGGAGGGCGAGCCGATGATTTTCACGCGGCCCCGGCATCGTTTAACGATCGAGGGAAGCGCTTCGAGGAACAGCTCACTCTCATGAAGCGCATCTGGTCCGGCCAGCCAGTGGATGATACTGCTGGTCCAGTAGGGCCGTTACCGGCTCGCCAGGGAGGACCTGAACTGTTGATCGGTGGCTACACACCATTCGCGATCCAGCGCGTTGCTCGCTGGGGAGATGGTTTTGTACTGGGCAGAGCAAGCGACCCATCCACTCGCCGCCAGGTATTGCACATGGTTGTAGAAGCATGGAAGGAGGCAGGCCGCCCCGGCAAGCCACGCCTCGTCAGCAGTATAGAATATGCCTTCGGCCCCGCAGCGCTCGAGCGCGCCGCCGCAAGCTTACGACGCTACTACAGCTACCTGGGAGATCAACGAGCGGAAGTGATCTCAAAGAGCGTTATCTCTTCACCCCAGGCGCTCAAGGCTGATATACAGGCCTTTGCTGATATCGGCCTGGACGAACTGCTTATCTTCCCCGTCGTCTCTGAGATGGAGCAATTTAATCGACTGAGGGACGTGATTGGTTAGTCAAGATGGAGCGTTTTGCAACAGCGCGGGGGATATGCTATCATGCCTGCGAGAAAATTCTTACAGGGAAGAGTGAAAGAAGAAAGGGTAGCCATGGAGCAGATCAATGAGCAGCACCCGCATAGGGGTGATTGGCTGCGCGAGATCGTGTTTGGACTCAACGACGGCCTCGTCACAACGCTTGTGTTTATTATGGCCGTCAGTACAGCAGCGCACGCTAACCTGATACTTATCGTACTCGGCGAAGTGCTGGCAGGAGGCATCTCAATGGCGCTTGGTGGCTACCTCTCCGCTCGCACCGCCAAAGAAGTACTTGATCAACGCATTGCCACCGAGCGTTTCGAAATTAAGCACGAGCCAGAGGAAGAGCGTGCCGAACTACGCGCGATCTACCGCGACAAAGGCTTTAGCGGCGCGCTACTTGACCGCGTAGTCGGCCATCTAACTGCCAATGACGAACGATGGTTCCGGGCAATGGTTCATGATGAACTGGGCGTAGTAGAAGACAAGCACATCAACCCATGGCTACAAGGCATCCAGATTGGCATCTCTTTTGTGGTCGGCGGGCTCATTCCGGCTATACCAGTCATACTTTCTCTGCCACAAGCTCGCTGGTGGGCTTATGGGCTCACCGCCCTTACCGCCCTCGTACTGGGAGCAATCAAAGCCAGGTACACACACAAAGGCGCTGTACGTGCCGGCCTTGAATTTCTCGCAGTTGTCACCATCGGAACTTTGGCCGGCGTTGGGCTCAGTTTCCTCCTCCACGGGTGATATATCTGATATATCACCTATATCAGTAAATTTATCTTCCCCTCTTCTGCGCAAAATCAATACCATTTTTCGTTCATTTGTTCTAGGTACATTATTCACTCCCCTTTTTGCCCCTAAATAATATTGACTGCTTGCTCAAAGTTGGGTATACTCTCTTTAAGATAAATTAGAACTTCCGTTCTGAGTTATCCCTATTTTTACCATGCGCGGATGGCCTACCTATTTTTTGCGTTGCTCTTCCCACACGCTGGTGTCGTCCGCGCAAGAGAAGAGAGTATGAACGACCATCGCTTATCTCTATTTCTTTGGCGCGTCTCATGCGGCTTCCCCTCGCCAGCCGACGATTATGTCGAGACGGCGCTTGACTTGAATGAACTCGTGATTGCTCACCCGGCGGCCACCTTTTATGTCAGAGTCTCCGGCGACTCCATGATGAACGCCGCTATCTGTCATGGTGATATCATCGTGGTTGATCGAGCCAGGGAGCCTGGGCATAACTCCATCGTCGTTGCCCACCTGGACGGGGAATTTACGGTGAAACGGCTTTCTCAACGGGATGGTGCGCTTTACCTTGTTCCAGAAAACCCCCTCTATCAACCAATACAGATCACCGACACCACCGATTTTTCCGTCTGGGGCGTGGTCACCTATTGCATTCATAAGGTGGTATGAGAAAGAAAATCTATGCGCTGGTCGATTGCAATAACTTCTATGTCTCCTGCGAACGAGTATTTCATGCATCGCTGCGCGCCAGGCCGGTTATCGTCCTCTCCAATAATGATGGATGCGTCGTTGCCAGGAGTAACGAGGTTAAAAAATTGGGCATCAAAATGGGCCAGCCTATTTTTGAGTGCGAGGAGCTTATCAGAAAGCACAACATCCAGATCTTTTCGAGTAACTACTCCCTGTACGCTGATATGAGCGCCAGGGTCATGAAGGTTTTATCTCAGTTCTCCTCCAGGCTCGAAGTCTATTCAATTGACGAGGCGTTTCTCGACCTGTCAGAACAAATCATCGACGATCTATCGGAATTTGGGCGCACCATTAAGGCAAGGGTGCTTCAATTTACCGGCATCCCCGTCAGTATTGGCATTGCATCTACAAAGTGCCTGACAAAAGTCGCCAATGAAATCGTGAAAAAAGATGCGCGCTATGAGGGAGTGTTAGACTTTACCGCGCTGTCAGAACAAGCAACAGATGAAATGTTAGCGAAGGTCGCCATTGAAGACGTGTGGGGGATCGGCTCTAAATACAGCCTGTTCCTCATGAATCACGGCATCTTGAGCGCGAAAGACCTCAAATACGCCGACGAAAAGTGGATCCGGCGCTATCTCACCGTGGTAGGAGAGCGCATCGTCTTAGAGCTACGAGGAACAGCGTGCATTCCCCTTGAAGCGGAACGGCCTGCTAAGAAGGGCATTATGTGTTCCAAATCCTTTGGCAGGGATGTCACACGCCTGGAAGAGCTTGAAGAGATCATCGCGACATACACGGCCAGGGCCGCTGAAAAATTACGGAGCCAGGACTCTCTCACATCCTGTATCACGGTATTTATCCGCACAAACGCCTTGAAGGACACCCCGCAATACTCCAATTCCTTCTCACAGCGTATCCCCTACCCAACGGCATTTACCCCCGAGCTGATACGTTACGCGCTCAAAGTATTGAGAGCCATGTATAGAGACGGCTACAACTACAAGAAGGCGGGAGTTTTTCTCACGAAAATTATCCCGCAAGATGGCGTACAACCTGATCTCTTCAGTGAATTTTCGTTGTATGACTACTATAAGCAGGCCCGGCTGATGTATCTTATTGATGCGATCAACAAGATGTATGGCCGTGATACCCTTTTTTTCGCGGTGCAGGGCATCACTCGCCCCTGGAAAATGCGGCAATCCCGGCTTTCAGGGCACTTTACAACGCGCTGGAGCGACATACTGACCATCAATTAATCTGAACAATTGGAGACAAATATCTCTTTTTAAACACTTGCACTTATGCTTAAGGAATACTATTATAGGAAACGAAGTTTCGTATTAGTTCTGTTTAATCTGATTAAGAGGAATGGGAGTACGTTATGGCTTTTATACCGGCGCTTACGAGCTATGTGATTGATTGGGGGTGGCTGCGTATTGGTCCACCCTATATTTATATTAATATTGACCCGGCTATTGTACGCATAGGGCCGTTCGTGCTGAGCTGGTATGGGCTGATGTATGCCGTGGCTATTATCCTGGGTTTGCGCATCGTGCGAGGGTATACTACGCGCAAGGGAATTACACAGGCGGCGGTGTATCGTATCGTCTGGTGGTGTATCGTTGCTGGCATTATAGGAGGGCGCCTGTACTTCGTGATACAGCAGCCAGACCTGTTTTCGTATTACCTCGCGCAACCACAGCATATCCTGGCGACGTGGGAGGGGGGGATGGCGTTCTATGGCGCTATCTTTTTGGTGATTCCTACGCTGATCTGGCTGGCGCGCAGGGAGCGTATCAATCCCCTGGTGCTGCTTGACGCGGGCGTCCTGTTTGCCGCGGCGGGACAGATCTTTGGGCGTATTGGCAACCTGATCAATGGCGACATTATTGGGTATCGCAGCACGTTACCGTGGTCAACGGTCTACCAGAATCCCCATAGCTGGGCGTGTTTGAATCCCGCCACGTGTAATGTGCCTGTTCAGCCTGCCGCAGGCTATGAACTACTGACCAATATTCTTATGTTGGGCTTGATGTTCTTCATCGCGTGGCGCGTCAGGCGACCGGGCATTCTGATGCTGGTGTACCTCTTTGGCTACGCCATTACGCAATTTTTGCTTTTCTTTGTGCGCGATAATCTGATTGTCAGTTTCCTGGGCTTGAATTGGGGTTTGAAACAGGCGCAGTGGACTTCGCTGGTGGTGCTGGTGATCTTGCTTCCTGTTACATACCTGGTTTTGCGCTATTCTAAACCGATACCGGCAGGTGAGGTTGCCGCGACCTACGGGATTCCGCAAAAACCGGCGGTTGAGGATGACAGGGAGAACGTAGAAAAGGTAGAGAAGGCTGGGGAGAAGAGGGGAGTGGAAGAGGGGAAGATTGAGGGGAGCGAGTCTGAGAGTGTGAAAGAGACAACGGCAGAAGGGCATGGGGATGAGGGTGACGCAGCAAATGCCTCACGTGAGGATGAGGTGGCACCTGGTAAGGTAAGAGAGGATGGGGCGGCACCTGATAGCCAGGAAATAATAGCTGAGAATCGATGAGTGCGGTTATACCTGGTAGAGCAATTTGCGGTGAAGGACGGAGATGAGGGTGTCGGTGAGGGTGAGCACTTCTTCGAATTGCGTGGCCTGCTGCTCTGGCGGCAGGCCATTTGCGCGCCACCGTCCAAACAGGTGTTGTTCATAGGCAGCCAGTTCGCTGCGGACTAGCTGGCGCAGTTGGAAGCGGATCAATGAAGGTAGAGCTGGCGGTAAGCCGAGCCGGGTAAGACGTTGATAGAGTTGGAGCAGCAATACATCGTCTCCTGTAAATAGTTGCGATTCTTCTATGGCAACGGGGAAGAGCAGTCCCTGGCGTGCCAGTTCATCTATTTGTTCCTTTGTAGCCCCGGTTTGTTGCATCAATTCTTCTTTGGTGAGCTTCACGTCCTGGCCGCTGGAGGTCAGGGGGCGCAGGAGTCGCTGCTTAAGTGCGAGGTTCATTTCTACGTCACCGCGTTGGGCGCGTATCTCTAGCAATTGTTTGATGACCTCGAGGGGTAAATTTTGCTGCTCTTTGAGCTCTTTGATGATATTGAGAACGAGGAGGTGCTCCTGGTTGTAATGGGCCACGCGTCCTTGCATGATGGGAGGTGGAAGCAGTCCCTGGGTGTTATAGAAGCGGATGGTTCTACTTGGCACTCCTGTTTCGTGGGCAAGGTCGTCTATGCGTAGTAACTGTTGATCGCTGCTGCCTACCACGTGTACTGTACCTCATAAATTGTAACAGATAAACTGTTAGATAAAGATCAAAATGGACAGGGGTGCGATACAACATTGGGTTTTTTAGTATCGCAAACCCCTGAAGTAGGCTATTGTGAGCCGTCAAGCCGTAGGGGCGGGAGTGGTTGGGATAGCGGGTGGGGACGCTTGCGTCGCCCCCATCCTGGTCCTACGAGCCTTCTCCTTCCTCCCAGGGCGACGCAAGCGTCCCCACCCCACATCCACGCCACCCCCGCCCCTACGGGTATGTCTTTCCCCGCCCTCAAATAACCTACCCATGTGAGCCTAATCCCTACCCCTACATTTAACTGGTGACTTTGTTGATAACTTCTTCATCGGAGACGTCACCTTTGATGGTGGCTTGACCAATGAAGAAGAGGGCGGCGCCGATGAGTAGCGATAGGACGGCGATGCCGCCAATCCACCAGATCCAGACCGTTTTGCTGAGCAGCGGCGTCCAGGGGCCGGTGAAGATTACATAGACTCCGACGCCGCTTGCAACAAGTCCGAAAAGCGAACAGAGATAGAATACCCAGTCCGGCGCCAGGCGTGCGCGGGTAAAGGTTTCATGAAACTTGTAGCGGATGATGATCACGTCGATGAAAAGGATCACCATCGAGACGCACCAGATGACGGTAACCGCTGCCTGCAGGATGACATAAACAATCGTGGATAGGTCGCCTGGCTTAAAGCCCGTGCTGAGAGAGTAGGGGGCGATGATGAAGGCCAGCACGGTGAAGACCCCTGAGATGATGCTCTGCACAAGCACGGCAACCCACGGCACCCTGTTAGCGTTCACTTTACTCATGACTGCCGGCATACGACGGTCCAGGCCGGAGACGAAGAGCAAGCGACCAAACGAGTAGTTATAAACAGCGGTATTGAAGAGGAAGAAACCGATAAAGATGACGTTGACGAGCCAGCCCAGCACAGTTCCCGCGGGGCCAAACCCCAGCGTTACGGCTTCAGCGATAGCCGATGGGCTGCCTTGATCTTTTAAGGGGACGGCAACCATGACGCCAAATGTGCCTATGAGATAGGCGGCGATGACTACCACTGATCCCCAGAGAAGATAGCGTGTTATCGAGCGTGGATGGGTAATCTCCACGCCCATGTTGAGGGGGACCTCAATACCGAGGAGAGCCAGGATGACGGTGCCATAGAAGGTGGCGTTGCCCCAGTTGAGAGACCAGGCGTGCGGCGAGTAATCGACTGGAGCAGGGTGCCCAAGCGAGAGCAGGCCGGCGAGACCGATGAGGAGAATAGCACCGCCGTAGGCTACGAAGACAATGTTGACGAAGTTTTGTGTGACACGGAAGCGTAGGATGGACAATACAAAGGAGAAGGCGATGACGGCGATAATGACGACGCCTTGCTGCCATGGCTCGGTCAAAAAGTTGCTATTGAGCTGCTGGATTAGTGAGACGACAGCATCGCCTGTAGCGATCATCACGAGCACACCGGGCCACCACGCGCAGAAGCCAGCGAAGAAGCCCAGGAAGGCTCCAAACGCTTTGTTTGTCCAGACGTAGATGGAGCCTTCGCCTGGAAACATGAGACCAAGTTGGCCGGTGACGATGGCACCTGGAATGAGGAAGGTAATGAATCCCAGGCCCCAGTAGATGTAGGCGGCCGGGCCGGCACCCCCTGCCATGACGGCTGAGTTGCTGATAAATAGGACAATTGCAACGAAGATGGCTACCATGTCAAATGTGTTTAAGACTTTGGGGAGAATACCCGCAGCAATGCGTTCAGAACGTAGGACCTCACCGCTTCCACTCTCGGCAGTTGTTGCCATATGCGTCTTTCCTCCTAAAGAAATGTCTGTAGCCGAGGCCATAGCCGGGGGGCTATACCGGGTGGCTGGCGCAGGGTCAGAGGCTACAGATGATGAATAGAGAAGTGCCGTAATTATGAGCGTTTTCGTTGCTTTGTGTATGTGATTTTGGAGCTACGAAACGAGATAAGATGAAACCTCTCTTTCCTTGTATAACAGCAACGATACATTGCTGTTACGGTACAATATGTTGTGTGATGAGGTTGAAAACGCCCAGCTAGCCACCTGTGTTATGAAGGCAATTATATGATAGATTCTTAGATGAGATACGTCAAGGGCTTGTGGGTTAAGGGGTGTATGAAAAAGTTGTTGGAAAGCGGGCGAAGAACATGTGTAGGGGCCGATTTATCGCGCCCACAGCCGATTGATCGGCCTGCTGGCATAGCCGATCAATCGGCTGTGGGCGCGATAAATCGGCCCCTACTTCATACAGTTTGACGCTTTTTTAACTGGCTGAATATTAGTGTGTTGGCGTTCCTGGCGCTTTGGGAACATTTGTGGGTATGCCTGATTGAGGATTATTTACCTTGGCCTGTTCTTCCTGTATTTTGCGTTGGAGCGCCCGCAGGTAGGCTTGTGCGGCGTCGAGATCGGAGTCGGCGATGGTTTGCCACTCTTTAGGCACTTCTTTGACCCGTTTTGACCAGGTTTCGAGGACTGTCTGAAGTGCCGCAAGCGTATCGTTATCCTGGTTAATCCTGGCGAGCCACCCTCGTCCTTGAATAAGCGTTCTGAGGGTGATATTGAGAAAATCACCTGTGACGGTTGCCGCGAGGTTGACCACGGGCGAGACAAAAGCGTCGTAGGCAAGACGGGTCAACCTCGCGGCATTGCTTGCTCCCGTAAGGGAGATACCTTCCATGTTGGTCAGCGTCGCAATGAACTCTTTGCGTACGGCCTCTGCGCCGGCGGCCAGGCCTTTATTGTAGGCATCTTCAATTTGATGTTCGATGTTTGTTCCGGCATCGTGAAGGGCCTGGGGAATCTTCGGACCTAATTCATAGGCGGCGAGGCCACCGACGGCTACTACACCAGCTCCCACCAGTAATTTGCGGCGAGTGAGTCCGCCCTTTTTGGATTTTCTCCTGGGTCGCGGTCGTGATCGTGGCCGTGGTCGCGCCGGGCGCTCCTCAGGCTCATCTACGTACTCGTCCTCTTCGTATTCGTCATATTCCTCTGGATAGTCATAGCGCGGTTCCGGCAAACGACGAGTGATTATGCGGGGGCGAGGGGCCGGTGATCTCAGCGGGGGATTTTGTGCATTCACCTCGCGTTGATCGAATGGGTCTTCGTAACCGATGTCAGGGTCGACAGGATCGAAATCATTCCACTCGTCCGCTTCTTCATCTTCACCTGTTTCGATATACTGTCGTGATGGCGGCAGTTGGGTGGGGCGATATGCACCCGCCTGGGGCGCTCCTTCATAGCGAACACGATAGCGGTTCGTATAAAGCGCATCATCACTTGATTCCTCAGGGGTCTGATAGTCGAGCTGTTCGTCTTCGTTCGCATATTGCTCGTCGTCTAATTCACCGTAATCCTGTCCCACGCCTTCTTCCGGGAGCGGGGTTGATTGATATTTGCTGGCGATAATGCTTTGCCTGAGCAATTGTCGAGTCCGGCGGGGATTGGGTCTGGGCGCAAGTGGTCCACTGGTGCGACGGCTGGCTTCTCCATTTGAGGGCCAGCGGTCGGCTGCTTGAGAGGCGTCTCCTCGTCTATTTTGAGTCGATCCGGAGCCAGAGCCGTTACGGTTCTGGCTGTTTAGTGGATCATAATCATATTGCCGGCCAGGACCTCGCCGATAAGCTTTTCGTTCGAATTGATCCTTTGACATAAATACCTCTACTCTTCATGAAGCTTAGATCGGTTGCAATGCAGCACGACGAGTTAAGACACGCCTTCTACCCATTATACCTTTTTTATTCTCTTGAGTCCAGGGGTTGATATAAAAAGTTTGTTAATAATCACTATACTCAATCGTACACGATGTTTTACTCCAGCATAGGACTATTAGCATGCTAGTTTTTGGACGTGCATAAGGTATTTTTAGTCACTTAAGAACTTATGTTCTAACTGTACCATATATTTCTTCCTATTGCAAGTAGGAAAGATATCGCTACTGTTCATCCCTATGCTATAATGTACCAAATTGTGTTTGGAGCGGCCTGTTGTGCACCCGGCTGGAGGTCGCTTGCCAGGGGAAAGAAAAGCCACTATGCCTGACACTGATAAAGAGGAGCCAGGAAATGCAATGCCAATCATTGCTTGTGTGACGGTTGGCGTTTTCCAGGAGAATTGTTACCTTTACGCCTGTCCTCAAACGCACCACGCGGTTATTATTGACCCGGGGGATGAGGCGGAACGTATTCTGCAAAGAATTCAAGAACTGGAGCTCATTCCTCAATATATTATTAATACGCACGGTCATATCGATCATATTGGAGCGATTGACGCGGTGAGTGCTGTCTATCCCGTGCCGCTAGCGATCCATCCTGATGATGCCATTATGTATACGGACGAACAGGTGGCGAAGTTGTACGGCCGTTCGTCTCCACTGGTACAGAGAAAACCGGATATTTTGCTGAAAGAGGGGGATCGCCTTGCTTTCGGTACGCTCACACTTGAGGTTGTACATACCCCTGGCCATACTCCCGGGGGCGTGTGCCTGGTCAGCCGTCCTTATTGTGTGTTCAGTGGAGATACGCTCTTTCATCGCAGTATAGGACGGACAGACCTCCCGGGAGGAGACTTCGAGCAGATAGTTACCTCTATCCGGGATAAGTTGTATACGCTGGAGGATGATCTCGTCGTTTTTCCCGGACATGGAACGCCGACGACTATTATAGAAGAGAAATATGAAAATCCTTTTGTGACTGTAGAGGAGTAATGTATTGTGTCTAACATTTGTGTGATTGGAACAGGATATGTAGGTCTGGTGACCGGCACGTGTTTTGCCGACCTGGGCAACCAGGTGATATGCGTTGATATTGTGCAGGAGAAGATCGAGCTGCTCAAACAAGGTATACTGCCTATTTATGAACCAGGTATGGAAGAATTGGTGGAGCGCAACGTCAACGCGGGGCGCCTGCGTTTTACGACCAGCTATCAAGAAGGACTGGATAACTGCGAATTCATTTTTATCGCGGTGAATACTCCCACCGGCACAAGCCAGGGGGGAGCGGATATGCGCTACGTTGAGAGCGCGGCGCGCAGTATCGCGGAGAAGCTCGATCATTACGCCATCATTGTCAATAAGAGTACGGTTCCGGTCGGGAGCGGCGATGTGGTGACGCGTATCGTTCGCAAGAACCTGGCGCGGCCCGATGTGCCGTTTAGCGTTGTCTCTAACCCGGAGTTCCTGCGCGAGGGGTCTGCCCTGCTGGATTTCCAGAGTCCAGATCGTGTCGTGCTTGGTTCGTCAGACCAGGAGGCCGCGCGCAAGGTGGCTACACTGTATTTGCCTTTGCGCACGCGCATTCAGATTACCGACCTGTATACAGCAGAGATGATCAAGTACGCGTCGAATGCATTCCTGGCAACAAAGATTTCGTTTATCAATGAAATAGCGCAGATTTGTGAACGCCTGGGGGCCGATGTAAAAGAAGTGGCCGTGGGTATGGGCTACGATAAGCGCATTGGACGGGCCTTCCTGGACGCCGGGTTGGGATATGGTGGGAGCTGCTTCCCCAAGGACGTGCGCGCACTGGCTCACATGGCGGGTGAAGCGGGGCTGCATCCACAGCTGCTCAATGCCGTGATGGATATTAACTATGACCAGCGCCGCCTCATCGTGACAAAGCTCACTTCTATTCTTGGTTCGCTGCGCGGTTGCACGATTGGTATTCTGGGCCTGGCCTTCAAGCCCAACACCGACGATATGCGCGAAGCTCCATCGGTGGATATCATTCGCTGGGTCACCAGTCAGGGCGCGACAGTGCAGGTCTATGATCCGGTGGCGACGCAGACCGGGCGTGAGGCTTTGGAGCGAGAGGGTATCCGTATGGAGACTGTGAACTTCTGTGATAGCGCCTACGAGGTAGCGCAGGACGCCGACGCGCTGGTGATGGTGACGGAGTGGAACGAATTCAAATCGCTGAACATGCTACAGATTCGCAGTGCTATGCGGCGCCCCGTGCTGATCGATGGGCGTAACATTTATGAAGCAACGGAGATGAATCAACTGGGCTTTATCTATCGCGGTATGGGTAGGGGAACGGGCCCCGCACCTTCGGTGCTGCCGCCGGGAGACAGTACCAGCATTCCGCAGTTGGCGCAAGGATGATTGCAAAGGAAGCAGGCCACCCCTGGAGATAGAGAGAGAAAGAGTATGGAGGAGAAGGACCTGCCGCTGTTGTTTACGCCATTGGTGAGGCAACCGGGCATGGCTATACCCGACTGGCTGTTTGGGCCTGCAGGGGTAGCAGGTTTGCCGGCTCCGCTCAGTCCGCCACGGGGCGTCAACGTCGCTGTTGGGATCGATATTATCGAGGTGGCGCGCGTGCGCAAGGTTTACGAGCGGCATGGCGAGCGTTTTCTTAAGCGGGTCTTTACTGAGCGAGAGGTGTTGCAGTGCCGTGGGAAGGCGACACGGCTGGCAGGTCGTTTTGCCGCCAAAGAGGCTATCAGTAAGGCGCTGGGGACGGGCATCCACGGGGTGGCGTGGCGTGAGATGGAGGTTGTGCAGTTGCGCAGTGGCCGCCCCACGGTTACTTTGCACGGCAATGCCAAACGCAGAGCAGAACTGCTGGGCATCAGCGCTTTTGATGTGAGTATCGCGGACCTGGCAGAGTTTTCGATTGCCGTGGCCGTGGCAGTGCAGACGAGTGTTGAGACAAAGGAATAGATAAGAGCGGCTGCACAAAAGAGTATGAGAGCGTTATTACAACGGGTAAGCCGTTGAGTAGTCTGGTTCACGATGCCTCAAACGGCATGTCAAGCTGTCGCTTGAAACATTTTGTGGCGAGCAAACGTATAGGTATTAAAGAAGAACTTTTAAGACCTTGCGGTCGCTTTTTATCCAAAAAGGAGGGGTTTCTGGAAACCATCCCTTCTACTTTCATAAGGCTTATCGAGTGCTACTTCGATACGTCGTACTTATTCATGAAACTGCTCCTGCCCAGTCAGGCACTTCTTCACGAACAAGGCAATAGAGCCGCGCAACTGGACATCCCACCCCATTTGCAAGCAGAATACAACTTGCTCCATCTGCAAGCAGGGGCAAACCTCGCAGAGGTACACGCTCAGTACCGCGAACTGGCCAAGCTTTATCACCCGGATGCTGGTGGACACCACGCCTACTTTCTCGCGCTACAGCAAGCCTATGAGCAGGTGGTGGAGTATCTGCAAACACGCGGATGAAAGACGACGTGAAGTTGTAATCAGGGAAGACAGGAGAGCTTTCTTCCCCACCTGACAGGAGGAACTGCTTGAGTCAGATCAAACAATCGTTATCCTGGTGGTGTTTTGACAAGGCAGGTATGACGCCACGGCAATTAGTGCGCGCAGCAGCCGGCATTGGGTATCAGGGGGTTGAGTTGGTGGAGCAGGAACACTGGCCACTGATCAAGGAGCACGGGTTGACCATCGTCTCTACCAATGGAGGGCTTTCCATTGAGCAGGGTCTCAACCGGCGCGAGCACCACGAGCATCTTGAGCAAAGGATACGTGCCGCCATTGACCAGGCTGAGAAATGGGGCATCCCCAACGTGATCGTTTTTAGTGGCAATCGTGAAGGACTGGACGACCGGCTGGGGGCCGAGATCACGGCAGAAGGATTACGCCGTGTAGCGGGGGCCGCTGAAGAGGCTGGCGTCACGCTCGTGATGGAACTGCTCAATAGTAAAGTCGATCACAAAGATTACCAGTGTGACCGCACCGCCTGGGGAGTAGAGGTGTGCCGGATGGTCAATTCACCGCGTGTGAAACTGCTCTATGACATCTACCACATGCAGATCATGGAGGGCGATATCATCCGCACCATCCGCGACCATCACGCGTATTTCGCGCACTATCACACGGCTGGCAACCCGGGTCGTCACGAGCTTGACGATACGCAGGAGCTGAACTATCCGCCCATCGTCCGCGCTATTCTCGAAACTGGCTACCAGGGCTATCTTGGACAGGAGTTCATTCCGCAGGGCGACCCGATTGCAGGACTCAAACAGGCTTTTGATGTGTGTGATGTGCGTGTGTAGTTGGAACCTCGATACTCTCCAGAGCATCTATTCTCCTGGTGCCCCTTTGCCAGTGCTAAACTAAAGAAAACAAAAAGTTCTAGGACCAGAATATGAGAGCGTTATTACAGCGAGTAAGCCGTGCCAGCGTCACAGTTGACAAACAGATCGTCGGCCAGATAGGTCAGGGACTTCTGGTACTGCTCGGAATCGGGCAGCAAGATAGCGAGCTTCAGGTAAAGACTCTGGCTGATAAGATAGTCTACCTGCGTATCTTTGGCGACGATGAAGGCAAGATGAACCGCTCTCTGCTCGATATTGGTGGAGAAGTTCTGGTCATCTCGCAGTTCACCCTCTATGCCGATACGCGCAGGGGTCGCCGTCCCAGCTTTACGAATGCCGCGCCTCCGGCAGTTGCAGAAACCCTCGTTGAGCACTTCAAGGAATCTCTTGCCAGCTATGGGCTTACTGTCGCAAGTGGGATTTTCGGTGCTTATATGACTATTGAGATTCGGAATGAGGGACCTGTCACGATTTGGCTTGACAGCGAGGAGTTGTAAAAGGTTATTTGACATCCCTTCGAGCCGAAGACTATACTATATATAATGATAAAAAGGGGCAAGGCAGAGCATACTTTCGCCGTGCATCCCTTTTTTTGTCAGGGAAAGGATTGCTTCGTTGCTCGTCGAT
>Ga0209234_1000296_pt1 | contig 16160 bp, 16 predicted proteins | sample GraSoi013_1_20cm_2_FD_185816 | JGI IMG/M metagenome (GOLD analysis project Ga0209234, IMG submission 185816) | Grasslands soil microbial communities from the Angelo Coastal Reserve, California, USA - Sample 08_20_2013_1_20cm (SPAdes) (version 2) | ecosystem: Environmental > Terrestrial > Soil >... | reverse complement strand
CCGGACGTCTCGCACCAGAGCATGTCCGCGTACGGTGCATACGCGAGACCGCGAGCGATCGCCGCGGAGAGTCCGCCCTCGATTCGGAAGAATCCTTCGGCGGTCCTGTCTCCTGTGAGGAGCGCACGGTCCCGCGGATCGGAATCGTTCGTCACCAAACGGGCGCTGTTCGCATCCGTCCGCGCGACGATCAACGTGGGCACTCCCATGACGTCCGCCGCAAGGCGGGCCGCGACCAGTTTCTGAATGAACTCTCCCGTGGGAACGACGACCTTTCCCCCCAGGTGGCCGCACTTCTTCGCGGCCGCGAGCTGGTCCTCGAAGTGCACTCCGGCCGCGCCGGCCTCGATCATCGCCTTCGTGATCTCGAACGCATGGAGCGGACCACCGAACCCGGCCTCCGCATCGGCCACGATCGGTGCGAACCAGTCCATGTCGTCCTTGCCGGCCATGTGCTGCTTCTCATCCTCGCGACGGAGTGCGTTGTTGATTCGACGCACGACGTTCGGGACGCTGTCGGCTGGATACAAGCTCAGATCGGGGTACATGTGACCCGCATCATTCCCGTCCGCCGCGACCTGCCATCCGCTCAGGTAGATCGCGCGGAGTCCGGCGCGGACCTGCTGGATCGCCTGGTTCCCGGTGAGGGCCCCGAGGGCCTGGACGTAGTCTTCGGTCCGAAGGAGTTCCCAGAGCCGTTCGGCCCCAAGTTCCGCAAGCGTGTGCCGGATCCGAATCGAGCCTCGCAACCTTTCCACGTCCGCAGCACCATACGGCCGCAGGATGCCCGCCCAGCGATCCGAGGTCCTCCATTCCTGTTCCAGTTCCACGGTCTCAGTCGCCATGCCTTCCCCCTTCCGTCGTTCCACTGTGAGAGCCCCGCATATGAAGGCTCTCGCACACAATTGTCGTCGAGCGCTTCAAGGTCCGGAGTAAGCTGGACGATGAAACCGCCAGGGGGAAGCGCTCCGGTGCGTTTCGCTTCAGGCTTGTTCGTGGAATCCTGGAAGGAGTCGGACGAAGACCGGGCTACCGGTGATCGTACAGCGCGTTTCCTCTCCGCGCGGACCGGTCATTCGGGGCATCCGCTCGAGACGTCGAGGCCGGAGTAGTTTGCTCGAACGACTCCGCCCGGACGAGGACATGCAGGAGCGCGATGGCTGCGACCGTCCAGGCCACCAGGAAGGGCCATCCGTACCCGAGGAAGAGGATGAGTGCGGTATTGAGCTGGAAGTGGGTCTGGGCGAAGGCGCCGGTGCCGGGCAGCATCGCGCCGGCGACGGAGATGAAGATGAGGAACACCGCCAGGGGTCCGGCGACGGTCTGCCACACGAGGCCGCGCGCTCGTCGGAGCGCGTCGCGGGTCGCGGTCGGCAGCCCGCGTCCCCGCCCGGCACCCGCGGTCCGCGGGACCGACGCGGCAAAGGACATCGGAACGGGATCGCCGCTCTGCCGGTCCCGGACTTCGACCATGGGCCCCTCGGCGAACCGTTCGAGCTCCGAGAGGATCTGATCCAGCCCCTCGGCCCGCGTCGTGCGACTCGGCGCGAGGACGACCGAGCGCGGCACCTCGACCGGGAGGCGGGGAGCGTTCGCACGGTCGTCAACCTGGCGGCCCGCGGCCGCCCGGGCTCTCGAGTCGAGGAGGCCGAGCTTGCTCGCGGCGAGGGAGGCGAGGATCAACGTCGCGATTGTCGCGGTCGTCAGGGTCGACGTGTATACCTGCGCCGAAACCGCCCCGGTGAACCAGGGCGCGGTCGATCCGGTCGCGGTGAGCCAGGCCAGATCCGCGATGCCCGCGAAGAGGATGCCGAAGAAGACGGTGAGGACGAAGGGCCATAGGCGGGTGCTACCCACCGCGTCGCGGGGGGTACGTCGCTCACGCGGGTCGGCGTCGCCAAACCATGCCATAGAGTGCCCCCAAGATCACGCCCAATGTGACCCCAGCGACGGCCCACGGAACCGGGTCGAACAGGGGAGGAGTCGTATACGGCGGGATGAGGACCGAGAACGCCTGGGCGTACCCCGATTCAGAGCCCGTCGTGTTCACGGATGTGACCGTGTAGAAGTAGGTATGACCCGGCTGTGCCGTCGAGTCGCGGTACATGGTCGGCAAGGCCTTGGGGACGGGAGTGATCGTGAGTTTCGTGAACTGACCCGAGGACCCGTTCCCACGATAGACATTGTAGCCGGCCAAGCTCGGCCAGGACACCGGACTCCAGGTCACATCGACGATGCCATCCGTCACGGTCACGTTCACATACAGGGGCGCGGGAACATTCCCCGTTCCCTGCGGTGACATGTCGAAACCCGCGGACCGCGAACGAACGTTCCCCGAAGTGTCCGTGGCCCACACCGTGAAGTTGTAGTGGCCCACCGCCGTGTAGTTGTGATTCACGTACCAACGCGTCCCCGATGCGTGCGCCATCGTCAGGTTCTGGTCGGTCTCCGGTCCGCGGACGGCCGCGAACACCTTGAGGATCCCCACGTTGTCCTGCACATCCGCGGTCAGGTTCACACGCCCGTTCGCGAGCTGGACCGGCGGATCCGCGGCCATCGCGAGGATGGACGGCGGCGTGGTGTCCGCGGTCGATCCCGTCGAGAACGTCCACGCACTGCCGGCGAATGGATTGCCCGGATCGGAATGGTCCGTGGCCGTGCTATTGACGTAGACCTCGTACACGGTCCCGACGCTCAGAGAGCCGGTCGGGCGGAAGGTCATCTGAGTCGCGTCGGACGACCAGGTGACCGTCCCCGCGAGCCATGGTCCCCCGGCACCCCGCACGCCGACGGCGTTCGCAACCCCGGTCGTCGCTTCCTTCATCGCCTCGGACCAATTGACCTGGATCAGCGTGTTCCGGTCCACCAGGGTCGCGCCGGACCTCGGCGAGGACGACAAGATCGTGGGCGGCGTGGAGTCCACCTCGAACGGGGGTGAATCCACGTGGGCGGGGGCCCCTCGCGAATCGAGGACGTCCAGGTGCACGACCGTGTCGGTGGCGCTGAACCCGGTCGGAGTCCAAGAGACGACGTTCGGATTCGAGCTCGCGGGAGTCGACGGACGGATCGTTTGGCTCGCCCCCCCGTTGTAGCTGTACGTGAGGGTGTAGGTCATCGGATCTCCGTCCGGGTCCGTGAGGTCGAAGGAGATGTCATGGGCCTTGCCGCTTGTCCAGGAGGTCCCGGACGCGGGCGCGCGGAACGTCCCGGAGGGGGCACCGTTCGCCCGGGTCGACCAAGTGCCCGTGTTCAGGGGAATGGATTGATCATAATACGTGAACTGGCCAGCGACGTCCGCGGGGAAGCTGAACTGGATGGGGTTCTGCGTGGCCGAGGTCTTCGGCGAGATGTAGTCCCCGCTATTCGGGATCCCGTCGCCGTTGTAGTCGATCCACAACCCGTGCGGGAGGCCGTCGTCGCTCGTCAGCGTGACGTCAATCTGGTCGTTGCGGTACACGACGAAAGTCGGCCCGGGATTGGCTTCCCCCCCGGAAGTACTCCCCCAACCAGCCGCACTTGCGAAAAGCGGCAAGGCGACGTTCGCGGCCCGCGCGGGCTGCGCGAGGACCAGCGGCAGGAGCCCCGCGATGGTGAGGCCAAAAATCAGTCCCATGGTGACCGCAAAAGGACGCTGCCGTGGATTCGGCCTCCCGGTCATTGCACGGCCAAGGAGCCTTCTCGCCATTCCTCCCGGGGTTTGTCCCGCGCCGATTTGTAACCCCCGTATCCTTTCGGTAACAAAGCGCGGCGTCGATAATCAAGATGAACACAAGTCATCACATACGGCTTAGTATCCAATTCCCGCAGTGACGGTAGTTGGTCAGATAGATGCTTGCACGACCCGAACAGACCGAGGTACGCGCCGACTCGCAGGCGGAAAGACTCGAGCGCCGGTTCTCCGATCTCGTGGATACCTGCTCCCGATTCTCCCAAGACATCGTCCGAGACGCCGGGTGGAACAGCGCTTCCGTGGGACTGTTCGATCCCATCACGACGAACGTGGAAATCGCCCGGACCGTATTCGGCAAGTGGTCTTTAGACATCCTGACCCTCCTGCACATGCGCCAGTCCGCAGGATTCCAGGAGATCCGCCGAGGCCTTGGCCGGATCAGCTCCCGCGTCCTCTCGAGCAAGCTCACCCGGATGCAAGAGACCGGCCTGATCCGGAGGGACGTGAAACCGACGCGGCCACCGCGCGTCGCGTACTCGCTCACGGACCACGGCCAGACCGTGGCGAAGCTGGGGGAGCCGGTGTTCCTCTACCTGCGGCTCAGCGGCGCGTTCTCCGTACAAGCGGAACCGTCGCCCTGAGGCGGGACGGCCTCGCTTCGAGAAGAATTGACAGGCCACACACGGCACTCCGGCCTGGGGGCACGCTGCTAGCGATACGAAATGGTAGGTGCCGCTCAACGCTGTTCGTACGAGGGCGTTCGGAGGCTCAGAAGTTCCTCCGCGAGGGCTGCGTGCACCTGGAACCGCAGCCTCTCGTTCGCGACCTGGATGTACAGTCCACATTGCTCGAATCGCCCGGATCGTGCGGCCGCGAGCCCCTTCGCGAGCTGATTCCCATACGCGTTCAGATCGAGCTTCAGGAGCCGCCCGAGGGCCCGAAGATCCTCCCCTTCGCGCAGTAGTTCCGCGAACGTCTCGTGGTGGGCCGATCGACGTCCCTCGACCGCGGCGTCCGGGGCGTGAGGCGCCAGTCGCTCGGCGAGCCGGCGGGCCATGGAATGATCTTCCACGCGCACCACATCCTCCTCCTCGGGCCACGGATACACGTCGATCGACTCCCGGCCCCCGTCGAGCCTTTCCAACGAATCCTGCCGTGCGGCGGCGGCGAGGCGACGAAGTTCTCGAAGGCGGTCGGCCACACGAGGGAGCCTGGGGTCCGACGGGAACGAGCGACCACCGCGCCGAACCAAGACCACCGCGAGCACGCCGAGCAAGGCGAAGGAGACCATGGTGAGGGCCTGCAGGACGACCATGCTCCGGGTCGCCACCGCGAAGAGGATTCCAGCGACCGCGATGATGAACAGAACTGTGCTCCGCCAAGGCATCTGCATGGCCTGCCAAATTCAGAATCTTTCCCCGGTTTATAAGTTCCAACGAATCAGGTCGATTTCACTGCATTCATGTGGCCCTCTGGCATCCTGCTCCAGAGAACCCAGAGGGAGAGGGCTGGTGACCACAAGGTTACTACAAGCTTTTAAGCGGTCCTCGTTCATGTATTCAAGCGCTGTGGGAGGTCGACGCGGTACATGATTGAGGATAACGAGTCGCCGACTTATCTGCGATCGGTTCCGCCGGAACTCGAGGCGGTGCTCCGCCGCAAGGGCTACATTCTCCTGGTGAAAGGGGATGCGGGAACCGGCAAGACGAACCTCGCCCTGGAGCTCATGGCGCTTCTGCACTCGGAAGGCGATTCTGTCCACATTTCGACACGGACGTACCCAGAGAAGCTTTCGTTCCAACACGCCCTCTTCCCGAAATTAGCCGCGGAACCGAATGTACAATTCTTCTCGACCCTCGAGTTCGACCCCACCCAGTTCGTCGTCGGCCACCGGGTCATCTCGGGCCTCCATGACCTGTTGTCGAGCATGGAGAATCCGCTCGTCGTCCTCGATTCGTGGGAGGGGATTTCGGATTACATCCCCGCGGAAGCTCGGATGAAGGTGGAACAGTCCCTCATGGCCGTCCTGGAAGAAACAGGGGCGCGTCTCATCCTGGTGAGCGAACATTCGGAGGCGAATACCACACTGGACCAGCTCGCGGACGCGATCCTGATCCTTCGTCAGAAGGTGATCGATGACCGGCGCCTGCGAGAGTTGGAGATTCGCAAGCTCCGCGGAGTTCCGATCCGCCAGGACCAGTATTTGTTCACCCTGGCGGGAGGCCGGTTCCAGTACTTGGAGCCGTTCGACTTCAAGCTCCCCGAAGAGACGGCGGAGTTCCGCCCCGTCGAGAACACGGAGACGCACATGTCGACCGGGAGCCGAGACCTCGATGCCCTCCTCGGTGGCGGCGTCGCCCGCGGCTCGACGGTGTTGCTCGAAATGCGAGGCGACGTGCCGTTCGAGGCGCAAGTGTACGTGCCCCTCACGGCCCTCCTGAATTTCCTGGCCACGGGCAACGCCGTGATGATGTTTCCCTACAGCGATTTCGACCCGAAACGGTCGCGACTCTTCGCGACGCAGTTCATGGCGGAGGACCTGTACGACGCGAACATGCGCGTCTTCACGACGGACCGCGTCGAAGACCCCGTGGCGATCAAGTTCTCGTTAGACATGGCGAAGGACTTCGAGATGTGGCTCGAGGTCTATGGGAGGTTCAAGAATCAGGGAAAGATCATCTGGAAACTCATGGCCCTCGACACCGTCGAGAACTTCTATGGACAAGGGGTCATGGACTTCCTTGCGACCGTCGCGGCCCGCGTCGCCGTGAACAAGGACATCCAGTCCATCCTCGCGAGGCCGAACCTGGAGTTGACCGAGAAGGTCGCGAACATCTCGCAAATCCATCTCGTGATCACGACTCGCTGGGGCACGCTCGTCTTCTACGGCGTGAAGCCGAGGACGGGGTTCTATGGTCTCACGTTCTCCTTCGCGAATGGATATCCGGAATTCAAGTTGATTCCGCTCCAGGACGTTCCCTTGTCCCGGGAACGGGGCGGAATGCCGAGCGAACCACCCCTTTCGGTCCCGGTCCACATCCGGCGGCGCGCGCCGCAGGCCGACTTCTTCGAGACCGTGGCCCGCTCCATGCAAAGCGCTAAGAAGAGGTTGACGGCATGACCGAAGTCGCGGTGGCGAGGACGCCGGAGCCGAGCATGGAGGAGCGCGCAGCGACCGGGCTTTCGGAGTTCGATGGGATGCTCGAGGGCGGGTTCCTGTCGGGTAGTTTGATCACCCTCACCGGGCGGCCCGGTACCGGCAAGACGATCTTCGGCTCCCACTTCCTACATCACGGCGCGAAGAAGGAGAAGCAGGCGGGCATGTACGTTTCCATGCTCGAGAGCGAGAAGTCCTACCTGCACAACATGCGCCGGCTCGGACTCGACTTCGAACCGCTGATCGCACAGAAGCGGTTCGCCTTCCTTGAGATTCCCGCCCCGACCTCGGAGGGACTTCCGGCGCTGTGGGAGCAGATCGCCCGGGAGATCGAAGAGAACGAGACCGAGCGACTCGTGATTGACTCTTTCACAGCGATGTCTCCGGCCTTCCAGACGGTCGGGGACCTCCGGACCTTCACCCACGTGCTGCTCGGCAAGATCGTGGGCGGTGCCTCCGGGTGCACGACCTTGCTGATCACGGAAGAAGGAACGGGATCGATGGGGAACTCCCCGTGGACCGGCGTGGAAGAGTTCGTGGCGGATGGAGTCATCAAGTTCAGCATCGTCCCGGCGGGAGAGGCGCGGGTCCGATACATCGAGATCACCAAGATGCGCGGCACGAATCACCAGATGGGTCCCATTCCGATCGACATCGGCCCCCGGGGAATCCGGATTGTCCATCCACATGTACGCGGGAACCTCGCCTAGCATCCACGGAGGTAGCTGGGTGGCGCGGTGTGAGAGGCCGGTCCGACGAGATGTCTATGTGTTTGGTCGGCCTGTGAATCGGGACCTCCTTGTCTCCCGGTTGCCAAGGACGAACCGTTCGGTCGACGTCGCAAAGTGCTGGGCTCACCGAGGACACCACACACTCGTGGTGACAACTAACCGAATGGGTTATCAAGGGCTTGCTGTGTCTTGGAGGTCGACTGGAAAGGCTGGCCATATGAGGATCGGGAGGAGAATGTCGATTCCCTGCGAGGACGCTCGGCAGCCTCGAGGCCGAACCATCTGCCCGACTTGGACGGTCGGAGAGGCCCAGGAGGCGGTACCGTCCCGCATCTAACCAAAGCCATGGGTGCCCGCGACGACCCGGCGTTCCAACAGGCCTACTGGCGAGCCTTCGACAAGACGTTCGGCGATCAGAACGCCCACATGGTCAAGTCGATGCTGCTGTCGAAAGTGAAGAAGGCCGACACCGGGGACGCGGAGATCGATCGCGTTTGCCTTGGACTACGGATGACCATGGGCTGGCTCGCGGAGGCAATCGAGCGGACCGCGCTCCAAGAGGCCGGCTATGAGAACGCGGAGGGCGAGCCCCCAAAGAAAAAGATCGCCACCTAGCGACCTCTGCTGAGACCGGCCTACACGGCGGTGAACCGCGCAACGACCTGATCTTCGGTCCGTTCCGTCTTAACCTCTTTCTTCAACAGCTGTTCGAAGACGGAACGCAGGAGTTCCTCATAGTAGAAGGACCACTTGATGCCGCGGCCATGCTTTAGGATGATCGTCCAGCGGCCGCCGTCGACGTGCTCCTCGTATTCGAACGACTTCCCGTATTTCGATTCGAGGGCGGGATACCCTTTCACAAGGGTCGTGACGCTGACCTCCTTGAACCAGAAGGTGAGGAAGTCCTTCACCAGGTTCTGCCCGGCCCAGCGGCCCATCTCCTTCGCCTCGTCGTCGGACAGGTAGCTCATCATCTTCGTGATCATGGAGGCGGGCAAGGAGAGGAACCCGAACTTCTCCGCGTAGACATCCCATTCGATGAATTTTCGAAGGGCGCGGTTCACGAGGAAATTGACGCTCACCCGCTCTTTCTCGGCTAAGGTGGAAAGGGCCCGGTCCGTGTCTCCGTCCAACCGGATGGTCCTCGTGACCGCGGTGCGACTAGCCAATTCGGTTCACCAGGGCCCTCTTTGGAGAAAGGGAATGAATTGGCAATCACTTATATGTTATAGTCTTTTGCAAGTTGAATCATTCGATGTGACGCGCGCCGCACACTCCCCATGCGGAGATGCGCGTGTTAAGACGCGGTGGATATCCCCCTCGCTCGGATTGCCCGCGTCCAGCAATGTCCGGCGCACCTGAACGAGTGATCGTCGCACGCTCGGCGAGCGTGTGGCCGATTCCGGCCCGGGTGGACGTCCGATCGACGACGTCGCACGGGAATGAGCGGCCGAACACGCCGTTCCGACGCACCTTAGTGTACCTGCTCGCACGATCGCGAGGTGGCTACAATCGGTGCCGGATCCTGAAACTTCTCCAGGACCAGGGCCCCTTGAACGCGAACCAGATCGCGAGCGCGCTGGAGCTCCACTACACGACGGTCCAGCATCATCTGTCGAAGCTCGCGCGCGACGATGTGATCGCCGCGAGCCCGCGCGGGGACTCGTACGGAGCCCTCTTTTTCCTCACGTATCAAATGGAACGGAACGCGGAGTTCCTGGAGGAGCTCCTCCCAGGTTACGACCGGCTCGAGGACAGGGCCGGACGGGCGAGCAGCACGCCCGCGAACCTGAGGATCGTATCGCAATAAAGGGGCCGGAGGGGAAACAGACGACCGTAATCGCAGAGGCGATGGGGGGTGGCCCATCGGAGGACGACGCGGCGCACTTGGCGGGCGCCGCAGAAAACAGCCTACAACCTAGTCCCCGAGGCCATGTCGTCATCTTCCTTCCGGCCCTAAACGAGGAACGGGCGATCGGCCATGTCTTGGACCGGATTCCTCGCGCCCAGCTCGAGGCGGCCGGATACACGGTGTCGATCTGGGTCGTCGACGGGAATTCGACGGACCGGACTCTCGAGGTAGGCCGCAAGAACGGCGCGAGCGTGTTCATCCAAGCCGGACGGGGGAAGGGGAACGGCATGCGCCAGGCGTTCGACCACCTGCTTCGTGCCCGGGACCGCGCGGACGGCGGTTCGCGCGAACCGGAATTCTTCCTCATGCTCGATGCGGACGGGAGCTATCCCCCGGAAGCGATTTCGACGTTCCTCGATGCCCTCGCCTCCGGGAACGATGTGGTCCTCGGCTCCCGCTTCCGCGGACGGATGGCGGAAGGCGCGATGACGCCTCTGAACGCGATCGGTAACCGCGTGCTGAGCGCGCTCGCTCACCTCCTTTTCGGAGTCTCCGTCACGGACGTGTGCACGGGGATGTGGGGATTCAAGGCGGACACACTTCGCAAGATCCCACTCGAGGCGCATGGCTTCGATCTCGAAGCGGATCTCTTCGGGTCGGCCTGCCTTTCGCAAGCGCGGATCACGGAGTTGCCGATTGACTACGACGCTCGCATCGGACCGCCGAAGCTGATTCCTCTCCGGACCGGAATGCAGATTGCCTTGCGCCTGTTCGTTCGTCGTCTCAACGGCCCCGCGCAGCCCATGCCACGGGGTCGGCTTGATTCCACGCAGACGACCAAGACGCCAGCGTGACAATCGACGGAACCCACAATTTTCCGGGGCCATCGGGGGCCGTTTTCGCGGATCGCTTCGGTTATCGGAGACAATCGCAAGTCGAAAGCTCGCGGCGCCTGGATGGCCTTCTACAGAAATCAAAACGGTTAAACAGGCCGGCGTCGCGGATCGAGGCGTGTTCGCGAGAGCCGCCGCGATGACGCGGAGAGGGGGAGGCCGCGGTGGAACCGCGGAACACCGTCCGCCAACGCCGACCCCGTCAGGAGAAGCGAGGGGCCGCACATAAGCGGCTATGATTCGGTTATCACCAAGGTGCACCGTCTTGCGGCGCCTCCCTGAAATCACTCGAGACGATTCGTCGCGTGCGTGGCTGAGCCGCCCGCGAGGAGCGGGCCGCGGGGACATCGGATGCGAGGTGCACGACACCTTGGCACGCAGATCGCTTTTGCATCCAGCGCGGTTGTCCTCCGTCCTGCGCCGTCGGTCATGGAGAAAGTCCCGCTTCCGCTCCAAGGCGGACGTGCCGCGGTAAGACTTCCCTTCCGCCTATCGATTACTATTCTCGTAATAATAGGGCGAGCGATCCGCCGACCATGGAACCTCCTCGTTTCCATGGGTGCGACCCCCGGGAACCGCCACGAAAAGACTAAGCGCTACCAGGAACCCTGGGTCGGATAGATGCGGGTCGCAATCCTCGGGGTCGGCGGACTGGGCCGGACCCTCGCCTCGGAACTGCGGGCGGATCGCCGAGTGTCTTCCCTTCTGCTCACGGACCAATTCGGGGAGCGCGCGAGGGTTCTCACGGGCATCCCCGGTCGGGTGTCGATCGAAGCGACCCAGCTCAACGTGGAGAACCATGCCGCCCTCGAGCGAGCGATCAAAGGTGCGGACATCGTCGTGAACACGACCCTTCCGCGCTACAATCTTCGGATCATGGAGGCGGCCCTCGTGGCGGGCGCGCACTACCTGGACATCGCGTCCGCCGGACCTCTGGAGCCGGGTGCCCAGCCCGGGATCTTCGCGCAACTGGCGAGGGCGGACGAGTTCAAGTCCGCGGGGCGGACCGCGCTCGTGTCCATGGGATTCGATCCAGGCATCTCGAACGTGATGGCCCGCGATGCGGCGGAACGCTTCGAGGCGATCGACGCGATTCGGATCCGCGCCGGGGACCTCGTCACGGCCCCGGGTCCAGGTTACCTGCCGCTTTCCTCTCGAGAGGCGTTCCTGGCGAACGTCCTCGTTCGACCCACCGTATGGCTCGATGGTGGACTTGCCGCCAGGGAGCCGCTGAGCGAGCCCGAGGACTTTTCCTTTCCCGCTCCCGTCGGGGTCCAGCGGACGTACCTCGTCTCCCACGAGGAGGTGGAGACCCTTCCTCGCTTCCTCGGGAAACCGGTAGGCTACGTGGACTACAAGCACGCACTCCATCCGGACGTGGTCCGAGCCCTCATCTCGCTCGACCGACTCGGCCTCCTCTCGGACTCCCGGATGATCCGCGTCGGAAACCAGATGGTTTCGTTCCGACGGGCCCTCCTCGCGGCCTTCCCGGAACCCTCCGCACTTGTCCTTCCGTTGCAGGGAGCGACCGCCTTGACCGTCGAGGTCGAGGGAGTGAGGGACGGTCATCGCATCGTGCGGCGCGGCGACGTCGTGATGTCGCATCCGGACGCGAACCGGCGTCGCTCCACGACCGCCGTGTACTACCTGAAGGCCGTCGGCGCCGCGATCGGAGTGGCGATGCTGGCGGACCGGGCGACGCCCGGGCCGGGCGTGCATCCCCCGGAGTCTCTGGACCGGGAGCGGGTGTTCAGGGAGTGGGCCGCTCGGGATCTCCCGATGCAATGGTCGGAACGGGACATCGCGGCGTGACCGTCTGGACCCGTCGCCTCACGTCGGATCGCCGAACGTGATGTAGTGCCACGGTTTGCGCACCGCGTCCGTGAGGTCGATGAACACGTGTTTGATTTGCGTGTACTCCTCCAGGCTGTAGACGGAGAGATCCTTGCCGAATCCGCTCTGCTTGAACCCGCCGTGCGGCATCTCGCTCACAATCGGCAGGTGCTCGTTGATCTCGACCGCTCCGAAGTGGAGTGCGTTCGCGACCCGATGGGCGCGCTGCACGTCCTTCGTCCAGACGGAGGAATAGAGGCCGTAGACGACATCGTTCGCCGCCTGGATCGCGTCGTCCTCGTTCGAGAACTTCTGGACGTTGACGACGGGTCCGAAGACCTCCTCGCGGGCGATTCGCATCGAGGGATCGGTATCGACGAACGCGGTCGGCTCGTAGTACCATCCCTTATCGAAGCCCTTGCCTTTCGGCCGTTTGCCGCCCAGCGCAAGCTTCGCTCCCTCGTCCGCTCCAATCTCGACGTAATCCTCGACCTTCTCTCGCTGCTTCGAGGAAACGAGGGGTCCGAGGTCGGTCGATCGCTGGAGCGGGTCTCCCATGCGGACCGTCTTGAGCCGCTCGAGGAACTTGTCCTCGAACTTCTTGTATACCCTGTCCTGGACGATGAAGCGCGCGGCCTGCGTGCAATCCTGTCCTCCGTTCACCATGGAGGCGGCGACGGCGCCCTCTGCCGCCGCGGCGATGTTCGCGTCCTCGAAGACTACGAAGGGGGCCTTGCCGCCCAGCTCGAGGTGGAGCTTCTTCACGTTCGATTTCGCGGCATTCATGATCTCCTTGCCCGTCGCGGTGTCCCCGGTCAGAGAGACCATATCGACCTTGTCGCTCGAAGCGAGTTCGTTCCCGACGATGGCCCCGGGCCCCGTGATCAGATTCACGGTTCCTGCGGGAATCCCCGCCCCCTCGATCAGCTTGCCGAGCTCGAGCGTGGTGAGCGGCGTCAGGGAGGCCGGCTTCAGGACGGCCGTGTTCCCGGCGGCGAGGGCGGGTGCGAGCTTCCAGATTGCCATCATGAACGGGTAGTTCCATGGCGTAATCTGACCGATCACACCGATCGGCTCGCGCCGGATCACGCTCGTGGCGCCGTAGGCGTATTCCATCGACGCCTGGCCCGTCAACGTGCGAGCCGCGCCCGCCATGAATCGCAGGTTGTCCACGCTGAACGGCAGGTCGCCGTCCCGGGCCTGCTTGATCGTCTTCCCCTGGTTCTGCGATTCGATCGGAGCGAGGCGGTCCATGTCCGCCTCGATGAGATTCGCCAATTTGAAGAGGGCGGCCGCGCGATCTCCAGGCGTCATGCGAGGCCATTTGCCTTTGTCGAAGGCCTCTCGCGCGGCGTCGATCGCCGCTCGCGTGTCTTGCAGGTCTGACTGCGGCACCGCGGCGATCTTCCCGCCGGTCGCGGGGTTGATCACCGTGTACGTGTCTTCCGTGTGGGAAGACACCCATTCTCCGTTCACGAAGTTGAGATACTCGGACTTCCCCACCCGATCCACTCCCGATATGGCCCCGCTACCGCGAGCGAGCGCTAAGTAGCTTTCGAGACCGTGCGCGCCGAAGCGTCAAGGCGCGGTGTCCCTACTTGTGAGAGCCCTCTTTCTCTCCCGGCTTCCCCGATCTCGGGCGTTTGGCGGCATGCTGGGCGTATCCGATTTCGCGCTCCACGAAGACGAGGGCTCCCGCCACCGTGGCTCCGGCAGTCCGAACGAATGCATCTGCGAACTTGCCGCCTGCTGCCGCGACTTCTTCGACCCGGCCTGCGATCTCTTGAAGGAATCCCATGGTCGCCACCGGGAGTCACATTCGGGGCTATGAGCTTGTCGCGCTCACTTCGCGAGCCCCTCCATCACGGCGGGGAATGCCTCCGCGAACCGTTTCGCGTCGGGTTCCGGCACGGTGAAGGAGACCCGGAGGAATTTGCTTCCGTGCCTCCTCGACAGATAGGATCCGGCGCGCGTGTGGACGAGGTGATCGAACAAGAGGCGTTGTTCGGCCTCTTCCGGATTCACGCCGCTCTCGGACAAATCGATCACGAACATGTTCGCTTTGGAGGGATAGATGGGCAAGGAGGCGCCGTCGACTTTCTCGACCGCGCGACGAATGGTGGCCTGGTTCCGTTCGCAGGTCCGCCGCACTTCCGGGAGCCATTCCTTCTTCGTGCGCAGCGCGGCGAGGGCCGCTCGTTGCGCGAGCACGTTCACGCCGAGGACGTTCGTGTCATAATGGCGGAGGGCCTTCATCACCGTCCCGCCCGGATCGCGCGTCGCGTGGCGGGGGCCGCCCGGAGGTGCGAGGAGAGCCCCGATGCGCATCCCCGCGAGACCGGGTCCTTTGCTGAAGGAGTACGAGATCAGGGTCTGTTCCGGATAAAACGCCGCCGCGAGCACGTGTTCCTTGTTGAAGTCCCGGTACGTGACGTCGTTGATGAGCCACAGGTCGTGATCGCGTGCGACGTCGGAGAGGCCGCGGACTTGATCGCGGGCATAGCCGGAACCGAGGGGGTTATTCGGGTCGATCAGCAGGAGCATCTTCGTGGCCGGCGTGATCGCCGCGCTCGCCCACTCGGGTGTGAGAAGGTAGGGTTTCCGATAGATGTCGACCTCCGCGGCCCGCGCTTCGGACATCGCAACCTGGTCATGGATCGGAAGGAACGACGGGTCCGTGGAGAGGACCTCGTTTCCGGGAGCGAGGAACGACCGCGTGGCGATGTATTCCCCCTCGATTCCGCCGTTCGTCAAGAGCACGTCGAAGCCCTCGAGACCGAGATCCTCCTGGATCGCCTCCACGAGGCCGGGCACTCCCGCCTTCCGTGGATAGAGGTTGAACTCGCGTTCGTCGACGCTCTGCCGGATCGCGTCCAGAATAGCAGGATGGACCGGGAGCGTGTTCGTGTTCTGCGACATCCAGGCCACTTCCCGGCGGTGTTCGTGGGCGAACTCGAAGTTGTCCTTCGACGTCACGGTCGCGACCTCGGATTCGGACGTGCGAGGCCGTGACGGGAGATATCGCTTCCGGTCCGTCGATTCCGATTCCGGTCTCGGGGCTGACCGTCGCGATCGAGCCACAAAATGTATATGTATACGTATACGTTTACGTATACATCATGCCGGTGAAGACGACGGTCCTCTTGCGAGAAGACGTGAAGGATCACCTTCTGAGGAAAGTCGGGCCCCGGGGGCTTTCGGATGCAATCAATGAGATCTTGGCGAAGAGCCTGTTCCGCTCCAAGGAAACGCTTTTCGGCGCGGATCCGTGGTTGAACACGAAAGCCTTGCGGGACGAACGCGACGCCCATGAAGACCATTGATTCCTGGGCGTGGGTGGAATACTTCCGAGGCTCCCGAGCGGGTGCGGAAATCAAGGCGTTGCTCGAAGGTAGGGAGGTCCTGTTCACGCCCGCCGTCTGCCTCGCCGAGATCCGAGCCAAGTACCTCCGGGAAGGGCATGATCCGGCGGATCGCATCCGGTTCATCAAGTCCCGGACCTCAGTCATCAACGTGGACGCCGCTGTGGCCGAGCAAGCGGCCGATTTGAAGATCCGCGAAGGCCTCCACATGGTAGATGCGATCATTCTGGCTTGCGCCCAAGCGCGAAACTCGGACCTGGTGACCGGAGACAAGCACTTCCAAGGAATCCCGAACGTGGTCATGTTGGCGGGCTGAGGCGGGTCGCTGGATGGACCGTCGCGCTCAACGGAAGGCATTTCTCCGCGGACCGCCTTGCCGCCTTCATGACGCTCGAAGGGAGGAAGATTGTCGTGCTCGCCGAAGACGGCCACGAGGACCTCGAACTCTGGGTCCCGTACTATCGGTTGATTGAGGAAGGGGCCGAGGTCGTCCTTGCGGGGCACGAGAAGCGGATCTACAGTTCGAAACACTCGTATCCGTGCGAAGTCGACATGAAAGCGGCCGACCTGAAGTCGAAGGATTTCGACGCCGTCGTCATCCCCGGAGGGGTCGCAGGCCCGGACCGGATGCGCCAGCACAAGGAGATCCTGGCGTTCGTCCG
>Ga0209234_1000293_pt1 | contig 16197 bp, 17 predicted proteins | sample GraSoi013_1_20cm_2_FD_185816 | JGI IMG/M metagenome (GOLD analysis project Ga0209234, IMG submission 185816) | Grasslands soil microbial communities from the Angelo Coastal Reserve, California, USA - Sample 08_20_2013_1_20cm (SPAdes) (version 2) | ecosystem: Environmental > Terrestrial > Soil >... | reverse complement strand
ACGGGCGGCACCGCCGCACCTCGTCAAATGGGTCTTGATCGGCATCGCGCTCCTCGCCGCACTGCCGCTGGTGGTATCGATTCGTGGCGGGTAGCGGACCGCCTATCGACGAAACCGCGGTTGGCCAGCGCTACGCCGACTGGTTCAGCCGCGGGTTGCGCGGGATCGGCATGCGCTACGTCTTTTCCAGGCGCGGGTTGTGGGTCATCAACACGCCTTATCGACGGATTCTCGCGGCCGCGCACATCGGCCCGCAGGACCGCGTCCTCGACCTCGGATGCGGCATCGGCAACATCCTGATCGCGCTCGCGGAGCGGATCGCCTTCGCTCGACCGCCGATTGGCGTCGATGTGTCGCCGGCCTTGATCGACATCGGCCGAGGTGAAATCCGCAAGGCGGGGCTGGATCAAAAGATCGAGCTGCGGGCTGCGCCGGCGACCCGCCTGCCGTTCGACGACGCGAGCTTCGATGTCGTGCTGACCTCACACGTCATCAAGCACCTCGACGACGAGGCGCTCGCGGCGTGCTTCCACGAAGTCGCGCGGCTCCTCGGCCCTGGCGGGCGATTCCTGATGTGGGAGTTCAAGAAGAGCCCGCTGTCCGCGCCCCTCTTCATCAGCGCCAGGGCGACCGGTCTTCCGCCGCCCTTCACCCTGCGCAGCGAGCCGACGCTGCGATCGGCGTTGACGCAGGCGGGCTTTGCGCGCGTCAATCGCGTGCCGACGGGATGGTTCATCGCGCCACCGGTGCCGCGCATTGCGCTGCTGGCGACCCGCTGAGCGCCACCTAGTATTAAAGGGTGGCCCGAACGCTGACTGACACCATGCGTGCGATCGCGGTCACACCGGCAAAGGCCGGCAGCGCGCAACAGCTCGAGCTTCCCAAACCGCGGCTGGAGACCGGCATGGCGCTCATGCGGGTGCTCGAAGTTGGGATTGACGGCACCGACACCGAAATCAACAACGGCGAGTACGGCGAAGCGCCCCCCGGTTCGTACGTGCTCGTCATCGGCCACGAGGCGCTCAGCGTCGTTGACGCGGTGGGGGAGGGGGTGCAGGGCTTCGCGCCCGGCGACCTCGTCGTGTCGACCGTTCGCCGCCCGGACACCTGCCCAAATTGCCAGGCCGGCGAGAGCGATATGTGCCTCTTCGGCAAATACACCGAGCGCGGCATCAAGGGCGCGCATGGCTACATGAGCGACTACTACAGCGAGAAGCCTGAGTTCATGGTCAAGATCCCCACCGCCCTGAGGAAGTTCGCCGTCCTTCTCGAGCCGCTCAGCATCGTGGAGAAGGCCATCGGTCAGGCCTGGAAGATTCAGCAGCGGCTGCTCTGGCAGCCGACACGCGCCGTCGTGCTGGGCGCCGGGCCGATCGGGATTCTCTGCACCATCCTGCTGCGACTCCGCGGCCTCGAGGTGCATGTCTACGCCAAGTCCGCGCCCGACAGCCTGCAGGGCCGCATCCTCAATGAGCTGGGCGCCAGCTACCGGAGCGTAGATGACCACCCGGTGATGGGGATCAAGGACGAGCTCGGTCAGATCGACTTCATCCTCGAAGGCACGGGCAACAGCACGGTCGCCTTTCAGGCGATCGCGCAGGTCGGAACGAATGGCGTCATCTGCCTGACCGGCGTGTCGGCGGGGAATCGCAATGTGGAGATCCCTGCCGACGTCATCAATTTGCAGATGGTCCTTGGTAACCGGGTGGCGTTTGGGTCGGTCAACGCCAATCGCCGGTACTTCGAGGCGGGTGTCGAGCACTTCCAGCAGGCGGAACAGCGATGGCCGGGCATCTTCGACCGGCTCCTTACGCGTCGCGTGCCATTCGCCGATTTCAAGTCGGCGCTGGACCGCCGGCCCGAAGACATCAAGACCCTTCTCACCGTCGCGGCCGGGTAGAAGCATCGTGGCGCTGCGCATCGGTCGCGAAACCTGTCGCAATCTGGAGTCCGCCCTGACCCGCGAGTGGCTGGTGACCAACGGCCTGGGCGGCTTCGCCTCGGGAACCGTGGCTGGTGTCAACACCCGGCGCTACCACGGCTTGCTGGTGGCCGCGATGAATCCCCCGGTCCAGCGGATGGTCCTGCTCGCCGCGCTGGAGGAGTGGCTGCTGCCCTCTGCCGGCGAGGCCGTTCCGCTGGCGGCTCACGAGTACTGGGACGGGACGGTCTATCCAGAGGGCTTCGTGCACCTGGATGGCCTGGAATTGGATGGAATGCTGCCCGTCTTCCGTTGGACGGCCGCGGGCCGCACCATCGAGAAACGCATCTGGATGGAGCACGAGACCAACCGCTCGGTGATCAGCTACCGGCTGGTCACCGGCCCTGCCGTGACCCTGCAACTGCGGCCCCTCTTCGCGCATCGTGATTACCACCAGCAGCGACACGGTCAGGGTGGGTTCGACATGGCCGAAACCAGCGACGGATGGATCATTGACGCGGAACGCGTCCGCAGCTATCTCGAGGTCCATCCGGTGCCGGTGATCCGCAGCCAGCCCGATTGGTACTGGCGCGTTCTGCACCGCGCGGAGCGGGCGCGGGGGCTCGACGATGAGGAGGATCTGTTCACGCCGGGGGTGATCGAGGTTTCACTGAGCCCACGTGCCGAGGTCATCCTCGTCACCGGCACCGAACCGGTCCCGCCCGGCTGGGACGCGGCCGGGTCGTTGCAAGCGGCCCTGGAGCAGCAGGTCGTGTTGGAGGATCCCGGGGCGGACAACCCCCTTGCGTGCCAGTTGGTCCGGGCGGCCGAGCACTTTCGGGTTGCGCGCCGGACGCCGGGTGCGCCACCCCGCAGTCCGGATCGCACCGTGATCGCCGGATATCACTGGTTCACGGACTGGGGACGCGATACCATGATCAGCTTGCCCGGGCTGGCCATCAGGCCCGGCATGCTCTGGGAGGCGCGTGCCGTCCTCGACACCAACATCCGTTACCTGGAGCAGGGCTTGATTCCGAATCGCTTTCCCGACAGCGGGCAGCCACCGCAGTACGACACGATGGACGCGACCCTCTGGATGTTTCACGCGCTCTCGGCTTATCTCGGGGTCAGCGGTGACTGGCGATTTATCGCGGACCGACTGGACGCGTTGCAGGGCATCATCGACTGGCACGTTCGCGGGACCCGACACAACATCCGGATGGATCCGCAGGACGGCTTGCTGGCGGGCGGCGAGGAGGGTTACGCGCTCACCTGGATGGATGCCCACGTCCAGGACTGGGTCGTGACCCCGCGACGCGGCAAGCCGATCGAGATCAACGCGCTGTGGTACAACGCGCTGCGGTTGATCGCTGACTGGTCCGAGCGCGCTGCGCGCTCCGGCCAACATTTCTCACAGATGGCGACGCAGGCGCGCGAGTCGGCGCGGGCGCGGTTCTGGTACGCGCAGGGCGGTTACTGCTACGACGTCGTCGACGGGCCCGTCGGGGATGACCCGAGTCTCCGGCCGAACCAGGTGATCGCCATGTCGCTGGCGTACCCCCTGATCGAAGGCGAGCAAGCCCGTTCGGCTCTCGATGCCGTCAGCGCCACGCTGCTGACCCCCTATGGGCTTCGCACCCTGAGCCCTAAGGACGAACGGTATCAGCCGGCCTATCGTGGCGATCAGCGCGCCCGCGATGCCGCCTATCACCAGGGGCTGGTCTGGCCGTGGCTCCTCGGACCCTACCTCGATGCCCACCTCCGCATCCATGGCGATCGCGCGGCGGCTGGGCGTGTGCTCGAACCCTTTACGGCTCACCTGGCCGAGGCCGGGCTCGGCACGATCAGCGAGATCTTCGAGCCCGAGCCGCCCTTTCGCCCGGTGGGCTGCATCGCCCAGGCCTGGAGTGTCGCCGAGATCCTGCGCCACGCCCTGGCCTTGAAGTGAAGATCGTTGACGTCAGCGTTCCGCTCGCCGACGCGATGACCGTCTATCGCGGAAATCCCCCGGTTCGGATCCAACCAGCCATGACGCTGGGCACGGACGGCGTCAACCTCAGCGAGCTCTGCCTTGGATCGCACACCGGAACGCATGTCGATGCGCCCAGTCACTTCGTCAAGGGCGCAAAGGGGATCGACCGCGTCGACCTGCAACGATTCATCGGCCCCGCGTGGGTCGCGGACCTTCGAGGAGTTCAGTCAGGAATCGGCGCGGCCGAACTGCAGCGGGCGCGTATCCCGCGTGGTACCCGGCGGTTACTCCTGCGCACCACCAACTCGGGCTGGTGGCATCCAGCGCGGCCATTCCGCACGGACTTCGTCTACCTCGCGCCCGACGGTGCCGACTGGATGGTGGAGCACCGCATCGAGCTAGTCGGCATCGATTACCTCTCGATTGAAGGCTTCGGAATCCGGGGAGCTCCGACGCACAAACGCCTGCTCGGCGCGGGCATCCCCATCCTCGAAGGTCTGGACCTCTTCAGGGTTCGGCCCGGCCGCTGGCAGATGGCAGCCCTGCCCCTGCGGATCGTGAATGGTGACGCTGGGCTGGCCCGCGCTGTGCTATGGGCGGGCTGATGTAACCAGGCGCCGGCTGGCCCGTTATGCAGGTCTAGGGGCCAACCATGGTAAGGCTAGTCGCCGTCGCTGCGGTCGCCGTGATTTCCACGGCGTGCAGCCCTGGCCAGCCGGCTGTCGCGGATCAGCATGGACCGACCGCCATCAGGGCCTCGGCTACGCTCCCGGATGCCGCGCCAGTGGCGCCTCCTACCCCATCCAGCGCGCCGCCAACTGCCTGTCCGCCGCCCTGGGGAGTCTGCGCGGCGAGTCAAGCCAACGGCAACTTCGACGGGAAAGGTCAGAAAGAGGTCTTCAGCGTCTCACCCATCCGGGCGACCAGCGGTGCCATCCTGGACTGGCTGCTTGAGGTAGACCTTGCTGATGGCCGCAGCGTTTCAGCTCGTCTCAGTGGCCTGGTCGGCGCGCGCGGCGGCTGCCCGACGCTCGACGCCCAGTACGCCGTCGCGCTGGGGGCAGCGAACTTCGCAGGACCTTCCCGGGATCTCGCCTTTGTCGAGATCAACCATGGGGCCTCGACGCGGTTTGGGATGCTGGTCGGCATCCAAGCGGCGACCCTCCGGCTCGCTACGGTCGCCAACGGCGCTGAACGCTGCCAGCGCGTCTTCCCATTCTCTGGCAGCGTCACCCACGGCAATGGCCTTGCCTGCGGCTGGCGGGACTCCACCCAGGTCCTGTGGGTTCGCCAGGTCGCCAATCACCCTCCCAGCGACTACGCCCACTACGACTGGTACCAGGCAACCTATGGCTGGCAAGGCTTGCAGCTCTACCTGCGATCGCTCGAGCACGCGGTCATCACGAGCGACGACCCACGCTTTGGGACGTCCTATGCGGTCGCCTGCGGCAGTATCGGCATGTGACTTACGCAATCGTTTGGGACTCCGCATTGGTGGGGCCGCTCGAGGTCGCGACTGCCTGAACCGTGTCGGCCGGCGCGTTCTGACGCCGGGACAACGCCAGGCAGGGGATGGCGAGGGCTGAGATCGCCGCGCCAACGACGTAGGACGGTCCATAGCCCCAGACATCGGCAACCCGACCGAGAAGTGGCTGGGCCCAGACTCCCCCCGTGGATGCCATGAGCGAATCGAAGGAGAGGATCGTGGCCCGCTGTCGCGATGGGATCATGCCGTTCATGTAGGTCTGCCGGATCGGCATCGAGGCCGCGAAGATGAGCGACCAAATGATGACCAGCCCGATCACGATCCAGAAGTTCTGGAGAATCCCCATCAGGCCGAGGACGACCACGCCCACTGTCGCGGTTGCGATCAGCGCTGACGTGCGCCGGCTGAACAGTCGTCGGATCCGGGGTGCCGCGATCCCCCCGAGGATTTGCGCGCCGGCAACGATTGCCGCCGCCAGGCCGGCAATCAAGTAGGCGTGCGGATCACCGTAGAGTTTCAGCAGGTACGGCTGCAGCGCATAGAAACCGTAGATGCCGACGCCGCCTGTGAACAGGGACTCGATCATCAGCCAGCGGACCGACGGTACCCGGAGGCCGTACTCGATTGAGGCCGAGGCGATCTTTCGTATCTCGGTCAGGACGCGCCCACCCTTCTCGGGAGAGAACCCGACATCGTGCATCAGCCTGAACGCCACTACGAACATCGCGACGAGAATGAGACCGCGGAGAACGAAGGGAATTCCAAGATTCGTCTCCTGGGCGATCAGCCCTCCTGCCACCGAGCCGGTGAGCATCGCCACACCGGTGACCACCTGGCCACGCCCGAAAACCGACTCGAGCTCGCCGGTGAAACCGGTCGCCTTGAGCGCATCCACCAGCCACGCCTCTACGGCACCGGAAAAGAAGGTGAACCCAAGGCCGATCAGCATGGAAATGACCGCCCACTGCCAGAACGGTGCGTGGATTCGCCAGAGCAGCACGTACAGCAGGGTCGACGCCGCCAGCGTTACCGTCCCGAGCAGGTACGACGCGCGGCGCCCGACGGTGTCGGCGACAACCCCGGTCGGCACCTCGAAGATCACCATGCCCGCGGTAAAGAAGGCATTGGCGGCGAACGCCTCCAGGTTTGAGAGCCCCGCATCGAGCAGGAAGATGGTGTTGATGCCCCAGATCAGGGAGGCCGCCAGCGTGTTGCCCAGCAACAGTACGAGGTATGTCCGCTGGACGGAGCCGGGAGTCGGCATCTACATCCTCCCGCCTTCGGTGGTGGAAGCCCTAGAGAATGCTCTCGTCGGTGGCGACCTGGTCCAGGATCTCCTGGCGAAGGGCGGCCTCATCCCGCTCGCGAACGCTCTTAAGGTTGCGAAACGGTCGGTCCAGGCCCATCCGACCATGGATTACCCAGGCGCCTCCCTGGGCAAAGGCCATCAGGTTGACCTCGTAGCGCCTGCGTTTGGTTTTCCAGGCCAGCGTCCAGCGCGGCGGCCGCGGCTCGTAGCCGATGCTTCCTATGCCGCCGAGCTTCTCGCGGTTGACGGCCTCCAGCTGGTCAGAAACCAGCCGATCGAGGGCGATGAGCAGCTCGAAAAGCCGCTCGCGATAGTTGTCAACGCGCCCCTGGAGCTGGAAATCCGCCTCGGTAACGGGCATCCGGCTCATGATACGTTCTCCCCAGGATTTCCACAGATTGTGGATAAAAGCCAGCCTTGACACAAGATGTTGGGGGTCGCAGAATAGGACGGGCCCGCGATGGAAACCGCGATCGACGTTCAGCTGCTGACTCATACCCCCGACCCCATCCGGGTGATGTACGTCGCGTTCCGGACGTGCTACTCGCGGTTTACGCCGCAGCAGATCTGGGCGGACATCGAGTCCGGAAAGATCACCGAAGAGAAGATGAAGACCTTCATCTTCGACAAGTTGAAGAGCGGCCATTCATCGCCGCGCACCCAGGTCTACTTCACCTTTGCCGTCAGCGGGCTGTCGCGGTCGGCCAGCCACCAGCTGGTCCGGCACAACAATGGGATCACCTTCGACCAGCAGTCGCAGCGCTACTACGCCTTCAAAGAGGCCGACTTCCCCTACGTGGTGCCGGAAACCTGGGAACGAGCGGGGCTGCGCGAGGAGTACCTCGGCTTCATGCGCCGCGTCGGCGAGCTGTACGACCAGGCGCTCAAGGCCGGCGTTCCCGCGGAGGACGCCCGCTTTCTCCTGCCCAACGCGGCGTCGACCAACTTGACGTTCACCGTAAATTTCGAAGAGTTCCTGCACATCGCCGACCTGCGGCTCTGCTGGCGGGCGCAATGGGAGATCCGGCACATGTGGGCCAGGGCTCGCAACGCGCTCAAGGCACGCTTCCCGGAACTCGCCAAGCCGGTGCAGCCGAAGTGTGGCGATCAACGACTCGGCTACTGCGACGAGCCGATGGCCGAGTACCTGAAATGTCCCTTGGGCGCTCGCCGCATCCGGCTGCACAAGGACGAGATCGTGGCGGCGGCGAAAGCTGGGCAGACCGTGGAATCCTCGCCGCTCTCCGAGGCGGACCTGGCTCTCCTCACGCCCAGACCCGAGTTCGAGAAGGTTCCAGCCGGAAGCGCTTCATAGCGTCGCCGCCTCTACGGTAGTCGTCCGGCGGTAGGTCGCATCTAACCAATCCGCGGGAGCGACCGGAGTGGAACTGTCGTGTCACGGGTGCGTGACAGAAGCCGAGCGCAGCCCACTTACGATTCGAGAGCGACTCCATGGCTGTCGATCCCGCCCTGCTCGCGGCGTTAAACGAGGCCCTACAAAAGGATCCTCAGTCCGTACCCCTGCGCTTGCATCTCGCCGGACTGCTGATGCAGTCGGGAGGGGAACAGGCGGCCCTGGAGCACTACGCCGTGATCCTTGTTCGTGATCCGGCCAACGTTCCGGCGCTGGACGGCGCCGCGCAAGCGGCGGACGCGGTAGGCGATGCCGCGCGGGCGAACGGCTACCGACAGCTGCTCAGGGCGCTGGAGGGGGCACCCACGCCGCCAACGCCTGCATCGCCGACGGCTGAGCAGAAAGGGGAGACCCCCCGCGAGGGCGTCCCGGTGGCCCAAACACCGGGCGACCCGACGCCATGGTGGGAAGTTGAGTGGCCGAATCTGCGGCTGAAGGACGTCGGCGGTATGGAGCATGTGAAACGACGGCTCGATATCGCCTTCCTCGGGCCGATGCGCAACCCCGATCTTCGCAAGGCGTATGGCAAGTCCCTTCGGGGTGGATTGCTGCTCTACGGACCGCCCGGCTGTGGCAAGACGTTCATTGCTCGGGCGACGGCAGGCGAGCTCGGGGCCCGTTTTCTCGGCATTGGGCTGTCTGACGTCCTGGACATGTGGTTCGGCAACAGCGAACGCCGCTTACACGAGATCTTCCAGCATGCCCGCCGCAGCGCGCCCTGCGTGGTGTTTTTCGACGAATTAGACGCGATCGGACAGAAGCGTGCCAACCTCCAGGGCGCAGGCGCGATGCGCAATGTCGTGAACCAGCTGCTTGCAGAAATGGACGGGATCGGCCCTGACAACGAGGGTGTGTTCCTGCTCGGAGCAACAAACCACCCCTGGGACGTCGATAGCGCATTGGTTCGACCCGGCCGCTTCGACCGGATGACCCTCGTATTGCCACCCGACGAGCCTGCTCGCGCTGCCATCCTGGAGCACCATTTGAAGGAAAAGCCCGCGACCATGGTCGACATTCGTGCGGTCGCCTCGAAGACCGAAAACTTCTCCGGGGCCGACTTAGCGCACCTTTGTGAGTCAGCCACTGAGCTTGCGATGGAGGATTCCGTCACGAGCGGAACAGTGCGGTCCATAACGACAGCGGACTTCATGCAGGCGGTGCGCCATGTGAAGCCGAGCACCCGTGGATGGTTTGAAACCGCGCGGAATTTCGTGCTCTTTGCCAACCAGAGCGGTTCGTACGACGACCTGCAGGAGTACATGCGCCGAAACAAGCTGCTGTGAGGAATGACTCGGCCGACGCCAGGGCGTTGATAGTCGCCCAGCGCTATGAGGAGGCCATCCCTTTGCTGCAGCGGGCCATAACGCAGTACCCGCAGGATCCGGATGCTCGCTGCCTCCTTGCGATCTGCCTGATGAACACCGGGAAGCCTAAGGAGGCTGCCGAGATGGCCGCCAGCGCGATCGCGCTGGACCCCAACGCCGAGTGGCCGCACCGGATCCGCAGCGAGGCGCTTGCCGCCATCGGAAAAGGAAACAAGGCGCTGCAGGAAGCCGAGGAGGCCGTCCGCGCCGATCCAGACGAAGCGATGGCTTTCTTCATCCTCGCCGAGCGGCTCCTCCATAAGCGCTGGCGCCTCAAGAAAGCCATCGAGATGGTGAGGCGTGGCCTCTTTCTCGACCCGCAGTCGCCTCATGGTCACGAATTGCTCGGACGCATCGAGCTTCGCCGCAAGCGGTGGAAGGAGGCAGAGGTCGCCTATCGCAAGGCTCTCGCCATGCAGCCACAGAGCTGGGTCCTGATGAACAACCTGGCCATCGCCCTCCGCCGCCAAGGCCGGCAGCGGGAGGCAATTGCGATGTTCGAGAATGCCGCTCGCGCGAACCCCCGATCAAAGCTGGCGCAGCGGAACTTATACCTCGAGACTCGTCGGTATGTTGGTGTCGGTCTCTTCGCGTTCATCCTGCTGATCAACGGCGCTCGAGTGTTAGCAGGGTACTTTCGCAGCAACCCATTCGGCGCTGGCATCGTGCTGTGCATCCTTGCTTCGGTCACGCTTGCGATAGTCCTGATCAAGTGGAGGCGGAAGGCGACGCTTACGCCGGTCGCGAGGACGTTCTATGAGGCCGAGAGTCACCGCGAGTTGCTTCGGACCGGGCCCTTCGTTGGCGTTTGGTTATTGGGAGCCTTCGCCGTGATGGTCCTCAGTCTGATGGCATACCCATCGCTGCAGGCAGGGGCCCTGGCCCTGATGGTGGGCGGGGTGCTGGGCTGGTGGTTTGCCTGGCGCTATCTCTGGCTGACAATGGTCCGGCCCTGGCTGGAGACCCGCTTCTAAGACCCCTGGCGCAGACGCGATAGGATTTCTGCGTGAGCCCGGCGCCGTCGTCCACGCTCGCGCGCCACTGGATCCCGGAGCGGTCGCTGCTGAGCGACGCCGGCCTGGTCATTGCGTTCAGTCTCTTCACCGGGCTGATGGCGCACATCGCCATCCCGTTGCCCTTCACGCCTGTCCCCATCACCGGGCAGACCTTCGCGGTCCTTCTCTGCGGAGCCCTGCTCGGTGCCCGACTTGGCGCCGCGTCGATGCTGCTGTACATCACCGAGGGTCTGGTCGGCCTACCGGTGTTCGCGGTCGCGGCGGGCTCCTTCAGCTACGGCTATCTCGCCGGCTTTGTGGCGGCCGCGTTCGTCGTCGGCTGGTTCGCCGACCGCGGCTGGACCAGGGAGCTGCCCTCGACCATCGTCGCGATGCTAGCCGGGGAAGTGGCGATCTACTTCTTTGGGTTGCTCTGGCTCGCGCATCTTGTTCCCGAGGCTGAGGTGCTGACGTTCGGACTCTTCCCATTCCTCATCGGGGACGCGATCAAGCTCGCGGCGGCGGCCGCCGTGCTCCCGGCCGGCTGGCGCTTGAGTCGTCCCCGGTGATCACCTACTGCACCACCTGCGGGTCCAGGACGGTGACCCGGCTGGTGGCCAGGCAGTCGCTGAGCGTGTGTCCGGGTTGCGACCGGATCTTTTTCCGAAACCCCAAAGTGGTGGTCACGGCGTTGATTGAAGATCAGGGGCGGGTCCTCCTGGTTCTGCGCGACATCGAGCCGGGACGCGGGCTCTGGGGCCTGCCGGGGGGCTTTGTCGATTGGGACGAGCATCCCGAGGTCGCCATGGTACGGGAGTGCCGCGAGGAAGTGCTGGTGACAGTGGAACCGATCGAGCTGCTAGCGATTCAGCATGTCGTTCACGAGGACGAAGGGATCGTCGTTCTGCCCTATCGCGCCCGGTTGGTCGTCGGTCATCCGGCGGCCGGCGACGAGGTGCAGGAGGTCGGCTGGTTCCACCCGGACCGGCTGCCGCCCCTGGCCTTTTCGTCGCACCGCAAGATCCTGCAGCACTGGTCGCGGGAAGTCCTCGCCCGCGGCGCCGCCTAGGACATCTCGCCATCGCCCGCAAGAGCATCGTCACCAGGACGGGAGATGGGGGGGAGACGGGTCTGCTGTACGGCGGTCGGGTGGCGAAGACCGATCCGCGCACCGAGGCCTACGGCGACGTCGACGAGGCGATCTCCGCTCTCGGCGCCGCGCGCGCGCTGATCAGTGATCGCGGACGGCACGCGATCATCCTGCGGGTCCAGAGCGAGCTCTTCACGGTTGGCGCGGAGCTGGCGACCGACGCGGCGGAGTACGGGACGCTCCAGCGGCATTTCAAGGTCGTGACCGCGGATTTCACCACCCGCTGCGAGGCGGAGATCGCCGATCTCGAAGGGCGGATCACCCTCCCGGATGCGTTTGTGATCCCAGGCGGCACGCAACCCGCGGCCGCTCTCGACCTCGCCCGCGCCATCGTGCGGCGAGCCGAGCGCCGGATCGTCGGCCTGCAACAATCCGGCCATCTTCTCAACGCGGAGGTGCTCCGCTACGTCAACCGCCTCTCCGACCTGCTCTTCATGCTGGCGCGGGCTGAGGAGGGGACAACTGTCAAACCGCTGACGGGACGGCGGGCGGGCCGCACGCCAGCAGCGCCAGCTCGCATTCGTCGCGCACCCACGGGTCGGCTTCGCGGCTGAGCGCGAGGGCCAGCCCCTGGCGGGCCGCCGGTCCGCCCAGGCGTCCCAGCGCCCACGCGGCATGGCCGCGGATGAGCGGTGCGTCGTCGACCAGGGCACCGGCGAGCGCGGGCACCGACTGGCGGTCCGCGACATTGCCCAGTGCGATACAGACGTTGCGCAGCAGACCTGTTCGGCGGGTTCGCCACACCGCGCTCTGACGAAATCGGAGACGGAACGTCTGCTCATCGAGCGTCAGTAGCTCCTCGAGCTGCGGCCGCGGCTCGACCATCGGGCCGTATGCCGTGAGCGCGGCAGGATCAGGAGCGGCCGGGCGGGCGTTCACCGGGCAGACCTCCTGGCAGAGGTCGCAGCCGAAGATCCAATCGCCGATCAGCGGTCGGATCTCATGCGGGATCACGCCGCGGTGTTCGATCGTCCAGAAGGAAATGCAGCGCCGGTTGTCGAGCACGCCCGGCCCGACGAGCGCGCCGGTGGGACAGATCCGCAGGCACGCGTCGCAGCTGCCGCAGCTCTTCTTGAGTGGCTGGTCCGGCTGGAGCGCCGCGGAGGTGACGATTTCTGCGAGCAGAACATACGACCCCGCGCCGGGCACGAGCAGGTTCGTGTTCTTGCCCAGCCAGCCGAGACCGGCGCGTGCCGCCGCGGCCCGGTCGAGCATCCAGCCGTGATCGACGTAGGTCTTCGCGGCGTAGCCCCGCTCGTGAAGCATCGCGATCAACGGCTGCATCCGCTCAAGCAGGACCTCGTGATAGTCGTGGCCGAGGGCGTAGGCGGCAATGCGGCCGCGGGGGCCCCCACCCTGCCCTCCCCCTGAGGGGGAGGGGGACTGATGCGGGCTCCCACCCTGCCCTCCCTCTACGGGGGAGGGGGACGGGTGCGGGTACGCCAGGGCGATCACGCTACGGGCGTCCGGCATCGCCCGGCGCGGATCCGCGCTGGCGTGGGCGCGGGTCAAATTCCACCAGCTGAGTCCATCGAGGAGGCCCTCCGCCGTGCGCGTCGCGGCAGCCGATTCGGCCTCGTGAAATGGCTCCGCACCGGTCACGCCAACGGCGCAAAAACCCAGCGCCCTGGCCCGGTCCTTGAGGGCGTCCGTCAGCGACATTTGCCCCTAGCTTAGGGCGGTCTCCGGTAGTAGGATTAGGTTCAATGCAGGGGAGTGCAGTGTGGAAGGAGCTTCAGCTCCTGCTCAGCCTGAACCTGCCTGACACTGCCTACTACCTCTGGGAAGGCACGGCCACCTGCTGCCATTGCGACGACCAACGGCTGGTGATCGGCGCCCCTACCGAACAGTCCGCTCGCCAGCTCGTCCAGGCATACCTTCCGGTCGTGCGCCGGACCCTCGAGGCGATTCCCGACGCCCCGAAGCGGGTCCAGGTCGTGGTGACGGCCGGACCTCCGGCTCACGCCTGATTGTCCGGCCGGCTTGCCCGATTCTCGAGAGCGGCGTCGACTGAAGGCGGAGGTCGTCGGCGACGTCCAGGGGGTCGGCTTTCGGATGTTTGCCGAGGCGCAGGCCCGACGGCTCGGATTACAGGGCTACGTGCGCAACCGCTACGATGGCGCCGTGGAGGTTGAGGCGGAAGGGAGTACGCCAGCACTCGAGCGATTTCTCGACCTGCTACGCCAGGGCCCTCGCATGGCACGAGTCGAGGACGTCCGGGTGAAGTGGATGTCCTTCAAGGGCGATCTCGGACCCTTTGGAGTCAGAGGATGACGCTGTGAAATTCGCGCGCCGGATGGACGAGATCGGCACTGAAACCGCCTTCGAGGTGCTGGCCAAGGCGCGCAAGCTGGAAGCGCAGGGGCGCAACATCGTGCATCTCGAGATTGGGGAGCCTGACTTCCCGACGCCGCCGAACATCGTCGAAGCGGCGCAGCGGGCGCTCCGCGATGGTTACACGCACTACACCCCGGCCGGCGGACTGATGCCGGCCCGACAGGCGGTGGCCGACTGGATTCGGCGCTGGTACGAGGTCGACGTCAAGCCCGAACAGGTGGTCATGGTCCCTGGTTCAAAGAATGTTCTCCTCTTCACGATGCTGGCCCTGGTCGAGAACGGTGACGAGGTCATCGTCCCGGATCCCGGCTATCCCATCTACGCCTCGGTGGCGACGCTGGCCGGAGGAACGCCGGTCGGAATTCCGTTGCGCGAACGGAACGACTTTCGGCTCGACATCGAGGAGCTCAAGTCAAAGATCACGCCTCGGACGAAGCTCCTGGTAATCAACTCGCCGCAGAACCCGACCGGCGGCGTGCTGTCAACCCGCGACCTGGAGCAGATCGCCGAGCTGGCGCAAAAGCACGACTTCTATGTGCTGAGCGATGAGGTGTACGGCCAGATCACCTACGACGGCCACCACGCTTCCATCATGACCGTGCCGGGCATGCTGGAGCGCACCATCTACTCGGATGGGCTGAGCAAAGCGTATGCGATGTGCGGCTGGCGGCTCGGATTTGCGGTCGCCCCGCTGCCGCTGGCGCAGAAGATGGAAACATTGATGATCAACAGCAGCTCCTGCGCGGCCGCGTTCACCCAGATGGCGGCGATCGAAGCGCTCTCGCCCCGGTCCGACCCAGCCGTCCAGGCGATGGTCGCGGAGTTCAAGCGCCGCCGGGACGTCGTGGTCGATCGGCTCAGTGCGTTGCCCGGGGTGAGCTGCCATAAGCCGTTGGGCGCCTTCTACGTGTTCCCGAACATCACCCGAACCGGTCAGAATGAGCGCGAGCTGGCCGATCGGATGCTCAATGAGGGCGGCGTCGCGGTGCTCGCCGGTACCTCCTTCGGTGAATCAGGGAAAGGCTATCTGCGCTTGTCGTACGCGAACTCGATCGACCAGATCGAAGAAGGGGTCAAGCGGATGAAAGGAGTCCTGGAGAAGACGGCAGCCCGGGCGTAATCAGGGTTCCGGCTGCTGATGGCTACCCACACCGCACCAATCCTCGACCGCATTCTCGAGTCACGGCGCGCCTCGATCGCGCGACTCAAAGCCTCCGGGACGTTCAGCGGCTTGCCGCAATCGGCCAGCGCCGCGCCGCCAGCTCGCGATTTTCGGGGGGCACTGAGCCGGCCCGGCGTGGCCCTGATCGCCGAGTGCAAGCAACGCTCGCCGTCCGGCGGCCTGCTGCAGCGCGACTATGACCCGGTCGGGCTGGCGCGCCGCTACGCAGCCAATGGGGCATCGGCGATTTCGGTGCTGACCGAGCCGGAATTTTTTGGCGGGAGCCTCGATCACCTGCAAGCGGTGCATGCCGCCGTCGAGATCCCGGTCCTGTGTAAGGACTTCATCGTCGACCCGGTGCAGGTCACCGGCGCCCGGACCGCGGGGGCGGATGCCGTTCTCCTGATCGCGGCGATTCTCGAGGACGGCGAGCTCAGCAGCCTTCTGGGGCTGGCGACCCGGCTCGGGATGTCCGTGGTCGTCGAGGTTCATTCTGACGCGGAGCTGCAGCGCGCGCTCGACGCTGATGCCCCCATCATCGGGCTCAACAATCGAGACCTCACAACGATGAAAACCGACCGGGCAACCACGGCGAGGTTGCGACCGCGAATCCCGGCCGGCCACCTGGTGATCAGCGAGAGTGGCATCGACAAGCGCGCGGACATCGAGGAGCTCGAACGCCTCAGCGTCGATGCCGCGCTGGTCGGCGAGTCGCTGCTGCGCGCGACCGACCTGGACAGCAAGGTTCGGGAGCTCAGCGGACGGTGACCCGGATCAAGGTGTGCGGCAACACGCAGCGCGCCGACGTCCAGCTGGCAGTCGAGCTGGGCGTCGACCTGCTGGGCTTCATCTTCACCCGCAGCAAGCGACAGGTCCGGGTGGATGAGGCCCAGGCGCTGCTCGCGGATGTGCCGGACACCGTCGAACGGGTGGGGGTCTTTGTCGACGAACCGCCCGACCAGATCGCCGCCGTCGCGCAGGCATGCGCCCTGACCGCGATCCAGGTTTACCGACCGCTGACCCCCGCCGATCGCTCGCTCAATCTCCTGCTCTTGCCCGCCTTTCGCGTCCACACCGGTGAGGAGCT
>Ga0209234_1000291_pt1 | contig 16203 bp, 11 predicted proteins | sample GraSoi013_1_20cm_2_FD_185816 | JGI IMG/M metagenome (GOLD analysis project Ga0209234, IMG submission 185816) | Grasslands soil microbial communities from the Angelo Coastal Reserve, California, USA - Sample 08_20_2013_1_20cm (SPAdes) (version 2) | ecosystem: Environmental > Terrestrial > Soil >... | reverse complement strand
ATGGAACGGAAGCTATCGGGCCCAGGCAACTGACAGCCATCGCGCGAGGCCTATTCGAAAGTATGTCAAACTTGTAAGAGTTTCTTGTCACCATCCCGTGCCATGCTACCAAGCAGTAAATAACAGGAGTTTGGCGGGAACGACGGGACTCGAACCCCTGAGCTCCCGCGTGACCGGCCGTTGTTGAATCCAACGGAATTGGCGCCGGGCAATCCATGAATGGTCCGGCTTACCCCTATCCGATGGTGGATGATTCATTCATGCGAGAGGATCGGACAAAAACCATTGCAAGCTGTGATTGGTCCGCGTGTCCCCGATTAAAACAGCCGCTCCGGGTCCTCAGTGTGACTTTGTCGGTAGAGAGCTGCGGACCTTGGCATAACCCGGCTTGATTACGGAGTAGATGAAATCGCAACGCTGGCCATAAGGCAGGAAGGCGCTCTTCATCGCGTTGATAGTGATCTTTTCGAAGTCCTCCAGGGACAGACCAAAAGTATCCTGAGCGGCCTCGAATTCTCGGGTCATGGTCGTGTCGCTCATCAACCGGTTGTCGGTGTTCAGCGTCACGCGGAATTTCTCCTGAAAGAAAATCTTAAAGGGATGCTCGGACAGGCTGCTCGCAGCCCCCGTATGGACGTTGCTGAGAAGGCAAATCTCCAGCGGAATTCTTTTGTCGAGAATGTATTGCCCGAGGTCGCCCAATTTCACTGCCTTGCCGTCTGCGACGGCAATGTCATCGATTAATCGTGTCCCGTGACCGATGCGGTGTGCCCCGCAGTATTGAATGGCCTGCCAGATCGATTCCTTCCCAAACCCCTCGCCAGCATGAATGGTGATGTTGAAATTCTGTCGCTGAATATAGTGAAAAGCTTCCACGTGCTTCTTGGGAGGAAACCCACCTTCCTCACCCGCCAAATCGAATCCCACAACTCCCCGCTCGCGAAAGTCAACAGCGAGTTCAGCCATTTCGAGCGACACGTCCATATTGCGCATGGCGCAGATGATTAACCCCGAAGAAATTCCAAAGTCCTTTCTGCCTCTCTCCAGGCCCTTCAGGACGGAGGAGACCACCTGTTGGTGACTCAATCCCTTCCGCGTATGGAAAATCGGAGCAAAGCGGGTCTCAAAATAGACCACGCCATCCCGGCTGACGTCTTCCGCTTGTTCATAAGCCACTCGCTCGAGCGCCTCTTCGGTTTGCATAACAGCGATTGTGTGTGCAAAGCCTTCCAGGTATTTTGGCAGGCTTCCCTGGTTGGCCCCTTGGTGGAACCAGCGTGCCAGCTCTTCCGGATCTTCCGTCGGAAGTCGGTCGTATTTTAGGCTTCTTGCCAATTCAAGTATGGATTGCGGTCTCAGCACACCGTCCAAGTGTTCGTGCAACAGAACCTTGGGGAGACTCCTCAATAATCCGTGATCCAGTTTCATGGAGGCCTCCGGTTTCCTCGATCACCGCCACGGAATAAAACACTGTCGACCTGTGGAGGACTGGTCGTACAGTGCCATCGCTCGCGAATCTAGATTTTGGCGAAATGATTGCGACCGCGCGCAATGACAACTTCCGGGCCTTCAAAATGCTGACAATAATTTTTCGATTTCGTATCGGCTGCTTCTGGCCTCCCGTTCGCGAGGACTCTACGGCAAAGTATATCGAAATAACCGCGCGTCAGAACCAGCTTTGAGGCTTTTCATGCTTTCGCCGAGCGCGGTCGCGCTTTCGAATCCTACCGAGCTGAAGAGCGCCAGGACCAAGCCCAGGCGTAGCCCGCTTCCGGTCATCCCACGCGATCGAAGCTCGGTCCAATCCAAATGCCGACCGCGGCGCAGCAGAACGAGCGCGATCACGGTCATAATTAACGTAACGGAGACGGCTTCGATCCACAGCATGAGTCGCGCCGAGATTTTGACGTCACGCCAGGCGATGGGTATGGAGAATTTGTTTGCGCCGCAGTCTCCATACCGCGCTGTTCCTTTTTCGCGTCAGATTCCGATAGGAATAAAGGCGGCTAAGATACAGGGGTTGTGGCATTCATGCAACAGGCGCATACAGATCAACTTCGGCGGAGTTGTTCACACGCCTAGCACGAGACTTCCGAAGCTTCAGCCTCGGCTGCCAATGCCTCTGGTGGGAACTGAGATACATGCGCGCGCGGTCCGTTTGACACCCCATCTCCGTCGGCCTATAGTCGTGCACCTTTTTATTTAAGGGAAAACCTCTTGCTCGAGCGCGTCTTTCATCTTCAAGAAAATCAGACCACCGTGCGTCGCGAGTTGCTCGGGGGGCTGACCACCTTCATGACCATGGCCTACGTTGTCGTGGTCAACCCGCGGATCCTCGCAGAGGCGGGCATGCCTGTTGACGGCGTTCTGTTCGCCACTTGTATTTCCGCCGCGGTGGCCACGCTCATCATGGGCCTTTGGGCCAACTACCCGATCGCGCTCGCGCCGGGCATGTCGCTCAACGCCTACTTCACCTATTCAATTGTTCTCGGCCGCGGCGTGCCCTGGCAGACCGCTCTCGGCGTTGTGTTCCTTTCCGGACTTCTCTTTCTGCTCCTTACGCTTACCAAAATCCGCGAACAGGTCGTCAACGGCATTCCCGATGGCCTTAAATACGGCACCGCCGCCGGCATCGGCTTATTCATCGCCTTCATTGGCTTGCGCAACGCCAACATCATTGTCGCCAGTCCCGCCACCTTCGTCGGACTGGGCAAATCCTCCGACCCGCAAGTGCTTCTCGCAGCCGCTGGACTCATTCTCATTGCCATTTTGATGGCCCGGCGCGTTGGCAGCGCTATTCTCCTCGGAATCGTCGCCATCACCTTCGCCGGCATTCCTCTCGGACTCAGTCACTGGCCCGCGCATTTTTTCTCTCTGCCGCATCCGTCCGGCACATTTCTGAAGTTGGACTTGCGCTCAGCTGCAAAATTGGGCCTTGGCGAACTCATCTTCGTGTTTTTCTTTGTCGACCTCTTCGACAATGTGGGCACGCTGGTTGGCGTCTGCGAGGAAGGCGGCTTCCTGCGCGACGGGAAGCTGCCGCGCGCGAGCCGCGCATTGCTCGCCGACGCTTTCGGCACCCTGTTCGGTGCGCTCACCGGTACATCCACAGTCACCAGTTACATCGAAAGCGCTGCCGGAGTCGCGGCTGGTGCACGGACAGGACTCGGCAATGTGGTCATCGCCGCGCTCTTCCTGGTCGCGATGTTTTGCGCGCCGCTGGTCGCTGCGATTCCCGCTTACGCTACCGCTCCCGCCCTCATCCTCGTTGGGGCGCTGATGTGTAGCGCTGTCGCCCGCGTTAACTGGCGTGATTTCAGCGAAGCCTTTCCCGCCTTCCTCACGCTCGTGGCCACACCTCTGACCTTTAGCATCGCTACGGGCCTCAGTCTTGGCCTCCTCTCCTTCACCTTCGTGAAGCTCGGGACCGGAAGACACCGCGAAATCAGTCCGCTGCTGTGGGTTCTCAGCGTGCTCTTCCTTCTCCGCTACGCCTTTCTCGGCGCGGAATAAGTCGCACCTGCCGTTGTTATTCGCCAAAGCTCCGCAAGGCCTTGGAGCTGGTGCGTAACAATATTACAGCCCACTCCACATGCTATTCATTGCAAACAATTCTCGAATTGCGACGACGGATTCTGCGGGCTTTGCAGGCAGAACGGATTGGGAATCAATTGATTCCAGCCCGGGCAATTATTGCTGGCAAGGAGCATTTGGTACAGCGACGACCCTCTGGCCAAAAGGACGCGTAGAACGTAGAGGACCTACTGGGTGAGAGCTTTTTCTGGAAGTTATGGGACAAAAGAAGTAGGCTCTGAGTAGAAACTATTCACCTTCACTGATTATCCCGCCCAATCGCATCCGCTATTTCGAGATTGTTAGGGGCTAGTGGAGCAATCCCACGCTGCTTTCTTGCCGAGGCACCGTTCCCGCAGTTTCGTCGTCCCAGAGGGCCGCCGGCTGCCGCTTACATCTTTTTAACGGAAGAACGCGCCACGAATCGCGCGGTCGCAACTGGCATGGAGCTCGCCAGGAGGCGCAATCGCGATGGTGCTGGAAACGGCCAAGCAGCAAGCCTTGCCGTAATGTAGGATATCGGTCGATGGGGCTCGCGAGCAGCACTCCAGGAAATCCGATCGACCTAGATCTTTGACACCCCAGCGGGCCGATGCCGCACCTGGCCTAACCCGGTTAGAGGAGTCTAAGAAGTAGGGCACGGGAGAGTTCACTAGGGGGAGAATCCAAAATGAGAAATTCAAAGGCGGAAGATTTCTCGGCGATGCTCAAGAAGATGAGTTTTGGGATCGGGATGGCTGCGCTGCTTCTGGCCTGTGTGCCCGGCGTGCGGGCGCAATCGGAATCCATCAACGCAACGATTCGAGGACGCATCACGGACCCCGCCGGCCAGTCGGTGGTGGGTGCCGCGGTGTCGGCCGTCAACGACGCAACCGCGTACGCAAGAAGCGTGCCTACAGGCGACGACGGCTATTACGTGATTCCAACACTGCCCATCGGCACCTACACTCTCACGGTGACCAAGGAAGGATTCTCAACGCTGAAATTTCCCGGGATTGTCCTTCAGGCCGGGCGGGAGGCGGTCGTTGACGGCGCCCTGAAGCTGGGTTCGGTGAACACTTCGATCGAAGTGAACGGCGGCGTCCCAGTGTTGGATCTCGCGCGAACCAATATCAGCGGAACGATCACCCAGACTGAGATCCAAACCCTGCCGCTGACCTCGCGGAACCCTTATAACTGGATCATGTTCCAGCCGGGCGTTAGCGGCCACCCCAATCCCGAGCTGGGAATTCCACGCACGTTGAATACCAACGGCTTCGTGGACCGCATCAACTATCAGATGGACGGTATGGTAGATACAGAAAGCGATCGTTACGGGCTGCGGCTGTTTCCCATTTCTTCCGTATATGTGAGCGAGATTCAGATGGTCAGCAACAGTTTCGCTCCGGAATTCGGCGGCACCACGGGGAACATCTATAACGTGATTACTGGGTCAGGCACGAACAATTTGCACGGCATGTTCCAGTGGATCCGCGGGCCGGTGGATACGAGCGCGCGGCCCATCCTACTATCTCCCACACGGCCAAAGCCTGATCTGCTAATGAATTCCTACGGCATGAACGCGGGCGGACCGATCAAGAGGGACAAGCTTTTCATCTTCGGCGCGTACGAGCACCTGTACCGCGCGCTGCCCGTGGCGAACGCGGTGAGCGCCGCAAACCAAACGGCCCTGGAAGCCATTGGAATTCCGGCGTCGCAATTCGGCACTGCCCCGTCCGTACAGCACGCGCAATTCCTGGACGTGCGAGGCGACTGGGATATTGACGCTAAAAATCGCGTCTTTGTTCGTGTGAATTATTTCCGAAACGCCTATCCTTTCAATACGGCTGTCGGCGGGTTGAACACGTTGGTCGCCGAGTCCGACTTCAAAGACCGCGCGCATGTTGCCGGCCTGCAGTGGGTCGACACGCTTTCGTCAAATTGGCTGAACGAGTTCCGGTTTTCCTATCCTTACCGCAATGAGAAACACATTGCGGGATCACTGACGGGGCCGCAGCCGGCGGTGACCATCTCGGGAGTGGCGAACATCAACGGGAGCACCAGCGTCGGCGACGTATTCGCGGAGAAGATCCCCAGCTGGAACGACAATGCGACGTACATTCACGGGCCGAATACGTACAAGGCGGGAATGGGATTCTCGCGCATGATTGACGTCCAGGAAGGCGACACGTTTACACAGTATGTTTTTCCATCTATCTCTGCGTACCAAGCAGCGTTGAACGGAACCAACCCGAAGTCCTATTCGACCGTGAACGGGCTGATCGGCAATTCACGGGTGGGCTACATTTCCAATTTCTTCAACTTTTTCTTGCAGGATAACTGGCAAGCGCGGCCGTCTCTGCTGGTGAGCTACGGCATCCGCTACGACCGGTTTCTTTCACCGGCGGCGAACCCGACTGCGCCGTACCCGTTCTCGCGCAGCTTTAACAATCCCGCGGGGAACGTATCGCCGCGACTGGGCCTAGCGTGGAGACTCGGGAACAAAACGGTGGCGCGCGCCTCGTGGGGGAAATTCTACGACGCCCCCCCAACCAATCTCTGGTACAACGCGCTCTTCAACGATGGATCGGGCAACGCGTTCAACGCATCGCTTTCGCCGGCGTCGTCGGGTGCCCCTTCCTATCCTCAGGCCCTAACGTCGGCCACGGCCATTCCATCCGTCTTTACGGTTGCTCCCAACTTCAGGAATGGCTATGCGATGACGACCACGCTCCAAATTTCGCGACAACTGGCGAGCAACGACGCGATCACGCTGGCTTTCGTGAATACCGGCGGGCGGCAGCTACAGTGGCTACACAACATCAACCTCATCAATCCAATCACCTCTCTGGCAGATGGCCGTCCGGTTTTTTCCCCCACGGTGGGCGCCAGCACGCGGGCGAACCCTGCCTTCAACAACGTAACGCTGGAGGACGTGGGCGCGAGTTCGGGCTATAACGCGCTGGAAGTGAATTACGAGCACCGCTTCTCCCACGGATTTTTGGTGAGCGGCCATTACATCTATTCGCACACGATCAGCGACGCTCCGGACGTGAACGGCTTCGAGCAGAACCTCGTTTACGTCGAGGACCCCACGAACCGGCTTCGTGATCGAGGCAATAGCCACATCAACCGGCCCCATTCGTTTACCGCCAGCACCGTTTGGTCGCCAAGCGTGAAGGTGGGGAACACTTTCGCCAACCGGCTGGTGAATGACAACGAATTCGCCGTACTGACAAACATCGCCTCCGGGGATGAGCAAAACATTGTCGCGCCTCTCAACCTGAACGAGGATCCGACGGTGGCCGCGAGCGTCACGCGCCCAGTAAGTATTGGACGCAATACCGTTCGCGGACCGAAGATTGTTCAATTCGACCTGCGCTACACGCGCACGCTGTTCACGCTGAATGAGCGTCTGCGGGCTCAGTTCATAACGGAAGCGACTAACCTTTTCAACCACCCAAACGTGACTTCGCTAAATACCACGATCCCCGCAGCTAACTTGAACCTAGCAGGAACCCCCGCGACCAACCCTAGCTTCGGCACAATCCTCGGACCGCTGCCAACGAGCTTTCCCTACTCCGCGACGGTGCTTCAGGGCCGGATTCTTGATTTCGGCCTGGGCGTGAGGTGGTAGAGGTGAGTCATGATTTCGCGGGCTGCTGTCAACTCAGGCAGGAGCGGGCCGAGGAAGAGAATTGCGGGATGACTCTCGTCGCCGCTTGCGCCGGGCGCTCAGCGATTGTAACGGTAGCCTTGTCCTTCAGCAAAGGGTGGGCGCGATGAAAGATGCGGGCCCTCCGTCACCGTCGTCCCCTACTTCCGAACGATTTCCCGCCCCGGTTTATTCCGAAACCGTGCTGGCAGTGAACTTCGAGGACGCCAAGAAGCATTTTCTCGCTGCGCTTCTCGAAATTCACGCCGCGCACACGCTGATGCTGAGCCGGCAGGGCATTATCCCCGAAAGCGACGCGCGCGCGTGTCTGACCGCGATCGAAGGGCTGGACCGCAGGGCGATCCTTGCGGCTCGTTACGACGGCCGATGCGAGGACTTGTTTTTCTACGTACAGGATTTGCTGGTTCAGATGTGCGGCGAGGATGCTGCGGGAAAGATGCATACGGCACGCAGCCGAAACGACATTGACCTGACGCTTTACAGAATGCAGCTGCGGCTCGAGGTGCTGCGAATCGCAGAGGAAACAGCGCAGGGCCGGCAGGTGCTGATCGAACTGGCCGAGGCACACACCGATACGGTGATGCCGGCCCACACGCATACGCAGCCGGCGCAGCCGACGACGTTGGCGCATTACTTGCTCGGCGCCGGCGAATTTCTGGGGCGGGACGTGCAGCGGCTGCGCGCCGCGTTCGCCACGATCAACCGCAGTCCATTGGGTGCCTGCGCCATCACGACGACTGGTTTTCCGATTCACCGCGACTACACGGCGCGGCTGTTGGGGTTCGATGGTTTGCAGGAGAATTCCTACGGCGCGATCGCGGCCACTGATTATGTGTGCGAAGCGGCTGCCGCGATCGCCGTGCTGATGGTGAGCTTGAGCAAGCTGGTGCAGGACCTGCTCCTGTGGTGCACGGAGGAATTTCACTTTTTGCGATTGAGCGACGCTTACGTGCAGACCAGCAGCATCATGCCACAGAAACGAAATCCCGTGGCGCTGGAACACACACGCATCCTGGCGAGCAAAGCGTTCAGCCAGGCGCAGGCCGTCCTGGTATGTGCGCACAATACTCCGTTCGGCGACATCGTGGACAGCGAGGACGACTTGCAGCCGCTGGTTTTTTCGATGTGCGCCGACGCGTCGCGTGCACTGAGGCTGTTCGCAGGACTGATGAGCCACGCGGAAGTAGACCGGGAACAAATGCGCAGAAGGGCAGGCGGGAGCTTTCTGACGGCAACGGAATTGGCCGATACGCTGGTGCGCGAGGAAGGGATCAGCTTTCTTGCGGCGCACCGATTGGTTGCCGCCGCCGTGCAGGCCACTGGGCGGGAATATTCGCCCGAGCGAGTGGCGGCGGAACTCCAACGCCTGGCTCCGGAAACGCTCGGAAGGGCGCTGCGGAAACGGAGCGAAGTGTGGGTGCGGGCGCTCGATCCGGAATATTTCGTGCGCATTCGCAACATCGCGGGCGGCCCCGCTCCCGAAGCTGTGAAGGCGCAAATCGCAGGCGCCAAGAAGGACCAAGCCGAAGCGCATGAATGGCTCGCCGCGAAGCGTGCCTTGCTCGAAAACTATCCACACCTGATTCGTGATGCCGCGGCAGCTGCCCAGAAACCCGCCGGATGATGGCATCGATTCCTGAATTCCGGCGTCCCGTGGGCAGCTCTCTGCTGACAGAAAGTAAGTTGCGCAGTCCTAGTTCGATTCGCGGGATGGGCCTCGGCTGCGACGTGGCCTTGGCCAGATGATTGTCACCAGTTCTGTCGTCGTGGACAGATGCGTCAGAAAAACGGAAAAGCCTGTCGGGGATGCCTGAGACGGGCAAGCGTGCGGTCAGTCACCGGCCGGTTGATTAGGCTACCCGCCCCCTGGCAACTTCTCGCGTAAGTGTTCTTGGGTGCTGGGGATGATAGGGCGTGTGCTGTTCGGATTCCTCTAGAAACTGACCCGAACGCCGAGTTGGATTTCGCGCTTCGGGAACGCCGAGGTGAAGCCCAGCGGCTGGCTGGGCAGCAGGGCACTCGTCCCCGATACGTTGAATGTCGTGGCGCCTGCGCCACCCATTGCGAGAGGAAGACCGAAAGCGGGCCCGACTACGTTGTTCACGCTGGCAAAGTTGGTCCGATTAAGTAGGTTGAATCCCTCGGCCACTAGTTGCAGCCCGGCCTTTTCGCTGAGCTTGATCGTGCGGGAGAATCGCAGATCGAAGTCGGCGAAATTCGGACCCCGCCCGGTATTCCGCCCCGCCCCGATAGGCCTATCGTTCGTGGAATGGCGATCTCCATTCACGTCCGCTCCGGCAAGAAGGTTGAAGGGATGGCCGCTGCTAAATCGCACGATGGGGGCCAGCGTGAACCCGGACACAAACGCGTTTTTCCATGGACTATCAATAACCGCGGCAGCGACAACCTTGTGCCGTTGATCAAAGTCGGAGAGCCCACGTTCGGCAGACAGGTTGGTATTGTCCTGCGGTCCAAAATCACTGTTGAAGTCAGTCGAAGTGTCAAACGCTTTGCTGTAAGTGTAGTTGCCGATGAGAGTGAAGTTGTCGCTGAAGCGCTTCTTGAGTTCGATGATTCCCCCCTCGTAAAGCGCGGACGCTTTTGAAGAGTACTGGTCTGCCTGCAGAATCGGCGGATTCACAAAGCAGTTAAGAATCAGCGCCCCCGCGCATCCTGGTCCGCTCCATTTCCGGTAGGTGGCGGTGCCGCCGTTCGCCAAGGGGACGTTTACCGTCGGTGCTGGAAGCGCATTTATGTCAATAGCCAAGGGAAGTCTTAGCGTGTGCGAATGGATGCCGCTAAGGGCTATGGAGAAACCCGTCGCGATTTCACGTTCGACGCCAAAAGAAACCTGCTCGGAATAAGGATTCTGGTACCCTGGCTGACCGCTGAAGATTACCGTCAACAGCGGAAGTGGACCCGAATTGGCGACCGTGATCCCGAACTGCGTGAGATCCGCCGGTGTGATACAGGCGGCCGCCCCCGCTGCGGGCGTCTGGCACGAAACCTTACCTTGCCCAAAAAGCACTTGGAAAATACACGCAGAAAGCGCCGTCGTCGCAGGAGAATTGATTCCAAGCGGAGGACAAGGCGCGCTGATAGTCGCCGGTGCCAGCAGATTCGCAATCTGCCGCGTATTGTTGACATTCCCCAAAGTCTGAATCACATCAGCAATTTGGCCATAGATCTGGGAATAGAAGATTCCGAACCCGCCGCGAACTACAGTCTTGCGATTCTTGAAGGGATCCCAGGCAAACGACATGCGCGGGGCAAAGTCATTTTTGTCGCTGTTCAAGGGACCATATTGCGAATCCAGTTCGTAGCGGAGACCGTAGTTCAGCGTAAGGTTGTCGGCAATCTTCCAGGAGTCTTGCCAGTACAGCGCGGTGAACGGCCTTGGGTAGTCATAGTTGGGATTGCCAAAGCCCTGCTCATAGAACTGTGGCACGCCGAAGGATCCGGATTGAATCGCGTTGATCGTGGCAGGATTCACACCGGCAGCAAGTCCGCAGTCGGCTGGCGTAATCAAACAAGGGCTGAGCAGGTTTCCCGGCAGCGGGCCAAAGACGAAGCGTCCCGGGAAAAACGTGTGTGACTCTGAGTGAGCGCCGCGATACAGAAACTCCTCGCCAAATTTCGTCGCGTGATGTCCCCGAATCAAGGTGAACCCGTCACCAATCTCCGGGCGGCGCAGGATGGTTAAGCTGGGAAGAAAGATTTGCGTTCCGAAATTGCCGTAACCTGGAATGTCGAGGCCCACTTCGCCGGGCACATTTGGAATGACATCAAAGTTCGAGTAATTCCACTGTAGCTGCAGGGCATTCTGCGCAGATTCGCTGAACCGGTGGAACCACGCCGCCTGAATTGTGTTGTCATAGGCGTGGATGGCACTCCCGCGCGAGAAACCGGTCAGAGACTGGACATCGGGGGACTGCTCCAAATCATGGGAATAGGCGTAGCGGACGAAAATCTCATTCTGCTTGTTGAAATGATGATCCAGCCGCCCCGATGCCTGATATCTACGGGTGTTGTAGGGAATCACGCCGCCGTTGTTCTCAAATTGGTTTACGAGGAAGGCGCTAAGAGGATTTGTAGCGGGATTGAGCGTCAGTGTTCCACCGAGTATCGCCGCACAAGTCGCAGGCGGAAGATTCGTTGTCGGATTTGGAGCCGGCAGGCCCAATTTCTTTGCTACAGCGGCGCCGACGGGCCCGCTCAGACAAGGCACCAATCCGGTGTTTCCCTGAGCTGTCAGCCCGGCAAGGATAGCCACTTGGTTATTCTGAGAGTCGCCCTGAGGGCGGAAGATGGACGTGTCCGTCAGCAACGGCACGGCATTCTGCGCGTCCTGGCGCAACCCTTCGAACGCCGCAAACAGAAATGTTTTGTCTTTCTTAACCGGAAATCCGACGGAGCCGCCAAATTGCTGCCGGCTCAGCGAGTTTTTCACATTCGTGCCTCGCGTGTCGGGCAAACTGGGATCAAACGTCTCGCTCGGCTGCAGCGCCTGGCTGATAGCGAACGGATCTGCGGCATCCAGCGCGTCATTGCGGAAAAAACCAAAAAGGCTTCCATGCAGCTGGTTCGACCCCGTCTTCGAGACGATATTAATGACCGCTCCGCTGGCACCGCCCAACTCGGCCGTATAATTACTTCGATTAATCTGAAACTCCTGCACGGCTTCCTGGCTCAGCGTCAGTCGCACGCCGCCGGAATCATCGTTAGCCTCTCCGCCATCCACAGTCACGCTGTTGCCCCGGCCATTGCTTCCGTAGAAGGAAAGTCCGCTTTGCGGAGTCTGCTTGACGCGAAACTCCAAATTTCCGGCAAGTCGCGTGGAATCGGAAACGCCGGGCATGAGCGCCGTGTAAGTGAGGTAGTCCCGCCGTCCAACGGGCAGCTCTCTGATGAACTTCTCGTTGACCGTATCTGCCTGGCCGCCACGCTCGGTTTCCACCACCGGCAGTTCCGACGGCACCACAACCACCTCCGACACTGACGCGGGATTCAGGCGAAAATCCACAACCACGGTCGTACCCACTGTGAGAATCACATCCTTTTGAACCGCCGTCTGAAAGCCGGCAATTTTCACGGTCATTTCGTAGGTGGTAGGTGCCAGTCCCGCCAAGCGATACTCCCCCCGCGTGTCGGTTTCGGTGGTGTGCTGGATGCCTTTTTCATTGTCCACGGCAAGGATCGTCGCCTTCGGGATGCCCGCTCCCGAGGAATCAATCACTGTCCCAGTGATATCTCCGGAGGAGCCCACACCCTGTGCGTACGCCGCACCGGTCGCGAACAACAAGCAAAGCGAAAGCCATGTTCCCCTAATTGGCTTCATCAGTCCTCCTTCCGTTTTTGCGAATTTCCGGGCGGGATCGAATCTGTGGCCGGAGTATAGTCTTCTCGGAACTCCAGAAGCAAGCGGCTGCCGCACACCTGCCGAGCCTGGCCGCCGCAGACCATGTATTTAAGACTTAATTATAATATGCGGAATTACTGTTGATTACTTACCTCGCTAGCATGGAGATGGTGTATTCTACTAGCACCTAAAAAGGTGCTTCTATAGGAGCTGGCTCGTGCTTGACATCACCAAGGACATACAGTCGCTGACGACCTTCCGCCGCCGTTCTGGCGACTTCATGAAGCAGCTGAAGAGAAGCAAGCGCCCCGTGGTGCTCACCGTCAAGGGGAAGGCTGCCGCAATCGTGCAAGATGCCGAAGCCTACCAGCGCTTACTCGACATCGCGGCCCGCGCGGATTCGGAGGAGGGAATCCGTCAAGGGCTTGATGACGTGGCCCACGGACGCACCCGCTCCGCCAAAGAGGCATTTGACGAAATCCGTCGCAAACATGGCATATCACGTTGAGTTTGCCGATCGCGTACGCTGCAGCCGTACGCAGAGGTGAGTGAAATGCCAACTGTCGAAGGTAGGGAAGCTCGCGTCTGGATCGATGAATATGTAAACAAGGCCGGAAAGTTGTCTGGAGTTGCCAAGATGGTGAGGGCACTTGTAAAGAAGGCCGTAGCCGGATGCGAGGAGTACGTGAATCCGTGGAAGATTCCCACATTCGATCTAAACGGGCCGCTGTGCTTTTACATGGTGACGAAGGAACATGTGATTTTTGGATTTATTCGAGGAGCGATGCTCCGCGATCCGGGGAAGTTGCTGGAGGGAACGGGAAAGTACTTGCGGCATGTAAAGCTGCGAAGCGCAGCGGATGTACGGCGATCGGAAGTGCGGGCTCTCCTGGAACAGGCGGCGAAGCTGAACCGCAAGGAGCCGGTCACTGGCACCAAGGTCCAGATGAAGCAAAGCAGGGCAGCCGGAACGCGGAAGAACGGCCGCCGCGCCACGACTCCCGATTAACGCAGGTGCCTCTGGCGATTCAGATGTCCGGTTACGCTTATCGCCCTCTAGTGTGCGGAAGGACTCAGCGCTGCCATCGAATGTAAGACCAAGCAGATCTAAATTCCCAGGCAATGTACGGAAGTCCGACGCTCTCATTTTCGCTAACGCCTACCGCTACGAATCCAGTCGAATTGTAAGGCACAGGATGCCCAGAGAGCGCGCTAACAAGTTCGAGGGGGCCGTAACCCCTTCGCTCCGATTCCTTGAGCACCGCGACAGCCTTGGAGTCGGGCGACCAAGCAATGCCCCTGACCTTGAAGAAATTTTCGATGGGAATGGTTTTCACTGGTTTTTTCCCTAGAATGTCCATCACGACTACTGAGGATCTCTCTGGATCACGGACCCAGACAGCGACAAAACGGCTGTCGGGAGAGCTTACGGAAGAATTCGTTTCATCCGAGCACTGTGAAATGTGGGCACCGGCGGGCAGCGGTTCGACGGCAAGGTTTGCCCCTGATGCGAGATGAGCTTCGCGTGCGAGTTTGGTTGTGCCTGCCTTCGGGTTGATGTCGTAGAGTTAATCAGGACCCACGGCTTAGAAATCGTGCTTGTTCAGCGGGAACGGTTCATCCCGCAACTCAAATGCTTACTTAACCCGGCAATGACACGCGTTTCGTCCTAACTATCGGTGCGATACAATCCTGGAACATGCAAACGGTCTACCAAGCCGCAGGTGGTCGCGACGGGTTGCTGAGGTTGGCCAGGGCGTGGCACGCGCGGGTGCTAAAGGACGAAGTGGTTAGCCATGCGTTCAGCCACGGATACCACGCGCAGCACACTGAGCGCCTTGCCGCGTACTGGGGGGAGGCTCTCGGTGGGCCAACGACGTACTCTGACCAGTACGGTGATGAGACCTCGGTTGTGCGGATTCACAGCGGCAACGGGCCGCACGAGGAGATGGACCAGCGGGCGATCGTCTGTTTCGATCAGGCGCTCGAAGATGTCGGCCTCGCCCGCGACGAACAGCTCCGGCGCGTGCTTCACGATTACTTCGCGTGGGCTACCACGACCACAATGTCTCGTTACCACCACTCGGCAGATGATGTGCCGGACGGCTTGCACATCCCGAAGTGGTCCTGGCACGGACGCGTCAGTTAATCGGCAATCCGGACGAGTTCTGTCGGGCGATTCAATTTTTCCGGTTACGGCGTTTTATCAGGCGCTGCTGTGGGTAGTGGGCACTCCGTCGCCAAGACTGATGTCTATTTAAATAGAATGTCTACCAAGCATTCGCTTGTGGGGTCTGCGCGGCAGTTCTTCTCTTCGTCTGTTTTGTCACCATAAGTAGGGCCTATCTGGTGCACCGGGCCAAAGAACTGATTACAGACGTGCAGGGCTTCGATAATGCCCGGGACCCTACCGCAGCCGCTCCCTCGTTCGCGAAGAAATACCACAGATACCTGCAAGAGACTACCTGCGACCACGATGTCTGCCAATACCGATTCGTTTTCACGAATCGACCTGTGTCAATTCTGCACCTAGCTAAACAAGCCCAAATTGAGGCGCTGGTCACTGTTTATCGTGCACAGTTAGACTTTGTCAGTTTGAGTCTTACTTCGAGTGTGTTCAAAGAAAACAGCCCGATAGTCTACGTTCAGGAGAACTTTTGTAAGGACAGAACCGATATTAAATGCGACCACTTCGCCATAAACCCACACGGACGTATGTGACGCCGATTTGGAACGGAATTGTTGAATTTGGGCAGGTCGCAAGTGACGAGCAGAAGCAGTTGGCATGGTCACTCAAGACCGATTGCATGATCGCTCCGCATGGATGCAGCGACATCAGCGAAATAATGCCGGAACTGTGGAAACGAGTCAGCCCAGACAGTGTAAGTAGTCGCGTTCGCAGCACCGCGGATTCAATCGCCGAAGGCGCACAGCCTCTTCCGGACTGAGTAGACGACCTGTCTTAATCTGGCTAACTCCCCGTAATGTGGGTTCTCGTCCACTTGACCGTCAGGCCTTGGGCCCATTAGCTGGTGGATAAGCCGTTTATCTGGTTTGCAGGTAAGGGAAAGTAACCGTTCCACAGGTCACGAATACAGGATTGCACATTTCGCTTCACTCCTACTTCACCCACGCCATCCCATCTGCGCCTGGCCCGGTTTGCAATTTGCTGCTGACTGTAAGCGTCTTCAGATCAATTGCCACCACCGCTCCCTCCTGCGCCAGCGCGACAAACGCGATGCGCCGTGACCCCAGGCGGAGGAGATGCTCAGTGATCACATATCCGGCGCGACGGTTATCAATGCCGACGAGATCGTGGCGCCCGCGTCGCGGGTAGGGAAGCACCGTCCGATCGAGCAGCACGATCGGGATGTGCGCCTCGTCGAGCGCTTGCGCGATGCGGCTGTTGACTTCGTCCTTGCCCGCCGTGAGCTCGAGCGGCGCAAAGAACACGCCTGCGACCCGTCGATCGATATACTGCCGGCACAACTGCCACGCGCGATCCTCCTTCGACGCGCCGTCGCGAGCCACGCTGCCCCAGAGCAGCGCGTGCTCGCGCGCGAGCGACGATCCCATCATTCCCTGGCAGATCGGCTCGAAGATTTCGGTCTCGCCG
>Ga0209234_1000289_pt1 | contig 16250 bp, 16 predicted proteins | sample GraSoi013_1_20cm_2_FD_185816 | JGI IMG/M metagenome (GOLD analysis project Ga0209234, IMG submission 185816) | Grasslands soil microbial communities from the Angelo Coastal Reserve, California, USA - Sample 08_20_2013_1_20cm (SPAdes) (version 2) | ecosystem: Environmental > Terrestrial > Soil >... | reverse complement strand
GTTTCTCGGCCTGCGCCCGAGCCGCAGCCACGAGATCATGGCGACCGTGACCGAGGGTGGCGGCCATCGAGCCGCCGCTCATCGCGTCGAGATAGCGCCGCCCGTCAGCGTCCTCAACCCAGACGCCGTCGCCCCTGACGATCACCGGGTAGCGGCGATCGAGCTCGAGGGGGAGGACACGCGTCGAGTCGCTGATCGGCTCAGCGACTCGCGCGCGATTCACGTCCTCAGCTTACGGGCGCCTTCTGGGGCTCGACCTCCGCCCGCGGTTTGCCGATTTCATCGACGTGGGTGGTGCCGTAGCCCTCAACTTCGGGATGGCCGTGCTTGCCCTGCGTGAGGGCAAACTCCTCCTCGGGAGTCAGTACCAGCCGATGCCGGCCGATGAAGGCGAAGTAGAGAAGGCCCAGCACGAAGTAGATCAGCGTTCCGTAGACACCTGGCCGATAGGTCTCATTCGAATAGAGGGAGACCAATGCGACCAGCGCGATCACGCCCGCGATCCCGGCGCCCCACACGCCAACCAGGCTGCGGTAGGGTCGTTCGATATTCGGCAGCCGGCGCCTGAGCATGATGAACGACAGGCACTGCATCGCATAGGAAATGACCGCGCCGAACACCGCCATGTAGAGAAGCGCGCCGACGATCTGACCCGCCAGCAAGCCACCGGCCAGTCCCAGGTAGTACATCCCGATCGCAAGCGCGAGGCCCACCAGGCCACCTGCGATCAGCGCCACATGCGGCGTCTTGAGGCGAGGGTGCGTAACGGACAACCACTTGGGGAAATAGCCGGCCCGCGAGAGCGCATAGGTGTTGCGCCCGTAGGCATAGATGATCGTGAAGAAGCTGGCGATCAAGCCGACGAGACCGATCAGGGCCAGCACCGCCGCCGCCGTGTTGTTGCCAAAGACCGCTTTGAAGCCATCAAACAGTGGCGTCGCCGAGACGCCAATTGCTTTCGCGCCGCCCCCGACCGCCGGGTTGAGCAAAAAGATCAGGGCCCCAGTGAAGATCAGGGTGGTCAGGCCCCAGATGGTGGCGCGTGGAATATCGCGCTTAGGGTCATGGGACTCTTCGGCGGCCAGCGGTAGCTCCTCGATTGCGAGGTAGAACCAGATGGCGAACGGGATAGCAGGGAAGATCCCCGCCAGCCCGTGCGGCAAGAAGCTCGACTGCCCGGCGTCCGGCTTGATGTTGAAGAGCAGGCTCAGGTCCATTTTCCCGGACACGAGCACCGAGATGAAGAAGAAAGCGAGGATGCCCAGCGCGATGACATTGATCAGTACCGTGAACCGCATGGTGGCCACGATGCCGATGATGTTGATCCCGACAAAGACGATGTAGGACACGATGAACCACGTCACCGGGCTGTTCCACCATGGGTCACTGGTGAGGTTCAACAGGGACTTGGTGATGTCGTGCATCAGGAAGCCCATGGCGCCCACCACCACAGCGGGGGTGATCACGTATTCCATGTTCTCGGCCAGACCCGTGATGAATCCGCCCCACGGGCCAATCGCCGATCGGGCAAACGAATAGGCTCCGCCCGTGTGCGGCAGGGCGGGAGACATCTCGGCGATGCTGAAACACAGTCCGTAGTACATCGCCGCGATGAAGATGGTGGCGATCAAGAGTCCGCCGAAGCCGCCGGCACTCAAGCCCAGGTTCCACCCGTAGAAGTCGCCCGAGATGACGGCGGCGACCCCCAGCGACCACAGCGACCAGAAGGCTGCGTGTCGCTTCAGCAGCCGTTTCGTAAAGTAGCCGGGCCCCGCCTCCTGGTAAGCAACCGAACCGACCCTGCGCCGTTCCTGAGCCACGTCCGTACCTCCTCTTCCTGACTGACGCCCGGCCTAAAACCCCCAAGTTGTCTGACGGCAGTCGCTTTGCCGGCATGATAAGACAGGGTCTGGGCCGAGTCAAGATACACTTGACCCGGAGGGGTTGTCTGACAAATACTTCTCGATCATGAGGGGTGGACCTTCTGTTGCCAAGCCACGAGCACGCCCCCGATCGGTGTCGGTCGTAACCGAGCTAAGCCAGCGGATCGAGAACGGCGTCTTCCCCGCAGGAATGCGTCTCCCCTCGGAGCCGCTGCTCGCCACCCAGCTGGGCGTCTCGCGGGCCACCCTGCGGGAGGCGCTTCGTTCGCTGGAAAGCGAAGGCCGCCTGCGCCGGACCTGGGGTTCGGGAACCTACGTGGCCGGGCGCCGGCGCTTGTCCAACAGTCTCGACCTGAACTTCGGGGTGACCGAGGCGATCAGGGCAGCGGGAATGGAACCTGGCACGCAGCATGCGCAACACTGGCTCGAGCCGGTCTCGTCCGGCGAGGGCGTGAGACTGGGCCTGGAACCCGGACAGGACGTGCTGATCGTCGAGCGGGTCCGGACGGCGGACGGCACGGCAGTGGTGTTCTCTCGCGACATCCTGCCGGGTTGGGTGGTCGGCACTCAGGCGGGCGTCGGCGATGCGATGCTGCATCATTCCATCTACGACGTTTTAGAGAAAGATCTCGGCATCGTGATCGATCACGGGGTCGCGACTTTTCGGCCGGTACGGGCCGACCGCACCGTGGCTCAACGGTTGGGCATCCGTCGAGGCGAGTTGCTGCTGGCGATCTGGCAGATCGATTACGACGAGGAGGATCGCCCCGTCCTGTCCTCGCACGAGTACCACATCGCCGATGCCTTTGACTTCTCGGTCGTACGTCGGGGTCCAGGAAGGAGGTTCAACTAACGATGCAACTCGGAAAATCGATGCGTCTCAAGCGGGTGATCGATCCGGCCGGAGTCTCCGTCATCTGTGCGCTCGATCATGGCATGACCGCCCCGACATTTCTCGAGCCGCTCTCGGACATCGAGCAGCGAACTCGAGAAGCCGTTACGGGCGGCGCCAACGTGATCATGATGTCAAAGGGCATGATCCGGTACGCAGTCGATGCCTTCTCCCCCACGACGTCGCTCGCGCTCTTGCTTTCAGCCTCAGCGAACCCGGGCGAAGCGCGCCCGGCCGTGATTCAGATCGCCCAGGTGGAGGAAGCCTCGCGGCTCGGCGCCGACGCCGTCGTGCTCTTCACGGCGCTGGGCGGCGAGAACGAGGCTGGCATGATCCGGATCCTGTCCGAAGTCGGCCGCGAGTCGGCTCTGCTGGGCGTGCCGTTGATCGCCGAGGCCGAGTTTCCGACCACGTATGCCTCGGTCGAAGAGCTGAGTGAACGCTATGGCTTTGAGTACCTCAGGCGCAGCGTTCGGCTGTGCGCGGAGCTGGGCGCCGACATCGTCAAGACAAATTGGCCGGGCGACGAGGATGCGTTCGGCAAGCTGGTCCGGGCCGTGAATGGCGTTCCCGTCGTGCTCGCGGGTGGCTCCCGGGTCGAGGACGCGGAGCTGTTGCGCCGAATGGAATGCGCCATGCAGGCGGGCGCTATCGGCTGCTCGGTCGGGCGAAACATTTTCATGCACCGGTCGCCCGCGGCGATCACTCGGGCGCTCTCGCGAGTGATCCGCGACCGCTGGCCGGCGCGTAAGGCGTTGGCCGAGCTCGAGCAGGAAGTCGGCATGGCGGCGGCACGGTGAGAGCCGCGTTCATGACCGGGGTCAACCTGGTCGAAATCCGAAAGACGCCGGAGCCAGACGTCGATCCGCAGGGGGCCATCCTGCGGGTCGAGGCCTGTGGCATCTGCGGCACGGATGCCCGGACATTCTTCAACGGCGACCCAAAGGCGCCGGCGCCGTGGATCCTCGGTCACGAGCCGGTCGGCGTGATCGAAGAGCTCGGACCTGGCGCGCATCTACCACCCGGAGTCAAAAAGGGCGATCGGGTTTTTCTCGGGTCGATCCTGACGTGCGGGCAGTGCCGGTGGTGCACGGAAGGTTTCCAGAACCTCTGTGATCAGCACCTGCTGTACGGCTACGATCCGTACCCCGGCGCCTATGCGGACTACGCGCCGGTTCCGGCGATCGCGATGAAAAACGTCATCGCGCTTCCCCCGGACCTGCCGTCCGACCTGGCGACCGTCGCGGACCCGTTTGCCTGCGCCCTTAACGGCGTCGAAGTCCTCGACATCCGTCTGGGCGATACCGTCGTCATCCTCGGAGCGGGTCCCATCGGCTGCTGGCAGGCGATCATGGCTCGCGACCGGGGGGCCAGTAAGGTTTATCTTTCCGACGTCAATCGCCAGCGCCTGGATATCGCGCTTCGCGCGGTTGGTGCCTTCGTCGACGACGCCTGGGTCGCCGGTGACGATAACGGCGTCGCCGAGGTGCTCGAGCATACCGCAGGTAAAGGTCCAGAACGTATCAGCGTGGCGGCGCCGTCCAAGTCAGCCCAGCAGGCCGCCCTGCTGATGGCGGCGAAGCGAGCTCGGGTCGTGTACTTCGCGGGACTGCCCAAGCACGATCCCATCAGCCCGCTGGACATCAATCAGCTGCATTACAAGGAACTTTCCGTACTCGGTGCGTACGGAGCCACGCATCGCCAGTACCGAATCACAATGGACTATCTGCGACGGCGCCGCGACCAGTTGGCCGCGGTGGTCACCCATCGTTTCCCCCTTGACCGAATCGGCGATGCCTTCGAGACCATCAGGTCCGGCACCGGCCTGAAGGTCGTCATGCTGCCATGAGCGGGCCCTACGTGATCGGCTGCGACGTTGGCAGTCAGGGCACGAATTCCGCGCTGTACTCAGCCGATGGCACGCTGGTTGCCTCGGCGTACCAGGCCTATGACGTGGTATTCCCACGTCCCGGTTGGGCCGAGCAAGATCCCGTGCTCTGGACCCAGGCGCTGAATGCGAGCATCCGGCGTCTGCTCGAGCAGGTCCCCGAGGGTCCATCGTCGGTGAAGGCCCTGTCGTTCGGCTCGCAGCTGGACGGCATGGTCGTCTGCGACGCGAAAGGGCGCGCGGTCCGGCCGGCGATGATCTGGATGGACCGCCGCGCCGAGGCCCAGGCCGCCGCCCTGGCGGAGCGCATGGTCCCTCGAGATTTCTATCACCACGTCGGCGCCAACCTCGACTCGTCGCATGCCGTGTTCAAAGCCCTCTGGGTGAGAGACGAGCAACCGGAAATCTTCTCGCGGGCGGCGACCCTCATGCCGCCGGGCTCGTACGTCCTGCGCGAGGCATCGGGAGTCCTCGCGGTCGACTACTCGAATGCCTCGTCGCTCGCGCTGCTCGATCCGCGTTCGCGGACCTGGTCTCAGCCAGTTCTTGACGCGGTGAACATCGACGCGCGAATGCTGCCCGAGCTCGCCCCGGCCACGAGCCGGGTTGGCACCGTCACGCAGCAGTTCGCGGAAGCCACCGGGCTCACGCCAGAAACGGCCGTAATCGTCGGCTGCGGCGACGAGATGGCCGCCACGCTTGGCGCCGGCGTCTATGCCCCCGGAGAAGTCTGCGACGTCGTTGGGACGGCCGAGCCTGTTTGCGCCGTGTCGACTCGACCGCGCGAGGACCAGACCATGTTGGTCGAGTGCCACCCGCATGCGGATCCAAGTAGCTGGTTGCTCGAAAACCCGGGCTTCGTGTCTGGCGGCAATTTACGCTGGTGGCGCGACGAGCTGTGCCCGGTTGAACGCGATGCCGAGGCACGCGGCCAGGGCGACGCCTACGATTTGCTGACGGCGCCGGCGGCGCAAGTGCCCGCGGCAGCCGAAGGACTGATTTTCTTACCCTGCATGCAAGGCGCGATGGCTCCCGAATGGAACGGCGCCGCCCGAGGCGTCTTTTACGGTCTCACGCTGGCGCATAGCAAGGCGCATATGACCCGAGCGCTGCTCGAAGGCAGCGCCTTCGCCCTTCGAGACATCCTCGAGGCGATGCGCGCGGCAGGTCTCGAGGTCCAGCGGCTGACGATCGTGGGCGGCGGTGCAAAGGGCTCGCTGTGGCGGCAAATCAAGGCCGATGTCACCGGGCTTCCAGTTCGGGTCCCGACCAGCGTCGAGACGACGGCGACTGGCGCCGCCATCCTGGCTGCCGTCGGTGCCGGTCTTCACGGCAGCGTTGCCGAGGCAGCCCAAGCGTTCGTCAGCTACCGGCCGGGCGAGCAAGCACCCGACCCGGAGCGTCGCGAGATCTACGACGCGGCCTACGCTCGCTATCGGGAGCTCTACTTCGCGCTCAAGCCCGTGTTCGCGAACGCCGTCCGAGAGAAGTCAGCCGTTCCTGCCTAGGTGTTCTAGCTGCTCGAGCGTCCCGCGCCGAGCCGCGGGGCAGTCGCCGTCTCTGCCTTATCCATCGTCCGAATGAGAACCAGGCAGACCGTCAACAAGGCTAAAACGAGGCCGATGAGAACGGCGATCAGTCCCACCACGAGGAACGTGTCGCGCGGCGAGAGATTGAAAATGTGCGTGTGCCCCGTTGACCCCATTACCAGGAACGCGACGATCACGGCCAGTCCGGGAAGCGCCCCAACGAGACCCGCGAGCCATCGCGGAATTGCCGCACGTCGCCCGGCCGGGTTAGCCATCAGCTGACCTAGCCATCGGTCGGATTATCCATCGCCCGCGTCGTTTCTGCCACTGTGGCGTGAGCCCGTGATCAAGCGGATCGTGCTCGTGCCAGGACCTTGAGCGGCGGCGGCGTCGCGATCCAGCGATCGTCCTTGCGCTTCAACGTCCAGCCTTCTTCGTGAACCTTTCGGTGATGCGGCACGCAGACCAGCCCTAAGTTCTCGAGTTTCGTCGGCCCGCCGTCCGCCCAGAAGATCAGGTGATGCCCGTCGCACCAGGGCGCCGGCCGATCGCAACCGGGAAAGACGCAGTGATGATCGCGGGCCACCAGTGCGCGCCGCGTAGCCGGCGGAATCGTGCGGCTCGAGTGGCTGATTTCCCACTCGAGCTCGCCGAGCCCGGTGATCCGCGTGATGGCGGAGTCACAGGCGAGCCGGCGAACCGTCTCGGCCGGCACCGTGCCGCCCCACTCGAGCTGGCCGGCGGGCGCGCCCTCGATTGCGGCCAGCGTGTCCGCGACGGCCGTGATGACCAGCTGCGGCCGCGGACCGGCACCATTGGCTTGGCCGCCATTCGCCGAAACCATTCCGGTGCCACCCCGGCGGCAGGCTTCAACCAGGGCATCGGCCAGCCGCTGTCCAGCCGTGCGATCGTCGTTCTTCGAGGGCCTGGCGTAGGGCTCGATCGCGGTCCGGATGATGGCGCCGGCGTCAGGCGTGACCTGGCCCTCGATCCGGACCAGTCCGTTGATCGCTTCGCCGATCTGCAGGTAGCGCCGCTGGTGCGCCCGGTTGGCCTCGTTCAGCGCGCCCTCTACATCCACTCGGTGCTCGAAGTCCCTCGTGACGCCGGCGAACTGCCCGGGGTCCATGTTCCCGGCGGCCTTGAGCAGCATGGTCTCGGCCTTGCGCACCTGTGCCGCCCCCACGTGCTCGGCGGTCCGGGCCATGGCCACCGCGTGCTGGTAGCCGATCTCGCCGCGAGCAAGCGCCTCTTCAGTTCGGGGCAGCTTCTCGAGCTGCCGGGCGGTCTCCACGTGCTCGGCGGCGGCGCCGGCGGAGAGCTTGCCGTGGGTGCGCAGCCAGGGCGTCATGCCCAGCGCGCCGTCGGCCCGGTAGCCCCCGGTCTTCTCGAAGCGGCGGGTGGCCTCACCGTTGACGGCCTCCATCCTGTCGACGACCTGGCGACCGCGAACGATCGCCGCACCCAGGCGGCTGCCCGACTGCCCCGCCAGCCAGCCCGGCAATTCCCGGATCGCCGACTCGATTCGCTCGAAGGGCGTTTCGCTGGCACGGCACATGGTGCCAGCATGAGGCAGGGTTACGACAGCTGTCTGTCGTAACCGGCCGGCATGAAAAATTAGCGGCTAAATCCGCTCGAAATTGCGGCGCAGCTCCCAGTCGGTGACAACCCCGTCGAACGCCTTTTGCTCGAGGCGGGCCGAGTGCAGATAGTGCTCGACCACGTCGTCGCCAAAGGTCTGCCGCGCAACGTCGCTTTTCTCCAGCGCGTTGATGGCTTCCATCAGGTTGCTCGGAACGCGTGGCAGTTCTTTGGCGTTGTACGCGTCACCGCGGAACTCGGGCGGCAGCTCGAGCTTGTTCTCGATGCCGTGGAGACCGGCGGCGATGGTCGCCGCGAACGCGAGGTACGGATTCGCGTCGGCGCCGGGGATCCGGCACTCGACCCGCAGGCTCGGACCGTGACCGATGATGCGGAAGCCGCACGTCCGGTTGTCCCAGCTCCAGACGATCGAGGTCGGCGCAAATGACGTCGCCTGATACCGCTTGTAGGAGTTGACGTAGGGCGCGTAAAACAGGGAGAAATCGCGCGCCAGCGCGATCAGGCCGGCCAGGTAGTGCTGGAAGAGCGGCGACATCCCGTGCGCTCCGCCGTTCGCGGCGTGGAACAGGGCCCGGTCACTCTTGACGTCCCAGAACGACGAGTGCAGATGGAACGAGCTGCCCGCCTGCTGCATATTCCACTTGGCCATGAACGTGACCGCCACCTGGTTGAGGGCGGCGATTTCCTTGACGCCGTTCTTGTAGACGACATGCCGATCGGCCATCTCGATCGCCTCGGCGAAGCGGAGATTGATCTCCTGCTGTCCGAAGCCCCACTCGCCCTTGCTGTTCTCCACCGGGACGCCGGCGGCCTCCATCCCGTTGCGCACCAGCCGGTTGAACCACTCGGCTTTGGTGCCCTGCAGGATGTGGTAGTCCTCGATGTAGCGTCCATAGGGCTCCAGCCCCCGGTAATCTTTGGCGGCGGCCTGCTCGTAGGTATCCCTGAAGAGATAGAACTCAAGCTCGGACCCCACTTTGGGATTGAAGCCGAGCTTCCTGGCCCGTTCGACCTGCCGGCGCAAAACCTGGCGCGGCGCGATCTGCACCGGGTCGCCGCCCATGGTCTCGACGTCGCAGAGGATGAGCGCAGTTTTCTCCAGCCAGGGGAGCCGCCGAATCGTCGAGAGGTCCGGATGCCCGTGCATGTCGCCGTAGCCGGTACCCCAGTTCGTGAACTTGAACCCGGGCAAGGGCTCGTTGTCGATGTCCATGGCCAGCAGGTAGTCGCAGGCGTGCAGCCCCTCGTCGACGTGGTCGAGGAAGTAAGGCCCGGTCAGCCGCTTCCCCATCAGCCGCCCCTGCAGGTCGGCGATCGCGATGATGACGGTGTCGACCTCGCCCGCTTTTGTCTGGCGGACGAGCTCGTCGAGCGTGATCTTCGCGGTTTTCTCCTGGCGGCGCGACTGCCCGTTGGCGCGCTCGGTCCGCGGGGTTGTCGCTCGCTCCTTCGCCGGTGTCACGGTACGCGCCATGTCGGATCCCTCCTGCTCATTCAAGACTGACGAAAACGTTTTTGACTTCTGTGTAGAGCTGCAACGCGTGCATGCCGAGCTCGCGTCCGATGCCACTTCGCTTGTAACCGCCGAACGGCGCCTCCTGGTGGACGCTCCGGCTGCTGTTGATGCTGAGCACGCCGGTGCGGACGCCGCGGGCAACCCGCAGCGCCCGGCCGATGTCGCGGGTCCAGATCGAGCCGGAAAGACCATACGGGGTGTCATTGACAAGCCGTAGGACTTCGTCCTCGTCGGTGAACGGGATGATGGTGAGCACCGGTCCGAAGATCTCCTCCTGGGCGATGCGCATTCGATTTTCCGCGCGATCGAAGACGGTTGGCTCCAGGAAGCTGCCCCGGGACAGCGCCCCGCCGGGCGCCGCGCCACCGGCCAGCAGTCGCGCGCCTTCCTGCCGGCCGACCTCGATGTAACCCTGGACCCGCTCGCGCTGCTTGATCGAAATCAGGGGTCCGACCTCCGTGCCCGCGTCGAGCGGATCGCCAACCTTTAACTGCTTGCTGCCAGTCGCGACCCGCTGGTCGAACTCCTCGGCGATCGAGCGATGCACGAACGCGCGGCTGCGGGCGCAGCAGTCCTGCCCGGCATTGCCAAAGACGCTGTTGACCGCAGCAGGCGCGGCCTTGTCGAGATCGGCGTCCGCAAAGATGATGTTCGGGGATTTTCCCCCGAGCTCGAGCGAGACGCGCGTGATGTTCGGGGCCGCCTGCTGCAGGATACTGACGCCGGTCAGGGTCTCGCCGGTAAAGGCGATCTTGTCGACCCCTGGATGCCCGGCCAGCGCGCTGCCGGTGCTGGCGCCCGGGCCGGTGATGACGTTGAGCACCCCTTCCGGAAGTCCGGCCTCCAGCGCCAGGCGTCCAAGTTCCAACGCCGTCAGGGGCGTGTAGCTCGCCGGCTTCAGGATGGCGGCGTTGCCCGCAGCCAGCGCCGGGGCGACCTTCCACGAGGCGATCGTCAGCGGGAAATTCCAGGGGACGATCAAGGCCACCACGCCGACCGGCTCGCGCAGCGTGAAGTCGAGGCCCGGTGCGGTCACCGGGATGGTCTCGCCAAAGATCCGGGTGGCCGCGCCCGCGTAGTACTCGAAGCACTGGGCGGCCCCCATCACCTCGTCGCGCGCGTCGCGGATCGGCTTGCCGGCGTTGCGTGCCTCGAGCGTCGCCAGGCGCTGCGCGTTCGACCGGATCAGGTCGGCGATCTTGTAGAGGACCTTGGCCCGCGCGCTGGCGGCCGCATTGCTCCAGGATCCGGCCTCGAACGCCGCCCGTGCCGCCTTGACCGCGGCATCGACATCGGCCGGCGAGGCAACGGCAGCTCTCGCCATCACATCGGATGTCGCCGGCTCGACGACATCGAACGTCTTCTCTCCCTCACCCGGGCGCCAGCTTCCGCCGATGAGGAGTTGGGTGGGGCGCTCGGTTGTGATCATCAGAAGTAGTTTGACGTGATGCCGCCGTCGACCACGAGGGCGGCACCGTTGGTCCAGGTCGACTCGTCGGAGGCAAGGTAGACGGCGAGGGAGACGATGTCCTCCGCGTGTCCGAAGCGGCCCATCGGTATCCGGTTGAGCCGAACACGCTTCTTGTTCTCGTCTTTCAGGAGGTCGCGCATCAATGGGGTCTCGATCGGCCCCGGGCAGATGGCATTGGTGCGGATGCCCTTCGGTCCGAACTGGACCGCCAGCGATTTCGTGAGGGCGATGACCGCGCCCTTGCTGGCGGTATAGGCATCCTGCGGCACGGTGCAGCCAACCAGCGCCACGAAGGAGGCGATGTTGATGACCGAACCGCCGCCCGCCTTGATCAGCTCCGGGATGCCGTGCTTGCAACAGAAGGCCAGCCCCTTCACGTTGATGGCCATGGTCCGGTCCCAGATGGCGTCGGTGGTGGTCAGGACGGACTCGTCGGCCTCGTCGAAGATGCCGGCGTTGTTGTAGAGGACATCGAGCCTGCCGAAGTGGTCGACGGCGGTCCTGACGCAGACCGCCACATCGCCATCGTGGGTTACGTCTGCGGTAACCGGCAACGCCTTTCCCTCCAGGCCGGCGACCGTTTCATGGACCGCCCTCTCGTTGACGTCCACCGCGACCACTCGGGCGCCTTCGCCAACGAAGGTCTGGGTGGCCACTCGGCCCATGCCGCTTCCGGCACCCGTGATGAGCGCCACCTTACCCTCGAGCCGTCCCAATATCCCTCCCTTGGATCGCGAGGATCGGGCCCTGCCTGCGGATTGTCCCCCTTCGGGCTGCCCATTATTTGATGCCCGGTTTCGCCCAAAGTCAAGGTCCCGCTGTCCTTAACAAGAATTTTCCGTCCGTGGCGCAAGCCGGGGATGCGCGGTGACGTTTGTGCAACCATGCCACAATTCCCACGTCTGGCGGTCGCCGTCGCAGCCTCGGCCACCCTGACGGTTGCGCTCGCGGCGCAGCCCGCCTCCGCCGCGTCTCAGCGGAGCGCGCAACCTGCCGTCCAGATGGCGGTTCACCGGGCGGCGCCGGCGCCGGCACGGCTGTCGCCGGCACAGGCGCGCGCCATCCTGATCCGGGCGGCGCGGCACCATAACTTGAACCCGAACTTTGTGCTGGCGGTCTCCTACTGGGAGAGCGGCTGGAATCAGGCCGCCCGCTCCCGCACGGGCGCCGTGGGCTTGATGCAGGTCGAGCCCTATACGGCGGCGTGGGCCGGGCCCCGGCTGCTGCATCGGCGGGTCAACTTGAACAACGCGGTGGATAACGCCGAGCTGGGCGCGGCCCTGCTCCGCTCCTATCTCACCCAGCTGCGCGATCCGAAGCTGGCGCTCGCGGCCTATTACCAGGGGCTGACCGGCGTGCGCAAATACGGCATCTACCCCAGCAGCCGGCCGTACGTCGATGGCATCTGGAGGCTGCGCAACCGTTTCCAGGCCGCTCACCTGGGCGCGTAACCGCTCTCCTACCGGCGTCGACGACCGGCGAGTCCGCTTGCCCAACCGGCCTCATACCTGATATCGTGCCTATCAGGATTTTGTATATCGATATAGGGAGGTACGGAGCGCAGATCATGGATGCCATCACGCTGTTGAAGAATGACCACCGCAAGGTGGAGAAGATCTTTTCCGACATCGAGAAGGGAAACGGCAACCGCAAACAGCTGTTCACCGAGCTGGCGACGGAGCTGACCGTCCACGCCGAAATCGAGGAGCAACTCTTCTACCCGGCTGCCAAGGATGCCGAGCCGACCCGCGACCTGGTGCTCGAGTCCTACGAGGAGCACAAGCAGGTCAAGATGGTGCTTTCGGACCTGGAGCAGGCGGACATGAACACCGACACCTGGCTTGCCGGGCTGAAAGTCCTGATGGAGGACGTGCAGCATCACGTTGGCGAGGAGGAGAAGGAGCTCTTTCCCAAGGTGAAGAGCAAAGTCCTGTCCAAGGAGCAGCTGGATGACCTCGGCCAGCGCATGGAAGCCATGAAGATTGAGCGCCTGGCGGCCAGCAAGCGGCGCTAGCGGATCGATGCGGCCGGCGAGCAGGCGGTAGCCTGGCGTATCGTAGGCTCGGCTGATTGACCGAGGAGGAGCGCATGGCAGTCAAAACCGATCCGACCGAATCGCTGCGCCGGGTACCGATCTTTGGTGGCCTGGACAAGAAGGAGCTCGAGACGCTGGCCAAGCTGGTCAAGGAACAGCAATATGGCGCCGGTGCCACCATCGTCAAAGCCGGCGCGGGCGGGCACGGCCTGTACATCATCAAGGAAGGCCGCGTGTCGGTTGTCAGGGATGGGCAGACGGTGGCCACCATGGGTCCCGGCCAGTTCTTCGGCGAAATTGCCGTGCTGGACGGCGGTCCCAGGACGGCTGACGTCCGGGCCGACGCCGACACGGTCTGCCTGACGCTGGTCTCCTGGGAGATCAAGCCGGTGCTGATGGAAAACGCCGCCATCAGCTACAAGATGCTGCTGGAAACCGTCAAGCGACTGCGCAGCCAGGAGCCCCGGCCACAGGACTAAGCCGCCTTGAGAAAATCGTGCGCTAACCAGCCGCGCTGCTGGCGCCACCAGATGCGGCCGTCGGCGTAGGTCGGGCCGCCGTCGATATGCACCCGCGTTCCGTCATAGAGGCACGCCACGACCCCGCCTTTGAGGCTGGGTCGATCGCGAACGTTGGCGCAGCTGCCCGGTACGTGGACCGTCGCCTCGCGACCGACCAGCGGGCTCAGCTGACCGGGTAACCCGCAGACGGCGTCGAGGAAATGCCAGTCGCCGCTGCTCCGGTAGACATAGCCGGCGCACTGCCGGCCGCCTGGTGTGCCGGCCGTCGAGAACAGGACGGCCGCCGCATCTTGCCCGACCGTCTGGCTCAGCACCGACAAGCAGGCAGCACCGGCCGGGCAGCTGCCGGCGTAATGCAAACCGGTTGTCGACTCGACTCCGCGGATGGCCGCCGCCTGGGCCGTGGTCGCGACCCCGCTGTTGGTGCTGGTCGTGGATATTCGCGCAGGCGAGTGCCGCGCCGCAGCGGTCCGGCTCGACGGGAACAGCACGTAGGCGAGCGGCGCAATCAAGAGGACGCACACCACCACGGCGACGATCCAGATCGTCCTGGGAAATCGTGGCACCGCGAGCCGAGGCAGCGCGAGCCGAGGCAGCGCGAGCCGAGGCCGCGTGAGCCGAGGCCGCGTGAGGCGTGGCAGCGCGAGGCGTGGCAGCGCGAGGCGTGGTAGCGCGATCCTGCGAACCTTCGAGGCGCGCAACCGTCGAAGGCGCGGGGACGCGGGCCGGCCGATGATCGTGGTTCTCGGCAGCATGTCCGCGCCGCAATACGGGCAGTAGCGGTCGCCCGCGCCGTTGGCCGCGCCGCAGCTCGGGCAAAAGGCACGTCCGCCGCTGGTCGGGGCGGCGGTCAACGGCAGCTCCGCGGCGGGCGGCGCCGCTGCCGTGCGCTGCCAATCCAGCGGTGTCCGGCAGCGCTCGCACCAGATGTTGATGCCGAGGTTGGGATAGCGACAGGCGGGGCAGCGGACCCGTCGACCGAGGGCCGTGCCCCTGGAACCCAGTTTCAGCATGTCAGGCCGTTGGGCGCAGGTTCGGTCGATTGAGTTGCCAACCGGAGGACGTATCGACCAGCTGCCAGGTGCCGATCCAATGGTGCATCTGGCCGCCGATCATCTCAACGACGTCGACATAGACGACAGCCACCCCACCGCTGTCCCCGACGACGCGCTCGGCCCGAAGGTCGAGCTGCTCGGTCGCGGCGAAACGCTGATCGATGTACTCGGCCGGGGGATACTGCGCCTGCATCACCGGTGTCCAGAGCGCGGCCGCGGCCTCGAAATCGTGGGCGGCCAGCGCCTGGTAGAAGCGGGCCACCACCCCTGCCGGGTCGCCGTCCTGGTCGAGTGCCTGGCCGGGAAGCGCCCCGGGCGTCGCCGCGCTCTCGGCAGTCGGGGCGGGTTCCGGCACGGACCCCGCCTCATCGGTGGGGAGGGCGGCCGCGGTCGGCGCCACCTCGGGCGACGCGGTCGGCTCGGTCGTGGGCGTGGGTGCCGCGGGCGCCAGCACCGTCATCGCCACCGACGGCGCGGCAACCTGGCCAGCGGCGTTGAACCAGCTCGCCACCGGCATGGCCAAGGCGATGGCGACGCCGAGTGCCGCAGCGACGGGCGCGAGAAACGAGAGCGAGCGAGCCGCGCGGGCCGACCGGTGCAAGCGGATGCCCGTCGGGTTCCGCGCGTGCGGCGCCCAGTCGAGGTGCTGCGAGCATGCTGAGCACCAGATGTCGATCGCGTAGTTCTGGGAGCCGCACGACGGGCAACGGATCATGCTGCCGTTTCCCTCAAGCCAGCAACCCTCCTATCAGTTGTCTTGATAATACGCAGGGGGACCCCTCGAGGTATGGTTCGCCTGTGCTGGCGGACGCTGCCGCGACCTTCCCCCTTGCGTTTCCCCTCGACCTGGCGCTGACGCTGGGCACGCTGCAGCGCGGTCCGCGTGACCCGACGGTCCGCTTCGACGGCGACCAGGTCTGGCGCGCGAGCCGGACCCGGCAAGGACCCGCGCTGCTGAGGCTGTGCCTCGATGGGCCTCGCCTGCTGGCGCAAGCGTGGGGCGCGGGAGCCGGCTGGACGGTCGACCACACGCCAGAGCTGCTCGGCTTCGACGACCAGCCGGAGGCGTTCCGGCCCACGAATCGGCTGCTGGCGGAGCTCCACCGGCACCACCCTGGCCTGCGACTGGGGCGTACCGATCGCGTCTTCGAAGCGCTGCTGCCCACGATCCTCGAGCAGAAAGTGCCGGGTGTTGAAGCGTGGGCTTCGTACAGCCGCCTGGTGCGCGCCCTCGGCGAGCCGGCACCCGGACCGCCCGGCCTGCTGCTTTCGCCCTCACCCCGGCGGCTGCTCGCCACCCCGTACTGGGCCGTGCACCGGTTCGGGATCGAGCGGCGGCGTTTCGCCGTCATCCAGACGGTCGCCGCGCGCGCCGCTCGGCTGGAGACGACGGCCAACCTGGAGCCGGCGGAGGCTCGCCTGCGTCTGACCAGCCTGCCGGGCATCGGTCAGTGGTCCGCCGCCGAGGTCTCGGTCGTCGCGTACGGAGACCGGGACGCCGTGTCGTTAGGCGACTACCACCTGCCACATCAGGTCGCCTGGGCGCTGGCCGGTGAACCGCGGGCAACGGACGACCGCATGCTCGAGCTGCTCGAGCCCTACCGTGGCCACCGGGCCCGCGTGATCCGGCTGCTCACGCTGGGCGGGATCCAGGCGCCGCGCTTCGGCCCCAGGATGCGCCTGCGGCGAATCGCCGGAATCTAAGCTACGACGCCTTCTTTGCCGGCTGAAAGTACGGGTTGGTCCCGGCCGCGTGGTCCGTGCGATCGATCACCTCGGTGATCTGCGGCACCGCCGCCTTGATCGCCACCTCGATCCCCTGGCGAAGGGTCACGTCCACCTGGGCGCAACCCTGGCA
>Ga0209234_1000288_pt1 | contig 16256 bp, 8 predicted proteins | sample GraSoi013_1_20cm_2_FD_185816 | JGI IMG/M metagenome (GOLD analysis project Ga0209234, IMG submission 185816) | Grasslands soil microbial communities from the Angelo Coastal Reserve, California, USA - Sample 08_20_2013_1_20cm (SPAdes) (version 2) | ecosystem: Environmental > Terrestrial > Soil >... | reverse complement strand
CTGTGGTACTGGTGCACGGACCAGTACATCGTGCAGCGCGCCCTCAGCGCGAAAAACGAGCGCACGGCGCGGCGAGGCAGCATCTTCGCGGCGTACTTGAAGTTGTTCCCGGTCTTCATCTTCATCATCCCCGGCCTGATCGCCCTCGCGCTCGCGAAAACGGGCCGGGTTCCGGGGCTCGGCGTCATCGTGGACGCGCAGGGGCACCCCGTCCCCCAGGCGGCGCAGGCAGTGTTCCCCTTGATGGTGAGGGACCTGTTGCCGGCGGGCGTCCGCGGCGTCGTGGTCGCCGGCCTGTTGGCCGCGCTCATGAGCTCGATGGCGGGCGCCTTCAACGCTTCGTCCACGCTCTTCACCATGGACCTGTACCAGAAGTTCCGGCCCAACGCGCCACAACATCGCCTGGTATGGGTGGGGCGTGTCGCCACCGCCGCGATGGTGGTGATCAGCCTGCTGTGGATTCCCGTGATCCAGGGCGCGCGCGGGCTGTACGACTATCTCCAGGGTGTGCAGGGTTATCTCGCCCCTCCGATCTTCACCGTGTTCGTGTTCGGCATCTTCAACCGTCGACTGAACTCCAAGGGGTGCCTTGCCGCCTTGATCGTCGGCTTTGTGCTCGGTGTGTTCCGGCTGGTCGTGGACACGCCGGTGAGCTTGCACCTGGCGGGATTCGCCGACGGGTATGCGCCCGGCTCGTTCCTGTGGATCGTCAACAATCTCTACTTCCAGTACTACAGCGTGTTCATCTTCGTCGTCTCGGTGATCGTGATGTTCGTCGTGAGCTACGCGACGGCGCCGCCGACCCCCGAGCAGGTGGCGGGGCTGACCTATGCGACGGTCGCCGCAGAGGATCGCGTCCAGTCGCGCAGCAGCTGGAACCGGCGGGACGTGATCGCCTCGGGGGTGGTGCTGCTGCTAATTCTCGCGGCGTACCTGTATTTCCGGGGTTGACAGCACCGGCCTAAGGAGGCTCAGCGTGAGGCTCTCGCGCCGCAGCGCTCTCAAACTTGGTCTCGGGGCGGGCGCCGTGCCGCTGTTGGCTGGCTTTCCCATGCTCGTCTCGGAGCCGGCGCTGCCACACCGCACTCCCGGGTCGGTCGCCACCCGTGCTCGCGCACTCCCGTTGACCGCCGTCCGCTTGACCGGCGGCCCGCTCCAGCACGCGCAAGAGCTCGATCGACGGTACCTGCTCGCGCTCGAGCCCGATCGCATGCTGGCGTATTACCGCCAGCGTGCCGGCCTCGCGCCCAAGGCGGAACCGTATGGCGGATGGGACGGCGGCGGGCGCAATCTCACCGGGCACATCGCTGGTCATCACCTCTCCGCCGTGAGCCTGATGTGGGCGGCCACGGGCGACGTGCGGCTCAAACAGCGCGCGGCGTACATCGTCCGGGAGCTCAAAGCCGTGCAGGACGCGCATGGTGACGGCTACCTCTGCGCGCTCGAGGGAGGGCGGAAGGCGTTCGCGGCACTCGCCCGCGGCGAGATCCGCTCCGCCGCGTTCGACCTGAACGGGGAGTGGTCCCCGTGGTACACCCTGCACAAGATGTTCGCGGGTCTGCGGGACGCGTACCGCCACACGGGTAACGGCACGGCGCTCGCCGTCGAGATCCAGTTCGCGGCGTGGGCCGAGCGGGTACTCTCGGCGCTAAACGACGCGCAGATCCAGCATATGCTGAATACTGAATTCGGCGGCATGAACGAAGTGATGGCCGACCTGTATGCCGACACCGGTGACGAGCGCTGGCTCCGGCTCTCCTACAAGTTCGAGCACCGGGCGTTCATCGAGCCGCTGGAGCGCCACCAGGACGACCTGGGCGGCACTCACGCCAACACGCAGATCCCCAAGCTCGTCGGCTCGGCAGCGCGTTACGTCTATGCCGGCAACCCGGCCGACTTGATCGCCGCCAGCTTCTTCTGGGACCAGGTCGTGCAACACCACAGCTTCGCTACCGGCGGCCACGGCAAGGACGAGTACTTCGGCCCGCCCGACGCGCTGAGCGACCTGATCGACGGCCGCACGTGCGAGACGTGCAACGTGTACAACATGCTGAAGCTCACCCGGCTCCTCTTCGCCCTCCAGCCCGACGCGCACTACGCCGATTACCATGAGCGCGCCCTCTTCAACCACATCATGGCCTCGATCGACCCGGAGGACGGCCGGGTGTGCTACATGGTCCCGGTCGGTCGCGGCGTGCAGCACGAATACCAGGACATGTTCCAGAGCTTCACCTGTGATGTGGGCACGGGTATGGAGAGCCATGCGCTCCACGGCGACGGCATCTACTACGAGTACGGCGACAAGCTGTGGGTGAATTTCTATACGCCCTCGACGGCGCAGTGGGCCGCGGCCGGAGCGCGGCTGGCCGTGGAGACGGGATTCCCCGAGGGTGAGACGGCGAAGCTGGTGTGGACTCTCAAAGGGCCCAAAGAGTTTACCCTGGCCCTGCGGCGTCCGTACTGGGCCGGCGACGGGTTCGGGATCAGACTCAACGGTGAGGGGCTGCGGCTGGAGGAGCAGGTCAGGGCCGATGATCCGCAGCCGCCGCGCGGCCGCCGCCAGTACGGCTATCCGTATCGGGCCAGCTCCTACGTGGAGTTGAAGCGCACCTGGCGGGCCGGCGACACCGTAGAGGTCACCTTACCCAAGTCCCTCGGCCTCGAGCCTCTGCCCGACAATCCGCGCCGTGCGTCCGTCGTGTGGGGTCCGCTCGTGCTGGCGGGAGACTTGGGGCCGGAGCGGCCGCGAGAACCGGCGGAAGGGGAAGCGATTGAGCCGCCGCCCAAGGTGCCTGTGCTCGTCGCCGCCGACCGGCCGGTCGCCGAGTGGCTCAAGGCTCTGGATGAGACCCCGGTACGCTTACGCACGGACGGTGTCGGCCGGGAGCCCGATGCCACTGAGCACGGGCGGGACGTCGAGTTCGTGCCGTTCTACCGGCTGCACCGCCGCACGTATGCGACGTACTGGGACCTGTTCAAGCCGGGCGAGTGGGAGGCCAGGAAAGCCGAGTACGCGGCCGAAGCCGAGCGGTTGCGGCGGCTCGAAGCGGCCACGGTGGCGTATCTCGAGCCCGGCGAAGTCGTGTTCGAGCGGCAGTTCAATTACCAGGCCGGCGATGGCGTGGTCCCACAGCGCATGCTCGGCCGTCCCGGTCGGCGCGGGACCAGCTGGTTCTCCTACGACGTGCCCGTCGATTCCGCGCATCCGACGGTCCTGCTCGCGACTTACTACAGCGGCGACCGGCGCGGCACGCCGGCGCAGTTCGAGATTGACGTGGACGGTCGGCGCGTGGCCGACCAGGCGCTGCGCCTCTCCGATCCGCACCGCTTCTTCGACGTCGAGTATCGCATTCCTCAAGAGCTGATCGGAGGAAAGACCAGCGTGACGGTGCGGTTCCAGGCGAAGGCCGGGAGCCAGATCGCCACGGTATTCGCGCTGCGGACAATTCGCGGCGACGCCCCGCGGTAGGATCACTTCACCTCACGCAGCACCACTCGGTAGCCGCCTTGGAGCGCCGTACCGTGCGTGGTGAGCACGAGCCGCGCGACACGGTCGCCCCAGACGGAGCGGAGGTGCTCGTCGGAGAGCGGAATCTCTTCTGCCGCGGCGGACAGCGTGCGTGCGTCGTAGGCGATGACGTAGCGATCGCCGACGCGAACCTCGCCCGGACTGGAGGTGTCCATGCGCAGCGATGTCATGAGATTCAGGCGCACCGGCTCCTTCCACTCCTTCAGCTCGTACCGGTCCTCCAACTCCACCACGGACGCTTTGCGGTCGAGGGTGACGCGCCGCTGCCAGCGCCGCACTGCCGCCTCGGTCGGATAGGCGGACGCGATGTCGGCCGAGAAGGTGACCCGATTCGCGGTCTCGCCGAACGACACGTCCTTCGCCTGGAACTCCCGCCCCGCCCCCTGCATGATGCCGTTGATGGTCGGCAGGTTGTGATAGGCCGATTGCATCGTCCAGATCTCGTAGCGCTGCGCGCTGAAGGTCTTGGCGGAGTAGGTCTCCACCCCGACGTCGATCAGTACCGGCGTGCCGTCGCCATAGACGATGAAGTTGCCGACATCGTTGTGGTTGTGGCTCTGGGCGTTGTGACCGCCCCAGGCGGCGACGTACAAGCCCACGCCCGAATTGGCAGCGGACCGCGCGGCCATGAGCTGGAGATCCGCGAGCCAGACGGAGCCGAGCAGGGGCTCGGAGGTATGAGCCGACGCGATCTCCGAAGCGACGAGCAGCGCCGGGAGGATGCGCCCCGGGGACGACGAACCGGGTCGATACGGGCCGCGGCGTTGCGCGAGCAGCGCGCCGAACCCCTGCATGACCGGATCGCCGATGCGCTTTCCATATTGATACACCAGCTCTGCATCGGGCGTGATTTTCGCCGAGGCGTCACCCATCGGGACGAAGTACTCGTCCTTGATGTAGACCCGGTAGATGTACTGCCCCATGTTCCGCACGAGCGGCGAACGGTAGATATCGACCGTGCCGTTGGTCGCGCTGCGCAACAGCTCCAGGTTGTCGAACAGCGACGCCCCGGCTCGTCCCCAGTAGCCCGGGCCTTCATCCGAAGCGCCGTCGTCCGGATAGGTATTGATGAAGTGGTCGAGGCTGCGCATGATCTTGTACACGGAGGCGCTGCGTCGCTGCGGGTCAGCCTCGAGTAGCAGGACGGCGGCGAGCCAGTTGGAGTTGATCCACGGGTTCCAGTTGTTGACGTTCTTGCGTTCCCCGAACCCCATCCACCAGAAGTCGTCGCGCTCGAACGCCGGCGTCAGAACGCGACGGTTCACCTCCGTGCGGATACGCGTTCGTAGAAGGGGTGACACCTTGTCGAGCCGGTCCCCGAGCAGGTAGTCGGTCCACGCGAGCAACGCGCCGGTTTCCGCTGCGAACAGGTCGACGATCGGCTCGCTGACGTCGGGTAGTCCGTTCCCGGCTCGCTGCATCCCGAGGTGGGCGGTCGATCCCCAGTAGGTTTGCTCGGAAATCGCCCAGATCCCGTTGGCGATATCGTCCAGGAAGCGCCCTCCGTTCTCGAAGACCTCCGCGAGGACCAGCGTTGCCAGCTTCTCGCGCTGCCGCGTATTCGTGGCGTCGTAGTTGGACCGGTTCCCGTTGCGGATGTACTGCAACGTGACCGTGGCCGGGATGCGCTCCCAGGTCGTGCTCAGGTACTGTTGGGCTTGCCGGATGAACCCGGCGCGAATCTCCTGGGGAACCGCCTCCCAGTCGGCCCGATCCCGGATCGTGGGATATGGATGCCATTGCGCCGCCGGGAGCAGAGCGGCGGCGAGCGCCGACTCGCTCAGTCCGCTGGTCAGCAGGTTCCTCGGACCCTGGCCCGCCGCCAGAGTCGCCCCCAGCGCGACGAGGGTCGGGATCGTCTTCATCCGTCCGCTACAGATTGCCCCGCTTCAGCTCCTCCACCGCGTGGTCGCAGGCACGCGCGGTCAGCGCCATGTAGGTGATCGACGGATTCACGCACGACGAGCTGGCCATGCACGCCCCGTCGGTCACGAACAGGTTGGGGACGTCGTGCGCCTGGTTGTAGCCGTTCAGCACCGAGGTCTTCGGGTCGCGCCCCATGCGCGCGGTGCCCATCTCATGGATCGCGAACCCGGGCTCGGCGCCGAGCTGCCCGCTGCCCCGGTAGGCGTCGTGTGTCCGCACGTTCTTGCAGCCCGCCGCCTCGAGCATCTCCGCGGCCGACGCGGCCATGTCCTTGCGCATGGCGAGCTCGTTGTCGCCCCAGGTGCAGTGGATCTTCAAGAGCGGGATCCCGAACTCGTCCTTCTGGTCGGAGAGCTCCACGTAATTGTCCTCGCGCGGCAGGCACTCCCCGAACCCGGTCATGCCCATGGACCACTGCCCGGGGTCGTGCAGTGTGCGCTTCAGCTCCACGCCGAACCCGCGCTCGCCGCCGCCGCGCCCCCATCCCTGGCGACTGGCGCCGCCCTGATAGCCGAAGCCGCGCACGTAGTCGCTGCGACGTGAGGCGTCGTCGCCCACGTTGCGGAACCGGGGGATGTAGATGCCGTTCGGCCGATTGCCCTGGTAGTAATGATCCAGCAGGCCCTCGATGCTCCCGCCCGCGCCGGCTTGGAAATGATGGTCCATCAAGTAGTGCCCCAGCACGCCGCTCGAGTTGGCGAGCCCGTGGGGGAAGCGCGGCGACGTGGAGTTGAGCAGCAGCCGCGTGGTGGCGAGCGTGGAGGCGCAGAGAAACACGACGCGCGCGTGGTACTCTCGGAATTGCTTCGTGACCGCGTCCACCACGCGCACGCCCGTCACGCGGTTCTTGCCCGCGTCGTAGATCAGCGAGTGTACGATGCTGTTCGGCAGCACCGTGAGCCGCTGCGTGGCGCGCGCCGCCGGGAGCGTGGACGCCTGGGTCGAGAAGTACGAGCCGGTCGAGCAGCCGCGCTCGCAGGGGCCACAGTAGTGGCACGGTTGCCGGCCGTTCAGCGGCTGCGTGAGGATTGCCACCCGCCCGATGGTCACATGCCGACCCGGAAATGCCCGCTCGACCCCCGTCTTTACGAGCTTCTCGCCGGCGTTCATCTCCATCGGCGGCTGGAACTCGCCGTCGGGGAGCTGCGCCAGACCCAGCTTCTCGCCGCTCACACCGATGAACCGCTCCACGTAGCTGTACCACGGCGCGATGTCGGCGTAGCGGATCGGCCAATCCACGCCGTGCCCGTCGCGCAGGTTCGCCTCGAAGTCGAGGTCGCTCCAGCGGTACACCTGACGTCCCCAGATGAGCGACTTGCCGCCGACCTGATCGCCCTGGATCCAGGTGAACGGCTTGTCCTCGACGTAGGGGTTCTTGCTGTCTTTGATGAAGAAGTGCTTGTTCGATTCGCGGAACTGACCCGTGCGCGCCTGAATCGGGTAGTCCTCGGCGCCCTTGGTCCCCACGGAGAGCCGCGCGTCGCGCAGCGGCAGCTCCCAGCTCGGCTTGTGCTCCGTGATGTAGTCCTTGCGGTGCACGACGTCGCGCCCGCGCTCGATCATCAGGGTGCGCAGGCCCTTCTCCGTCAGCTCCTTCGCCGCCCACCCGCCCGTGATCCCGGAGCCGACCACGATGGCATCGTACGTGATCATGACCAGGCCCTCCCGACGGAGCTGTAGGGGATGTCGCCGCGGTACGCGCCGAACGGACTGGGGTGCAGCTCCTCGGTCGCGCCGACCTGCGAGGTGTAATAGCCCACCAGCGTCAGCTCTTTCATGCGGCGGAAAAACCAGGTCTCCGGAGGCCGGGGCGAATCGACTTGGACCGCGGGATACGCCGCCTCGTCCAGCTCCGTGAGCAGGGCCACCTGTTGATCGGCCGTACACTCGACGAGTGTCTTGCCGTAGCGGGATCGCGCCCGTGCGTCCACGTCCGCCAGGCCGGCCAGGAAGCGATCGCGCTCGGGGCTCGGGTAGTGATCGCTGAGCAGCGCGTCGACGAAGCGGTGCACGCCCGCCGCGCGCGCGCCGGGCGTGTCGGTTTGCGGGACGATATGCTCGGCCATCACGGCGACCAGCTCGAGCTGGCTGTCGCTCAAGGTTCGCGGCGCCCATCCCGGCGCGGCCGCCCAGGCGTGGCGTGTGGCCGCGTCGAGCGCACCCGTCAGGGTGGGGGCGGAAATCGCTCCGCCCAGGAGCAGCGCGACTTGGGCGAGCGCTTGGCGTCGGGTGATCAGATCGTCGTGTTCCATGCTGTCGTCCTCACTTGACGTCCCACCAGACGCGCGTGGTCGGGGTGTCCTTGGCGCGCACGGCCTGGTAGTTCTGGCTGTTGCTCGTGATCTCCGAAGAAGGGTACACGATCCGCACCGGGCGCTCCAGCGGCCGCCCGCCGATCACATCCTGCGGCAGGACGGGATAATCGGTGCGGCGCAGCTCCGCCCACGCCTCGTACGGCTGGACGATGCCGAGGTGGATCCATTTCTGGGTGGCGATGCGTTGCAGGGTTCCATCGTAGGCAACGCCGGGGCGGTTGAGGAACGCGCTCATGGCGGCCGGCGACGGGACCGCCAGCTTGCGGATGACGGCGCTGTTTCGGTTGTAGGTGTCGTAATACATCCTCACCGACAGGCTGATAGCGCTGTCGTACGCGGCCTTCGGGTCACCCGTCACCCACCCCCGCTGGTACGCTTCCGACTTGAGGAACTCCACTTCGGCGGCCGTCATCACGTAGCCGGGGAAGTTGTCGTTGTGACTGAACATGAGCGAATCGAGTCGGGAGTAGTGCTTCCGGTCGATGGGCGGCAGTTGAGCCTGGGGCGAGGAAGGGAGGCCCGCGTAGCGGACAATCGTGTCGGCGACAGAGTCGAATACAACCGGGAGGCGGGGGTCGCTATCCGTGACCATCATGTCCAGCATCAGCTTCGGCGCCCACGCTTGTTGCGGCAACTCGCTCGTGGCGCGGCTGCGGTTTCCCGAGGAGTTATGGTCTCTGATCCAGGACGGATCCATGTACCAGGCGACGCTCAGAGACTCGGCCTCCACCAACGGATACGTCGCCGGGTCCAAGAGGATCTCCTGCACGATCGCGGCGGCCTTCGGTTGCGCCACATCCGAGAGCCGCATCGCGAGGCGCAGGCGCAGCGAGTTGGCGAACCGCCGCCAGCCCGTCAGGTCGCCCCCGAGCAAGAGGTCTTGCTTGGCGAGCGCCGGGTGAACCACGCTCAGGGTTCGCAGGGCCGCGGACGCGTCCTTCAGGTCCTGCAGGATGGCATCGTACACCGACTCCTGGGTGTCGAACTTGGGAAACAGGTTTTGGCCGACGGTCTGCCGCGCGGTGAACGCCTCGGAGTACGGGATGTCGCCCCACAGATCGGTCGTGCGCGCGGTCGTGAACGCGTTCACGATCTTGCCGAGGTGGGTGTACACCTCGTAGCTCGCCTTCTGGTCGGCTGGGAGAGCGGCATAGAGGACGTAGATCTCCTTCAGATCCATCGCCGCCCTGGTGTAGTAGTCCGTCCAGGTGTCCTGCCACTGGTCGCTGACGGGTCGCATCATGTTCACGTCATTGACCGTACCGGACAGCTGTGCCCAGGTGGCGACGTTGTGGTAGACCTGCCAGTACCATTCGCCGTAGTGGATCGGGAAGTCGGCGTCGATCAGCCCCTGCGTAAACAGATACTCGATCCGGGCCGTCTGAGATCGGTCCGGATCCAGGAACAGCGAGTCGTATGCATCGTGGCACGCGATCGTGGCGGCGGGCACGACCACCAGCGCGACGAGACGCGCGCATCGCTTCATGGCGTGTGTCATGTCATCCTCTCTCAGAACGAGCCCGTGATCTTGAACCCGAGGCTCCGCGTGGTCGGGTGGTACGACTGATAGTCGTTGAGCCCCTGGCGGTAGTCCACCGTAGAGGCGGCCGATTCGGGATCGATGTTCGGGACGGTCTTGTAGAGGTAGAACAGGTTGCGCCCGATCAGGGATACTCGAACATTTCGCGCGGGCACGTGGCGGGTCCACGCGGCGGGCAGGTCGAAGCTGAGGGCCAGCTCGCGCAGCTTGACGTAGTTGTTCTTGTAGACGACCTGTGTGTAGATGCCCTGACTCTTCCAGTCGAAGTTCGTCTCGTAGTACTCCCACTCCGGCACCAACTTGTCGTTCTTCACGTAACCGGTGACGTTCCCGCTCGCGTCGAACACCTCCTTCACGCCGGCGAGAATGATCCCGTCGTGGTAGACTCTCGCGCCGCCCGGCGCGACGGCGTCGTGGCTCGGGAGCTGGACGTAATCGCCGGATGGGTCGATGTAGTACGGCAGCCCGCCGTGCGCCTGGTCGCGACCGAACAGCGTCTCCTTCGCCCTCCCGGTGGCCAAGGCATAGTAGTCCGACATGCTCGCCAACTGACCACCCATGCGGACGTCCACCAGCAGCGAGAGCGAAACGGCCTTGTAGCGCACCGTGTTGTAGAGCCCGCCGAGCCAGTTCGGCATGATGTTGCCGACCAGGCTCAGGGTGCGGCTCTTGGCGTAGAAGCCGTTTTGGTCCACGATCTTCTGGCCATTGGGCGCGCGCTGGAAGTCGTAGCCGTAGATCTCGCCGAACGGCTGGCCGACGCGCGCCATGGTGTAGAGGTTGTCCTCGAAGTTCTGCAGTACCAGCCCGTCCAGTCCGGGGAGGAGCGAGCGGATCTCGTTCCGGTTGCGGGAGAAGTTCAGCGTGGTGCTCCACTCGAAGCCGCTCTTGCGCAGGGGCGTGCCACTGAGCTGTACCTCCTGTCCCGTGTTCGTCATCACGCCGGCGTTCACGACCATGTTCGTCGCCCCGGAGCTGGGGGCGATCCCGAGCGGGATGATCTGGTCGACGTTGCGCTGGTGGTAGAACGACACGTCGGCGTGCCAACGCTCGTCGAAGAAGCCCATCTCGAGGCCCAGTTCGGTCTCGTACTTGCGCTCGGGCTTCAACTCGCGCGGCGGGATCGTCGTGGAGAAGCTGTTCACGATGATGCCGCCGTCCCAGGAGCTGTAGTTGTAGACGTTGTTGGCGAGATAGCGCGGCGCGCCGCGCCCCACCTCCGCGTAGTTCACCCGGAGCTTCCCGGAGGAGATCTGCGACGGAAGTCTGAACGCGTCGCTGAAGACGAAGCTCGCTCCCACCGAGGGATAGAAATACGAGTTGCTTCCCGGTGGCAGGGTTGATGTCCAGTCGTTGCGGCCCGTCGCCGTGAGGTAGAGGTAATCGCGATAGGAGACCGTGGCGCTGCCGAACACGCCGTCGGTGCGATCCTCGCCGCGCCCCGCGGAACGGCTCGGCGTAGACCACGAGTTGTTGATGCTGAACCAGTTCTCGGCCACCAGGCCCCCGCTGGTCGAGACATCGGTCTGACCCGACCGGTTCCGCGTCGTCGCGGCGCCGACTTGGATGTTGAGCCCCACCGACGGCGTCACGCTCCGGCGCGCGCTCAGCAACACGTCGCCGTACAGCACGCGATCCTGCTGCCGCTGCACGTCGTAGCCGCCCGACGGCCCCGCGCTCGCCGGCTGCGTCGTCCGTTGCTTGTTTTCGATCGTATTGTCGGTGTAGTCGGTCCCCCCCTGGAGCCGGAGGCTCAGCCAGTCGCTCAATGCGTAATTCAGCCGGAGCGACCCCACGAGCCGGTCCTGCGCCGATACGTATTGATCCTCCAGCCCGGTCCAGAAGATCTGTCGCATCATGTCGATTTCGCTGCCGTGGAGGCGGGGGTAGATCTGCTGCGTCGCGAGATAGCCGTCGGCCGTCTTGTAGTCCTCCCTCAGCAGATCCGTCTTGAGCGACCTGGGAAAGGAGAACGCGACGTACACCCTGGGGGGCGGGTTCCGGAGCGTCTTGTCGTAGTAGTTGAACGTCAGGTTTGCCCGCAGCCGGTCGGACAGTTGCAAGTCGCTCGTGAGACTCACGGTGTTCCGCACCTGCCGCGCGCCAGGGAAGGTTCCGGTCCAGTCGTTCCGCGTGAAGCCGAGGCGATAGCGACTCCGATCGCTGGCGTTGGAGAACGTCACCGTGTTCTCGAGCGTCTGGCCCGCCTGATAGAGATCGCGGTAATTGTCCGGCTGGGGTGAAAACGGGCGCATCTGCCCATCCCACCACATGACCATCTGGCCCCGCATCGGAGGACCCCAGCTGTGCGCCGCCCCGATCCCTCCTCCATAGGCCGCGTACGGCGTGCCGGTCACCGTGTCGATCATGAACTCACCGTTGTTCGGCCGGTTTTGCAGGATGAGGTCGTTGATGCCCCCGCCGTATTCGTTCTGGAAGTCCGGCACGAACGCCACGTTGTCGAACAGCGACGACGAGCTGAAGTCCATGCCGAGGCCTTCGCGTTTGGTTCCTTGCTTGGTGGTGATCAGGATGACGCCGTTGGCCGCCTGAGAGCCGTACAGCACCGCCGCGCTCGCGCCCTTGAGCACGCTCACGGATGCGACGTCGTTCGGGTTGATGTCGTTGATCCCCGTGCCCAGATCCCGATCGTACACCCACCCCACCTCGCTGTAGCCGGAGTTCTCGTCCCGGATTGGGATGCCGTCCACGACGATCAACGGGCGGTTACTGCCGGTGATCGACTTGATGCCGCGGATCGTCAAGTTCGTGCCGCCGGTCGGCCCAGAACTGCTCTGCTGGACCTTGAGGCCCGGCACCTCGCCGTACAGCGCGGCCTGCACGCTGAGCGGGCTCGTTTGCGTGACCTGCTCGGCCTGGACCTCGCTTATGGCGTATGGCGTCTCGCGCTTCGTCCGCTCAACCCCGAGCGCGGTAGCCACCACTTCGTCCAGCGCCAGCGCCTTCGGCTCGAGCGCGAAGTCGGCGGTCGCTGCTCCCCCGGCCGCGACCGTCACCGGGTCAGTCCCTTGGGCGAACCCGATGATCCGCACCAGCACCTGGTACGTGCCAGCCGGAACGTCGGCGATGACGTACTCACCCTTCTGGTTCGTCAGGGCCGTCCTATTGGCACCCGTCACGGACACGCGCGCGTCAGGGATCGGATGCTGGTCGACTCTGGAGACGACCGTTCCTCGGATCGAGCCTTCGGCTTGCGCCTGGGCGGAGCGCGGCGCGGCTCCGAACAACCCCGCGAGCGTGGCGACGACGACTATGAGCGGACGTGTGATGGCGCGCATGCTGCTCTCCCGGGCGGTAAGAGTCTCACACAGAAACCCTTGAGGGAGAGGGGGGGACTGACATGTTGCGGAGACGCAACGGCTAGCGGCGCTAGAGCTCCTCGCTTGCCCCGCCGATCGCCGTCGCCAAGACGGTCTCGGGGGTCCACTCGGCGATGGGGCGCGCGGCGGAGAGGCGCCCGCGACTCATGACCGCCAGCCGGTCACACAGGCCGAACAGCTCCGGGAGATGGGAACTCACGAGGAGCACGGCTTTCCCCTGGGCGGCGCAGTGTGCGATGGCCTCGTAGATCTGCGCCCTGCTCCCGACGTCGATCCCCCGCGTGGGCTCGTCCAGCAGCAGTACTTCCGCGTCCTGATGCAGCAGCCTGCCGATCGCTACCTTCTGCTGATTCCCGCCCGACAGCGCTCGCACCGGCTGGGCCGGGGCCGCCGCCCGGATGCGCAGGGTGTCGATCCACTGCCGCGCGGCCGCCCGCTGCCGATCGAGATTGAGCCATCCCCAACCCGGCGAGCAGGCGGAGTAGCGCGTCGCCGTCAAATTGTCCGCCACCGGGAGCGTGAGGGCGAGCCCCTCTCTCCTGCGGTCTTCACTCAGGTACCCGAATCCCTGGCCGAGCCGCCGGCCAGGGCTCGCCCCGGACACGCCGAGCTGCCGGCCGCGCAGGACGATCCGTCCCGACGCCCGCGGCTCGAGCCCGAACAGCGCCCGCACCAGCTCGCTCCGTCCCGAGCCCATCAGCCCGGCGATCCCGAGCACCTCGCCCCGGCGCAGCTCGAAGCTGGCGTGCTTGAGGAGCGGGGGCGCGGCGACATCGTGCACCGCGAGGATCACGTTGCCCTCATTGCGTTCCCCCTCTCCGGAACGGAGCGGGGGCCAGGGGGTGAGGGCAGCGCGCCCGACCATGTGCGCGATCAGCTGATCGTTGCTCGTGTCCGCGATGCGCCCGCCGTGCACGCTCCGGCCGTCGCGCAGCACGGTGTAGCGGCCGGCGATCTCGCGGACTTCTTCCAGGAAATGACTGATGTAAATGATCGCGATGCCGCGCGCCGCCAGCTGCCGGATCAGCGCGAACAGGCGGTCGACGTCCTCGCGCTGCAGGCTGCTGGTCGGCTCGTCCATCAGTACGATGCGCGCATCGGCCGCCAGGGCGCGACAGATCTCGACCACCTGCTGCGCGGCCAGCGGCAGGTCGCCCACGCGGTCGTCGGGGCGGAGCGTGGGACGTCCGAAGTGCTCCAGCAGGGCGAGCGCCCGCCGCCGGGCCGCCCCCCGGTCCACCCAGCCGCCGCGCGACGGCTCGACGCCGAGCAGCATGTTTTCCGCCGCGCTGAGCTGGGGGCACAGGCAGAGCTCCTGATGAATGAGAGCGACGCCGCGTCGCCGCGCGTCCGCGGGACCGGTGGGAGCGTACGGCCGGCCGTCGGCCAGCATCGCGCCGCGGTCGGGACGCATCGCGCCGGCGAGAATGCTCATCAGGGTGCTCTTGCCGGCGCCGTTCTCTCCGATCAGGGCGTGTACCTCGCCCGCGTGCAGCGTCAGATCCACGCCGTCCAGCGCCGTGGTCGCCCCGAATCGCTTGGCGACGTCGCGAATCTCGAGAACGCAGGTCATGGCTCCGCGAGATAGCGCGCGATCGGCGGCCTGATGAGCGCTTGCGTCGCCGCGGAGTCGAGGTTCGCCGGCGTGACGAGCATGACCCCCGTGTCGATGCGGCGCTCCACCGGCTTGCCGCGCAGGTGGTCGACCATGGCCGTCACGCCCAGATAGCCCATGCGCATCGGATTCTGCACCACGACGCCGTCGAGCTGACGATTGCGGACCGCGTCGATCAGGATCGCGCTCGCGTCGAAGCCCACGAATCGGACCTTGCCGGCGCTGCCGATGTCCTGCAACGCGAGTAGCATGCCGATGGTGGACGATTCGTTGGGCGTGAAAATGCCCTGCAGCACGCCGCCGTACCGGTTGAGCAGGTTCTCCGAGGCCCGCTTGGCCGTCTCCCGCGTCGGTCCAGCGTACTGATCGGTCGAGACCAGCTCGACGGCCGGATAGCGGGAGTGCAGCTCCTCGACGAAGCCGAGCTCCCGCTCGGTGGTCGAGGCGGAGCCTTCGGCGTAGCGTAGCAGCAGGACCTTGCCGCGACCGGCCAGCACCTCCCCCAGTCGATCAGCGGCCATGCGTCCGCCCTTGCGGTTGTCGGTCGCCACGAAGCTGATCGGGACGTCCGACTCGAGGCCGGAGTCGATGATCACCGTGGACACACCGGCCCGCTGCGCTTCCTCCACCGGGCGCACCAGGGCGCGGTTGTCGAGCGGTGCGAGCACGATCCCCTGGATGCCCTGGCTGAGAAACCCCTCCACGACCTGTACCTGCTGCTCCCGATCGTCCTCGCGGAACGGTCCCTTCCAGACGATGCGCACCGGCGCGCCCTGGGCCGAGAGCTCGCGCGCCGCCTGGATCGCCCCCGCGTGGATGCTCTTCCAGAATTCGTGGGTCGTTCCCTTGGGGATGACCGCGATCGCGATGTCCTGGTGGGAGCCGGAGCGGCTGCAGCCCGCCAGCAGGGCGGCGCCCAGGACCGCGGATACCGCGGATGTGGAGAGTCTCACAGCGTCACCATTCCCTTGATGTAGTGCGGGGCGGCGTGGTCCCCGGTGAACGCGCCCGGCACTGCATCGAGCGACCGGTACCGATGGGTGATCATCGGGGCCACGTCCACGCCGCCACGCTCGATCAACCGCAGCGCGCGAGCGTAGGTCGAGGGGCGGCCGTCGGGCTCGTGGCCGCCCGACGCCCCCACCGGCGAGAGCAGCACGGGCTCGCGGAACTGCAGCTGGCTCAGCACGCTCAGGTCCACGCCCGCATGGCCGTGCCCGTACAGGAGCACGGTGGCTTGCTTGCGCACCAGTGGGGCAATGCTCGCGAACATCTGTCCCGATCCCGTGGCCTCCACCAGCAGCTCGACCCGGCGGCCGCAGGTGTGTGCGAGCACCGCTTCGACCAGATTCACGGCCGTCGGATCGATCGTCTCCGCCCCGAACCGTTCCGCCAGCGCGCGCTTGGCGGCACTGGGCTCGCTCACCAGCAGCATCCCGGCGAACCCGAGGACGTTCCGCAGATACTGCACCCAGAGGAGACCCGCGGGGCCGGCGCCGCAGATCAGCACATTGCCCACCTGCCGCCCGTTGCCGCCCTTGCCGCCTTGTATGGCATACCGCGCCGGCGTCCGGACCAGCACGTCCGACGCGTGCACCACGCACCCCAACGGCTCGGTCAGGGCGGCGACCGCGACGTCGAGCGCGGAGCCGATGCGCACGGCGTTCACCGCCGGGATGGCCAGGTACTCCGCGAGCCCGCCCGGCAGGCCGGTGATGCCGTGCTCCTGGTAAAATTCGCACTGATGCGAGTCGCCGCTGGCGCAGTATTCGCACGCGGGCGCGCGCCCCTCGCTCACGCAACTCCGCCCCTGATCGACCACGACGCGATCTCCCGGTCGCAGGTCTCGGACGCTCGCGCCCGCCTCCTCGACGACGCCCGCGATCTCGTGACCGAGGATCTGCGGCTCGCGGGCGAGCGGGATCGGGTCCCCGCGCTCGTCGCGGTTGTAGTTGCCATGCCCGGCGAAGATGTGCAGATCCGTGCCGCA
>Ga0209234_1000286_pt1 | contig 16267 bp, 9 predicted proteins | sample GraSoi013_1_20cm_2_FD_185816 | JGI IMG/M metagenome (GOLD analysis project Ga0209234, IMG submission 185816) | Grasslands soil microbial communities from the Angelo Coastal Reserve, California, USA - Sample 08_20_2013_1_20cm (SPAdes) (version 2) | ecosystem: Environmental > Terrestrial > Soil >... | reverse complement strand
TGTCGACCTGGAAGTGCGCTGGCCCAACGGCATGGTTGAAGCTTTTAAACGCATGCCAGTGAATCGATTGGTCACCCTGCGAGAGGGAGCAGGGATGGTGCAAAACCGTGGCTGGCTGAAGTCGTGAGCTAAGACGCCCAGATTTGCTGGGATCCGTCCTCCCACCACTCCATAATGCAAAAGCGCTAAAGTGCTAGGAAAACCTGCTAGGAAAACCTTGACAGCTTATTTTGAGTGGTATATATGTCCGTGCAATCAAGAAAACGTTTACACAAGGGATTCTGTAAATGCTTGCTCGCCATATAGGGGGTGGAGGCACATGCGATCGAAATCAGCTTCAGCTATTGGCCTGTCCATTCGGCTGCTCATCGCCTTTCTACTGACGACTGGCTCGGCTTGGGCTCAGTTTACGGCAAGTATTCAAGGAACCGTAACCGATCCAAGTGGTGCTGCAGTCGGGCAAGCGAAGGTCACGATTGAAAACGTTGAGACGCATATTTTGGCGACGACTGCCACCAAAGCCGAGGGAGAATACCGGTTTCTGAGTCTTGCCCCGGGTTCCTACAAAATATCCGTTGAGGCTGCGGGCTTTTCCACGGTTCGCACGACTGTCACTCTTGAGACGAATCAAAATCTAAGCGTACCTATCGCGGTAAGAGTTGGCGCGGCGACCGAAGTAGTGACCGTCACTGCTGAAAATCCACTCGTGAACACTACCGAGACGCGGAATCAAATGACGCTTGAAACTCAGGAGCTGTCCTCTTTGCCCATGGCGGGCCGCAACATGCTATCTCTTATCAGCTTGGCTCCTGGCGTCTCTGGACTAGGGCTCGCCGGCGGGCCCGGCGTGTCCTCGGGCACACCTGGAACCGGAGTAGACAATTACTCGACGGAGACTGCCGTTGATGTCAGTGTCAACGGCCAGGGAACGGTGGCGAACATGTGGATTGTCGATGGGCTTGATGTCACCAGCGCCATTCGGCAGGGGGTCTTGAATCTCACGCCCAACCCCGACGCCATTCAGGAAACGAACATTCAGGTCAACACGTTTTCCGTGGGATATGGACGCGGGAGTGGCCTTCAAGTTGCGCAAACGACAAAATCTGGTTCGGATCAATTCCACGGTTTGGCCAGCGACTATTTCAACTACCAATCAATGTATGCGAAATATTCCTTGCCTGGCGAGGACCACCCGTACAATGCATTCCACGGCAACAACTTCTCTGGAGCGATTGGCGGTCCAATCATTCCCCACCGCCAATTTTTCTTCTTTTTTGCCGTCGAGCCGCTACGTTCCTCAGCGTCCACGGGCAACCAGGTACTTACGTTTCCCGACGCACAGTTTGCAGCTTTTGCCCAAGCCAACTTTCCGAGCACCTTTGGAACCAAAATCTTGAATACCTACAAGCCTTCTGGCGCGACGGTCAGTGGCGTATCGAAGACCGCAAACGACATTTTCCCGGGTACTTGCGGAACGGCCGCGACAAGCAATTTGCCTTGTGCAACTCCGATGATTGACACCGGAATATTCAATTCCAGTAGCTTCCGCAACGGCGACCAGTATTTTATTCGCGTTGATAAGGCTTTTGAAAATGACCGTATTTATGGGAGTTTCTTCCGAACACTTCTGCACAATGGCGGGCCCAACGTGATCCCTCAATTCACGACCACCAACCACACCACGCAGCGGGCCTTTCAAGCGAACTGGGCGCACACGTTTAGTTCGACAACGCTGAATGAAGCCATCTTTGCCCAGAATCGCATCGAGGGTTTTCTAGGTGAGACCGGGGATTTCACCATTCCTGGAATCGGTGTAAGCGGTCAAAACGTCGGATATGGCGTCGGCTTTGCCCAAGGCGATTTTATCCAGCATAACTATCACTGGCGCGATGTTCTGACCCATGTGCGTGGCACTCACGTGTTGAAGGTAGGCTACGAAGGCTGGTTTGGAGACGATGTGGAGCCGTTCCAGGGCCCGTGGTCGCATCCAGGATTCAGTTTCGACAATTTGTTGCAGCTGGCGCAAGATGCACCTACCACAGAAGGTGGGGTGATGTACAACCCCATCATGGGACAGCAACAACTCTGGAACTGGAACGCCGCTTCCAAAACGTGGGGTCTATTTGCGGAGGATACCTGGAAAGCGCGACGCAATCTAACTTTGACACTTGGCTTCCGTTTCGACGATCAGGGGAACCCGTATTCGCGTTCAGACGCCACGGTTTTTGGCAACTTTATTCTTGGGATCGGGTCAACCTTCCAGCAGCGCGTGGCTAATGGTATAGCCAAGCCCTCGAAGCAGGCGGTAAATCATTCTCCCAAAGCCTATACTCCACGCGTCGGCGCGGCGTGGGATATCACAGGAAAGGGTGACTGGTTGTTACGCGGCGGATTCGGTATGTATTCCAACTGGCTCACCCCCGCCAACATCCAGGAAGAATTCCGCGGCAATCCACCGGGTCTAATCCTGCCTACGTTTTTCTCGGGGAATGCACCTGCCAACCGACCGGTTTTTGTCCAGGGTAGCAGTAGCAAGCCCCCGTTTGGGTTCCAGTTCCCTCAACTGGCAGGCACAACCTTGTGTCCTGCCGCTCCCTGTCTGGACGCTGCGGGAGGAATTCCGGGCGCAGGCTTGACGATCGGGGGAATCGACCCGAATATAGCTTCTCCTACCGCATTCATCGATGCGGCCGCCCTCGAACACAGAATTGGTGGCCACTTTGTTGCCGCCGTGCTTTATAGTGGATCTCACACCGCCAACCTTGTTGGGCTCGGCAACGCAGGAGGTCAAGTTTCTTATGGAGTGGACATCAATGTCTTGCCGGGCGACTTGATCGGGAAGCCAGCCAACTCCGCTCCGACGCGACTCAATTCGAGTTTTGGCGCGATTAACTATACTCAGAATGATCGCGTAGCAAACTACAACGGTGTAACTTTTGACGTGAGAGGCAGAGTCACGCGTGGCTTCTTTGACATATCTTACACGCGCGCCTCTTCTAAGGATGACGCCGGCGGGTATCCGACCGCACTGAATCCTCACCAGTACTATGGACCCTCCCCTTGGGACGTTCCCAACCGAATCTCCCTTGGCTTCAACTATGAGCTACCAGGCCTATATAAGGGTTCGAGTGCGGTATGGAGATTGACGGCGGGATGGGGACTCAGCGGGACGAGCATCTACCAGAGTGGATATCCTTTCACAGTGTTTACCTCTGCCTCGTTTTTTAATTCAGTTCCAGGGGACTACAATGCCGACGGACATCGCTTCGACTTTCCAAACGTGACCAGTTATCGGCAATCGACGTCGCGGAGCGCTTATATCACTGGCGTCTTCACCCCCGGACAGTTCACAGCACCCACGCCAGGCAACGAAGGCAACGAAAAGAATAACGGATTCCGCAATCCGCCCTTTGTGCAGACGGATCTGAGTGCTTACAAAAACACACACATAACGGAGAGGCTCAATCTGCAACTCCGCTTTGAATTCTACGACCTTTTCAACCATCCCAATTTCCAGAATATCCAGGGTGATTTGTCCGCTGGAAATTTTGGCCGGGTAACCGGCCAAACACTACCGAGGTGGTGGCAGCTAGGCGCGAAGATCACGTTCTGAGCAGATTTCGACCTGCAACATGACGAGGGACCACCGTCCCACACCCCGGACGGTGGTCCCTAAGTTACGGGATCGGCCCGTAGCACACTCTACGGTCATGTGGGTCTTGAAACGAATGGATGTGATTGTCCACTGTGATTGCCCGAGAATTCCCACTTGCATCAACTTATGGACGCACCATCCTGTATAGCACGCTACCGTGTGATGGTAGCGTGACTCTGATTGAATCGGCTGGCCCCATATCCTTTAGTTTCCACAGGTCCCGCACTAGGTATCCTGTTCCTGCGAGACCTAAGTCTCTCCACCCGAACGTGAGTGTTTCGGTGGCATCCGCGAGGTTGAAGATGGCCACATAGCAGCCTTTTCCCGAAGCGGGCTGGGCCAGCCAAACAACAGCATTGCCTGTTACGATAGCTTGACGATTACCTGTTGAGTGCTGATCGACTGCGAGCACCTCTGGGTTGGTGAGCAACGACGCGGTCCATGGGTCGCTTGCGGTTAGGTCACCGCCGACCATCAGAGGCGAACGAAACATGGACCAGAGTGTCATCAAGGTTCGCTGTTCATCATGCGTGAGCCGGGTGCCGCGTGGCCTTCCCCATCCAGGCGCGGGACGAAGCTGGCCGATCGGCAACATATCTCCGTCCGGCCAGTGTCCCGGTTCGGATAGTGCCGCCCACTTAGCGGCATTCGCAAATTGATCGCCGATACCCTGAGGGTAGTTTTTGTCACTGTGCCACAGGTCCCAAATATCATCGGAAATGCGCCACATTTGCGCGTACTTGCGCAGCTCCTCTGCTTTTTCCAGAGGAGCCGGACCGGGCGAGAGGCTCAAAACAATGGAGTGGTTGGCTTTGCTGAGCGCCGCGCTCAGCGCGCGAATTTCCTCGCCTTTGTAAGGGTGGCTGCTGATGCAATCCACTTTGATAAAGTCCACTCCCCAACTTGCATATAGCTGAGCGATGGAATCGTAGTAAGCTTGCCCTCCCGGGCTGCCGGCATCTACGCCGTAGTTGTCGTAATTCCAAGGACAAGTATCGGAAGTGTTAGCAGCGTCGGCTGCGTGGTATGTCGACCCCGCAATGGGCAGATTTTTTTCGACGGCCGCCTTGGGAATGCCCCTCAGAATGTGGATGCCGAATTTCAGACCGAGGGAGTGCACGTAGTCAGCCAACGGCTTGAAGCCGTCGTTTCTCGCAGCCGAGGAAAAGCGGCTTGTCGGAGGTATGTAGCGACCAAACTGGTCCAGGGTGTATTGAAACGTCTTCGAATTGCCTTCCGCCACCGGATTGGTGACGTACCACTCGGCGTCTACCACGACGTACTGCCAGCCATGAGGTTTCAGGTGCTTGGCAAACCAATCGGCATTGGCTCTGAATTCCGCTTCATTGATGGTTGTTCCGTAGCCATCCCAGCTATTCCAGCCCATGGGTGGCGTCTCCGCCAACATCGTAGGTTGATCGCCCCCTCGAAGCGCTTCCTTTAGAAGACACATGGCTCCGAACACTAAAAAAAAGCGAAACGCCAGTCTGCGCAAGATGTGACGAATCTCCATAACTTTGGATCTCTTTCTTGTTAGGGCGGGTATCGTGTCCATCTGCTTTCTCCAGAGTTGTCGTTTGCACAGCAGAATGCGGATTTTCCGGTTATTTTTGTGCGTTCGCCGGAGCCCCTTCGAGCGCGGCGTGTGGCCAATCATCCGTCCAATCAATCGTCGAGATGTGTAAGCGAGGCCTTCCGGTCTTACCGTCGTAGGCATGGAACACAATAATGTCGCCGCCGGGTTGTTGCAAAATGGATTCACCGCCGGGGCCCACCCAAAGTTGATTGCCTACAAGCAGTGGCGTTCCCCCGCCTTCCAGCATTGGCTTGCCGGCAGCGTCCACGTACGGCCCGATAACATTGCGTGAGCGGCCGACCATCGTTTTGTAATTGCTTTTCACGCCTCGGCAACACAGATCGAACGAAACGAAGAGATAGAAGTAATCCCCGTGATGCACGATGAACGGAGCTTCGATGGCTTGCCAATCGTCGGGTAAATTGGGCGGGCGAAGCGCCGGATTTTCCGGGCGTGCCCGCTTCGCTATTGAATAGAGTTTGGAGTCCTCGTCTGCAATCTTGCCTGTTTGGGGATTGATTCGCCGCATCTTGATGCCGCTCCAGAAGCTGCCGAAGCTCATCCACAGATGATCCTCCGAGTCGGCCACAATATTGGGGTCAATGGCGTTGAAGTCATCTTCCTCCCGGGAACGAAAAACTAGTCCTTCGTCCACCCACTTGAAATCCGGACTGCTTGGATTCAGGGTCTTGTTGGTCACCAAAGCGATGCCGGAGGTGTTCTTTCCGAATACTGAGAATGCGTAATAAACGTGGTATTTTCCGTCGAAGTAGGACTCGTCCGGAGCCCACAGATCCTTGGTTTGCGGGCTTTCTTTTTTGATCCAATCGGGTATGCTTCGGAAAACAAAGCCGCAACGCTTCCAGGTGTGCAAGTCCTTCGAACACCGGATCGGAAGCTGGCCCGGGGAAATCTTCTCTGTAACCGTGCCGAACAGATACCACGTGTCGGCTTCCTTAATGATCGATGGATCGTGCACGCCATCCACGTCACCTTCCACGTGAATGACTGACGGCGTTCCTTGGGACGGTGTTTGACATTTCGAGGCGGCAGCCGAAGCCAACAGCATGGCAACGGCCAGTGATCTGCCCTCGACCGATATCTTCATTGCGATTCCCTTTTCCGTGTGTTTCATCCAGCCGACAAACATGAGGATCACTATATTCCTGGGTCCGCGGCACGACGTATCCTTCGGAGGTTTCCTTCCTGGAAGCCGCTACAGAACTATAGCAAAGATGCAAGCAAACGTTTACTATCTCCGCCAGCCTGTTATAGGAGGTGCGGACCGATGCGACGTCGCGAGTTCCTGTACAACGGTTTAGCTGGCGCGTGCACCCTGGCATTCCCCAAAGGCTCAGCCCGGAAGGCCACTTCCTCTGTGGATTCACGAATCGAAATCCTCATCGGAGAATCGCTGGGCACGATTTCCCCCGACATTTATGGCCATTTTACCGAGAATCTAGGTGGTGTAGTCTATGACGGCATCTGGGTCGGCGAAAACTCCAAAGTGCCCAACATCAACGGAATCCGCATGAAGCTGATTGAAGAAATGCGGAAAATCAAGGCCCCGGTAGTCCGTTATCCAGGCGGCTGCTTCGCCGACAGCTACGACTGGCGCGATGGTATTGGCCCGGCCGACAAACGTCCTCGGCGCACGAATTTCTGGAGCGACGGTGAAGAGAGCGGGGCCCCGACAAGCCATAAATACGATCCGAACCAGTTCGGAACCAATGAATTCGTCCATTTTTGCAAGCTTATTGAGGCTCAGCCCTATCTGGCCGCCAATGTGCGCAGCCTTTCGGCCGGAGAATTTTACCGTTGGGTGGAATACTGCAACTCCCCAGCCCGCGCCACGACCCTGGCGGACATGCGAGCGGCTGCCGGATATGTGGAGCCCTTCAACGTTCGGTTTTGGGGCGTCGGAAACGAGTCTTGGGGGTGTGGAGGGGACTTCACTCCGCAACAATATGCCATCGAATTCCGCAGATTCACGACTTGGGTCCCACACTACGGCCAGCGCCTGTCCTTCGTTGCGTCGGGACCTAACGTCGATGATTGGAATTGGACACGGGGCTTTTTTGAAGAGATTCTGCGAAAGGGAAGGTCGCCGCTCCGCTCGATCTACGGCATCGCGCTACACCACTATGCCTGGAATCTAAGCCGCGGACGAACCCAGGACTGGGTACAAGGCAAAGGCGATGCTCTCAAGTTCGACGCCGTAGAGTGGTATGAGCTGCTGCGCGAAGGGGAACGCATGGAATCGCTCATCAACGGGCATTGGCATATCATGGGAGAAGTCGATCCGAGCCATGCCGTCAAACTTATCGTTGATGAGTGGGGGCCCTGGTATCGCCCCGGCAGCGAAGTAACTCCAGGCGACCAACTGGAACAGCTCCCTACTTTGCGGGACGCGGTGTTCAGTGGAATGACTCTGGACATCTTCAACCGTCATCCGGAGAAGGTGGCCATGGCCAACTGCGCCCAGCTCATCAATTGTCTCAATAGCTTGTATTTGGCTCACGAAGACAGGTTTTGCGTCACGCCTGTGGGCCATGTATTTGCCATGTATGCCCCGCATCAAGGTGGACAGGCTGTCCGCACGATGTTCAGCGCGCCCACGATCAGTTATGACCGGGATGGAAAGCCGGCGGCATTTTGGGGCTTGCAGGGATCGGCTTCGCTTCACGACAAGGACCTCGTGCTGACGGTCGTGAATCCAGCGATCCACGATCCGCGCGAAGCGGAGATCGTCATTCGTGATGCACGAATCAAGGTGGTCGTTGGGACAACGCTGACGCATCCTGACATTCATGCACACAACACTTTTGAGCAGAAAGAGGAAGTATCTCCCCAAACAAAACCTTTGCCGGTTTCATCAGGTACGCTGACACACACTTTCCCGCCAGCGTCCGTCTCCAGTCTTGTGCTAACTCTTGCATAGCCTGGAGTATATGGCAACGAATGAGGAACTGGCTGCTCTGAGATGCACTCTGGGGTCCCGGCCGAGGTGTCCCTTCATTGGAGCGCGGCTGCAACAATTTTGCGCCGTGATTGCGAGCGGGGTTGCTTTAGTCGCGTTGGCTCTTCGGTTGAGGCGGGTTGCCGGAGCGATTGGCGAGATTTCGCCGCATTTCTTCCACGTCACTCGTCTCTTTCTCAAGGCGCGTGAACGAATCCAGAGCTTTGCGGCTGTCCTCCACTTTGCCAAGCCGTCGGTACACCTGGGCCAGGACGTAATAATACGAAGACGCTCGAGCATTTAATGAAATGGCTCGGTTCAGAGCATCGACAGCATCAGTCAGCCGTCCCTGGGCCTCCATAGCTTTTGCCTGCTGGAACCAGGCGCCATCCGACTTAGGATCAAGCTCCTGCGCCGCGCGGGCATACGAGAGCGCCTTTTCGGAATCACCTTTCCGATTGTAAAAGGCGCTGAGGTTCACATGTGCCGACACGAACTTTCCCTTCCTCGCTTCGTTGATGGCAATAGCTTTCTCATAACTCGCGATAGCTCCGGCCCCATCACCTAGAGCCTCTTGAGCAAAACCCAGAGCATCCAAACCTTCCACGTACGAAGGGTCGATTCGGAGTGCCGCTTCAAATTCCTTTCGCGCAGCGATCCAATTATCCTGGACGGAAAATAGCTTGCCCAGGTTGAAATGTAACTCAGCGGATTGTGGGTCATACCGGATTCCCTGCTCGAACTCCGTCTGCGCGGCGGCGAACCTTCCGATAAACATCAGATCGCGGCCGAGAATTTTGTGCGCCTCAGCATTTTCGTTATTGAGTTGGAGCGATTTCGCAAGCGCCTGTATGGATTCACCGACCTTTCGCTGGGCGAACAGACTGTAGCCCAAGGCATACCATCCCCAAGACGCTTTCGGGTGCTCTTGGACATAAGCAGCAAGGAGCGACTCAACCTCCTGAAATCGTCCCGCACGGATGTAGCTTTCGAATTCGGCGATGCGTTGGGGATCGTCCGCAGAAACATCGTCTCTCGATAACGCCTGGACTCTTTCTCTAGCGAGTACGTCGCCGGGATTCAACTCCAGTGCCTTCCGATACGCCGCGGAAGCACCTTGGGCATCACCTTCTTTTTCAAGAACCACTCCCAAAAGATGCTCGGCGTCTGACGACTCTGGCTGGAGCTCAAGCGCGTGCCGAAACTTGGCAGCGGCTTGATCCAACTCGCCCTTATCCAGCGCGCCACGGCCTTCTGCGATATCCAAGTCAGCGTTCTGCTTGCGGTTGTCGGAAGCGGCCAATTCGCGGCTCTTCTGCAACTCTGACGCGGCCTCATCCTTTCGCCCTGCCCTCGCCAGAGCCAGTCCAAGCTGATAGTGAGCCCTGGTACTCTGGGACTCAAGTCGTACCGCTTCTCGAAGCTCCCCAATGGATTCCTCCACCTTCCCGTCGCTGAGAAGTGCCTTGCCCAAATTGAGGTGCGCAGGCGCGAAGGTTGGCTCGGTCACGATCACTTTGCGCAACTGCTCGATTTCTTTGGCCGTCCCGTAGCTCGGATCCTCGCCGTAGGCCACGGCCAGATTGAATTGCGCTTTCAGCAGTCCCGGCGCGAGCGCTACGGCCTTGCCGAGCTCCAGTACGGCCTCTCGACTGTCAGTGGAAATGAGGGTTGTGCCAAGATTCGCATGCGCGTCAGCAAAATCGGGTCGGATGCGCAGAGCCTCACGAAACTCGGCGATAGCCGCTTGGTCCTCGTTGCCCTGTGCTAGCACCAGCCCCATGTTGTTGTGGGCATCGGCGAAGTCCGGGCGTAGCCGCACGGCTTCGCGGAATTCCGCCAGAATCACCTTGCTGTCTGCACCCTTGCGCCCAAGCAGAAGCCCGAGCATGTTGTGTGCTTCGGCGCGATCCGGCATCGCCGGCAACGCTTCGCGAATACCTGCGACCGCCATATCCCAATCGGGGGTGGGACTGGATGAAGAGGAGACGTTGAGCCCGGCCTCGAATTGCGCCAGCGCTTTATCGAGATTCCCCGTGCGAAGAAAAACAGTTCCGAGGTCGATGTATGTCGCGGGGAAGGCTGGCAGGAGCGCAATCGCGCGTTGCAGGTCCCGTCGTGCGTCCTCTAATTGACCCATATCGCGCAGAGCAGCTCCGAGAAAGGCATAGCTAGCGCCCGCGGCGGGATCAAGCCGAACAGCCTCTTGCAGCTCGGATATGCCTTTGGTTCTCGAACCGCTGTACCACAGCGCAACACCAAAATTGTAGTGCGAATCGGAAAGGTCCGGTCGCAGCGCAACGGCACGCGCCAGGTGGACCAGTGCAGAAGGCAAATCTCCCTCCTGGCCCAATACGAAACCGAGCAGATTCTGAGCCTCAGCTTGACTATCATCTTTGCTCAGGGTTTCGCTAAGCAGTCTTTCGGCTTCTCTTAGGTCGCCCCGCAGGGCAGCTTGCTGTCCACGCTTGTAGAGGTCGTCCGCCAGACTAGCCACAGGCTGGCGTGGCTTACGCACCGATGCGGCTTGCTGTTTCAACGCCAAACCAAGCGCGTAATACGCTTCGTGGAACTTCGGATCGATGCGCACTACACTCTCAAACGCTTCGATTGCGCCGGGGAGATCCGCGCTCTGGTTTAGAGTCTGGCCTAACACATACTGAACATTGGCGTCGTTCGGTTCGCGCTGGGCGACATATTGCACATGCAAGAGAGCGCCTTTGGCATCACCCGTTTCCCTAAGAGCGACGCCCAGATTCATGTGCGCCACTAGATTGTCCGGCTCAAGCGCGAGGGCCTTCTTAAAGACCGCAACCGCTTCGGCCATGTCGCCATTTTTGGCTAACGCCGATCCCAGATTCGTGCATGCCCTCGCGTATTTCGGGTCCAGCGAGATGGCCTTCCTGAATTCAGCGACGGCCCCGGGCAAGTCGCCTTTCTCTAATGTAGCGACACCCAACCAGTTGTGTGCCTCGGCGGAGGCGGGGCCTATTTTCACCGCGCGCTGGAAGGCTTCGAGGGCGTGAGGGTAATCGTTCCGATCCCAATATGCCAGGCCAAGCTCGACATAGAGCTTAGGGTTGTCAGGATGCTGTTTTATCTCATCCTGAATCTGGCTGACCGATACGGGCGTACTCTTACTTAGCTGCGCCCGGCCGGGCAGGACTGAACCCACAACGAACACGACGAGTCCAAGAGTGCGATTCACTTTCGCGCGACTGTTCATCGATCTGGGTCCAACTTTACTCTTGCAAAACCAACAATGGCATGGTCAATGTAGCACACCTCTTTCTCCCTGTGAGCGGTTGTCCGGCAAGGGCAGGGAATTGCGCGAGCACCTAGTCGAGTCGTCCGAACCGTGTTAGCCTGCTCATCTATATGAGTCTCTGAGTCAGTGCGGACCAAAGAGCAAGCCTTGAATATTCATGAGGTCGCCAGGCGGGCCCGCGTGTCCACCGCGACTGTATCTCGCGCCATCAACCGAGTTCCTACAGTCAATCCGAAACTAGCACAGAGAGTGTGGAACGCGATCAAGGAGCTCGGTTACTATCCCAATACTCAGGCGCGAGCCTTAGTGTCTGGGCGCAGCAGGATATTCGGACTCATCGTCTCGGAACTTACAAACCCGTTCTTCCCCGAAATCGTCCAAGTTTTCGAAACCATTGCAGTTCGCCATCATTACGAGATTCTGTTGACCTCCACGATGAACGACCCGGAACAAATGGAGAGTTCCGTCCGCCGAATGATCGAACGGCAGGTCGAAGGCGTCGCGGTCATGACGTTCGGCATGGAGGAGGCACTGCTCGAAGACTTGAAGCTAAGGCAGGTTCCTCTCGTTTTTGTCGATGTTGGCCCGCATCGTCCCCGAGTCAGCAATCTGCGGGTAGATTACCTGAGCGGCATTCGCCAAGCGGTTCAGCACGTGGCTGCGCTGAGGCACGAGAGAATTGCCTTCATCACCGGACCCCACGCACTCAAGTCAGCCATGGCCAGAAAGCAGGCCTTCTTGAAATCAATGAACGAAATCGGACGGGACCAGGATATGGACCTGATCGTCGAAGGAAACCACACCATGGAGGGAGGCCGGCTGGCTTGTGGGCAATTGTTGGCTCAAGCCAAGAAACCGACCGCAATTCTCTGTTCAAATGACATGACCGCGATCGGAGTGATGAGGAAATGCCATGAGGATGGCATATCGATTCCGCGCGATCTCTCGGTGGTTGGATTTGATGACATCCGCCTGGCACAGTTCATGCTCCCGGCCCTCACGACGGTGCAAATGTCTCAAGCAGAGTTAGCGCGGCTGGCCTTCGATGCACTGCTCGCTGAAGTGGAACGTGAAGAACCACTTTCTGAGGGGTCCGAATATGTGTTGAAGACGGCACTGATCACGCGTGAATCAACGGGAATCTGTGGAGCACCCTAGAAGGCTGTCCACATTGACAGACATCGGTTGCAATCACGCCGACCATTGAATCACGGTGTACGAGCGTGCCGGTACTTCAAACCTGGTTCGACCGGCAACCGTGGACGGTTTGCCAAAATCCTGTGGCACCACCTTCCGCGGGGATTCGAAGGTGTTGAATGCCTTCAGATCAGTTCCGGTCAGGACTGCGGAGACCAGCACTTGTCCTGGCGCCTTGTCCTGCCAATTGATTTCCACGACGTGCGGCTTCGCAAGGTCACGATTTAGAACAAAAATCGCGACCTTTCCATCCTTAGGATTAATGGTCGCGGCGACGTCCACGTAGGGAACCTGACCCATTCGCACAACTTCATAGGTCGGCGACTCCACCAAGGCCATGAGCACAGAACCGCGAGCATACTGAAGCGCCCAGTTATAAGGATAGTAGATGGTCTGGCGGAGCAAGCCAGTCGCATTGGTCGATATTGGCGCAATAACGTTGATTAACTGAGCCAGGCACGCCAGCTTAACGCGATTCGCGTTGCGCAGCAGAGAATTGAGCAGGCCACCAACAAGCAAAGCATCCTCCAGGTTGTAGACCTCCTCAAGCAAGTGAGGCGCTTCCTGGTGATGTCCGTTCGCGTAATCGCCGTTCCGGGCTCGATACCACACGTTCCATTCGTCAAAAGACAACCACAATTGTTTCGGTGAACGCTTATGTCCACGCACGAGATCGCAAACCGCGAGGGTCTCCGCGATTTGCTGTTCCATACTGAGATTCATCGCGAGGAATTTTGAACTATCGCCGCCGGTGTCCGCTGGAGCGTTGGTGAAATAGCGATGTAGGGAAAGACCGTCGACGTAGTCGTAGCATTGCTCCAAAACTTCGCGGTCCCATTCAAGGTAGGTGGGCATGAAAGGCCCACTTGATCCGCAAGCAATTAATTGAAGAGAAGGATCAACGTAGCGCATCTGCCGGGCGGCGTCCTGAGCCTTCATGCCATACTCAGTCGCGGTCATGTGGCCTATCTGCCAAGGGCCGTCCATCTCGTTACCCAGACACCAGCGCTTCACCTTATAAGGTTGCGCGACGCCGTGCTTGCGGCGCAGATCGCTCCACTCTGTTCCCTGATCGAGGTTGCAATATTCGACCAGAGCAGCTGCCGCTTCAGGAGTTCCCGTCCCAAGATTGAGGCCCATCAAGGGCTCCGTGCCGACAGCCTTGCACCACGCCATGAATTCATTGGTACCGAACTGATTGGTGTTGATTGCGTTCCAGGCCTTGTCAAGGACGCGGGGACGGCTTTCCTTGGGACCCACGCCGTCGAGCCAATTGTAGCCCGAAACGAAATTGCCACCAGGATAACGAACGATGGGAACTCCCATCTCGCGGATTTCACTGATGACGTCTTTGCGAAACCCATTGGCTTCGGATAGCTTCGAACCCGGATCGTAAACGCCCTCGTAGATCGCACGACCCAGGTGCTCGAGAAATGAGCCAAAAAGATTACGGTCGAGCGGAGCAATGACGCGACGCGAGTCCAGGTAAACACGGACCATATCGTCGGTGTTCGGCGGCGAGGTTTGAGCGCCCCGGAAGGCACTGCCAAACAAAGAACTCACACCCCACGCCACTCCTGCTTTTGCAGTCTGATGCAAGAAAAGACGTCTATCGGCTGAAAACATATCTGTATTCTCCTCGCAAGTGAAGCTAGGGCCTGCTCTGCACGGTACCCGGTAAGCGTTTACCACGCGGCCCCAACCATGGCAAGCCTCATATCGCGATCATCTTGTCACCCCATCACGGGGTTGGCTCTGTCGCCTTCAACATCTGTCCAGCCTTGACATTCTCAAATCTCTGGACAACTCCGGACGGCCACCGGATTTCCACCAACTTCGCAATCGGATCACTTCCCAGGCCGGCTATCAGCCGCTTATCACTGGCTGAGAGATAGCCGCCGGCCGTGTCTGTTTCTGCGGTTCCCACCATCATTTCGCAGCACCTAAGCCCCTTGACCCACGTTGCTAACCGCGATGTCGAGATCACCATCGTTGTCGATATCTCCGAACGCCGCGCCCCGGCCAGCCCACTCTTTTTGAAAAACGTCGCCGGCCAGCACTCTCACGAAATGGCCAGACTCATTTTTCAGGAGCAGCGGCAGTTCAAGATATTTCATGTTGGGTGAGGTATGTTCGATCGTGCCCATCACATGCCCCTGTGCAACGAAGAGGTCCTTCCAGCCATCACTGTCGTAATCGAACAACTGCGTACTCCAAGCGGGAAAAGCGAAAGTCAAGCCGCCCAAGCTAGACGGGTTGGTCACATCCCGGAAGCTGCCGTCGCCGTTGTTGTGAAAGAGGTGATAGCGTTCGTTGGAAAGATCCGTGACCACAATATCCGGGCGACCGTCATTGTCGAAATCGCTCAAGTCGATGCCCATCCCGGCAAACGCCTTGCCGTCCTCATTGTAGGCAACGCCTGCGGGCAAGCCGACTTCGGTGAACGTGCCATTTCCATTGTTGTGGTACAAGAGACTCGGCACTGAATCGTTGGCAATTAAGATGTCGGTGAAACCGTCGACCGTCATAGTCGGCGAAAGATACGCTCAATCCTTCGCCTTGGGGTTTGGTGATGCCAGCCTCCGCGGAAACGTCGGTAAATGTTCCGTCGCCGTTGTTGTGATAGAGGATGTTGGTGGCGCCTCTAAAATTGTCGGGGTGACAGTAGGCGCGCAAGCCGGGTTTCTGTTCTCCCCAATAGCGGTTGTTCCGGAAGCTCCAATCTACATAACGGGTCACGAAGAGGTCGAGGCCGCTGTAGTTGTCGTAATCGAAGAACCCGGCGCTCGCGCTCCATCCGCCGGCGGAAACTCCAGCGCGCTTCGTGACGTCGGTGAACGTGCCGTCCCCATTGTTGTGGTAGAGCGTGTTGCCGCCGTAGCCTGCCACGCAGATGTCCTCAAAACCATCGTGATCGTAGTCGCCCACCGCTACACCCATCGTGTAGTAGTTCTGCGCCATCCCAGTGAGGCCGGCTTTTTCCCTCACATCCGTGAATGTGCCGTCGGTGTTTTGATCATAAAGGCGGTTCCAAAACCTGCGATCGGACTTGTCCGGGAGCTTGCCATCGGGCATCGGATCGTCGATCTTCCTTCCGTTGGTGAAGAAGATATCCAGCCGCCCGTCGTTGTCATAGTCGAGGAGGGCTACGCCTCCTCCCATGGTTTCCAGCAGGTACTTGTTGGAAGTTGCGGAGTCTTCGTGCTTGAAATTGACCCTCGCGGACCGGGTGATAGCGGTGAACTGCACTTCAGGACCGGCTGCGGCAGCGACCACTCCGACGAAAGCCCAAATGACACCGCCCAATGAAGTGAACATCTCTGCATAGCTGGATCGAATCTCCGCCTGGCTAGAATTCCTTTGTTTCATGCCATCAAAAAGCTGATGGGCGGGCGAATCAGGCCTGAAGTATGCTGGTGCTAAATCTATAGTCAGGCCGTCACAAGCCTCGGATAATAGCGCATGATTGGGATGGCGCCGAAGCAAATCGTCCCAAGGGCACATCGTCCCTTTAACCGAGTAGCCAGGCCCCATTGCTAGGGCCCGGCCCTCTAAGAACCGGACTTGAGACTTTCGTACTCATCCGGCTCAAGCCCTGCGAACGCCTCTTTG
>Ga0209234_1000284_pt1 | contig 16299 bp, 14 predicted proteins | sample GraSoi013_1_20cm_2_FD_185816 | JGI IMG/M metagenome (GOLD analysis project Ga0209234, IMG submission 185816) | Grasslands soil microbial communities from the Angelo Coastal Reserve, California, USA - Sample 08_20_2013_1_20cm (SPAdes) (version 2) | ecosystem: Environmental > Terrestrial > Soil >... | reverse complement strand
TTGACGCTTCACGGCGACCCTTTTTCGACCGTCCCGCCGTCCGCGGCAGCAGGGGCTTTCGCGCGGGCGTCAGCGATGCTCTGGTTGTAGCTGCGGAACAGGCGGATCGCCATGGACACGCCGACGAAGAACAGGACCGCGCCGACAATCACGAAGACGGCGTTGATCGCAACCGCAATGATGAGCAAGTTGGGGTCTGTCTGAATCGGCCCCCTCACGTTCCGTAGGACCCAGGTCTTGTCGTTCTGCAGATAGGCCCACAGGGAAAATAGGAATGTCCCCGTCTGCCAGACGAGCGCCGCCAAGGTGGTGACGACCATGAAGACGCCGGGAATCAGGGAATACCGGGACGGAGCCCGCACCCTCGCGAGATGAATGGTGATCAGCATGATCGCGAGACCGGCGAGGAGCTGGTTTGCGCCGCCGAAGTACAGCCAAAGGGCCCACCAGCTCCCGGACACCGCGAAGCCCCACGGGATGGCTAGTCCCACGACGCTCGACACATGTTTGTTGCCGAGCGCCCGGAAGCGGCCCTCCCCCCAGGTCTCGCCGGCGACGAGTCGGAAGAACCTTGTGACGAGCGCCTGGACCGTGAGAGCGTAGATGATGAGGACGAGGCCGAAGAATGTCGTCAGGACGGCCGCTGTCAGGCTGCCCAGGAAGGGCGTGGTGAGCTTCACGGCCCCGAACACCCAGGCTCCCACGTTCGTCCGGCCGACAAAATCCTTCGGAAGGAGCACCATGTAGGCGATGAGGGATGCGAGCGCGAGGAGCCCCTCTGAGAGCATGGCGCCCCCTCCCACCGGCAGTGCGTCCGTCTCGACATCCAGCTGCTTGGACGAAGAGGAGCTGCTGACGAGGCTGTGCCAACCAGAGATCGCCCCGCAAGCGATGGCGACAAACAGAATCGGCCAGATCGGCCCGAGAATCCCTTGAGGATCGAACAAGAACGGGCCGGATGGCATGGACACAGGGATGTTCGTGAAGGGAGTCGCGAGCGCACCCACGAGAAGCAAGATGATCGCGGCGTACGCCGGGTAGAAGGCCAGATAGTTCGTCGGTTGAACGAACATCGGCGTCGGAAGCACGGCGGCCGCGTACAAGATTACAGCGCAGATAAGGCCCCAGATCGGGAGATTCCAAACGCCCCAAGGCAGTGTGATGGGAATTTGGACACCCAGATAGATGCTGAGGACGACGAGCCCGAGTCCGATTCCCGTGACCGCGAACACGTTCATCTTCATTCGATAGAGGAGCTGTCCACACAATAGTCCGGCCAGGAGAATGCCCAGGGTCGCGACGAACGTTCCAGAGAATGTATTCCAAAAGGTCGCGATCAACGCGATGAACGCGGCCGAGATGATGATGAGGTAGAACAAGACGAACGCGAGGAGATTCGTGCGTCCGCGCGCGCCGGTGAACTCATAGGTGATCGGACCGAAGGACCGGCCCTCCTTCCGCACGGAGAGCATCATCGAGCCATAGTCCTGGAGCCATCCGATGAAGAAGTTCCCGCCGATGATCCACAGGAGAGCGGGGAGCCAGCCGAACGTGATCCCGATGAACGGACCGAGAATCGGCCCGAGGGCCGCGACGCTCTTGAACTGGTATCCCCAGAGCACGTATCGACTGACGGGGAAGTACTCCACCCCGTCCATGTACATGTGTGCGGGCGTCGCCTTCTTCGCGTCGGACCGCCACACATTCCGGTCGATCCACTTTCCATAGCCCCAATAGGCGACCCCGTACACGGCGATCGTAGCGACGACCCACAGGAACGGAGTCGCGAGTATGTCCACCATTCGACTTCCTCCCACTACCCAGGCCCGTGCCACGGGCTATCACAGGCATGCGGTTCAGGCCGCTTAAACGTCACGTTTAGGGTTCGTCAAATGCCGAAGTCCGCCACCGACCTCCCCCTTCCGGCCCTCTCAACGGATCACCCCCTCCTGCAAAAGGCACTTACCCTCGCAGGGTGGTATTCCAGCGGTGTTATCCCGGCCACCCCGAATCCAATTGCTCGGCCTGCTCCCGGCAATCCTGAAACCATGTGGGCCGGCGTGCGCCCAGCCGTTCACGAATGTGAGCGTGGAAGCGTTGAAGGAAGAGGAACGGCGGGAAACTCCCACGTTCGTCCGAGAGAACGCAGAACGCGCACACGGTCTTGCCGAACAGCTCATCAAGGATTACGGGCCCCGGATTCGCATTGAGGTGGTGGGCCTCGATTCCCCTCGCGGCGTGTGGCTCGGCATCCGGCACGGAATCGGGAAGGGGTTCGCGGTGATCGTCGACGGCAAGGACGTGTTCCGAAATTCTGACGACTACGACTCCGTGAAGCAAGCTGTCGATTCAGCAATCCTCGCTCGCGAGCCGCTCACGTAGGCGTCTCTCAGCCCGGTTGTCCCGTGGCCGACCGTTCCGTTTCCCTTCTTTGGAACACGAACGGGAGGGTCGCGAGCCAGAGGATCTCGCAAACCAACGAGACGATGGACGGGAGTGTGGCGATCGGGCCGTAGACGGCGAACGCAAGGACGACGGTCAGCCCGAGATTCTTGAATGATGCAAATACCGTGAGGGCCACCTGGTCGTCTCGCGACAAGCGTAGCGTTCGCCCGAGCATGACGACAAGAAAGCCGATGCCGAACGTCCGGATCACGGAGAAGAGCCCGAGCGGGAGAAGGAGTTCCGGCCGCCCGAGCAGGGGGCCGCGAGTGGAACCCGCGATTGCGATGACGAGAAAGAAGAAGGAGATGCTCACGCCGCTCGTGCGGACATCCGCGATCTTTCGCCAGCGCCTCAAGGGACGGGAGGCGAGCATCGGGACACCGATCAACAGAATCGTCTGCAGGACGAGGTCGGTCAACGGGACCGTTTGGTGCGTGAAGGCCAGGGTGATGACGGGCACGAGGAGGAGGCCGATCAGATACAGGATCGCAAGGGAGACGACAGTCCGCCTCGTGTCGCCGTGCAAGTAGGAGGTGATCGGCACGACCGCGATCGCGGGCGGGACCGACGCCATGAGGACCCATCCGTCGTGAATCCCGGAGTCCGTGCCCACGGTTGCAAAGATCAGAAGCAAGCCGCTGAGTGCCCCGTAGCTCGCAACAAGTGAGATCACGAAACGTCGGAACTCGGTGCGAGCGGAGATGTTTGCGAACGAAATCTCCGTCATCGCGAACGTCATTCCCAGACCAAGCGCGAGCTGGGAGATTTCCCTCGAATACGATGGGAATCCGCCGGTCGCGAACCCGATCACCAAGCCGCTCGCGACCATCGTCGGGAAACTCCGCCACGGACGGAACACGCGGCTCCGAGACGGGCTCGCGTTGAAAAGCCTGCCGACTCACACGCTCGCGAGGAGTGCCCCGAGCAATGCCAGGCCGATGGCGAACCTCTGGGGGAGGCTCAATCGTTCGTCCACCCAGAAAGCGTCGCACCTCTTCGGCCTGGGTCCCGTTCGGTTCCACCAGCTGGGGACGATGATCGAAGATTCCGGGTGCTCCCTGGCCCTCCTCCGCGTGATGTGGGGTATTTCGGGCCACCGGGCGTCTTCATCGCGCTCGTTGTCCTGGACTTCTCCGTCTCTCGGACGGTCTGGAGGAGGTCCTGAACCCGCGCGTCAAGAAACGCTAGCCGCGAAATCGGGTCGCGGGGACCCCCCGAACAAGGTCGGATTTCCTTCCCAATCACGAATGATTTTCGGACGGAAACGTTTTAATGAGCGCGTCGACGAGTCCTGCATAATCCTCCATGCCCCTTCCCTTGCGTAAGGATTCGGATGCCGTTGCATCCACCGTCGCCACGATGTTCACGCTCCTAGTCGTCCTCATGTTCCTCCAGCTGACGGTCGTCGCCGTCCTTCCGGCGCAAGAGTATGGCGCGGAATGGGCCACGTCGCGAGCGGCGATCGACTCGTTCGAACGGTTCCGCCTCGCCACGCAGCTCGCCGTCGTTCCCGGCGCCCAGTTCTCCATCCCCGTCCCGCTCGGCACGGATGCGGTCTCGCCCTTCTCCAGTGCCCGGCAAGGCAACCTACGGTTCGACCCCGCTAATTCGACCTCCATCCAGATCTCATTCAAGTATGTCCCGAAGCTGTTCCAGGCCGAGGTCACTCACATCGACCAGGACGTGATCCTCGCGATCGACAGCTCCGGATCGATGGTCTGGAACGATCCGAGCAACCTTCGAATTTCCTCCGCGCAGGAATACATGCGGAATCTGATTCCTCCGGACCGCGTCGCGAGCATCGACTTCGACGATAACGCCGCCTTCACCCGCGCGAACATCGGCGGGCCAGCCCATCTCCTCAATTATCCTCCGAACGGAGAGCTGATGTACATCAGTCCCCAAGCGGACCTGAGCACGATCGACTCCTCGGGGAGCACGAACTGGGGAGCCGCCATCAAGATTGCGAACGACGAATTCGTCGCGCACGGCATGCCGGCCCACGCGTGGAACCTGATCGTCTTGACGGACGGACAGAACACGTGTTGCCCGACTGGGTCCAATGGGGACGCGCAGGCTCTCAGCGAATCGTTGAGGGCCGCGAGCTTGGGCGTCACGATCTACATGATCGGCTTGGGTGCGGACCTCAACGAGCCCCTCATGAAAACGGTGGCCGCCAACACGGGAGGGACGTATTACCACGCGGTGACCGCGAATGACATCCGATGGGTCTACTACGAAATCAGCCGGAGATACCTGAGCGCGTTCGTCTGCGGCCTGCAGTCGACCCAGGAAGCCTCGTTCGGGACGCTCCAGCTTCACCTCGGAGCCACGCGATATCCGGCGCAAACCGTGCTTTTGGAAGCCGGCGCGATCAACGTCCAGCAAGACCGGAGCAGCACCCTCTGGCGGGGTATGCCGTTGGACTACCGGGAGACGGGTGACGGACTGGCGTTGTCGGCGACGTTGGCGACGCTCGTCGGTCAATCACAAACCGCGACGGGCACCGGATTCGAGACCGTTCAAGGACGCGTGATCGGGCGCGATCTGCTATCCCAGTCCATCCAGAAGGCCCCTCTCGACGAGACGAGCATTCTGATTACCTCCGGGCGTCAGGATTTCGAATATTGGGCGGCCCAGGGTGCCGCGAAGCCTGCGGGAGTCACGGCGGTGCGTCCCTCCCTGGTGAACGCAGCGAACTACGCCCTCTGGGCAAGCCAGAACTGGACCGCACGGGACTTTGTGGACGCGAAGTTCAATGCCGACAAATCCCAGGCGCAGCTGTCCATCGCCCTTGGCGTCATCGATACACAGGTCACGAACGGCAATGTCCAAAACTGGCTGGGATTCCAGACGAAGGACAACGTCCGCCTGAATGCCTGCCGCCTCGGTCAGTGGCTGAACTGGTACGCTGGGGTCACCTTCCGCGTGACCTCGCCGAACGCGGCCGCCTGGTCCGTTTGGTTCAATGAGACGTTCCGAAGCGTCGGGGCCGGCGTGACGACCGGCGTGGTCGGAGGCGTGGCGGTGATTACCATCCGCGCCGTCGACACGCTAGTGGTCGACCGTCGCTACATCGAGATCAGCTTCGGATCGTAGCCGGCATCCTCTCGCGGACGAAAGTGAGATATCCGAGAGGTTCTCCACCCCCGCGGGCGTCCGTCGTGACGAATCGAGGTGCAGTGGTCATCGGCGCAGGCCAAAACGGCCTCGTCGCGGCGAACTACCGCATGTCCGCAAAGAGGTCTGTATGTGTGCGGCGCAGGAGCGCAACCCGGCGGCGTAAGCAGGGCGCGCGGCTACAACGGCGCCCACGCAGCGCTGAATGACTGGAAGGGCCTTCGGAAGTCCGCGTAGCCGCCACGATGCCGGACCAGCCATGATTCCCTCACGGTCGGATTCCGGGAGGCTGGTCCGATCGACACCGTTGGTCTCTAGCCCTTGACAACCTTCTCGAAGCAGTCGTCGATCCCGGGGAATGCCGCGACATCCCCATTCCATGATTCCAACGTCGAGGCGTAACGGTCCTCGAAGTCCTGCAACGCATCTAGCACATGATATTGCAGGCTCTCGGCGTCGCCTTCGTTCGCCACCGCGGCGGCGACGGTGTGGACGCCTCGGAAGAAGAAGATGCTGTGCGACCCGTACTTGAGCTCGTTAAGCGCCCCGGATTTCGATGCCAGTGTCTGTTGCACAAACTGCTGCACCGCGACCAGCATCCCGCCGAGCGCGTCCCGGTCGACGTCCGTTCGGAGGCTATCCGAGTAATGACGGAGGAGCAGGCCGCCTTTCGTCATGATGAATAACTCCGAGATCCCGGCCTTGTGACTCGAGCCGAATCCGAGGGCCATCGCGATCCCTTGAGTCGCTCTCCCCATCTCGATCTTCAAGACGCCGATGTTGGTCGACTTGTCCATGAGCGTGAGGAGCGTCACGTCGGCGATGGGAATGTGCATCACCACGACATTCGACTCGGGACCCTCCATGAGAATCAGGTTGGGCCCGGGCATTTCGATATTCTCGAAGACACTGCCAGCGGATTGAGCGATCAATGTGCTCATGGCTGCGAGTGTCGCAGGGCTCACACCATTCCGGATGTCGCTCGCGATCGTCAGTCCATTCGAATCGGCCACGACAGATCCTCGGACACCGCGGATCTTCCGTCGGAGCTGCTGGAGGACTTCGTCGAGCTGGGCCTCGATTCCTTCCAAACTGACTCTACCCACGAGGATCCCCTCCGGCTGCACTTCAGCGCGTGGCATTGGAATCATCCTCGGCAGGGCCGACATCCAACTTCGACGCGACCGACTTCCGTCCGAATGAAGGGCGCCAGGACGTGCCGTCCGGCGCATGAACCGTCCGCCTCGGGCGCACGATAAAGTAGAGTTCGAGGATCCCGTAGGCGATCATCGCCAGGAAGAAGAAGAACGCAATCCCAAACACCGAAGCCGGGAGGACCGGCCCGAAGAACGAAAGCGCGAAGGTAACGGCCAGGACGACGAATCCGACTGTGAACGCGCCGAGGAACCGGTGAATCCGATCGGCCATGATGAACATGCGAGCCCGCCGGATGTTTTTCTCCATCCGCGCGAAAGAGATGTAGGTGAGACTCAGAATCACGGCGACCGCGCCGACGACTCCCTCGAACGCGACGAGCACGAGCAACGCATAGAGGTCCATTGAGGTCCACCGGTCTGCGCGGCACGGTCAAATCTTGGCTTTCGTAGCATATAGTTGTCGTTCAGAATGTTCGCTTTTGGAACAGGGAACATGTCGACCGGGCGCACTGCGCAGGACTGACCCAGATCCCGAAATCAACGAGGCCGTTCGATGATCGTGGCCACACCCATGCCGAATCCGATGCACAAGGTGGCGAGGCCGCGATGAAGGTCCTGGCGTTCCATCTCGTGCAGCATCGTGGTGATGAGCCGAGCACCGCTCATCCCGAGCGGATGTCCCAACCCGATCGCTCCTCCATTCACGTTCAGCTTCGAGTCCTCGAATCCAATCGTGTCGCGCGTGGCAATCGGCACGGAGGCGAAAGCCTCGTTCACCTCCCAGAGGTCGATGTCGTCCGCCTTCAGATTCGCCCGTCCGAGCGCCTTCCGAATCGCCGGGATCGTCCCGTCGAGCATGATCGTCGGGTTCGTGCCGGCGACCCCCGTCGACACGACCCGAGCCCGTGGCTCGAGCTCGAGGTGCTTCGCGGTCTCCGGATTCGTCACGAGGATGCCGCAGGCCCCGTCATTGATACCACTCGAATTGCCCGCGGTGATCCGTCCGTCCGGCTTGAATGCGGCCGGAAGGGAAGCGAGTTTTTCCAGAGTCGTGTTCCGCCGCGGATGCTCGTCGGTGTCGAACAACCTCTTCTGGCCGTTCTCGTCGAACACCGGCACCGGCTCGATCTCCCGTTTGAATCGGCCTTCGTCGATGGCCCGGATCGCCTTCCGATGGGACCAAAGGGAGAACTCGTCCATCTGTTCCCGGGTGACATGATACTTGTCCGCCACCAGATCGGCCGAGATGCCCTGCTGGACGATCTCGTACTTCTCCAATAGTTTCGGGCTGAGAGCCCCGGCGTCGGATCCGAGCGGTACGCGAGACATCGACTCGACGCCACCTGCGATCGCGACGTCGGCTTGCCCGGTCATGATCTCCATCGAAGCGAAGTTGAACGCCTGCAGCCCCGAGGCGCACATCCGGTTCACGCTCGTGCCAGGCACCGATTCCGGGAATCCCGCGATCAAGGGCGCGAGGCGGCCGATGTTCAGCCCCTGCTCGTCGACCTGGGTGACGCATCCGAGGATGACATCCTCGACCAACTTGGGTTCGATCCCCGCACGGTCTACCAGAGATCTCAACGCGAAGGCGGCCAGGTCATCCGGCCTCCAGTCCTTCAAGGCGCCGCCCCGCTTCCCGATAGGCGTACGTACGGCGCCGACGATCACGGCCTCTCGCATGGGAACGTCCCTATGCAGACCATGTACCGCGCGGAATAAGAAGGTTTTCCAGTCCACGATTGCCAAGACCAGATAAGGGGACGAGATTTCGTGGCCGTTGGCCGACTCGGGCGGATTTGAGTCGGACCCGGGGCCATGGCGTGATTCCCGCGAACAAGGTCAAGCATGTGGTGATCATCCTGAAAGAGAACCACACGTTCGACAACTACTTCGGCACGTTCCCGGGCGCGAACGGGGTCAGGCTACCGCGATCTTCGAATCCTCCCGCGAGAGACGCTCCTCACACCCACGCCGCGTGGCTCACCCGTCAGACGACCGCGGTCCACGAACAATTCGTCGAGCAGGACATTCCGGCGTATTTTTCGTACGCGAGGAAGTTCTCCCTCTGCGACAACTACTTCACCGATGTGGCAGGGCCATCCACGCCGAACCACCTGATGCTCCTGTGCGCCGACTCTCCGATCATCGACAATCCACCACGGCGGAGTCCGCCGACCATCAAAATCAGCGCGTCGCTCCCGAAGAGCTTGGAGCAGTCTCGATTGACATGGCGCAGTTACGGCGGGTACGCGATTAACTACCTTCAGGGCATCAACGCGAAATGGAAACTTCCTTCGGAGCAATTTCGGGTGGACGCGACCGCCGGACAACTGCCGGATGTGTCGTGGGTCTACGCGCCCCTGGAGTTCGACGAGCATCCGCCGTACAGCAATCCTCAGGGGGTGCGAATGGGAAACGTGACCAAGGGCATGCAATGGTCCGTGGACCAAGTCAATGCGATTGTTCGGGGCGGACTATGGCCAGACACCGCGGTGTTTGTCACGTGGGACGACTGGGGAGGATGGTATGATCACGTCGAGCCTCCGGCCGTGGAGGTATGGAATGGGAACGGTGCCCACCCCGGCTACCCAGGGAGCCAGTTTCGATACGGTCCTCGCGTGGGGTGCATCGTGTTGGGCCCGTACGTGCGAAACGGCTACATCTCCAAAGTCCTTCATTCCCACGTAAGCCTGCTGAAATTCTGCGAAGGGAACTTCGGCCTTGCCACGCTGAACCAGCGAGACGCGCGGTCAGATGACATGTTGGACTGTTTCGACTTCAACAAGAGTCCGACTCCTCCGCCTCCCGCGATGCCGTAGATTTGCGGGCGCCGGACTGACCTTTCGATGTCGCGCGAACATTGATACCGCAACCGTGGGTTTCCATCGCCCATGCCTGGGGCCCTCGCGGGGATCACCGTGCTGGACTTCACGCGCCTGCTCCCGGGTCCGTTCTGCACGCAACTCCTTTGCAACCTTGGAGCCGACGTGATCAAGATCGAGGATCCGAAACTCGGCGACTACATGCGATCGGTGCCGCCGATCGTGCACGACGTGTCCTATCCATTCCTCATGGTGAACCGAGGAAAACGGTCCCTCGCGGTGGACCTGAAGACGCCGGAGGGACAGGAGATTGTGCACAAGCTCGCCCGCGGGGCGGATGTTGTCGTGGAGCAGTTCCGGCCCGGCGTGATGGCGCGGCTCCGCGTGGCCTATGACGATCTTGCCATGATGAATCCGAAGCTCGTATACTGCTCCTTCTCCGGATACGGTCAGACGGGGCCCTACAGAGAGTTCCCCGGACACGACATCAACTTTCAAGCCCTCGCCGGAATTCTCGGAGTGACGACGGGTCGAGAGGACAAAGCCCCCGCCATCCCCGGCGTCCCGATCGCGGATCTCGCCAGCGGCTTCAACGCCGCCTTTGCGATCTTGGCCGCCTTGCGGGCTCGAGACCGCACGGGCCGCGGCGAATTCATCGATATCTCGATTTACGACACCGCCGTTGTCCTGATGGTCCTCGGCCTCGCGCGCTTTCTTGCCACAGGCGAAGAGCCAGTCGCGGGCGAGACCCTCCTGACCGGGTCGTTCCCGTTCTACAGTCTGTACGAGACCAAAGACGGGCGCTGGCTCTCCGTGGCCACGGTCGAGCCGAAGTTCTGGTCGCGGATGTGCGAGCTCATCGGGGCGTCGGATCTCTCCGACAAACAATTCGCGGACGGTGCGGAACGATTGGCCGTGGCGCACACCCTCTCCGAGAGGTTCCGCAGTCGCACTCTCGCAGAGTGGGAGAGAATCCTGGAAACCGAGAGTCTACCGATTACGGGCGTGAAACGCGTGTCCGAAGTAGTCCGGGATCCTCACGTGAAGGCCCGGGCACTCTTGCCGGTCGTCGATGTGTCGGGTCTCTGGAAGGTCCAAGTGATCGCACACCCAGCGAAACACGCCGCCTCGGAGACGCGTAATCCGGCGCGCGTGCCCGCGAAGGGCCAAGACACGGGAGAAATCCTCCGATCCCTCGGGTATACCGCGAGACAGATCCAGACGTTAGCGAAGAAAGGCATCGTCGCGATGTAATCCGGACACCAGGCGGCAGATTGCGCTCGAGAGCGCTCACTCGCCTTTGAACTTCGGTTCGCGTTTCTCCATGAAGGCCTGAATCCCTTCATAGATGTCGTCCGTGGAGGCGACGAGGCCAAACGCCATCGCCTCCATCTCCAGGGCCGCATCGATTGGCGCGTCGCTGGCGCGGTTCAGAAGTGCCTTCGCGAGACGAATCGCGATCGGGGCCTGCCTGGCGAGTCGGCCGGCGAAATCGCGGACCTCGGACGAGAACGCCTCGTTCTCCACCGTCTTCGTCACGAGCCCCATCGCAGCTGCCTCGTCGGACGTGAGCCGAGCGCCAAGAAGAACGAGTTCTTTCGCCTTCGCTTGACCGAGCATACGGACGAGCCGTTGCGTCCCACCTGCCCCTGGGACGAGGCCCAGACTCACTTCGGTCAGACCGAGCTTCGCTCGCTTCGCCGCAATGCGGAAGTCGCACGCCAGGGCGAGTTCGAGACCGCCACCGAAGCAGTGCCCGTTGATCGCCGCGAGCGTGGGCTTCGAGAAATTCGCAAGTCGATTCAGGACCTCTTGGCCGCGGCGGGAGACCTGCCACACCTTGAACGCCTTGGAAATGTCGCTGAAGGACGTGAGGTCGGCTCCCGCACTGAAGGAGCGGTCCCCCGCGCCCGTGATGACGAGACACCGGACGGCCTCGTCCTTCTCCAGTTCAGCGAGGGCCTTCTCGAGCTCGTCGAAGACTTGCGGGCTCATCGTGTTCAATCGATCGGGTCGGTTGAGCGCGACCGTCGCGACATGGGTCTCGGCATCTTTCGACACCAAGAGAGTTTCAAAATTCATCCCATCGCCTCCTTCCTTGTGTTCGTAGAATCCCCTCCCGGTCTTCGTGCCGAGGTCTCCGCGCGCCGCCATCTCCTCGAGGATTTTTGCAGGCTTGGCGACCTTACGTCCCTTCAAATCGGCCAGGACGACATCAATGCCTAGGTCGTCGGCGGTCGCGAGAGGCCCTTTTGGGAACGCGGTCCCGAGGCGCATCGCCTCGTCGATCTCCGCCGGGCTCGCGACGTCGAGCGCGACGAGTTCACCGGCCTCGTTGATCATCGGGGCCAGAATTCGAATCGGGTCGAAGGATTGGCCCATCTCCGGCGTCAACTTCGGCCGGCCGGCCTTGTACGGATAGAAGCCCTCGCCGACTTTTCGTCCCAGTTTCTTCGCCTCCATCAGCGCTTGTACGGATCGAGGCGTGGGGCGATTCGCGTTCTTGATCAAATGGTGCAACACGTCGATTCCCACTTGATCCGCCAGCTCGAAGGGACCCATCGGGAAGCCCGCTCGGAATCGCATCGCGGCATCGATCGTCTCAATCGGGACGCCTTCCTCGTCGTGGATGCGCGCGGCCTCCTCGAAGTAAGGACCGAGGACTCGGGTCGTGATGAAACCCGGGACGTCTTTCTTGACCACGACGACCGTCTTGCCGAGGGATTTCGACAGGTCGACCGCCACTTCCAGAGTAGCATCGCTCGTCGTGTCGGCACGGATTACTTCAATGAGCGGCATGAGCATCGGCGGATTGAAGAAGTGCATGCCGACCACCTGCTTCGGACGTTTCGTCACGAGGGCCATCTTCGTAATCGGCAAGGCCGACGTGTTCGAGGCCAAGATCGTCTTCTTTGGCGCGGCATGATCGAGCTCCTGAAAGACGCGTTTCTTCAGATCCAGATCCTCGAAGACCGCCTCGATCGCGACGTCCGCGTTGTTGCACGCCTCACCGATATCGAGGGTCGTCTGGATGCGGTCGAGGGCTTGCTGCATCTGGTCCTGGCGGATCTGATTCTTCTCCACCAGCTTGCCGAGGGACCAGCGGATTCGCTCCATTCCTCGGTCGAGGAACTCCGGTTTGATGTCCCGCATCCGGACCTCGTGGCCGTGCAGGGCCGCGAGCTCCGCAATCCCGTGGCCCATCTCCCCGGCCCCGATCACCGCGAGCCGCATTGTCGCCGCTCCCTCCCGGTGGAAGGGAGGACCGGAGTTAAAGATGTGGTGTGCCGCCCCGAAAGTTCATCGGGCCACGCGCCTTCGGTCGGACGTGGACCCGGTCCAGACCCTGATCGTACTCGCGGCAATGATCATCGCGGTGATCGTGCCTTTCGTCGTGGTCCCCGAAATCCTGGAGAGGAAAGGATTCAATCCAAGAAGCGCCTCTGTCCGATGCCTGGTGTGGATCTCGTTCCTGCTCATCGTCTTCGCTCCCGCCGCGGCGAGCGGGTTCCTCTTCACTGTGCGGAACGTGGCGGACTGGGCATACCTTGGGGTGGGTCTCCTCGTCGCGATCCTCTACGACTACTACCGGTTGAATCCGGAAAAGGTCCCGTGGTCCCGCCGCTGCATCTGAGGCTCAGATGAACTCCCAATCCCGAAGGACGTCCTCGAGGTTCGGGTGGCCGATCTCGTCGAGCTCGTAACGGACGTGGACTACCGGCTTCTTCGTCCTGAGGACCCGGCTCAGATCGATCGGCGTGCCACTCAGGACGACGTCGCAAGGGGTCGCGTCGATCGTTTCCTCGAGTTCCTTGATCTGCTTCGGTCCGTAGCCCATCGCCGGGAGGACCTTCCGGGAGTTCGGATATTTCTTGTACGTCTCTTTGATGGAGCCGACGGCGTGGCCCACCGCGCTGACAATCTCGGCCGCTCCGAACCGCTGGGCGGCGATGTACGCAGCCCCGTACTCCATCCCTCCATGCGTGAGAGTCGGACCGTCCTCGATCGCGAGGACCCTTTTCCCGCGAATCTGGATGGTTTCGTCCGGCGTGATCGGTGACGCGGCCTCCACGACGACCGCATCCGGGTTCGCTTCTCGCACGTTCCGTTTCACGATCTCCACATTCTCGGGCGTGGCCGTGTCGACCTTGTTGATGACGACGACATCCGCCATGCGGACGTTCGTCTCGCCGGGATAGTACGACAGTTCGTGCCCCGGGCGGAGCGGATCCGCGACGACAATGTGCAAGTCGGGCTTGAAGAACGGCGTGTCGTTGTTCCCACCGTCCCACAGGAGGATCTCGGCCTCCTGCTCGGCCTGCCGCAGGATCTTCTCGTAATCGACGCCCGCGTACACGACGGTTCCCTTGTCGATGTGGGGCTCGTACTCTTCCCGTTCCTCGATCGTCGTCTCGTACCGATCAAGGTCCTCGTACGTCGCGAACCGTTCCACGGATTGCGAGGCGAGGTCCCCGTAGGGCATGGGATGCCGGACGACGACGACCTTCTTTCCGTGCGCACGGAGAATCCCCGCGACACGCCGCGTGGTTTGGCTCTTGCCGCTTCCCGTCCGCACGGCGCAAATCGCGATCACGGGCACCCGGGCCTTGAGCATCGTCTGCTGGGCGCCAAGGAGGAGGAAGTCCGCTCCGTGGGCATTGGCGAGGGCAATCAGATGCCCGATGTGATTGTAATCTACGTCGGAATACGAGAACACGCAGGTCTCAACGGCGTGTTTCTTGATCAGCTTCGGGAGGTCTTCCTCTGGGAAGATGGGGATCCCGTCCGGATACCGCGGACCCGCGAGAGACGCCGGGTACTTGCGGGTCTCGATTCCTGGAATTTGCGTGGCGGTGAAGGCCACGACCTCGGAAGCCGGATCGTTGCGATAGACGACGTTGAAGTTGTGGAAGTCGCGGCCGGCGGCCCCGAGGATGATCACGCGTCGCGGGCCACCCATGGAGGTGGGAGCCCCCGGATGTGTAAAGCCTTTTTGGGCCAGCTGAACTTCGATTCAACCTCAAACAAGGTTAACCGAATCTTAACGAGATGGCGTCGTGCGCCGGGTCTTCCCCAAAGCCCGCCGGGCCGACCGGAACACCTCGTCGAACATCGACTCCGTTAGCAAACCGGTCTGCGTGTTCCTCTGACTCGGGTGATAGGATGCAATCAGCGTGATCGGAGGCATGGACCAAGTTCCATGGTGGCGGAAGCGAGGCATCGGACTTGGGATCGCATGATGCGTGACCTCCCACACGCGCAGGAATGAGCCCATCGCAACCGCGCCCAGGACGACGACGATCCGTAGCGCGGGGAGAAGCAACGTCTCGCGCACCAGAAACGGCTGACATCGGGCGAATTCCGTCCGCGTCGGTTTATTCTCCGGGGGCGCACAGCGAACCGCCGCCGCAATGTAGCAATCCCGAAGTTCGAGACCGTCGTCCCGTGAGAGGGAAGTAGCTTGATTCGCGAATCCGGCCCGGTAGAGGGCCCGGTACAGCCACTCCCCGCTCCGGTCTCCGGTGAACACGCGACCCGTCCGATTCCCTCCGTGTGCCGCGGGGGCGAGCCCGACGACGAGAAGTCGCGCTTGTGCATCACCGAAACCGGGGACCGGCCGTCCCCAATATTCCCAATCCCGAAATGCCGCTCGTTTCGAGCGGGCGACGGCCTCTCGATGCCGCACGAGACGCGGGCATTTCCGGCATGCAACGATCTGGGAAGTGAGCGACCCGAGAGAATCGGATTCCATTCGACCTGAGGAACAAGAATCGGAGCTAAAGCTTCACGCTCGGGGAAGAGAACCTTGAAGCGACCGAGGGACGGACCCGCGGCTAATGTCGACGCTTGATAATCGACTGCTAAGGATTTTGTACGGACGGTACTGAGACTCTCCCTGTCATCTTGGCGCGACTCATCGAATGGTATCATGGGCTGTTCCACTTGGCTCAGGCGACGATTCACGATCGGTGGGTCAAGAGGCTCCGGCTCATCGCGTTCCTCGCTGCGTCTTCGATTGCGACCCAAATTGTCCTTCGGAGCGCGCTGGGATCCATCGGTCTTGGAAGCCTTCTCCCCAGCTCGATCATCACGATCCTTGTCGCCTCGGCGGTCTGGCTCGTCGCGTATCCAGCGATGTGGCTGCGGATGGCAACCGTGGTCGTGGAGATGGAAGCGAAAAAGGAATACGCCGCAATCCTCCATGAGATTCACAAGCTTCACTTTCGACACCATGGAGCCGGGGAAAGGGAAGCGAAGGCACCCTCATCCGTTCAAGGCGACGCGAAACAGTAGTAGGCCCCGTCGGATTGAACACAAGGGAGAGGACTGTGTGCCGACGCGAATGGCACCACGCCGATGGCTCTGCGGAACCTCGACCTGAGGCGAGACCTGATGAACTGCGACGTTATCTGCCCCTCCCACCGACGTCGAACCCGTGATTGGGATTCACCACTCGGGTGGGCGAGATGATCGCCCATGGCCCTTCTCTGCGCGACCCGTCACTTGAAGAACGCAAGGCATCTGCAAGCGACGGCACCGCACATCCTCCCCAGAGAGGAACCGCCCGACGGATATGCGAGCCGAGTCCCTTTCGATCTGCTCGGGCGGCTCCATGCTGTGAGGCAGGACGAACTCGGACGCTACCGCGATCTCGCGGAGGCTCTTCGCCGCTCGCCCGTCCCCCCGCCGCGGGCGACGGTGACGGGTTCGTTGTTCAATGGGTCTCTCATTTTCGCTCAGATATCCTTCCG
>Ga0209234_1000283_pt1 | contig 16307 bp, 14 predicted proteins | sample GraSoi013_1_20cm_2_FD_185816 | JGI IMG/M metagenome (GOLD analysis project Ga0209234, IMG submission 185816) | Grasslands soil microbial communities from the Angelo Coastal Reserve, California, USA - Sample 08_20_2013_1_20cm (SPAdes) (version 2) | ecosystem: Environmental > Terrestrial > Soil >... | reverse complement strand
CAGAAAGGTTCTCGTCCACCTGCGCCACGGTTTTCATGCCTACAATCACCACCGACACGGCGTCGTTGTCCAGCACGAACCGCAGGGCGAGCTGCGCCGCGGTGACGCTCGCCTCTCCGGCCAGCTCCGCCACGCGCGCCCCCAGCGCGGCGAGCTGCTCCACGTAGGGGCGCGGCATCCGCCCCCGGATGTCGCCCTTCTCCCAGATGCTGTCCGGCCGGTACTTCCCGGCGAGGAAGCCGTTGGCGAGCGGCTCGCGCGCGATGACGCCCACGTTGGCGGCGCGCGCAGCGGGAAAGAAGCGGTCTTCCGCGGCCCGGCGCACGATGTTGTACACGATCTGGACCGTGTCCGGCCGCGTGACCTCCACCGCCGCGAGGCCCTCCTCGGGCGGATGCACCGACACGCCGTAGAAGCGGATCTTTCCTTCCGCCCGCAGGTCGTCGAGCACGCGATAGGTTTCCGCATCGGCGATCAGATCGAGCGTGGGGTTGTGGAGCTGCAGCAGGTCGATGTAGTCGGTGCGCAGGCGGCGCAGCGACTGCTCGACGGCGAACCGGACGTACGAGGGCGAGAAGCATGCGTCGTGCGTCACCGGGAGCGCGGCGTCGGGGCCGACCTCGGCGAGCGGCCGGCCCAGCGCCTCCGTGAGCCGGGGGATGAGGAGCGGGTTCACGTCGCGGTTGTAGAAGTTGCCTCCGACCTTGGTCGCGATGACGACGTCGGTCCGGATACCGTCGAGCGCCGCGCCCAGCACCTCCTCCGAATGCCCGTGCCCGTACACGTCCGCCGTATCGAAGAAGGTGCATCCCAGCTCGTGCGCCCGTCGCACGGCGCGCCGCGACTCGGCGTCGTCGGTGGAACCGTACGAATTGCCGAACCGATTTCCGCCGATGGCCCACGCGCCGAAGCCGATAGGGCTCACGGCCAGGCCGGTGCGGCCGAGCACCCGCCGCTTCACCCGAGCAGGTCCCGGAGCCCTTCGGGCGTCGTCACGGGAAGCGAGCAGGTCGTGCCCACGCACACGGTCGCGGCGGGCCGCTCGCCGGTCTTGCGGACCACCAGCTTGCGTGGCCGGTAGGTCTGGAGCGCGACCAAGTGCATATCGCATGCCGCTCCCTCGCCCCGAGGCCCCGACACCTCGATCCGCGTCGCGGGATTGAGCGCCCAGTCGACGGCGCGCAGCAGGGTCGCCCCGTACAACGCCAGCTGCGGCGCGGCCCCGCCGAACGTCGCGAGCTGGCGGTGGAGCAGGCCGCGCCATTCCTTGTCGTCGGTGAGCGCCGAGAGGCGCGCCAGCACGAGCGCGGCGACACCGTTCGCCGAGGGCGTCGGCGAGTCTTGCACCGGCTTGGCGGGCGTCGCGAGGTAGGCCGCGCCCGCCCGGTCGCGCGCCACGTCGAAGAAGCCACCCTTTCCATCGTCCCAGTGCGCCCGGCGGCAATGATGCATCACCGTGATCGCGCGCGTGAGCCACGCCTCGTCACCCGTGGCCTCACATGCATCGAGGAACGCGGCCGCCGCGTGCACGTTGTCCTCGAGCAGGCCGCGCGGCTCAGGCCGACCAATCACGTGACCCATCCCTCGTCCCTCGTCCCAGGCCTCGGTCCAGATTCGGCCGAGGACACGGAGTGCGCGCGTGTTGCAGTCCGGCCGGTCGAGCACGGCGCCGGCGTGCAAGAAGGCGGAGGCCATCATCGCGTTCCAGTTCACGTAGGGGGTCGTGTCGACGAAGGGTGCCGGACGCCGGTCGCGCGCGGCCTTGAGCTTGACGACCGCGTCCTCGAGCGCCGGCCATTCGTCGTCGCCCGCGGGATCGACTTTCCGCCAGAGCACGTTCTTGCGCGGGTTGTGGTGCATCTCTCCGTGCTCTTCCACGTCGAAAACGCGACGGGCCACCGGGAACGCTGCTTCCGGCAACGCCGCTCTCAGTTCATCCACCGTCCAGGTCCAATAGTCCCCGTCATCGCCGAATGCCACGTCCGCGTCCTGCGACGTATAGAACGCACCCCTCTCCCCGTCCGAGAGGACCTCGAGCACCCAGCGCACGATCCCCTGCGCCACCTCCTTGAAGAGCGGGGACCCGAGCGCAGCATAGCCGTCGAGGTAGGCGTGCAGCAGCTCCGAGTTGTCGTACGCCATTTTCTCGAAGTGCGGCACGATCCAGCGCTCGTCCACCGCATAGCGATGGAAGCCTCCCCCCACGTGGTCGCGGACCCCGCCCTTCGCCATTCCCGTCAGCGTTTTCTCCACCACGTCGCGCACCCAGTCCTCGCCGGTGTCGTGCCAGCGCGCCAGGAGGAACTGCGCGGCCGCGGGGTGGGGGAACTTGGGCGCGGTGCCGAATCCGCCGTAGCGGATGTCGAACAGCCGCGCCATCTCGGCGGCCGCCCGCTCGAGCGTGGCGGGGCTCACCTCGCCACCCTTCGCTTCGTCGAGCGATTCCGCGACGTGGTGGCGGATCGCCTTGGCGTTCTCGGCGACCTTGTCGCGCTGCTGGCGGTAGATGCCCGCCACCTGCCGCAGCACCGAGGGGAATCCCGGGCGTCCGTAATGGTTTTCTTCCGGCGGGAAATACGTGCCGCCGTAGAACACCTCGCCCTCGGGCGTGAGGAACGCGGTGAGCGGCCAGCCGCCCTGTCCGGTGAGCGCCTGGACGGCGCGCTGGTAGCGCGTGTCCACGTCGGGCCGCTCGTCGCGGTCTACCTTGATGCACACGAAGTCGGCGTTGAGGACTTCCGCCACCCGGGCGTCCTCATACGACTCGCCGTCCATCACGTGGCACCAGTGGCACCACACCGCGCCGATGTCGAGCAGGATCGGCTTGTCTTCGGCGCGGGCGCGCGCGAACGCCGCGTCGCCCCAGGGGTGCCAGTGCACCGGCTGGTGGGCGGCGGACTTCAGGTAGGCGGAGGGCTCGGAGGCGAGGAGATTGGCCATCGAGGGAAATCTAGCCACTGACCCCGGGCGCGAGCCCGCGGTTCACTCGGACATCTGGTTTCCCCGGGCTTGCGCCCGGGGTCAGTAACCTTGTTCCAGGTACCGCACCACCGTGCGCGTCACCAGCTCGGCCCCGACCACCAGGCTTTCCTCGTCGATGTCGAACGTGGGACTGTGGTGCGGCGCGCCCTTCCGGTCGGGCGGCGCGGAGCCCACGAACGCGAACGCGCCGGGGACGTTCGCGAGAAAGAACGACATGTCCTCGCCACCCATCGTGCGGACGCCCTCGATCACGCGCTCCGGCGTGACGATTTCCCGCGCCACGCCCTTCATCAGCGCCGCCATCTTCGCGTCGTTTACCAGCGGCTTGGACAACCGCCGGTAGCGCACCTGCGCGCTCGCGCCGAACGCGCGCGCGATGCCGTGGGCCGTGGCTTCGACCAGCTGCGGCGCGTCGTCGTAAAACTGGCCGCCGAAGGTGCGTACCGTGCCGCGCAGGTCGGCGCGCTCAGGTATCACGTTGAAGGCGTGGCCGGCGTTGATCTGCGTGACGGATACGACCCCTTCCTCGAACGGGTTGCGGCGCCGCGAAACGAGACTCTGCAGGGCGGTCACCAGGTGCGCCGCGATCAGCACCGGGTCGATGGCCTGCTGCGGGGCGGCGGCGTGGCCGCCGCGCCCCACGATCGTGATCTCGAATTGGTCCACCGACGCCATCACGGAGCCGGGCATCACCGAGATGGTGCCCGCGGGGAGATCGTTCCACAGGTGGATGCCGAACGCCGCGTCCACCTTGGGCGCGTCGAGCACGCCATCACGGATCATCGCCTCCGCACCGTCCGAGACCTCCTCGGCGGGCTGGAACGCGAACTTCACGCGCCCCGGCAGATGCGCCGCGTGCAGCCGGCGCGCGACTTCGAGCCCGATGGCGACGTGCCCATCGTGGCCGCAAGCGTGCATCTTGCCCGGATGCGTCGAGCGGTACGGAACGTCGTTCGCCTCCTCGACAGGGAGCGCGTCCATGTCGGCGCGGACCAGCACGCACGATCCCTTCGGGCCGTCGCGCAGCCCGACCACACCCGTCTTACCCACGCCGGTCGTGACGGTGTACCCCAAGGCCTTGAGCCGCTCCGCCACGAGCGTGCCGGTGCGGCGCTCCTCGAAGCCGAGCTCGGGGTGCTGGTGGAGGTCGCGGCGGGTGGCCACGAGGGCGGCCCGGTCGATGGGGGGCAGCGTCACGGTTGCACGTTGCATGACGCCACGTTCCACGAGTGAGGAAAGCGAGCTGCGTCTTCGCGTGCCACGTGGCGTCGTGGCGTCGTGCAACGCTTCATACGCGAGAACTCGGACACCACCGGTTCACCACGCAGATCTCGCACCTCGGCCGGCGCGCGATGCACACCCGCCGCCCGTGCTGGATCAGCGTGTGGGAGAACCAGGTCCACTGGTCGCGCGGCACGAGCGCCATCAGGTCCCGCTCGATCTTCACGGGATCTTTCTCTTGGGTGAGGCCGAGCAGTCCGGACAGGCGCTGCACGTGGGTGTCCACGACGACCCCTTCATTCTTCCCGAACCAGGTGCCGAGTACCACGTTCGCGGTCTTGCGGCCGACGCCTGGGAGCTGGACCAGGGCGTCCATGGTGTCGGGCACCTCGCCCCCGTGCCGCTCGACCAGCGCTTGCGCCATCCCGATGATGGACTTGGTCTTGTTGCGGAAGAATCCGGTGCTGTGGATCTCCTGTTCCAGCACCGCGGGGTCGGCGCTCGCCAGGTCCCGCGCCGAGCGGTACTTCGCGAACAGGGTTGGGGTGACCATGTTGACGCGGGCGTCGGTGGACTGGGCCGACAGGATGGTCGCAACGAGCAGCTCGAGCGCGCTCTTGTGGTGCAGGGCGCACGTGACGTCGGGGTACGCTTGCTCCAGCTGGGCGATGATCTTGCGGGCCCGCCCGCGTCGTGCGGCCGGGGTCTCGCGTCCCAGGCGGCGGCGCGCCCGAACCTTGGTCCTGGTGGGCATGATGGTGCCCGGAACGTACAGACTGCGATCAGATGACGGAAGCGTGGCATCTCCCTTGCGTCGCTCACTCGGCGCTCAGGCGCGGGGCAGGAAGGGGTCGAGGGCCCGCACGAACTCCTCCGTCGCTTCGACGTGCGGGGCGTGCCCCGTGGCGAGCTCGATCACGCCGGTGGAGAGGAGCGCCGCGGTCTCACGAGCCGATTCCAGGGGCATGGGGTCGTAAATCCCGTGCACCAGCAGGGAGCGGGGCGCTGTGCCGTCCGGGAAGGCCCGCCGGACGCGGTCGCGGAGATCGTAGGCTCCCAGGCTCTCCCACACCGCCTGCTGGGTACGGGCGGTGACGCGAAACGGAGTCATCTCGCGCGCGTGGCGCGGGTCGTGGAAGTAGCCCGCGACCGATAGCGCGAACGCCAGGCGGCGGTACTTTTCGGGATCGGTGCGCGACAGGCCGGCGGCGGTGAGCTCGGCCCGTGCCCGGGCGAGCCAGGGCTGCGCCATGCGGGCCGCCAAGCGCCGCTCGAACCCGTCTCGCCACGCCGCCGTCAGGGGGGCGGAGGAGACGAGGGCGAGCCGGTCGATCCGGGCGGGATGCTCGAGGGCGTAGAGCACCGCGAGCAGGCCGCCCCACGAGTAGCCGAGCAGCGTGACCCGGTCGTGGCCCCAGCGGTCGCGCAGCGCCTCGAGGTCGGCCACGTGCTCGCGCCACCCGACGGGCGTATCGCGCGGGACCGGCGACCGGCCGCCGCCGCGCTGGTCGTAGTAGAGGAGGGTGCGGCCGCGCGCGAGCCGGTCGTACTGCGGAAGCAGGTAGTCGTGGTGGGCGCCGGGACCGCCGTGCAGCACCACGACCGGCGGGCCGTCTCCGACGCGTCGCGTGAAGATGCGGACGCCGTTCAGCTCGACCGTCGTTGGGTCCATCGCGCCTCAAATTACACCGTTCGGGTGGCTATGAAGCTGCCGCGTTTTCCACCCGCCCTGACGCCGCCCGGCTTGCGGGGGCTCGGGCTCGCCGATGTCGCAGTCCTCTGCCTGCTGGGCGGTGGGATCGCGACGGTGGTGGCGTTCGCCCGGGAGTTCGAGGCGCCGTTCACGCAGGCCGTCGCGATCGACCTGCGATTCAGCGCGCTTCCCCGCTACACGCTGTACTCACTGTCGCGCGGCGTGCTCGCGCTGTTGATCTCGTATCTCTTCGCCCTCGGTTTCGGGTGGGCCGCCGCCAAGTCGCGCGCGGCGGAGCGCCTGCTCCTGCCGCTGCTGGACATTCTCCAGAGCATCCCGGTGCTGGGCTTCCTGCCCGGGCTCGTGCTCGGCTTGATGTCGTTGTTCCCCACGCGCAACGTCGGCCTCGAGCTCGCGGCGATCCTGATGATCTTCACGGCGCAGGCATGGAACCTGGCGCTGTCCTTCTATTCTTCGCTCAAAGGCCTGCCCGCGCCGCTGCGCGACGCGTGCAAGGTCGCGGGCTGGAAAGCGTCGCGCACCTTCTGGCAGCTCGAGGTACCTGGGGCGGCGCAGGGGCTCGTGTGGAACGGCATGCTGTCCATGGCGGGGGGCTGGTTCTTTCTGATGGTGAACGAGGCGTTCCGCCTGGGCGACCACGACTACCGCCTCCCCGGCATCGGCTCGTACATGAGCGTCGCGCTCGATCAGCGCAACGGCCCCGCCATGGTGCTCGCGATCCTCGCGATGGTGCTGATGATCGTGTGCCTGGACCAGCTGCTGTGGCGCCCACTGGTGGTGTGGGTCGAGAAGTTCCGCCTGGACGATACCGCAGGCGGGGCTCCCCCGCCGGGCTCCTGGGTACTCGAATTCCTGCGACGGGCGCGGCTGCCGCGGCGCGCAGCGGTGCTGCAGCGCCGCGCCTACCGCAGCGCGCGGCGGGCGGCGCGGCCGCTGGAGCGCCCGTTCCGCGCCGTGGGCCCCGTGATCTGGCGCGCGCCGCGGTTCGCCTTCGACCATCCCGTGGCGCGCAAGGTCGGCCTGGGCCTGGTGATCGCCGCGGTCGGCGCGACGGCGCTGCTCGGCGCGAGGAGCCTGTGGCTGCTGCTCGCGCGGCTCGGTGCGCCGGAATGGGGAGCGCTGGTCTCGTCCGCCATGCTCACCTTCGCCCGCGTCATGGGCGCCGTCGTGGTGTCGACCGCGTGGGCCGTACCCGCGGGCGTGTGGATCGGTCGCTCGCCGCGGCTCGCCCGCGCACTGCAGCCCGTGATCCAGGTGGTCGCGTCGTTCCCCGCTCCAATGCTGTTCCCGCTCGTGATCCTGCTGTTCGAGCGGATGGGCATCGGGCTCGGCCTCGGCGCCGTGGCGCTGATGGTGCTCGCCGGACAGTGGTACATCCTGTTCAACGTGATCTCCGCGGTGGCCGCCATCCCCGAGCAGCTCAAGGACGCGGCTACCGTGTTCCGACTGCCGCGCCTGGCGCGCTGGCGCGCGCTGTACCTCCCGGCGGCGTTCCCGGCGCTCGTGACGGGGTGGGTGACGGCGGCGGGGGGCGCGTGGAACGGCTCGATCGTCGCCGAATACATCGAGGCCGGGGGGACGCTGCGCACGACCAAGGGCCTGGGGAGCCTGATCAGCGAGGCGACGGCGCACGCCAACTTCCCGCTGCTCGCCGGCGGGATCGCGCTGATGAGCCTGATCGTGGTGGGGTGGAACCGCCTCGTGTGGCGCTCGCTGGCCCAATGGGCGTACACCCGCTTCGGACTCGCCGCATGACGCCCGGAACGCTGCTGCTCGAGGCGCGGCACGTGACGCAGCGGTTCCAGCTGCCCAACGGCCAGGTGCTCGAGGCGCTGCGCGACGTCTCCCTCAGCGTGCGCGAGCACGAGGTGGTGGCGCTGGTCGGCCCATCGGGGTGCGGCAAGAGCACGCTGCTGCGGCTGTTCGCGGGCCTGGCGCGCCCCGCCGACGGCACGGTGCTGTACCGCGGGCAGCCGCTCGAGGGCGTGCTCGCCGCGGCGGCGATGGTATTCCAGTCGTTCGCGCTTCTCCCCTGGCTCACCGTGGCCGAGAACGTCGCGATGGGGCTCGAAGCGCGGGGGGTGGACGGGCCCGCCCGGCGCGACGCCGTGGCCCGCGCCATCAACCTGGTGGGGCTCGACGGCTTCGAGCAGGCCTACCCCAAGGAGCTGTCGGGGGGGATGAAGCAGCGGGTGGGCTTCGCGCGCGCCCTGGCCGTGGCGCCCGAGATTCTGCTCATGGACGAGCCGTTCGGCGCGCTCGATCCGCTCACCGCCGAAAACCTCCGCACCCAGGTGGTGGACCTGTGGCGCGACCCCGCGACCGGCGTAAACACGCTCGTGGTCGTGACGCACAGCGTGGAGGAAGCCGTATTTCTCGCGGGTCGCATCGTCGTCTTCGGCTCCAATCCCGGACATGTGCGCGAGGAGCTCGAAAACCCGCTGCCGTACCCCAGACAGGAGCGGAGTCCCGAGTTCGAGGACATGGTGGACCGGCTGCACGCGATCCTCACGGCGACCCTGCTCCCCGAGCCGGCGCCGACCGCGCCCCAGCGCCTGGTCCCGTTCCCGCGCGTGCACGTCTCGGAGGTCACGGGTCTCCTGGACCACCTGCTGACGCGACCCGGCGGCAAGGGGCCCGTGTTCGAGCTCGCGGAAGACCTGGGCGTTGACTACGATCGCATGTCCGCCGTCGTACGCGCGGCCGAGCAGCTTGGCTGGGTCACCACGCCGGGCGAGGTGGTTCAGCTCACTCCGGCGGGGCGCGAGGTGATGGCGATGGACGACGCCGCCCGCAAGGACGCGACCCGCGCCCGGCTGGCCAAGCAACCGCTGTTCGCGCGGCTCGGGGCGATGCTCAAAGAGAGCGAAGGAGCGGTGGAGGACGAGGAGGTTCTCGCCGATCTCACCATCTATTTCCCGTTCATACCGGCGGAGTCGCTGTTCGGCACGATCGTCGAGTGGGGGCGGTACGCGGAGCTACTCGATCACGACGCCGACGCCGGACGGTTGAGCCTACTCGGGCTGCCGGAGGGCACCTCGGACGCCCGCGCCGAGGCGTAAAACGGCGCCCACCCCGAGCGCACGTAGGCATCGAGCGTCGCGAGAATGCCGGCCTCGGTGTCGGGCCACGCCAGCTCGAACCCGGTCCCGAGGATCTTCCGGGCATCGACCACGTGGTTATGAACCAGCAGGTGGACGCCCGCTGGGTTCGCGAGCGGGGCCGGCCCGAACTTCCCGACCAGCCAGCCGCGCCGGGCGCGCAGCATCTCCCACCGGGCGTACAGCCGCAGCATCGCAGGCGGGACATGGAACAGCGGGCGGCCTCGCAGCCGCGGCCGGTCCGGGAGCGTGACGCGCGCATCGCGCAGAGAAATCCAGCCGAGCCGCCGGCGCGCCAGCGCGTAGACGTCCGCGGCCGAGATCGACGCGGGGCTGGCGAGGTTATAGACGCTGTTCGCCTCGCCGCGCTCCGCGAGGTGCACGGCCGCGCGGGCCACATCCTCGACGTGCACGTAGGAGTGGCGGACCTTTCCGGGACCGGGCACGGCGCTCATCGCGCCGGTCTTGAAGGCGAACAGCGCCTGCCCCAGGCCCTTGGCCGATCCCGGTCCGTAGACCTCGCCCGGACGGACGACGATCACATCGAGGCCGTCCGTGATGGCCGCCTCGCGCGCCAGCAGCTCGCCCAGCCACTTGCTGCGCGCGTACGGGTTGAGCCGCTCGAACGGGACCAGGGCGTTTTCGGTGAGCGGCTCCGGCCGCTCGGTGCCGCCGTACACGCTGCTGGAGCTCCACGTGATCATGCGCTCGACACGGCGCGCGCGGGCGGCGGCGCACACTTGCCCCACCCCTTCGACGTTCACGGCGTACAGGTCTTCCCAGGGGGCGGTGAGATCGAACAGCGCGGCGGTGTGGAACAGGACCTGTACGCCCCGCAGCGCCTCGCGCAGGGCCGACTGGTTGCGGATGTCGAGGCCGATCCGCCGCGCGCCCGAGGGCACGCGCCCGAGCGCCCGGGGCAGATCGAGCGCAGCCACGTCCCAGCCCAGCTCGAGCAGGTGCGCCGTGAGCGTGGAGCCGATGAAGCCTCCGGCCCCGGTGACCGCCGCCCTCACGCGGTCCGCTCCTCAGGGGACCGCGGCTCGCGCAGGCCCACGAGCGCCGCGGGCATCGGGCTCCAGCGCTCCAGCGCGAAGCAGGAGACCGGCAGCTTGAGCGTCGAGGTCACGAACGCCCGGCCGACGTACAGGCCGTCGGCCGCGTGCGGCGCGCGCACCACCAGGTCGCGCAGCGGTCGCGCCAGCCGACCGACGACGCGCAGCCGGAGCCCGGGTCGCACGCCCCAGGTCGCCAACAGCTCCCGCCCCCGGCCGCGACCGTAGTCGAGCAGCAGGGCCGCCCGTCGGCGGCTCCAATCGGCGGCGGGCGTCACGGCGAAGAACCCGAACGGGTGGCCGGTGTCGATCTGCCATTCGCCTGCCCGCACGCGGACCACGAAGTTGCACCCCGCGACGCCGGCGCCGTCCTGGAAGAATCCCTTGGCGAAGGCCCGGCCGCCCACCGGCGAGCGTGCCGCGACGAGGGACGTGTTCCATCCGCGGAACACCCACCCGGCCAGCTCTTCAGGAGCCGGCGCGGTGCCACGCTGCCACAGCTCCCGCAAGCCGGCTTCGCCCAGCCCGATCAGATCGTCGAGGATCCGGAACATCACCGCGCGACGGCGGCGAGGGAAAACAGTCGGTGGCGCACGTACGCGCCGCCCCGGCGGGCGAGCCACACGAAACGCGGCGTCGCGCCGCCGTCGGGGGCGTCCACCCGCGGCAGCCACGCCCCCGGGTTCAGATACACGACGGCGCGCTCCGCACCGACCCATGCGCATGTCTCGGGACGGTGGGTGTGGCCGAACACGACGTAACGGCGCGGCGAGCCCGGTGCGCGCCACTTGATCGCCACGCGGCGCGCATGGCGTCGCACCTCGGTGGCGAGGCCTTCGCGGTCGATCTCGGCGGCGATTTGGCGCGTCATGAATCCCGCAATGGGGAGACCGACGCCCAGGAGCGAGGCCGCCATCACGCCGGTACGCGAGTGTCCGCCCATCTCGTCGCTGATGAGCGGCGCCAGTGGCAACGCCGCCAGCAGCGCGACGCTCATCGTCATGCTCACCCGGGCCGGCCGCCACTCGAGCAATCGCTCGAACCACGGCTTCCAGCCGGACAGGCCGATGTAGGGAATCGCGCGCAGCGCATTCGTCACGATGGCCGGCATCAGGCGCCACGGCTGCTGGTGCAGCGCCTCGACCAGCCGCCCGGACGGCGGGAGGGGGGAGCGGGGGGGCACCCGGCGCTCCAGAATGTTGAGCACGTACCGGCTGATGAGTGAGCCGAAGGGCAGACGCAAACGGGCCGGCTCGGCGTCGCTGAAGTCGCGCTCCGAGCGGGTCAGCCAATCCACTTCATGCCCGTGCTCGATGTGCACGTTGGCCCGACGGTGAACGCGCGACCGGAACCGAACCTGCCCGGCCCGGGGGGGGCCCGATCCCGCGCGCCGGAGCAGCGCGAGCAGCGCGCGGCGCACACCGGGCCACGCCCATTCGGGATCGTGGTTGCCTCGGACGATCACGAGCGAATGGCCGGCCCGGCACCACGTGGCGAGCGCGTCGAACACACCGGGGTGGGCGGCGGCAATGACGCCGAGCTTCCAGACCGAGCTGGGCTCGTCGCTGCCCAACCCGAACGTGCGCTCCCGGAGGGAAAAGCGGCCCCGGGCGGCGGCGCGCAGCCGGTCGGGGGCGCAGCGCACAGCGGCGGCGCGCAGCAGGAGCCGCCACCCGGCGGCCCTGCGGGGCGTGTCGGGCAGGCGAATGACGCGAAGGAAATCGAACGCGTCGCCATTGAGCACGAGCTCGAGCCGTCGGCCGCGACCCGTGCCCCGCGCCTGCAGGCGGCGGAGCCAGCTCGCGAACTCGCGGTCGTGGAAGAAGTGCTCGCCCGAGACCGCACCGCGAACCGGCGCCGCGCCCTCACCCAGGTGCAGGTCGCTGACGACGATGATCCGGTCCGGCAGAATGGTCCCGCCCAGCTGGCTGCGCGACATCGTCCTTCGCTCCGTAGTCCACTGCCCGCGCGACGTTCCATCCGCCGCGCGGCGGGACGCCGAGCAAGACACGTGCCCGGCGTCGTCAAGCGGGAGCGATGTGGCGAACGCGCGACCCGCGCCGTCGCGCGCCGGCGTCAGAGCAGGATTGCGAGCGCGTCCGCGACGGCTTTCACCGCGCGGTGATGTTCCACCGTGAAGCCGGCGGGCACGTCCGAGTCGACGTCCAGTTGCCCGAGAATGGTGCGACCCCGGCGGATCAGTACGACCAATTCTGATTTGGTTTCGACGTTGCAGGCGAGGTAGTTCCCCGCCGCGCCGACGTCGGCGACGTTCTGGTCCTCGCCGGTCGCGACCGCGGTGCCGCACACGCCGCGCCCGACGGGGATGCGGGTGTGCTCGGTCTCGCGGCCCGAAAACGCCTCGAGCACCAGCTCGTCGCCGTGCAGCATATAGGCGTATACCGACGTGTACGGCGCACCCAGGCCGCGGATCTTCTCGCAGGCGAGGCGCAGCAGCTCGGCGCGGGGCGCGTCGCGCACATGCGCGGCCCGCAGCGCGCGCACGATCGGGCTGGTTGCGAGCATCAGGCTATATCTATCTTTGGCGCGACCCTCACGGAAGCGGGCCGGTGTCGATCCGACTACTCGTGCTGATCCCCGTCGCCGCCGCCGTCAGTCTCGCGCTCTCGGCTGCCGTGGACGCGGTCGCACTGCCGCTGTTTCTCGACACAACCGGGACGATTCTCGCGACCGCTCTCGCCGGCCCCGCCGTGGGGATCGCCACCGGTGTGACGACTTCCGCCGTGAACACGCTCCGGAATCCCACGTTCTGGCCGTTCGTGGTGGTGCAGATCATCGTTGCACTGTACGCCTGGCTTGCGGCACGCGCCGGCCTGTTCCGGAGTCTCCGCACGGCGATTCCCGCCGGGCTCGGGCTGGGGGTGATCGCGTCCGTCACCTCGACGCCCATCTCCTATCTGGTGTTCGGCTGCACGACCACCGGCGGTATCGCGCTCACCACCGCGCTCGGCGGGGCGCTCGGGTTGGCCCCGCTGGGCGCGTGCTTCTTCGGCAGCTTCGTCTCGGACTTCGGGGACAAGGCGGTGACGTTCGCGCTGGTGACGTCGGTGCTGCACGCGCTGCCGCGGCGCACCGCCGCGCGGTTCCCGTGGGCGCTCCGCGCCATCGGCGCGGCGTGAGCGGGCGCCTCCACCCCTTCACGCTGCTCGCGGTCGCGGCGGCGCTGCCGGCACTCGCGTGGATCCTGCCGGCGCCGGCGGGGGCCGCCGCGACGCTGGCCGTGGCCCTAGGGCTCACACTGACCCCGGGCGCCAGCCCGGGGTCCACGGGCATCGGCTCATCCCCGGGCTGGCGCCCGGGGTCAGTGGTCTTCCGCGCCGCACTGCTCACCGCGGCCCCGTTCTGGCTGTTTCTGCTCCTGCTGCACGACGTGCCGACCACGATCGCGACCGGGCTGCGCATCACCACGATGGTCGCGAGCATCGGGTGGGTCGTGGCGGCGCTCCCGCCGGCCCGGCTCGTCGAAGCCATGGTGGCGGCGGGCTGGAGCGCCACCGCCGCGTATCTCTTCGCCGCCACGCTCTCGGCGGTGCCGGTCCTCAAGTCCCGGGCGCAGCGCATCGTCGAGGCGCAGCGGTGTCGCGGGCTCTCGCCGCGCGGGGGCGTCGCGAACCGGCTCCGCGCGCTCGGAGCGGTGGCGCTGCCGCTCGTTCTCTCGGCGCTGCACGAGGTGGACGAGCGCGCACTCGCCCTGGAGACGCGGGGGCTGGTACCGGGCGTCCACCGCACGCCGCTCGAGCCGCCGCCCGACCGCGTCGCGGAGCGGGTAGCGCGGTGGGGGCTCGCGGCCCTGTGCGCCGTGGCCTTGGTGTGGAGGCTCGCGTGACCCGCGTCGCGCTCGAGCACGTGAGCTTCTGGTATCCGGCCACGAGCGCGCCCGCGCTCGAGGACGTGTCGCTCGAGGTCGTCGGGGGAGAGCTGGTCGCCCTCGTGGGGCGCGTGGGCGCCGGAGCATCGACGCTGCTGCTCGTGGCGGGCGATCTCGCGCCGCGAGTGGTGGGCGGCCGGCTGGAGGGGACGGTGCGGTTCGAGGGAAGCGACCGGGCGGGGAAGGACGGCGGGCGGAGGATCGTGCTGCCCAGTCCCTGGACGCAACTGTCGGGAATGGCGTTCACGGTGTGGGATGAGGTCGCGTTCGGGCCCGCGAATCTGGGCTGGCCGCGTGGGGAGATCGCGCGCCACGTGGAGCACGCCCTCGCGCTGCTCGAGATCACGGGGCTCAATTCGCGCGACCCCGCGACGCTGTCGGGCGGGGAGCTGCAGCGCGTGATCCTGGCGGGAATCCTCGCCATGAACCCGGCCGTGCTGTTGTGCGACGAGCCGACGGCGGAGCTCGATCCGGCGGGGGCGCAGGCGGTGTGGCGGCTGCTCTCGGCCCTGGCCCGCGAGGGAAAGGCCGTGCTCGTTGCCACGAGCGATCTCGACGCACTGCCCGACGTCGCCGATCGCGTGGTGTGGCTCGAGCGCGGGCGCGTCGCCGCCACCGGAACGGCCGCGCTCCTGGCGGGCGATGCGGCGTGTGCCGCGGGGCTCGGCACTACCGTGGCCGGTGTGTGGCGCGCCGCGGAGCTCGCCGCGCCGTTTCCCGCGACCGTCGCCGCAGCGGTGCGCCGGTGGCGTTGAGCCCCACACTGCGGCTCGACCGCGTCTCCTTCGCCTACGGGATGGTGCCGGCGCTCGCAGACGTCTCGTTCGCGCTCGGCCCCGGGGAGCGCACCGCGCTGCTGGGCCGCAACGGCGCCGGCAAGTCCACGGTCGTGAAGCTCGTCACGGGACTGCTCCGCCCCGCCACGGGCGCCGTGTGGGTGGGCGACTGGAACACGCGCGCGCACCGGCCCGAAGCGCTCGCGCGCCGGGTGGGCTCGGTGTTCCAGCATGCGGACCAGCAGCTGTTCGCCCGGACGCTCCAGGACGAGGTGCGCTTCGGGCCACGCGCGCTCGGGCTCGCGCCGGCGGAGATCGATCGGCGCGTAGCGCGTGCCCTCGCGGTGCTCGAGCTGGAGTCGCACGCGGGTGAGCACCCCTATGACCTACCGCCGGCATTCCGCAAGCTCGCGACGCTCGCGTGCGCGCTCGCGCTCGAGCCCACGCTGCTCGTACTGGACGAGCCCACGTCAGGGCTCGACCGCGCGCTGCGCGCCAGGGTCGCCCGCGCCTTGCTCGAGCGCGCCGCAACGGGCGTCGCCCTGCTCGTGATCACGCACGACCTGGCGTTCGCCGCGGAAACGCTCGAGCGCGGGTTGGTGCTCGACCGCGGACGGCTCGCGCAGAGCGGGCCCCTGGCCGACCTGCTTGCGTCTCGTGAACGACTCGAGCCCCTGGGGCTCGCGCCGCCCCCGGTGGCCGTACTCTCGGCGGCGCTCGATTTGCCGGGGCGGCCGGTGCGGGAGGCGGACGCCGTGCGCGCGCTGGCCCGGGCCGCCCGCGTTGCAGGGGGTGGGCGTTCCATCTAGATTGACCGGCCCGATGTCGACGCACGAGACGCTCGCTGCGCGGTTCGCACGCTGCGTAACCCTGTTTCGCGACCCGGGCGCCCGGGACGACCAGAAAACGGAATTCCGCGCGCTCCTCGGCCTGCTGCAGGACGCTGCCGTCAGCCTCCGGGCCGCCGGCGGACGCCTCGAGGTCAACGGTATCCCATGTGAGGGCGAGGGTTTGACCGGGCTGGTGCAGCGGCTCGACCTCCACGGCATCGGCGAAATCGCGCTGCCGGCGAAGCCGCCCCCCCCGCAGCTGTTCGAGCTCTTCAGGGCGCTCGCCGACCAGCCCGGCACCGAGGACGTACGCAGTCGCTTGGCCGCAGCTGGTGTCGACCGCATCCGCGTCACCATCACTTCCGCCGAGCCGCCACCACCGCCCTCCCGTCCGGTCGCATCGCCTGAAGACGTAGAGTCCCGCGAGGCCATCATTCCCAGGGAGTCCCGCCCGATGGGCGCGGAAGGGATCCTGCGCGGCGAGCCGTGGCGCGACACCAAATCGGTGCCCATGAGCGGGGTGCCACTCGTGACCCACGACCCCCCGCCGCCCCCGGCGGCGGATGCGTTACCCGGCACCGCGCCGCCTGCACCCCCCGCGCCGCCTGCGCCCCCCGCGCCCCCCGCGCCCCCCGCGCCGCCCCGCGCCGAGAAGGCGACGGCGAAGGTGAAGGTGCCCCCCGCTCCATCGGCACCGCCGGCCGTGCCTACAGGGCCCACGGCGCTCGAGCCGCCGTCC
>Ga0209234_1000282_pt1 | contig 16307 bp, 13 predicted proteins | sample GraSoi013_1_20cm_2_FD_185816 | JGI IMG/M metagenome (GOLD analysis project Ga0209234, IMG submission 185816) | Grasslands soil microbial communities from the Angelo Coastal Reserve, California, USA - Sample 08_20_2013_1_20cm (SPAdes) (version 2) | ecosystem: Environmental > Terrestrial > Soil >... | reverse complement strand
CTGCGCCTGTTCGATCAGCTCGACCGGCAGATCGAGCTGGAGCGCGTCAGGATGAGCGAAGAGGCTTCAATCACCTATCTGCACTTCCGCGTGATCAAAGAGGAGGAGCCTCTGCTGATAATCAGCACGCCATCCTCGGTAGACCGAGGGTGGCCTCTACTTGATCGCGATCCCCGGACATTTCCAGAAAAAAAACTACGGTGGCAATCTTAACAGAAGCAAAGTTCGCCTCACTGTGGCTGAGTTTTTTGGAGAAACTTCTTCCACCAGTGTCGTTTGACTGACAAGTTTCGCCGAAAGGGGCTGATATGTATCAATCTTCCCAAAAGGGGCTGTTTGCAGGCCAATCTCGATACGACCAGATGAAAAATCTGTGGCCTGGTTGCCGGGGTTCCTCGGCCAACTCGTCACCATCTGGTCGATTGATTCATATCCTCGCCGGATTGACGCATATCCCCGCCTAAAAAGGCGCGTTTCACAGACTTTTGAGCAGGAAACTTGCCTCTTGTCACGCTCAACCTTTTGCGGCAGGTTTATGCGTCAAAATGGATTCCGGGCGAAGTTATGCGTCAGAGAAATCATCTTTGACTCATCTATTCAAGCTCAATGGGCTGGCGAAGTTATACGTCAGAACTGGCGAGGTTATGGTCTTTCCGACACCTATACGCTGGGAACGGATTTCAAGCCAGCCCCCCGCAAGCCATTGGAGTCGGTGCTGCACCGGGACCGGTGGTGAGCGAGCGTATCTGCGGAAGGCACAGACCGGCATGGAATGCGGCCTGAACTCAGCAAAAGTTCGGCCGCTTACACATGCTCCTCCCGTATCATATGCAGGGTCTCGAGCGCTTCTGTGACATGTTTCTCTGAAGTAAATTGCGAGAAGAAGATGTGACGGACGATTCCCTGTCTATCGATGATGTATGTCACGCGCCCGGGGAGACCAAAGGCTGTGGACCCACCGTAGGGCTTTCTGATGATGCCGCCCTCATCGCTCAAAAGGAACGCGGCTACAATGGGAACGTTGATACGCTCTTACGAGCGCCTCGTACATAACTATACTGTACTCTACAGCACTGGGGGCAGATTTTCAATTTTGCGAAACGTTTGATAAAAGCTGCGTGCAAGACTGTAACCCTCTACGAAATAACTTATGTAAAAACAATAAGATAAAGTTTTCAATTTGATGGAAATTTAATGGAGAAATTCATATGATCGGCAATTCAACAACATCCCCTTTGCGCCGTACTGCTCTCTCGTCATATCGTCCTACACCGATGAACTGGCGGCAAAAAGGGGTCGGCATCGCACGCATCATCTTCGGCCTTGTCTGGGTCGTTGACGCTATATTGAAGTGGCAACCACAGTTTCAAAATACATTCGTTGATCAAGTGACAGCAGCCAGGGATGGTCAAACAGGACTCATTCAGGGCTGGCTCTCATTTTGGGCGGGCGTTGTCACAATCAATCCGCTGCTCTTTGCTCGTATAGAAGCCACGACAGAGACTGCGCTCGCTGTCTTTTTAATCCTGGGCATCTTTAGCAACCTGACGTTTATCACCGGCATATTCCTGTCCCTGGGTATCTGGGCTATACCTGAAGGTTTGGGAGGGCCTTACGTACCTGGTCAAAGTACAGATATAGGGACTGCTTTTCCCTACGCGCTACTCTTTGCCCTACTCCTCTTCCTCTCGGCTGGAAGCTATTATGGACTGGATCGGTGGCTCACTTCAAAGTTGGGCCACCTGGGCTTCCTGGCTTCGGGCTCTTTCTGGCGTAGCAGGAAGCAGGTCTGATGCTTTTTGTCAGGGCGAGGGCGAAGTCTGCGGCCTCGCCTGCTGTTAGAAGGAAGTAGCGATGGCTTCATTCTTTCCTCTTCTTCATTGCTGCTGTTGGCTTCCCGCTCCCTATTAGTCTTGTCTTACTGGGGCGGGAGAGCTTGCTGCTCGAGACGATTTTAACTTTGTTCAAAGAACACTTCGCAACGTTACAGGGATAAAGAGAGAATATATTAGCAAACAAAAGCAAACCCTCAACGGTACAAATAGGTGAACTGTGCCTATATCTGGCGTTTTCTCATAATGTGTAGACGTTTACCCATTTAGAGCCGTATATTAGATAGAATAAGTAGGCTCTATTCTACTATAGTCGCTTTTTTTGATGAGGGAATTCTGGATATGAAGATTCTTGATGCTCATACGCATTTGTTGGGGTCAGAAACGGGTGAGAACACCGAGGGAATTGTGGCATGCATGGATGAATGTGACGTCGACAAAGCTTTCGTTTTTGCTCCGCTGCTCAATGTTCACTCCTGCTGGACCTCGTGCAGGGCCTTATTTCATTGGGAGTTGACGTCGAAGTTATTTGCCCACGCCCAGGTCCCCTGACGCGACAGCTTGCCGCGTTGAATGTTCCCTTGCAGTGTATTGAGATGGTCCATCCCTGGCCCGGAGATGAATACCTTCTTGACCGTAATGCAGTACAGGAGCTGGGCCAGATCCTGCGAAAGAAACGACCAGATGTCGTCCACAGTCATCTCTACCCGGCTCACCTGCACGCAAGTCTGGCCGCCGAGGAGGTCGGCATCCCGGCCATTGTACATACAGCGCATACCGTTATTGTTCGCCCAGGTGATGCCCTGCTCAGCTATGTGACTGCTGCGCGTACCATTGCTGTTTCGCGAGCAGCCGGTCGCCTTCTCGAAGATGTAGGAGTTCCGCCCGAGCGTATCGAGGTGATCTACAATGGCGTCGGCTCCGAACACTTTGAGCAGAATCTCGAGGCGCAGCAACGTGTACGCGCCGACCTTAATGTAGGCAGCGGGCCAATCGTCGGGATGGTCTCCCGTCTCTCACCCGAAAAGGGGGTTGACGTACTGTTGCGAGCCGTCCAACAGGCGATACAGGTTGTTTCGCCGCTGACGGTCTTGATCATTGGCGATGGGCCGCAAGCTGCCGAACTTCACCAACTTGCGAGCCAGTCAGGTCTGAATGAGACTGTTCATTTCCTCGGTGCTCGTAGCGATATTCCTGTGCTCAACAGGCTCTTTGATCTGTTTGTGCTTTCCTCACGCGAGGAAGCGTGTCCGATGGCGCTGCTCGAGGCGATGGCAGCAGGAAGGGCCGTGGTAGCCACGCACGTTGGCGGCACTCCGGAAGTTGTGACTCACGACGTTGAGGGGTTGCTGGTGCCGCCGGATGATCCAGAGGCGCTTGCCAGGGCGCTGTTCATGCTGTTAAAGGAGCCAGGCCGCCGAACTGCTATGGGGGCTGCCGCTCACCAGAGAGTAGCCAGGCAGTTTACACACGAACGCATGGTTCATGAAACATTGTCTTTCTATCAACGCATCCTTGCGAACACGGCGCAGTTACCCCATACGGGTTCAAGGAAACGTTGATAGAAAGCAGAAGCGGTACATCAAGAAAAGCTGGAATAGAGTACATCTCTAACGTTGTTTGCCTTCAGGATAGGCATAACAATCCGAACTCCCTGGAAAGGAAAATTAAATATGACAAGCTCGAAGAAAGTACGTGTAGCAATCATCGGCGTCGGCAACTGCGCCAGTTCATTAGTGCAGGGCATCCATTACTATCGTGAGGCAAAGCCAGAGGATTTTGTTCCTGGCCTGATGCATGTCAATCTTGGAGGCTACCACGTCAACGATGTCGAGTTCACTGCCGCTTTTGACATTGATCAGAATAAAGTGGGCAAAGATATCAGTGAGGCTATTTACGCTGCCCCAAATAATACGTATCGCTTTGCAGATGTTCCCAAACTCAATGCAAAGGTATACCGCGGCATGACACATGATGGGCTGGGGAAGTACCTCTCTCGCGTCATCACCAAAGCGCCGGGGCAGACTAATGATATAGTGAGAATTCTCAAGGACACGGGAACTCACGTCGTTGTGAACTATCTGCCGGTCGGCTCCGAAACTGCTACCAAGTGGTATGTCGAGCAAATTCTTAGAGCTGGCGTGGGATTCGTCAACTGTATCCCCGTCTTTATTGCTCGTGAAGGCTACTGGCAGGAGCGCTTCAAAGAGGCACGCCTGCCAATGATCGGGGATGACATTAAAAGCCAGGTTGGTGCCACCATTGTCCATCGCATGCTGGCGCGTCTCTTCCGCGAACGCGGCGTGAAGTTGGAGCGCACGATGCAACTCAATGTGGGCGGCAACACTGACTTTTACAACATGTTGGAGCGCGATCGTTTAGAGTCGAAGAAGATCAGCAAGACGAATGCCGTGACAAGCCAGCTCGATTACGACCTGGGCGAAGAGAACGTGCATATCGGCCCATCGGACTATGTTGCCTGGCTCAGCGACCGCAAGTGGGCCTACATCCGGCTGGAAGGACGCACCTTTGGTGATGTGCCGCTGAACGTCGAGATGAAGCTAGAAGTATGGGATTCGCCGAATTCAGCCGGCGTGGTCATCGATGCTGTACGAATGGTCAAGCTTGCCCTGGATCGTGGTGTGAGTGGGACATTGGAGGGACCGAGCGCTTATCTGATGAAGTCTCCACCTGTTCAATATCCAGATGACGTTGCCCATGAGATGACCGAGGCGTTCATTCGTGCAGAAAGCCCGGCAGACGACAAAGAGGAAGAAAGAGTAGACCGCCTGGACGGGCACAAGGCAGAGCTGAAAGCAGAATAGTTGATCGTGCAAACTGGCAAGTGGTCTCCGATGAGCATTCGAAGACCTCTTGCTATCAGTCTCCCAGCGTTGCTACCATAATAGCTTTGATGGTGTGCAGCCGGTTCTCAGCCTGGTCGAAGACGATAGAGGCTTTCGATTCGAACACCTCGTCGGTGACTTCCAGGGCGCTCAGGCCATATTTCTCGTGGATTTCCTTCCCAAGTTTCGTACCGGTGTTATGGAGCGCGGGCAGGCAGTGCATGAATTTCGTGGCAGGGTCCTGCGTCAAGGCCATGAGCTTGCTGTTCACCTGGTAGGGCATCATTTGTTTGATGCGCTCGTCCCAGAGATCAGAAGATTCGCCCATTGACACCCAGACATCGGTGTACAGGAAGTCACATCCCTTGACAGCGGCTTCGGCATCCTCGAACAGTGTGATGCGCGCCCCGGTCTCCGCGGCAATGGCGCGGGCCTCGCTCAAGCGGGTTTCGCCAGGCCATGTCTGCCCGGGGCCCGCCAGGCGGATATCCATCCCCATCTTCGCTGCTCCGATCATGAGCGAATCGGCCATGTTATAGCCAACATCACCCAGGAAGCAGAACGAAACATCCTCTAGCGGTTTATGTGTGTGCTCCTGCATAGTTAGCAAGTCGGCCAGGACTTGAGTCGGGTGGGCCTCGTTGGTCAAACCATTCCAGACAGGAACGCCAGAGTACCGGGCCAGTTCTTCGACGCTTTCCTGTGCAAAGCCACGATACTCGATGCCGTCGTACATGCGGCCTAGCACGCGAGCAGTATCCTTCATTGTTTCTTTGTAGCCAATATGCGAACCGCCTGGACCTATGTAGGTGACGTGCGCACCCTGGTCGAAGGTGGCTACTTCAAAGGCGCTGCGGGTGCGCGTCGAGTCCTTCTCGAAAATGAGCGCGATCTGTTTGCCTTTCAGGCGTTGCACCTCTGTCCCCGTGTATTTAGCCGCCTTCAGATCGGCTGACAGTTGCAGCAGAAATTTGATCTCCTGCGGAGTGAAGTCATCCAGCTTCAAGAAATCTCGATCTCTCAAGTTAAAGCCCATTGTATTGTCTCCTATTGCTGCTTTCATCATTACGATCTTATGCTACAACAACGCCAGGCTCCAACGCGAGTACAATGTTACTATTCTCCCGCTTCGCTTCAAATTCATCACTACCGGACGCTCCCCACCCGGTGACGTTGCATCGTCTCTTCATCAACACTAGCACAACAATTGGGGTATACTGTGACGTGAACGCCTCTTGTTGTGATGAAGGTGTGCAGGAGATGTTTGAAACCAGAGGTGAAAGAATTTCATCGTTTGTTCATTGAAGGATATTCCACATGCAGATAGAAGAACAACCACTTAGTAAGGCAGTCGAATCTGAAAACACATCCTCTCTTGAAGCCCATGGACTATACCGACTAGGGCTGAATTTTGGCCGCCAAGTGCATCGCTTTCGCTGGTTCATCATCGCGTTTTGGGTGGTAATAGTCCTGGTAAGTATTCCTTTCACCGCACAAATTGGCTCTGTATTAAAGGGTGGGGGATACTCATATAAGAACAGTGAGTCGGCACGAGCCAGTAATATCATAAAAGAAAAGTTGCCCCGGCCGGCTACGCAGTTGCTGGTAATCTTTCAATCAACGAATACGGGAGTGAGCAATTCCCTTTACCAGAAAGAAGTGCACGGCTTTATGAACCGTGTACGCTCTTTCCCACATGTTACAGATGTGATCCCGGGTGGCACAGGGCTGGACGGTCGCACGACCTATGTGACGGTGAACTTTAATACAGGATCGGACACGGTTGGGGACCAGTTGAATGACTTCCGCAAACTACTTCCTGCTGGTTCCACGGCAGGCCCGGCACAGGCCTACCTTACAGGTGATGCTCCATTCAATCATGATTTTTCGCAAATCACGGTGCAGGATACAGAGCATGCCGAGTATTTTGCGCTGCCGATTGCCTTGCTTGTGCTGCTGGTTGTCTTTGGAACGCTGGTTGCGGCAGCTATGCCGATACTGCTGGCAATCGTTGCGGTGTCGGTGACCATGGCCGTAATCTACGCCATCGGCCTACACATATCGATGAGCGTTTTCGTGCTCAACATTGCCTCTATCATTGGTCTGGGCATCTCGATTGATTACAGCCTTTTCATGATCCGGCGTTTCCGCGATGAACTGGCGGCAGGGCGCAGTATCAGTGATGCCACCGGATGGATGGTAGCAACAGCCGGTGAATCTATCCTCTTTAGCGGCTTGATTGTCATGATTGGCTTCTGTAGCCTGCTTTTGATTGGCGTCGATATCATGAGTTCACTGGGTATCGGTGGCGCTGTAGTAGTCGCAATTGCGGTACTATCTGCGCTTACACTCGTGCCAGCTCTCCTCGCTGTACTGGGTCACCGTATTAACGCGTTGCGTATCCCATTCTTCAGCCGCCTGACTATGCATACTTCGCATACTTCGCGCGCGGTGACTGATGGGGAGTCCAGTGAGAAACCAGAGGAAGAACGGCATTTCTGGCAGAGGTGGGCAATGGGCGTGATGAAGCGTCCCGTGTTGATCATCCTGCTCGTTACGGTTCTCCTTGTTGGGATGGGCTGGCCAATCTTCTCTATTTCTATCGGCTCCACAAGTTCTGCATCAGTGCCGAAAAGCTATGAATCACGCCATGGAATCGATATTCTGAATGCTCAGTTCCCTGAGACGAACGAGCATCCTGTTTTCATTGTGGTGCAAGCACCTGATGGTTCCAGTATGCTGACGAAAGGCAACCTGGCAAAGCTAGATCACTTGTCTAGATGGGTCGTAACGCGAGCGCATGTAACCGGTGTGATCAGTTTGACCCAGATGCCGGCCTCACATGGTACTCCAGGTACTCCTGCGATCAGTGGGCAGCAACTAGCGATCTTGTACAGCTCCGGAGCGTATCAGCGCAACCCGGCAATGGCGCAGTTGGTTGCGTCGACAACGAACGGGAAAACAACACTGATCACGGTGAGGACAAAAGCGAAAGTCGATAGTAGAGAGGGTAAGGATCTGGTGAACGACCTGCGTGCTGGCGACAAGGCGGCGGCTCAGGGGTTGACTGTACTCGCCGGCGGCGATCAAGCGGATAGCCTGGACTTCAACAATCACCTGTACGGCAACTTTCCATTGGCGGTCCTGTTTATCCTGATAACGACATATATGCTGCTTTTGCTGATGTTTCGCTCGGTTTTACTCCCACTGAAAGCTATCCTGATGAATGTGCTGTCGGTGAGCGCGTGTCTGGGATTGCTGGTGTTCATCTTCCAGTGGGGTAACTTCAGTAATATCCTGGACTTCACATCCGAGGGCTTTCTGGATAGCGTTATCCCGATTTTGCTGTTCTGCATCCTCTTCGGCCTCTCAATGGACTACGAGGTCTTCTTGCTGAGTCGTATTCAAGAGGAGTGGCTACTGACGCACAATAACCGCTGGGCGGTCGCGCGCGGATTGGAGAAGACAGGCGGCGTCATTACGAATGCAGCACTGCTGTTCGTGATAGTTGCTGGTGCCTTCATCTTCACTTCACTCGTCGTGACAAAGGAGATGGGATTAGGAATGGCAATGGCCGTACTGGTGGATGCGACAATTATCAGGACGCTGCTGGTGCCGGCGACGATGCGGCTTCTGGGGAGATGGAACTGGTGGCTTCCGGGAAGGCAGCTGCTCTAGACAATGAATACAACTGCAATTTTACAAGCTACTGCGCACCGACCGTATCCCCTCCCCCCTGGGCCCTGGATAATGACACAACGCTGGCACGACCTGCTCTTCATTCACTTGCCGCTTGCGCCTGATGTGCTGCGTCCCCTGTTACCTCCACAGCTGGAGCTGGACACTTTTGATGGGCAGGCCTGGGTGGGGATCGTTCCTTTTTGGGTGTCCCATGCTAGCCTCCGCTGGGTGCCGCCTCCCCCTCTGCTCTCGCGCTTTCCTGAAATTAACGTGCGGACATATGTCACATTGCGAGGAAACCCGGGCGTCTACTTCTTCAGCCTGGACGCGGGCAATCCACTTGCCGTACTGGGTGCGCGGACGGTGTTTCACCTGCCCTACTTTTTTGCGCGCATGCATATCCAGCATCGACAAGAAACGATCTATTACCAAAGCAAGCGCCTGGGAACGCGAGGGCCTTCCCCAATATACGAAGCGATGTATCACCCAAACGGCCCAGTTTTCTTCGCGCATCATGGAACACTGGAGTACTGGTTGACCGAGCGTTATTGCCTGTATACCGTCACAGAGAAAAACCGGGTGTATCGTGTAGATATTCAGCATGGTCCCTGGCCTCTCCAGCCTGCTGAGCAGACAAGCAAGCGCAACACCATGGCTTCAGCCCAGGGTATTCCACTGCCCGATCAGCCTCCGTTGTTGCACTTTGCGCGACAACAGGATGTGCTGTTCTGGCCGCTACGTCGTATATTGTAACGCATCAATTTGTGATAGAATTGCTCCATGAAGAGTAACAAAGGCGGCTTTCTCCTGGCTATGCCAACGTTAGAAAGTGGAGTAAAATGAGTACAGATTACGAGTATATCGAGGTTAAGAACAACGAAGATGAGCAGCTCTACGAGGTGAAACTCGATGGGCAGGTCGCGACGCTTTTCTATGAACGGGAAGGAAACAGTATCATCTTTTTGCATACAGAAGTGCCGGCGGCACTGGGGGGTCACGGTATCGGGAATAAGCTGGCGCGCACTGCACTGGAGGATGCTGGCGAGCATAAGCTCGCCGTGGTTCCTTTGTGCCCATTTGTTGCGTCGTACATTCGACACCATACAGAGTATCTGTCACTGCTCACAGAGGCGGAACGGGATACCATAACGAATGTTGTGTAAAGGTGTGCTGTAAGCAAGGAGATATGAAGTTGAGACGCCAGCAACTTGTGTACTTAGACTGACAGAACCTCCAGATGCACTCCAAGCTGACCAAAGTCGTCTCCAGAACAGGCCGTGAAATCAGGAAAAGAGCGTCCTTGCGGTGCTGCTGGGGCAAAAAACACCTCTTCCTGAACTACCCATTGCGGCTGGTTGCTTTCTTACGAGCAGTGATCAGTCCTCGAGCTTCATTCTACCGAGATTTTGTGCAAACGGATGTCCTGGATGGTCGCCCAGACAATAGCCAGGCAACTGGTCTCCGTCGTGAATACATCAATCTGATCGGTGCGCTGTCTCACGAGGCTCCACAAGCTTTCGATAGCATTGGTGGTCTGAATATGTCAGTGTATGCCCTCTAGGGAACTCGTAAAACGTCAACAGGTACTCTTCATCTTCAGCCAGGCTTCGCACCCCCTCGGGACAGTGCTTACTGTATTTGGCGAGTGCTCGTCGCCAGTTGGGCTACGGCAACGATGCTCATCCGCTTGTTTTGCGCATGGTCGATTTCTTGTCTTTCATGAATAGATTGCTCCTATTGCGCCTTGGGAGGCTCGACCTTCTGGCGGACTTCTTCCATATATTGTAGTGCCTCAAGACGTGTTTTGATCTGCAAATATCTCGTTGTCCGGCTCTCTTGTTCCTCCTGAGGCGATGCTTGTAAATCCCTTAAGAAAGCAACATGTAAGAAGCCCTGGAGCGAGGAAGGCACTGGCTCCTTTGCAGGAGCGGCATCTGTAACAAGGAGTCTAGTTGCAGCACTCGCTCCTGGATCACCTGGGCACCTGATCCCTGAAGCGGCAGGTGCAGGCAACGTCGTGGGAGCGTCCCTTCTCGGTGCTGCAAGCGAAAACAGGTGATTCAAGGTATTTGCATGTTTATCGCGTTCGGTCAAGGTCTGAAGTCCAAAAATACTTTCAACGGTCGCCAGTACCGACGTGTGATCATACACGGTATGGTCGATGGTGCCCCTGGGAATAAGTGGCGATATGATCACGGCCGCTACCCGCACACCCAGTTGTCTAAAATCAAAGTGGTAGAGGTCGTTTGCTGGGTCGGTTGTGGCATCTCCGGGAGCAACGATCTGTGGTGGGGGCACATGGTCATAAAACCCTCCATGTTCATCGTAGGTGATGATCAGCACACTGTTTTCCCAGTGAGGTGAGGTGCGAATCGTCTCGTAAATCGTCTTCAAAAGCCTCTCCCCGCGCGTCACATCATCCTTAGGATGTTGCGAATCCCCACAGGTAAAATCCCCCACAAGGGCATGTCCATAATTCGGCTCGATAAAGGCATAAGTTGTCGCATACCCCGGGTTATTCAGGTCACCGCTGAAGTCCTTAAAGTCCTTGAAGTATCCCTCGAGAGCACGAATGTTCATGCCGCTTATGGCCAGTGATTGTGGGAATGCATCTCCTTTATAGATGGTCCAGCCTAGATGCGCTTTATCAAGCCGATTGTAAATCGTGCCGTTCTCAAATGTATACCCTCTGAAGAGGATAGCATCGGCCATCGTCTGAGGTGCCGGACTATGGTCCAACCCGGCTGATGATGCCGCGTGGACAAAGAAGCGGTTGGGCCACGTTGGCCCTGGCATCGATGAAAACCAGTGATCGCACACCGCGAATTCCTGCGCCAGGGTTGTCAGGACCGGGAGCTGATCCATAGCGTAACATTTCATGATCTCGCCCGGGTTGGCTGGATCGATCTTGCTATAATTTGTGACGAACCCACTATTCGTGATATGAGGATACTTGCCTCCGGCTCCGCACAGTTGTTCCTTCACATCATTGAATTCATGGCCAGGATCAAAAGACATCGTCCAGTCGGCTGGGGAACTAGCAACTACCTTCTTGCCTTGAGGGTCCAGGTTCCAGTCGTTCCTCGCATTCAGCCCGTCAAGAGTTGTTGGCTGTCCGCTCACAGCATCGATCCCCTGTATGTGAGAGAGACCTAACAGGTGATCGAACGACCTGTTTTCTAACATCACCACAAAGACATGTTTGATGCGATCTTGGAGATTGGTGTTGGGGGTCATCCGCTTGTATCCTTTCCAAATACGTAATGCTATCAAATCCCGTGGTATACTGATGTTATGAACAAGCCAATCACTGATCTTCACCCGAACTTCTGGAAGCCTCTTTCTAATTATCCATCAACAGCTCGGCCAGTTTCAAGATCCACGAACAGAGTAGCAAGCACTAACAGCAGCAAGAGTCCCTAAACAGATAATTTGACTGTACCATAATCTATCCTACGCCCATGCAGAATGTTGTGGAATGCTGCATAGTAGAAATGTCCGGAAGCTAGGCTTGGACTTGGTTTATTGCCTTCTCGCCGCACCTCATTCCACAAAAACCGATATAGCATCCAATTCAGACTTTCCAGTAAGAGCCAAAATTTGGTATGACATCGAACATAGGGCTATAGGGTTGTTATTACTCAGAGAAAAATACTCTGCTTCTCTTTTATGAAGCAAAAAACATGTGTTTAGAAGAAAAGCACTTTGAGGTACAATAATACCTAGATCAGTACACATCTGATAGGAAGGTAACAGAGGTATACTTGGGTCTCAATAGAGCTATAGTGACAAGGATTTGTAAGGAGCATAAGAGCGTGAAAATTGATCAAAATACTTTGTCCTACTGGCAAACTACTGCTGCACCGGTCACATTTTCTCCCCATTTACCTTCTACTATAGACGTGGCTGTCGTTGGAGGTGGAATTACAGGTGTTGCTTGCTGCTACTGGTTAGCGCAGACAGGTCACACTGTTGCTCTACTTGAGGGGAAAACATTAGCATACGGTGCAACTGGGCGCAATGGTGGCATTGTATCAATTGGCCTTGCTGAGTCATATCCTGATGCAATTGCAAGGTTAGGTCATGAGAGAGCGCGTAACGTCTTGTCGCTGACTCTGGAGAACCAAACACTTTTACGCCAGATTATTGCCGAGGAGGAGATTGCTTGCGATTACCGTGAACCCGGTCATGTGACATTAGCTCTTACTGCTGATCAAATGGAGAGACTCGCACGATCTGTTGCTATACTTCAAGCAGATGGTATTAATGCAGAGGTCATTGACCGTCAAAAGGTTCAAGAACTGATCCACACGCCCCTTGGACAAGATATTGTCGGAGGTAAGTTTACATCGGAAGTGGGATGAGTTCATTCAGCTCGACTAGTGCATGGCCTTGCAAAAGCCTCTCAGCGTTATGGTGCGAGAATATGCGAAACGAAGGTAGAGCGACTTGGAGCTGATGCAGAGGGGATGCTCATACACACTACCCATGGAACAGTACGTGCAAGGAAGGTGATAGTTGCTCTCAACGCCTGGACTGGAGAGCTTGTTCCAGCAATTGACAAACTAATCACGCCTGTACGTGGACAAGTTCTGGCTTATGGGCCACATGCGCCAGTCTTCACCACGAGCATGTCTGTTGATTTCACTGATACCGAGGAATACTGGCAACAAACCGTTGATGGCACAATCGTGCTTGGAGGATGTCGTGCAATCGCTCCTGGCTGTGACATAGGTGTTGGGGTGGATCAGCCAACGACAGAAGTCCAAACAGCATTGGAGCAGGTCTTTCCACAGCTTTTTCCGTCGCTTACTAACCTTCAAGTTGTACAACGCTGGGCTGGGGTGATGGCTTTTACACCGGACCTCCTTCCGATCGTTGACCAATTGAAGGATATGCCGAGAGCCTGGGTTGTCTGCGGCTTCTCAGGGCATGGCAAGCTATGCGCGAAAAAGCTGGTACACAGTGGAGAGAAAAAGATATTGTCTTCTGTAACCTGTACGGTGATTACTTGACTCAAACCTGTGTAGTAGGTCAAGCTCTCAGGCTGATTGAAGCGGTATCGAGTTACACGGCAATCATAAAATTGCGAATTTCGTAGCCCGTGGTAAGCTCATTCCAGTTGAGCGTGGGGATGCGCTCCATGTGCAGAGAGTCAAGGGCCAGGAGGCGGTGCAAGAAGATATCGGTCTCCTGGATGGCGAGGTATGAGCCCGGACAGCGATGATGACCATCACCAAAACCCATGATCATCGAGGGGATGCGCTCCCCTTGAATTGGTCGACCAGGACAGAGCGCCAGGGGCTCCTCACCGACTACGGTTTCATCTACATTCGCTGCATAGATGTGGATATTTATCATTTCGCCTTCGGGAATGACAACCTTCTTGCCCTGGCTTTCGAGGGGAATATCGGCGGTGGCACGGCGATAGAGATTGCCAACCACTGGCTCCAGGCGCAGAGTCTCGTGAAGCATCTCCAATCGTTCCTCTTCAGGGGCGGCCAGGTAGCGATCACGCAATTCCGGGCGCTCCAGGAAATGCCAGGCCGCAATGCTGATAAACTCGCGCGTCGTGACCATGCCCGCAGCGGCGTAGGTGATGCATTCGGTCAATATCTCTGCATCGGTATAGTTTTGTGAGATCAGGTGTGAGATGACATCTTCCTGAGCCTGGCGCTTGCGGGCTCGAATGGCTGGTCGGACATCCAGCCAGTAAAAGGCAAGAACATGGCGTTGATGGAACAGCTGACGAAGCCTGGTGAAAGGCTTCCAACGCAATAGCGGCATCATCTCCTGCGAGGATGGTTGCTGTTGAAAGAAGGCATCCAGTCTCCTGTCCATGCCAGGTAAACGACTATTTGTTACTCCCACCACCTGAGCAGCGACCTGTACAGCCAGTTTCAGGCTTAACTGGCTCAAATCAACCCGTTTCTTGCGTTTGAGTTCGTTGACGAACTGATCGGCCAGCGTTTCCATGAACTGCCGATAGCTGGAACTGACGGTTTTGGGGGTGAAGAAACGCGCCGTTTGTTTGCGCTGTTGTTGATGGGCCTTGCCTTCCATGTAAAGGATAGGTTTATTCGTCACGCCAGGAATCTTTTCCAGCTGCTCTGCATTGAACCCCGCCTGCCTGGTCGCACTGCTGCGTAAGATTGTCCTGGCCTCTTCAAAGCCATGAACCTGCCAGACTCCTTGAGCATCGCGTTGAAGGGTCGTCGAACTTGTCTCCGGACTTGCCCCCACGCTGCGCGAGGTTTTCTGGTATGATAACGAACCGTGCTCAACTGGACAGTGCATGGGAGTTTCTGCCGATGCCTGTATAGAATGGGCTTCCTGCGTATTGGACATTGAGCGCCTGCTTTCCTATCTGTTATTATTGCGATATATCAAAGACCTTTTGATATGTCCTATATCTTATGATATACTATATATCACAACATGCTAAAAAGTCAAGGTGGGTGTTAGTGCTGTGGACATTTGGAGAGAATGCCTGTCACCCTGAGCGCAGCGAAGGGTCTGGCTCGAGGGACGGCGAGATCCTTCGCTGCGCTCAGGATGACAGCCAGGACAGCGCTCAAGACCTCTGACGAGGTAGGGAAGTCATACACCTCTCACGGGAAGTCTTCTCTCCAAACGTCTGTTAGTGCTGCTGCTGTTGTGATATGCTGTGAAACAGAAGGACCCGCGCAACCATGAAGGGGGGATTCTGGAGGTGTCCATGGAGATACAGGACCGGAGGGTCAAACGAACGCAACATTTGTTGGCCAGGGCCCTGATTGTACTGACGCTGGAAAAGGGCTACGAGGCCGTGACGATTCGTGACATCACAGAGCGCGCTGATGTCGGGTACGCCACCTTTTTTCGTCACTATCATGACAAAGACGAACTGTTGAAGGATGTCCTGGACGTTGTTCTGACCGAAATCATTGACCTGCTTGGCTCGACGCAACCTGCTGCTGACCCGACAACCATCGGGGTCTTGCTGTTTCGCTATGTCCAGCAGCAGAGTGAAGTCGTTCGCGTACTGCTCATGAGCCATGCTTTACTTCAGCGTAGTATCGAGATAGCCACGCAAAACGTTGTGAGTGAACATACCTTCCTGCCAGATAGTGTTGTGCCGCTCGAGATTGCAGCGCATCATATCGTGGCCTCGTCCATCTCGCTCATCCAGTGGTGGTTGGATCACCAGATGCCTTATCCGCCTGAACGGATGGGGGTAATCTATCACGAATTAATTATCCGCCCAACCAGTGAGTTGGCCTTCTCTACCTAGTTACGGCCTTGCTGCCAAGATGGAGAAGATGGTGTCTTCTTGAGAAGCAGGGACCTGGCTGAACTCGCTTACGATGCGAATGTTCGTAAAACCCGCTTCATCATAGAGGTGTATGGCCTGTTCCTGGGTATACCACCGGGTGGCAGGGGAGCGAGTGTAGAGTTCCGAGGCAATAATTTTGCCCTCACGAACGACCTCGTACCGATCTTCTGTGTCCTCGAGTTGCTGGGGAAGATGGTACGTTGAACGTGTCCAGCGGCGTATCAGGACGCCATCTTCAGGCCTGACTTGTTCCGCAATCAACTCCCACTCCCCCGTGACGATCTGATCCGTGACTGGCCCTTGCCAAAGGATCATGAAGGGCATCACCAATACTCCCCCTGGCTCAAGATGATGAAAAAAGCTGCTCACGGCTTGTGTGGCTGCGTTGGGGTCTGTGACCAATTGAAAGGAGCTCGAGGGCACTATGATGGTGCGATATCTTCGCGGGACCGCCAGCGCCTCCATACTTTGGTGGAAAAGCGTGGGGTGAAGACCACGTTTCTGCGCTTTCTCTCGGCAGATCGCTAGCATCTCTGGCGAGTTATCGACGCCATCGATATCGATCCCATCAGCAAGATAGTCGAGCAACAAACGGCCTGTTCCGCATCCGATATCCAGAGCAGGTTGGCCGCT
>Ga0209234_1000279_pt1 | contig 16344 bp, 16 predicted proteins | sample GraSoi013_1_20cm_2_FD_185816 | JGI IMG/M metagenome (GOLD analysis project Ga0209234, IMG submission 185816) | Grasslands soil microbial communities from the Angelo Coastal Reserve, California, USA - Sample 08_20_2013_1_20cm (SPAdes) (version 2) | ecosystem: Environmental > Terrestrial > Soil >... | reverse complement strand
GTCGCTGTCGATCGCGATGCACAGCGACCGCCAGCTGGTGATCCCGCTGCTGCAGCTCAAGGAGTTCGACCAATACACGACCACGCACTCCATGAACGTGGCGGTCCTGGCCATGGCGCTCGCCGAGCACCTCGGGTTGGGCGCGCGTGATGTGCGGAACTTCGGGGTCGCCGGCCTGCTGCACGACATCGGCAAGGTCACGATCCCGCTCGAGGTGCTCACCAAGCCGGGTCGCTTCACGGATGAAGAGCGCGCGCTCATGAACCAGCATCCGGTGGAGGGCGCGCGCATCATCCTCAAGTCGGAGGAGCAGCTCGAGCTGCCCGCGGTGGTGGCCTACGAGCATCACATCATGTTGAACGGCGGGGGCTACCCAACGCTGCGTTTCCGGCGCGACTGCCACCACGCCAGCAAGCTCGTCCACGTCTGCGATGTGTACGATGCGCTCCGCACCAACCGGCCGTATCGGGAGGCCTGGCCGCAAGAACGGACGCTGGCCTACGTGCGCGATCGGGCGGGGATCGAGTTCGATCCCGAGCTGGCCGGCGCCTTCGTACGCATGATGCAACAGTGGGAGCCGCAGGTGGCGGTCATGACCGACGAGCACGCGCCGGTGAGCGCCGCGGCGCCCTGAGGCACCTCCCCGCGGGGTACGTATCTTTCACGGGTCATGCTGCGCTGCTTCGCCGCCCTCGTCCTGCTGCTCGGGCTCGGGTCCGGGCTCACCGCCCAGACCGCCTTGCGCCGCACCCACCTCGAGGGGAAGTGGCAGGCCAAAACCGAGGACGAAATCCGCAACATCATGGTCCGGGGCGATAGCTCCGCCCAGTTCGGCGAGCAGGTCGCGCGGTGGCGGATCGTCGGGGACAGCCTGTGGCTCGCGCTCGGGGACGGCGTGTGGCAGGTCTACGGGATGAAGCTCGACGGGGACAAGCTCACACTGTCGGGCGGGGACCTGGAGAAGCCGGTGACGTTGCACCGCGTGGGCCCCGCCACGGCGCGGGCCGATACGGTGGCGATCCCGCCGCCACCCCCGCCCTCCGAGCGCGCGTGGGACTGAGGGGGCGGGAGGCGCTCAGGGCGCGTTGCGGATGTTCGCGATGCGCCAGCCGTCTGGAGTCTTGAGCAAGCGGATCGCCTGGCGCAGTCGCGTTTCGCGCTGCGCCCCGCCGCCCGCCGGCACGAACGTGTACGACGTCCGCACCGCGGCGTAGGCCGTGTCGCCGCGCGCGCTCAGGCGCTCGACGGCGTAGCGAGCCGTGAGCCGGGTGTACCGGTGGAAAAACGCCTCCCACGCCGTGACGTCTTTCGCCGCCATGCCGGGCATCAGCACCTGGAGGTTGCCGACCCGCTCGCTCGACACGGCGCGCTCGAGGTCCAGGAGCAGCACGCCGATCGCCGCCTGGGTCTCCGCCGGCTGCGGGGACGGCGGGGCGACGCCGGCGGCGACCCCCACCTGCTCCGCGTCGAGCGCCGCGAGCCGGGCGACCACGTAATCCCCCGCCGTGTACAGCGATTCGGCACGCCCGAGCGAAGCCCCGGCACGTCCCGCGTCGGGGTGCGTCGAGCCGAGGGCGTTCACCACCGGGGTGGCGCGCGCCAGCGCCTGCTGGGCGTCGCGCCGCAGGGCTTCGGCTTCTTGCTGCGCTTTGCGGTACTGCGGGATCGCGCTCACGTAACCGCTGGCCGCGCGGGCCAGGTCGCCCGTACGCACGGCGCCCTCGGCGGTGAGCAGGACGGTCTCCGCCAGGATGAGCGAGGGCACGTTGTTTTTCATGGCGCCGGCGCGGCGCGCGCGCTCCCGGGCCGCGAGCGTCGAGTCGCGCTGCGCCAGCAGCGCCGGGTTCAGCTGCGCCGGCAGCGGGTAGGTGAGGACCTGATCGAGGCCGGCCCCTGCGAAGCGGGCGTCGGACAGCGGCGCGGCCACGGGCGACGGGGAGCGCGACACATACAGCAGCACCAGCGCCGTCACCATCAACGTGGTCAGCACCGCCGCCCGCCACTTGAGCGGGGCGTGAGTCACGAGGCGCAGCACGGCGGACGGGATCGGCGTCCACTTGAGACTCAGCCGCTCCGTCGTATCGGACGCACCCGACAGGGCGGCGCGGATGGCGAACAAGGCGGACTGCATCTGGCGCGCGGTCTCGTAGCGCTCCTCCGGCACTTTGATCAGCGCCTTCGACACCACGCGCTCCAGCGCCGCCGGGAGGGAGGGCGTGGTGGCGCGGAGCGGCTTGGGGTCGGTCGTGAGCACCTGGTACAGCACGCCATGCACGGTTTCTCCCTCGAACGGCTTGCGATACGTGAGGAGCTCGTACAGGAGGCAGCCGACCGCGAACACATCGGTGGCGGGCGTAATCGCGCCGTTGGTGATCTGCTCGGGGGCCATGTAGGTCGGCGTCCCGACAATCGCGCCCGAGCCGGTGACGTCGGCTGATTGGAGGCGCGCGATCCCGAAGTCCATGATCTTGACCGAGCCGTCGGAGCCGATGCGGACGTTGGACGGCTTGATGTCGCGGTGGATGACTCCGCGCTCGTGCGCGTACGAGAGCGCCTGCAGCACCTCGATCACGAGGTCCAGTTTCCGCTCCAGCCCGAGCGGCTCGCGCAGCGCGATCAGGGTGCTGAGGTCACTTCCGTCGATCAGCTCCATGGCGATGAACAGTTGCCCGTCCGCTTCGCCCAGGTCGTAAATGGTGACGATGTTGGGGTGCTGCAGGGCGCCCGCGGCACGGGCCTCGCGCAGCAGCCGCTCGCGCGCGTCCGCCGACCGGCCCGCCCGGGAGAGCAGCTTGAGCGCGACGTAGCGGCGGATGACGGAGTCGTACGCCCGCCACACCGCGCCCATCGCCCCTTCGCCGATGAGCTCCTGCAACTCGAACTTTCCGACCCGCCGGTCTTGCTCGGTCTGCGCCATGCCGCCCAGGTGAATGGAGTTGTGCAATTTGTGCAGCGGAGGGGCCGCTCGCAACGCGCGGCCGTCACCCCGCGGCCCAGTCGTATATCCGGCCCAGCAGGGCCCGCATCGCGGCGTCCACCACGACGTCGCGCCGCGGGAGCACCCGCTCGGCGACGCCGAGAAAGCCGTCCCGGCCCATGCGGGTCCCGCCGGTTGCCCCCCACGCGAACGGGGGGACGTACTTGGGCGGCCGCACCGCGTCGAACACGTTCGCCCCCGTCCCCACGACCGTGCCGGTCCCGAGCAGCGTGCCGATCGCCGTCTTGGCGTGGTCGCCGATGAGGCTGCCGAGGAACTGGAGACCGGTCTCGAGCCGCGCTCCCGCGACGTCGAGCCGGACGGGGCCGTACGTGTTCTTCAGGTTCGACGTGATCGTGCCAGCCCCGAGGTTCGCCCAGCGGCCGATCACCGAGTGGCCCACGAAGCCGTCGTGGGCCTTGTTGGCATACCCCAGAAACACGCAGTTCGACACTTCGCCCCGTACGTTGCAGCGCGGACCGATCGCCGTGACCCGCACGGACCCGCCCAGCACGTGCGCGTTGGCGCCGACCCACAGCGGCCCCTCGAGCCGCGCACCCGAGCGGACCTCGGCGCCGCTCTCGATCACCACGGGACCGCCGCGAACGTCGAACACGACGCCGGGCTCGACCACCGCGTCGTGCAGGGCGATCGCGGCGGGGTCGCCGAGCACGGTGCTCCCCGCGGGGATCGGGTCACCGTCGCCGAGCAGGGCGCGCACGTCGGCATGGAGCAGCGGCTCGAGCGTGGCGACCAGGTCGTACGCGCCGTGGAGCACGGCGCCCGCGACCTCGATCGCCGCCGCGTGAGCCCGCGGCCCGTCCCACGTCGCGCCTGGCCCCACGCCCCAGCCCACCGTGATCGCGCCGCACGTGAGGCGGAACGCGCCGTCGGGGAGCGCCGGTGCGAGCCCGTGGGGCGCGAACGTCGACGACCCGATGACGGCAGGTCCCTGCACGGGGTGGTGGGCGGCAACGGGCGGCACGCCCGGCTCCGTGAAGCCGGCGAGGTGGGGCAGGGCGAAGATGCCCGAGGCCTCGGCCCCCACGAATGCCTCCCACCGCTCGCGGATGAGATGGGCGCCTGCGCGCAGTTCGCACAGCGGTCGCGCGCCCAGGAAGGGCGCCCACGCGGCCCCCGGCTCGGGATCGAGGAGGTAGAGTGCGTGCGTCACCGCCGCTGCACCAGCTGCTTCAGCTGCTCGCTGCGCCCGGTCGGCATCACGAGCGTGTGACCGTTGGCCCGCACCACCACCATGTCCTCCAGGCCGATCACCGCGAGGTGCTCGCTGTCGGACCAGACGACCGAGCGGCGGACGTCGTCCGCCAGGGTGACGTTCCCGACCACGACGTTGCCGCGCGGGTCGGGCTTGCGGATGCGCAGCAGCGCGTCCCACGAGCCGATGTCGTCCCAGCGAAACGTGCCCGCGACGACGGCGAGGCGCTTGGTCCGCTCCAGCACCGCGACGTCCACCGCCACGGGTCGCACCGCGCCGAAAAAGCCCGCGACGTCGCCCGCCGCCAGCGCCGGCCACCCTGGCGCGAGCTCCCGCGCGTAGGCACCGGCCTCGCCGAGAAAGCGAGCCACGCCCCAGGCAAACAGGCCCGTGTTCCAGAGCGCCCCGCGCTGCCGCAGGAGCGCCGCGCGCGCGGGCGAGGGCTTCTCGACGAAGCGCCGCACCCCCCGCGCGCCGCCGAGCGGCTTGCCGGGGACGATGTAGCCGTACGCCGTCTCGTTACGTGTGGGCTTGACGCCGACGGTCACCAGCACGTCGTACTCGTCGGCCACGGCGAGCGCCTGCCGTGCGGCCGTGCGGAAGGCGCGATCGTCCCCGACCGCCCAGTCGGCGTGGAGCGAGAGGAGCTGAGCGCCGGAGTCGCGCTCGGAGATCCAGTGTGCCGCCCACACCAGCGCGGGTGCCGTGGACGCCGCCCGCGGCTCCGCCAACACCTGCGCCCGGGGGATCTGCGGGACGGTCCGGGCCACTTGATCCACGAGAAACGGTCCCGTGAGGATGAGGATGCGCTCGGGCGGCACCAGCCCGTCGAGCCGCTCCACCGCCTGCACCAGCAGGGGGCGGTCGCCGGCGAGCGGCAGGAGCTGCTTCGGGCGCTCGGGCGTCGAGAGCGGCCAGAACCGGGTGCCGGACCCGCCGGCGAGGATCGCGGCCCAAACGGTCACGAGGCGTCCTGGGCGGTGGGCCCGTTCTCCAGCATGGCGGCGATGCGCGCCGTGAGCTTGCTGGGGCTGAACGGCTTGGTGAGCAGCGCGGCGCCCAGCTCCTCCGCCTCGCCGAGTACGCGCTCGTCGCCTTCGGCGGTCAGCACGATGACGGGGAGACGACGGGTGGGGGCGGCGGCGCGCAGCTCCCGCAGCAGGTCGAGCCCCGAGCCGTCGGGGAGATGGAGATCGAGCAGCATGGCGTCGAGCGGTGCGTGGCGGTCGCCCAGCGCCGTGCGGGCCTCGGCGAGCGTGCGCGCGAGGCTCACGCGGTAGCCGAGCCGCTCCAGGTGGGGCCGCAGCAGCAGCCCGATGTGCGGCTCGTCGTCGACGACGAGGAGGTGCCGCCGGGTGGGCGACAAAGCGGACGCCTCCCGCTCAGAGGAGGCCGGCGATCGCCGAGCGGTGGCGACGCAGGTCGTACAGCAGCGCGCCCACGTTGGTGGACGGCTGCACCAGCACCACCAGCAGGGCGTCGGCGTTGAGGACGGAGACCAGCGCGAGGCCGGCGCCGAACTCGAGCACGCCGGCGCCGAAGTCCCCGCGTCCGCTCGCCTGCCCGAGCTGCGCCATGCTGTTGATGACCGACGGGAGCAGCGCGGCGACGCTCTCGGCGTCGACGCCGTTGGCGGTGCGGGAGTCGATCGGCAACCCGTCGCGCCCGACGACGACCACCGCGTCCACACCGCTGCGGCGGCTCAGCGCCTCGACCACGTCGCGGATCGTCGCCATACGGCGGCCAAGCTAGGAATGGAGTCTGGCGAAGTCAAGCAGCGATCGCGGGTTGACCCACTCGGACGCCGCTCGGTATCTTCTCCGGCACCGCATGACTCCGCGCCGCCGACTCGTCGCCGTGACCGCCGCCTTCACCGGTCTCGCGCTGCTCGCTGCCGCGTGCAGCAACACGACGGGCTTGCCGGCCGCGGTGTTCACGAACCTCGTGGACACGGTATCACTGTACGCCTTGCGCGGCACCGCCATCGCGTTGCCGTCCGCTTATTCGATCCAGGACAGGGCATCGGTGCGGATCGAGCAAAACGTGTCGCTCGACTTCGCGTTCGACTTGGACTCGGTTACAGGAAAGCCGGCGTTGTTTCCCACCGGCGCGCTCCACCTCGCCCCGTCTGTCGGGACCTCCGGGCTGCAGCCGACGAGCAAGGCGTTCGCCGACATCACGTCGGCGGCAACCAGCGGCTACACGCTCGACAAGGCCGTGGCGATCGACACCGGGACGGTCCTGTTTGCGATGTCGCGTCCGTTGGCGTGCTTGATCGGCAGCGTCCCGCTGTACGCCAAGCTGCACGTGCTGAGCGTGGACTCGACGGCGCGCAGCGTGAAATTCGAGATCCTGGTGGACCAGAATTGCGGGTACCGCGGTCTCGCCCCGGGACTGCCCAAGCAGTAGCTCGGTGATCGACCTCAAGCTGCTGCGCGCCTCCCCACAGCAGGTGCGGGCTGCGCTCGCCCGGCGCGGCGACCCGGGCCTCACGCGGCTGCTCGACGAGCTGGAGGCGCTCGACATGCGCCGCCGGGCGCTCACCGGCCAGCTCGATCAGCTCAAAGGGGAGCGCAACGAAGGCGCCAAGGCCGACGCGCGCGTGATGAAAGAGAAGGGCGAGCTCCCGGCCGCCGTACGTGAAAGCCGCCGCAAGCTGGGCGGGCGCATCGATACCCTGGAAGCCGAGCTGCGCACCGTCGAAGCCGCGGTCGAGGAGAAGCTGCTCTACGTTCCGAACCTCCCGCTCCCGGACGTCCCGGACGGAGACGAGTCGCACAACAAGGTGATCCGCACCTGGGGCGAGCCCGCGCCGCGGGGCGGCAAGCCGCACTGGGAGCTCGGGGAGACGCTCGGGATCCTCGACCTCCCCCGGGGCGCGAAGCTGTCGGGATCGGGTTTTCCGGTGTTTGTGGGACCGGGCTCGAAGCTGGTACGCGGTCTCATCAATTTCATGCTCGATCTCCACACCCGCGAGCATGGCTATGTCGAAGTAGAGCCGCCGTTCGTCGTGCGGCGGGAAATGATGGTCGGCACGGGCCAGCTGCCGAAGCTGGAAGACGACGCTTACAAGACGGCGCCCGACGATCTCTTCCTGATCCCGACCGCCGAGGTCCCGGTCACGAACCTCCATCGCGACGAGATCCTGGACGGGACGAAGCTGGCGCTGGCGTACACGGCCTACACACCTTGCTTTCGGCGCGAGGCGGGCGCCGCCGGAAAGGACACCCGTGGCTTGCTGCGGGTGCACCAGTTCGACAAGGTGGAGCTGGTTCGGTTCGCGCGCCCCGCCGACTCACCGCCAGAGCACGAGCGGATGACCGCGCACGCCGAGGCCGTGCTGCAGCGCCTCGAGCTCCCGTACCGCGTCGTGCTGCTCGCGGCGGGCGATCTGGGGTTCGCCAGCGCCAAGACGTACGACCTAGAGGTCTGGGCCCCCGGCGTGGGACAATGGCTCGAGGTCTCGAGCGCGAGCAGCTTCACGGATTTTCAGGCGCGGCGCGCCAACATCCGCTATCGATCCGGAGCCGGGGCGAAGCCCGAGCTCGTCCACACGCTCAACGCTTCGGGCGTGGCGCTGCCGCGCACCATCGCCGCCCTGCTCGAGACCCACCAGCAGCCGGACGGCTCCGTGACCGTTCCGCGGGCGCTCGTCCCCTACCTCGGGACCGAGCGCTTCGTGCCATCCGGTGGCGCGTAACGGCGCCCTGCGCCGGGCGGGTCTTCCCGTCGTCGTCGGACTGGCGCTCATCCTCGGGGGGATCACCGTCGGCTACGGGTGGATCGTGGCCCGCCACCTGCGTGACGACGCGCGCCAGACGAGCGGGCTCTTGGGGCGCGTGTTCGCCGGGTTGAACGATCCCGGCCCCGATGCCGCCACGGACGCGCTGCTCGACCTCACCCGTCAGGTGCGCTCGCTCGGCATCCCCATCGTCGTGACCGACACGGCGGGACGCATCACGGCGCTCGACAACGCGCCGCCGACCCTGCGCGCCGACACGGCTCGGCTGCGGGCCTGGATCGCCGAGCTCGACGCCGAGAATGTGCCGGTCGTGCAGCCCGGCGTCGGTACGATCCACTACGGGGCGGGGCCGGCGGCGCGGACGCTGACGGGACTCGCGCTGCTGGAAGGGACCGTGCTCGTGTGCCTCACGCTGCTCGCCGCGTGGGCGTACCGGTCGCAGGTGGCCGCGGCGCGGGACCGGCTATGGGTCGCCATGGCGCGCGAGTCGGCGCACCAGCTCGGTACGCCACTCATGAGCCTCACGGGATGGATTGCCTACTTGCGGGAAAATCCGGATACCACCGGCGTCGAGCTGGCCGATCATCTTCAGGCCGATGCGGAGCGGCTCGAGCGCGTGGCCAAGCGGTTCGAGCGCATCGGACGCCCGGCCCGGCGCGAGCCGGTGGGCCTGGGCGCGGTGGCGGAGCGCGTGGTCAGCTACTTCCGCCCCCGGCTCCCGACCCTCGCGAGCCCGGTGGCCCTGGCGTTGCGCGCCACCGGGCCGGGCCCCACGGCCCTGGGGGACTCCGTGCTCGTGGAATGGGCGCTCGAGGCCGTGATCAAGAACGCCATCGACGCCCTCTCCGGGCGCGGCGGCAGGATCGACGTCACGGTCGACGCCGTCCCCCGTACGGCACGCATCGCGGTGCGCGACGACGGCCCCGGCGTCGCGCCCGAGGTGCGCGCCAACCTGTTCGAGCCGGGGATCTCCACCAAGCCCGGTGGGTGGGGGATCGGACTGGCGCTCGCGCGCCGTATCGTGGAGCAGCAACATAGCGGGCGGCTGCTGTACCGTCCGGCGCCCGGGGGGGAGGGGACGGAGTTCGTGCTGGAGTTTCCCCTGGTACAAGAGCGGGACGGGGGACGGGGGAGGGGGGACGCGTGACGCTCCCGCTCAATCCGGCTCAAGAGGCTGCAGTCCGCCATCCCGGCGGCCCGCTGCTCGTGCTCGCGGGCGCGGGCTCGGGCAAGACGCGCGTGCTGACGGCCCGCATCGCCCACCTGATCCAGGAGCGCGGCGTGGCCCCCTCGCGCATCTTCGCCGTCACCTTCACCAACAAGGCGGCGGGAGAGATGCGAGCCCGAGTGGCGGCGCTGCTCGGTGCCGACCCCCGCGGGCTGTGGATCGGGACGTTCCACGCGCTCTCGGCACGGCTGCTGCGGCGCGAGGCGGCCCACCTCGGGTTCGGGCCCAACTTCACGATCTACGACCAGGACGATTCCGAGGCGCTGGTCAAACGCCTGCTGGAACAGCGCGGCCATTCGCCCAAGGCGAACCCGCCCCGCGCGATCCACTCCATCATTTCCGGAGCGAAGAACCGCATGCTCCTCCCCGAAGAGCTGGGCGCGAGCGCCGACAGCCCGCTGCAGCGCGTGGCGGCGGAGATCTACGCGCTGCTCGGTCCCGCCTTGCAGCAGGCCAATGCGATGGATTTCGACGACCTGCTCCTCCTGCCCCTCACCCTTTTCGCCGCGCACCCGGAGCGCCTCGCCTACTGGCAGCGGCGCTTCGACCACGTTCTGGTGGACGAGTTCCAGGACACCAACGCGGCGCAGTACCGGCTGGTGCGGCAGCTCGCGGCGGAGCACACGAACCTCTGTGCCGTCGGCGATGACGACCAGGCGATCTACGGCTGGCGCGGTGCGGACGTGCGGCACATGCTCTCGTTCCAGCGCGACTTCCCCGGGACCACCCTGATCAAGCTCGAGCAGAACTACCGCTCCACCCAGGTGATCCTCGACGCCGCGAACGGGGTAATCGCGGAGAACGCGCGCCGCCTGGGTAAGACGCTGTTCACCGCGAAGCAGGGCGGGGAGCCGGTCACGCTGCTGACCGCGGCCGACGAGCGCGACGAGGCGGAGTGGCTCGCGGCGGAGCTGGCGCGGCGCGCCGCCGCGGACGACGTCCCCTATGAAGGAATGGCCGTGCTGTACCGCACCAACGCCCAGTCGCGCCCGCTCGAGGAGGCATTCCGTTTCCGGGGGATCCCCTACCGGCTGGTGGGCGCGGTGAGCTTCTACGAGCGCCGCGAGGTGAAAGACGTGCTCGCCTACCTGCGGCTCATCGCCAACCCGGCGGACGACCAGGCCTTCCTGCGTGTGGTGAACGTACCGCGCCGGGGGATCGGCGACGCGTCGGTCGCGCAGCTGCTCCGCAAGGCGACCGAATGGAAGCAATCGCTGTTCGAAACGGCCGGCGCGGCGAGCCGGATCCCCGATCTGCGACCCAACGTGCGGGACGCGTTCACGGGACTGGCCCGCTTGCTCCAGGACCTGCGGGCGCGGTACGCCCACGCGGACCCGGCCACGGTGTTGGAGCAGGCGATCGCGGCCGTGGGCTATCCCCAGTACCTCGCCGAGGAGGGCCCCGAGGGGATCGAGCGGCTCGAGAACGTGCAGGAGCTGATCGCGGGCGCCGCCGAGTGGGCGGAGACGGCGGCAGCGGACGGGGACGAAGCCGGGGATGAGGCCGGGGAAGGGGGCCAGGCGACCGGCCCGAGTCTGATCGAGCGCTACCTCACCCAAGCCGCGCTCGTGACCTCGGCCGATCAAGGGACCGGAGACCCGAAGGGCGTGACGCTGATGACCGTCCACATGGCGAAGGGTCTCGAATGGCCGGTGGTGACGCTCGGCGGTCTGGAAGACGGACTGTTCCCGCTCGCCCGCGCGGCGGGTGAGCCGGGGGGGCTCGAGGAGGAGCGGCGCCTGTGCTACGTGGGGCTCACGCGGGCGCGCGAAAAATTGTATCTCTCATGGGCCCGCACGCGCTACCGGAACGGCCGGCTCGAGCTGTCCGAGCCGTCCCGCTTTCTCGAGGCGGTGCCCGCGGGCGTGCTGGAGGAGCGGAGCACGACGCCGCTGTGGGACCGTGGCGAGCGGACCGCGCGCCGCGGGGCCGCGCCAGCGCGCCGCGCCGCGCCGGCGGAAGTGGACTGGGAGGTCGAGGCGTCGCAAGACGCCCCGCGCTACACGGGAGGCGAGCGGGTGCGACACCGCAAGTTCGGGAGCGGGGTGGTGCGCGCCGTGTCGGGCGCGGGTCGGGATCTGAAGGTCACGGTGGAGTTCGACGATCCGGAGATCGGCACCAAGCAACTGCTCGTCGCCTACGCAGGGCTCGAGCGCGAGTGGGAGAGCGCATGAGCGTCACACACGACGAAGTGTTGAAGATCGCCCGCCTCGCGGAGCTCGACGTGAGTGAAGAAGCGCTGCCGCTCGTGGCCGAGCAGATGTCGCGTATTCTCGACTACGTCGCTCAGATCAACGGCGTCCCGGCGAGCGAAGGCGTGAAGCCGTTCGTGCCGGGGCCCGACGCCCTGCGCGTCCGGGCCGACGAAGTGAAGCCTATTCCGCTCGCCTTTGGCCCAGAGACGCTCGCGCCCGCGTTCAAGGACGGCTTCTTCCTGGTGCCGAAGCTCGGCGCGTTCGAGGGCGCCGACTCGTGAGCGATCCGAACGACGCGCTGGCCAGCGCCAAGGCCGCGGCCGACCGTCTGGTCAAGGCCAAACGTCTCAACGCCTGTTTGACGCCGACCGCGGCGCTCCGCAAGTCGCTCGTCACCCAGGCCCAGGCGGCCCACCCGTCGGGGGTCCTCTACGGCATGCCCGTGGCCGTGAAAGACAACATCTGCACGCTCGAGTTCACCACCACCTGCGGGTCGAAGATCCTCCGGGACTATCGCTCGCCGTACGAGGCGACCGCCGTCGCGAAGTTGAAGGCGGCGGGCGCCCTCATCGCCGGCAAGACCAACTGCGACGAGTTCGCCATGGGCTCGTCCACGGAGCACTCCGCTTACGGGCGGGCGCTGCACCCGTTCGACAAGACCCGGGTCCCCGGCGGCTCGTCGGGCGGCTCGGCCGCCCTGGTGGCGACGGGCGCGGTGCCCGCGGCCCTCGGCTCCGAGACCGGCGGCTCGGTGCGCCAGCCGGCGTCGCTGTGCGGCGTCGTGGGGATCAAGCCCACCTACGGGCGCGTGTCGCGCTACGGACTGGTGGCGTTCGGCTCCTCCCTCGACCAGATCGGCGTGCTGGGCCGCAGCGTCCACGACGCGGCGCGCGTGCTGTCGGTGATCAGCGGTCGTGATCCGAAAGACTCGACTTGTGAAGACCGTGACCCCTTACGGCTGCCCAACGTGCCCGAATCGCTCCAGGGGTTCGTGATCGGCGTCCCGAAGGAGTACTTCCCGGCCGACCTGGACCCCGCCGTGCGGCGGGCGTGCGACCGGGCCGTCCGGCTGCTGCGGGAGCTGGGGGCGGCGGTGCGCGAGGTCGCGTTGCCCCACACTGGGTACGCGGTGCCGACCTACTACATCCTGGCACCGGCCGAGGCGTCGTCCAACCTGGCGCGCTACGACGGGGCACGCTACGGTCCCCGCTTCGACGGATCGGCGGACGTGCGGGCGTTGTACCGCACGACGCGAGGGGAGGGGTTCGGTCCGGAGGTGCGGCGTCGGATCCTGCTGGGCACGTACGTGTTGTCGTCCGGCTACTATGACGCGTACTACCGGAAGGCCCAGCAGATGCGCGCGTTGATCGCCCAGGACTTCCGCAACGCGTTCGACCGCGGCGTCGACCTGCTGTTCACCCCGACCACTCCCACCCCGGCCTTCAAGGCCGGCGAGAAGCTCGACGACCCGGTGGCCATGTACCTGTCCGACATCTTCACCGTCACGGCGAACCTCGCCGGCCTGCCGGCGATCTCGATTCCGATCGGACGCATCAAGGGACTGCCGATCGGCGGGCAGCTCATCGGCCAGGCGTTCCTCGAGGACGAGATGCTCGAGGCGGCCTACGCGCTGGAGCGGGTCGTGCCCGCGACCGAGGAGGCCTGATGTCCGCCACCCGGGAGGCGGTCATCGGACTCGAGACGCACGTGCAGCTGCGGACGGTGTCCAAAATGTTCTGCGGCTGCTCGGCGGCGTTCGGTGCGCCCCCCAACACGAATGTCTGCCCCGTGTGCCTGGGCCTCCCGGGGGCGCTCCCGATGCCGAACGGGCTGGCGCTGCAGCTCGCGGTGCGTGCGGCACTGGCGCTGGGATGCACGGTGCACCCCCGCAGCGTGTTCGCGCGCAAGAACTACTTCTATCCCGACCTGCCCAAGGGCTACCAGATTTCGCAGTTCGAGCAGCCGCTCGCGACCGACGGGTCGCTGTCGTACCTGTCGCCGGACCGGGGGATCGCCACGGCCACCATTCAGCGGCTCCACGTGGAAGAGGACGCCGGGAAGTCGCTGCACGATCGCTTTCCGAAGCAAACGGCTATCGACTTGAACCGCTGTGGGGTGCCCCTCATCGAGATCGTGACGGGACCCGACTTCCGCTCTCCCCACGAGGCGCGCGCCTACCTCCTCACGCTGAAGCAGGTGCTCGAGTATGCCGGGGTCTCCGACTGCGATATGGAAAAGGGCAGCTTGCGCGTCGATGCGAACGTGTCGGTGCGCCCGGTGGGGCAGCCGGAGCTGGGAACGAAGACCGAAGTGAAAAACATCAACTCGTTCGCGTACGTCGAGAAGGCGCTGACGGTGGAGCGCGACCGGCAGATCGCGCTGCTCGAAGCCGGGGGCCGGGTGGAGCAGCAGACGCTGTTGTACGACGCGAAGACGAACGGCGTGCGCCCGCAGCGCGCCAAGGAGGAGAGCCACGACTACCGCTACTTCCCCGATCCGGACCTGCCGCCCGTCGTGCTGCGCGAGGAGTTCATCGCGGAGCAGCAGGCGCTCCTGCCCGAGCTGCCGGCGACGAAGCGCGAGCGCTTCGTCGAGAAGTACGCGCTCAGCGCGACCGACGCAGCCGTGCTCACGGCCGATCGCGCCGTCGCGGACTACTACGAGGCCGTGGTCCACGCCGGTGCGGAATCCAAGGCGGCGGCCAACTGGGTGATGACGGAAGTGCTCGCGGACGCGAAGGATCATGGCGACGGGCTGCGCGTGCCGCCGGGAGCCCTGGCCAACCTGATCGGCCTGGTGCGGGGCGGAACCTTGAGCAACCAGGCGGCGAAGCGCGTCTTCGGTGAGGTGGCCGAGCACGGAGGCGAGCCGCGCAATGTCGCCGAAGCGCTGGGGCTGATCCAGGTGGCGGACACGGGCGTGGTGGCCTCGTGGGTGAGCGAAGTGCTGGTCGCCCATCCCGCCGAGGTCGCGCGCTACCGCAACGGCGAGACCAAGCTGCTGCAGTTCCTCCTGGGACAGGTGATGAAAGTGTCGCGTGGCAAGGCGGACCCGAAGCTGGTGCAGCGGGTGCTCGAGGAGAAGCTGGCGGCCTAGTCGCTCCGCTCGCGGTCCCGCCACGGCCGTTGCGACTGAGACTGCTTCCAGTAGGCGAGCGGCGGCGTGGGCAGCCCGAAGTGGTGTTCCCCCGTCTCGAGCATCCGTTCGGGGTCCTCCCGGCCCCCATCCTGCAGCGCCTGGCGCCGCATCTGCTTGGCGAGCCGCAGCGCCTGATCGCCGGCGGGATCGAGCCGCCGCGCCGCCGCGTCCCGCTCGCCCAGCATCTCCATGACGTACTCGAACGCCACCGCCATGTGTCGCTCCACGTCCTCATCCGGCAGGTCCCAGCGGGTGTTCTCGAGCAGCAGCTGGAACGCCCAGCGCCAGCTCTCGCTCTCCGTGAGGTGCACCATGCCGCGGAACAGACGGCGGTTGGTGCCCATGCTGAAGAGCGTGGGCGAGATGATGGAGTCGAGGTGCGTGTCGCTCAGCGCGTGGTCCCGAAGGATGACCTCCTTCGCTTCCTTGGCGTATGCGTCACCCAGGTGGGTCTCGAACCGGCTCTCCCAGTAGCTGTGGCCCAACGCCGTCGTGCTCGACGTGACGACGAGCTGGCGCGGCACGAAGAAATTGTGCGCCACCGAGTCGGCCGCGAGGTGCGAGAGGTAGCCGAGGCCGAACGCGCGGAGGGGGTCGGTGGGCGCCAGGTCGAAGATCTCCTGTCCCACGTGCCAGGCGTGGCAGTGCCGGCCCACGGGGGCGTACTTCTTGGCGATCGACGTGTCCGCGGCGATGTTGCCGTACAGAAAGTCGTAGGGAAAGGCGCGCAGCAGGTCGGCCACGATGCCCGGCAGCTGGTGCAGGTTCGCGAGCACCGATTCGCCCAGGTACACGTGCGTGCCCGGCGTCCAGGCGTGCGCCACGGCGGGGAAGAGCGCCACCCCGGCCAGGGCGACCGCTGCCGCGGCGAGCAGGCGCGGCCCCGTCAGTGCTTCCTCCCGCGTTTCAGCGCCCGCCGGCCCCAGTCGACCAGCGACAGGCCCCGGCGCACCATGCGAACGCTGGCCGCGACGTCGAGGACGGTGCTCTCCACTTCCTCCTGCACGACCTCAAACAGGGCATCGAGGTCGGCGAGACGCGTCTGCGCCGCGTCCGCGGCCTTCACGATGCGCTCGCGCAGCTCGCGCGAAGTGCCGACCACGCTCTCGGCCTCGGAGCGGATCGTGCCGACCAGCTGACGCACGTCGCCCACGGCGGGCCCGGCGAGGTCCCGCAGGACGCGCAGGAACGCCCGCACGCCCAGGGCCGCCGCCACGGACGAGACCGCGATGGCGATCGCGGACAGCGCGAGAATTGCGAGCGAAACCCCCGCCACCACCGCCACCCAGGTCGGGATCATCGAGGCTCATTCCGCCGGAGCGTTGTGGTTAAGGTCGGGTGTCCCGGGCGCGCGTGTCAACGGCGCGACCTGGATGGCGAGCGTGACGAGCGAGGGCGCAGCCAGCTGCGCGGCGGCCACCCCCACGACCACGGTGGTGAGCAGCGCGGCGCCTCCGGCCCCGCCCGCGCCGTGGCGGCCGTACATGATGAAGACATCGAAGCCCAGCGCCAGCGCCGTCGCGCCCTGTGCCACCGTGGCGAGTCCCACGTTGGGGGGGACGTCCTGGAGTCGCAGGGCGTCGCGCCCGAAGCGCACGGCGCCCCACTTGGCGGCCACACGGACCAGCGCCAGGAGCGGCGAAGTCAGCCGCGTGGCCGAGAAGGTTCTGACGCTTCCGCGCAAGCGAGGGTTCGACCTGCTTCGCTTCGTCCCTTCCGGCCGCTCGCTGCTGCTCGGTCTCGGCGCAGTTTCGATCGCAGTCGGCCTCTACGGCCTGGCGCGCGAGACGTCGCTGTTCGCGGTCCGCGCGATCGTGATCGAGGGAGCCCCGCCCGCGGTCGCAGCGG
>Ga0209234_1000277_pt1 | contig 16377 bp, 18 predicted proteins | sample GraSoi013_1_20cm_2_FD_185816 | JGI IMG/M metagenome (GOLD analysis project Ga0209234, IMG submission 185816) | Grasslands soil microbial communities from the Angelo Coastal Reserve, California, USA - Sample 08_20_2013_1_20cm (SPAdes) (version 2) | ecosystem: Environmental > Terrestrial > Soil >... | reverse complement strand
TGTTCGGCTCGTACCTGCGGCACCGCGGGACGGTGACGCGGGTGACCTTCTGGGGCGTCACCGACCGGGACTCCTGGCTCAACAACTGGCCGGTGCGAGGGCGCACGAATTATCCTTTGCTGTTCGATCGGGACGGCCGGCCCAAGCCGGCGTTCGCGGCCGTCATCGGTACCGCTCCGGCAAAGCAAGGAAGGCACGATTGACGCACGCATTGAAACCGGTGTCGAAGCAGAGTCTCCCTGACCGGCTGGCGCGGCAGATCCGGGTGCTGATCCAGCAGGGGGAATACCGCCAGGGCGATAAACTGCCCCCCATCATGGAGATGGCGCGCCGCTTCGGCGTCGGGCACCCGACGGTGCGCGAAGCCCTCAAGAGCCTCGAGACCATCGGGCTGGTGTCGATCCGTCATGGCTCCGGCGTGTACGTGAACCGCACCGACGAGGTGCTGGTGCTGGCGAGCCCGCACCAGGCCGGGGCGTTCACCAAGCAGCTGCTGCTCGATCTGCTGCGCACCCGCCAGCCGCTCGAGGTCGGGGCGATCGCTGCCGCCGTCCGGAACGCCACGCCCTCGCATCTGAAGGAGATGCGACGCCTGCTCACCACCGCGGAGCAGAACTTCGACGACGACGACGTGCTGAACCGGGTCAACATGGAGTTCCATCGCCAGATCTCGATCGCGTCGGGGAACACGGTGATGCTGCAGACGCTCGACGTGTTGCGGGAGCTGTTTACCGCGGAGCAGCGCCTCATCCTCGCCATCGTCGCCTCGCGCGAGCGGGACCACAAGGAGCACCTCGGCATCCTCGAGGCCCTGGAGCGGCGCGACGCGGCGCTCGCCGTGGAGCGCATGCGCGATCACATCGAGGGCGTGGTGAAGGTCGTGCAGAAATGGGATCCCGAAGATCACCCGGTCGACGGCGGATGACGCCGCGGACGTTCTTCGTCACGGGCGCGAATTCGGGAATCGGGCGGGCCCTGGTCGAGGCCCTGGCGGCGCGGGGCGGCCGGGTCGTGCTCGCGACGCGCTCCGAGGAGCGGACCAGACCGGTCCTGAGCGCGATCCAGAGCCGCTACCCCGCCGCGCGGGCGCAATGGGTGTCCGTCGATGTGTCGGATCTCGGCTCGGTGCGGCGCGCCGCCCAGGCGTTCCTCGCCTCCGGCCATCCGATCGACGTCCTGGTCAACAATGCCGGCATCGCGGGGACGCGCGCCCTCAGCAAGGACGGCTTCGACCTGACCTACGCGACCAACCACATCGGGCCCTTCCTGCTCACGAACCTGCTCCTGCCGAGGGTGCGCGAGTCGCCGCAAGGGCGCGTGGTCAATGTGGCGAGCGGCGCCCACATGAGGGTCAAGCGGATCGACTGGTCGGTGCTCGAGCGCCGCGCGGCGCCCAAGCGCAGCGGCTACGCCGATTACGGCGTCACGAAGCTCATGAACGTGCTGCATGCCAAGGAGCTGGCGCGCCGCCTGGTCGGGAGCCGCGTGACGACCTACGCGCTCCACCCCGGCGTGGTGGCGTCCAACATCTGGCGCTCCCTGCCCCGGCCACTGCAATGGTTCTGGAAGCTCTTCATGCTCTCGAATGAAGCGGGTGCCGATACCCCGCTGTACTGCGCCACCGCCCCCGAGCTCGCGACCACGAGCGGCCGCTATTACGATCGCCGCCGCGAGGTGAGGCCCAACCCACTGGCGGAAGATGAAGCGCTGGCCAAGGAGCTGTGGGCCAGGACGGAAGCGGCGGTGGGGGGTGGGGCGTGAGGCGGTGCTACACGCGTGCGACCTTGCCGAGGGTGTCCCACGTGCGGGTCGTCACGTCCTTGCCGAAGGTCTTTTCGATGAGGGCCATGAAGACCGGGCCCTTGGGGCTCGGCACGTAGGCGGCGAACACCTCCCGGCCCTTCATCGCCAGAATACGCGCGCCGTCCCGCTCGATCGGCAGGCGGGGCGTGCGTGCGGGTTTCGCCCGCAGGAACGTGACGATGCGCTTGGCTCCGGCATCCAGGCGAAATGATCGATACGGGTCCGAGGCGAGCAGGTCGCGCAGCGCGTCCATCGGACGCACGAACGTGAGAAAAGCCTGACCCAGCCGGTCCAGCATCGCGGCCTCGGCTCTACGCTGCAGCGCGATCTCGGACGCGGCGCGCGCGGTGAACGCGACATTCCCGCTCGACAGCACCGTTCGCACATCCGTGAAACCGGCCGCCTCGAACGCCGCCTTCAGCTCGGGCATTTTTGCGTTCATCGGCATGACGCCGCGGAGCAACGCGGCATAGCGTGGCATAGCCGTCCTCAGGAAGCTAAGATCCGGGTTCGTCGCACGTCGACGCAAAAGTAAACGAGGAGCCCCGCATGCTCAGCACCGCACCGATTCGCGCCTACATCCCGGTGTCCAATCTGCAGCGGGCGAGGCAATTCTACGAGAAGACCGTCGGGCTCGAGCCCGCGGAGGAGTACGGCGGCGGCGTGATCTACCACTGCGGCGGCGTCGCAGTCTTCATGTATCAGACACCCAACGCCGGCACGTCGAAGGCCAGCCAGGCGTTCTGGCAGGTCGACGACGTCGAGGCGGAGGTGGCCGAGCTCAAGACCCGTGGCGTCGTGTTCGAGGAATACGACATGCCCGGGATCAAGATGAAAAACAGCATCGCCACGGGGGGCGGCGCCAAGACAGCGTGGTTCAAGGACAGCGAGGGCAACATCATGGCGGTGAGTCAGCGCATCACTCGCTAGGCGGGCGGCAGTCGCTGCCGGATGGCGCCGAGGTGATACGCCGTGTGCGCGATCGCGCCGATCGCCACACCCAGAGCCTCCTCGTCCCATACGGCGTGAGCCTCCACCGCCACCACCAGACTGTCGTACTCACGACGCAGGCGAGCCCGTAAGTCGGTCCAGCCGGCGTCGTCGACCGCGGACACGGTCCAGGTCCGGCTGCGATCGCGCGTGGTCGACTCCCCGCGAAGCGCGCGGATGGAGAGCGCGAGGCTCGAGCTCAGGTGGTGCACATGGCCGGCGATCGTCGTGCCGCCGGGCCCCCCCACCTGGGAAACCTGAGCGGGGCTCAACCTGCCGACGGTCCCGAAGACTCCGGTTCCAGGAGACGTATCGGTGAAGTAGGTCCAGGGGCCGGGCGGACCTTCGAAGGCCTCACGCAGCATTCTCGTCAGCAAAGTCACCGTTACCGCGGCAGGTGTAGCAGTCATGGTCTCCTCGCGGGCCAAAGCCACGCCGCTCCTCGGACTCCGCTCGAATCTCCGTGGGCGGCGCGTACGATGCGGGTGGCGATGGGATCCGAACCTGCACCCGCAGCGAACAAATAGCGAGGGAGCAGCGCGGACGTCGCCTCCGCCAGGCCGGCGATGTTCGACATGCCGCCGCCCAGCACCACGACGTCGGGGTCGAGCACGTTGATCAGCGACGCGAGGGCGCGGCTGAGACGGTCGTGATAGCGGGCCAGCGATGCCGCCGCGTCCGGGTCGCCGCCCGCCGCGGCGCGCACAATTTCGTGGCTCGACAGTGTAAGACCGGTATGCTCGGCGTGATCGCGCTCGAACGCGGGGCCGGAGAGCCAGGCCTCGACGCAGCCGCGCTTGCCGCAATAGCAGAGCGGACCGGGCCACTCGTCGGACCCGAGCCAGGGAAGCGGATTGTGCCCCCATTCACCGGCGATGAGGTTCGCGCCCAAGAGGCACCGGCCGTCGACTACGATGCCACCGCCGACACCCGTGCCGAGGATGACGCCGAACACGACGTGCGCGCCCGCCGCCGCCCCGTCGGTGGCCTCGGAGAGCGCGAAGCAGTTCGCGTCGTTCATGAGCCGCACCGGGCGGCTGAGCCGCTCCTCGAGGTCGCGTTGGAGCGGCCGACCGTTGAGCCAGACGGAGTTGGCGTTCTTCACGAGCCCGGTGTGGGGCACGACCGTCCCCGGTATACCGACGCCCACCGAGCCGGCCTCGTCGGCCGCGCGGTCGAGCTCGCGCACCAACCCCACGATGGCGTCAAGCGAGGCCCCGTAATCACGTGGCGTGGTCACGCGTCGCCGGGCGATCTCCTGACCGGCAGGCGACAGCGCGACTGCTTCGATCTTCGTTCCGCCGAGGTCGATGCCGATGCGCACGGCAGCAGTCTACGCCTCGCCCTGCACTTGTGCCAACCCGACGTCATGAGACGCCGTTCAGCGCGTCGTGCCCCGACGCCCGTAGCGACGCAGTCACGGTGACCAGCAGCACCGCGGCGATCACGCCGAGCGACACGGAGACGGGGATCGGCCGCGCCGCCCCGAGCAGCATCCGCGCGGCGACGAATGCCAGGATCAGGGCGAGGCCGTACCGCAAGTAGCGCAGCCGTCCCAGGGCCGTGGCCAGCACGAAATACAGCGAGCGCAGCCCGAGCAGCGCGAAGATGTTCGAGGTGTAGACCAGGAACGGATCACGCGTGATCCCCAGCACGGCCGGTATCGAGTCGAGCGCGAACACGAGATCGGCCGACTCGATGGCGATGAGTGCCGCGAACAGCGGCGTGGCGACGAGCGCCCCGTTCTCCCGCGCCAGGAATTTCCCGTCGTACAGCCGCGGCACCACGGGAATGATGCGCGATACCCAGGTCGGCCCCGTCTCGCAGCAGGCGCGCGCGAGCCCCGTCTCCCTACCTCGCAAGAACCGGACGGCGGCTACGAGCAGCAGACCCGCGAACGGGTAGATCACCCAGTGGAACCGCGCCAGTAGGGCCACGCCGGCCGCGATGAAGGCGGCGCGCATGGCGAGCGCGCCGAGAATGCCCCAGAGCAGCACGCGGGGCTGGTAGGACGGTGGCAATCCGAAGTACGAGAAGACGAGCACGAACACGAACAGGTTGTCCACGCTGAGCGACTGCTCCAGCAGGTAGGCCGCCCAGTACGCGAGGCCCGCCTCCGACCCGGCCATCACGTACACGGCGAGACCGAAGCCGAGCCCGACGGTGATCCACACGACGCAGCGCAGCGCCGCGGCCCGGAACCCCACGTGCGCTCCCGGCGCGCTCCGCAGGTCCACGATCAGCATGGCGACCACAAGGGTGCCGAACAGCACCCACGCCACCGGGCCGAAGGATGAGAATGTCACGCGCGGCTAGATAGCGGACACCAGGGTCGACCGAATATCGATCTCCGACGTGAGGGTCCGATGGACCGGACATTTATCGGCGATCTCGAGTGCCTTGTTGCGCTGCTCCTGCGTGAGTCCTCCGTCCACCGCGATCTCGCGCTCGATGCGATCGAGCAAGCCCAGTGTGGTCTCACATGCGGCGCAGTCGTCGGCGTGGATCCGCGAGTGGCGCAGGCGAACGGTCACACCGGTGAGCGGCCACTCTTTCCGTCGCGCATACAGCGCGATGGTCATGGACGTTCAGGCGCCGAGCGCCGCCAGCAACAGATCGTAGGGTCCGGGCCCGCGGTCGGTGCCACCGGCGGCGACGGGCTCGTCGGCTATCAGCCGGTGGCGCCCCAGAGTGATCTCCTGCGCGAATCCTTCCGCGCCGCCGCGCACCACCACCACGCCCTCCTCCAGTGGCTCGACCATGATGTGACCTCGTGTGAAGGTGTCCCGATAGGTCCTCACCCCCTGTCCCCCTCTCCGCATACGCGGAGAGGGGGGACGATAAACGTACGTCGATTGGCAAGGACTCCAGAGGACAAACGCAGGAGCTACGGCGCAATGTTTTGCCCCGGTCGGCGCTGTTCGGGTTAGGGCGGTGCGCCGGGGACGGCAGTATTGGCGCGATGGATCCGCTCAGGCGCGTCTCGCGCGCTCAGAAGGTTGCGCTCGCGGCCAAGTTGCGGCGGACCGCGACCCCGATCGAGCGCCACGCCTGGTCCCTGTTACGCGAGCGCGGCGTACTCGGCCTGAAGTTCCGTCGCCAGCATGTCCTGCGCGGCTTCATCGTCGACTTCTATTGCGCCGCCGAGCGGCTCGTTTTGGAGCTGGAGGGTGACGCGCACGACGGACCGTACCAAAAAGCGTACGACGCAGCCCGTGCCGAGGTTCTCAAAGCCGCTGGGTTCCTGGTGGTCCGCGTGCGGAACCGACACACTTCGCGGGCGGGGCTCGAGGCCGTCCTGCGAATGGTGCTCACGTACTCAACCCAGGCTTGCTCTCAAGTCAGGGTCACTCCTGCGGCACCACTTTGACGTTGGCGAAATCGCCCCCCGAGTTGTTGCCCACCCACAGGCCCACGCGTCCCTTGTGCCGATCACTCAGCTGACTCACGACCAGGCTGGGCTGTTTCGCGTCGGCGACGAACACGCTCACCTTGGGGCTCGCGACGACCACGCGCACGTGGAACCAGCCGTTCGGATCCGGCGCGGGAGTGACGGGCTGCTCGTACTCCCCCGGGTGCTCGGCCCTCAGCTTCTGCCACGGATAGGTGGGGTGTGAGACGTATTGCACCGCGCGCTTGCGTCGCGCCGCGTCGTCGGTCCTGAAGTTGAAGGGGCGGAAATAGACGGCGTCATACGTCGTATCGTCCACGCCATGAAACGCCACGCCCACGAAGCTCTGTTGCGGCACGTCCTTGCCCCTGATGTCGAGCTCGATCGTGCCGTTCGCGAGCTCGATGCCCTGTAAGTACGCTACGCCGTTGTCGGGGCTTTCGCTCAGACGGACGCCTTTCTCAGACCCGTCATTGAGGCGGCTCACGCTGCGGTTGAAGACTTTCAAGTCTTTGGGCTCGATCGTTGGCTGTTGACCGGCGCCGCTCGAAGCGGTCAACAGGCCAGCGGCGGTCAACATGGATACCACGGCAGTACGCCTGTTCATAAATCGTCCTTTCCGTTGTGAGCCGAGGGGTGGCTCTCCTTACGGGCGGCGCCGCATCGAGTTACACCGGTCGCCTTGACGCGGACCGCCCCGGGGGTAGGTTGAAATTGGAACGCCGCTTCACCCCTCCTGCCCACGGCTCGGCGGCGACATGGCTAGACCGACACAATTCCGTGCGCGACGTGGCACGGTCGAGAACGGCGGCGTGAAGTCGCGCGGCTCGCTCGAGGCCGACATCATCATCGCCAACGCCCCGGACCCGGTGTTCGTGTCCGACCTCGAAGGCAAAATCCTGCAGGCCAACGACGCGGTGTCCCAGCTGCTCGGGTTCCGTCAGGACGAGGTGCTCGAGCAGTCGCTGTCGCGCTTCATCAGCCCCGAAGAAACCCGGGAGTTCACGGCGGCGCTGCGCGAAGTGGTCGAGCGCGGCGTCATGCGGAACGTGGTGTTGAATCCTCGCAGCGCGAGCGGCGAGGTGATCCCCACCAGCCTGAACGCCTCCGCCCTGCGCGACCCGGACGGCCGCGCGATCGGCGTCATCGGCATCCTGCGCGACATGCGCGAGCTGGACAAGGCCCGGGCCTACGCCGAGAGCCTGATCAAGAACGCGCCCGACCCGGTGTTCGTCTCCGACCTCGAAGGCAAGATCCTGCAGGCCAACGATGCCGTGTTCGCCCTGCTCGGCTTCCGTCCCGACGAGCTGATCGAGCAGTCGCTCTCACGCATCATCACGCCCGAGGAAACGCGGGAGTTCCTGGCGGCCCTCCGCGAGGTCGTGGAGCGCGGCGTCACCCGCAACGCCCGGCTCAATCCCCGCAGCGCGAGCGGCGAGGTGATCCCAACGACGCTCAACGCCTCCGCGCTGCGCGACCCGGACGGCAAGGTGATCGGGGGCATCGGGATCCTGCGCGACATGCGCGAGCTGGACAAGGCCCGCGCCTACGCCGAGAGCCTGATCAAGAACGCGCCCGACCCGGTGTTCGTGTCCGACCTCGAGGGCAAGATCCTCCAGGCCAACGACGCGGTGTCCCAGCTGCTCGGGTTCCGCCAGGACGAGCTGCTCGAGCAGTCGCTGTCGCGCTTCATCAGCCCCGAGGAGACGCGCGAGTTCACCGCGGCGCTGCGCGAGGTGGTGGAGCGGGGCGTGACCCGCAACGCCCGCCTCAACCCGCGCAGCGCGAGCGGCGAGGTGATCCCCACCACGCTCAACGCCTCCGCCCTGCGCGACCCGGATGGGAAGGTGATCGGCGCAATCGGGATTCTGCGGGACATGCGGGAGTACGAGCAGGTGGTGCGCGATCTGGAGAAGTCCAAGAGCGAGCTGCAGGAGAAGATCCTGGATCTCGAGAAGTTCGAGGAAGTGGTCGTCGGCCGCGAGCTGAAGATGATCGCGCTCGAGAAGGAGCTGGAGAACGTGCAGAGACACAGCGGGGGGCCCAGGCCCGGGCGCGCCTGATGGCGGTGCCGGGCACGGTGATGGAGAATCCCAGCGCGACCGCGGCCGCCGAGAGCCGCCTGCGCGCGCGCATCGAGATGCTGGAGCGACGCCTGCACAAGCGCGACGAGCAGCGCCGCGCGATGCTCCACATCATGAGCGACCTGAACGAGTCCAACAAGCGCCTCGGCAGCCAGCGCAAGGCCATGCTGCACATCCTGGGCGACTACGAGCGGGATCGCCGGCGCATGGCCCGCCAGACGGAGCGGCTCGACAACTCGCGGCGGGCCGTGCTGCACATCCTGCAGGACTCGCACCACGACAAGCTGCGCCTCGAGGCCAGCCGCAAGGCCATGATACACATCATGGGGGACCTGCGGGAGACCACGGCCGAAATGCAGCGGCGCGAGCAGGAGCTGCGCGACAAACAGGAGCAGCTCGTGCAGGCGGGCAAACTGGCTACTCTCGGCGAGCTCACCACCGGCGTGGCCCACGAGCTCAACAATCCCCTCAACAACATCGGCTTGTTCGTCGGCAATGCCGTGGACTTGATAGAGCTCGCCGTGACGGAGAAGGAGCAGATCGTCGGCGAGCTGCAACACGCCATGCAGCAGGTCAGCAAGGCCACGGAGATCATCTCGCACCTGCGCACCTTCGGGCGGGCGGCACCTGTCAGCCGCGAGCCGATCTCGCTGCGGGAGGTGATCGAGCGGGCGCTTTCGCTGATGCGGGAGCAGCTGCGGCTGCGCGAGATCGAGGTCACCGTCGAGCTGGGTCCGAAGGACCAGGTGGTCGTGGGGAATGCGATTCAGCTGGAGCAGGTCTTCATCAACCTGTTGACCAACGCGCGTGACGCGGTGGCCGAGTCGCCACGCAAGCAGGTCCGGATTGCGGCCGCGACCGGCGACGGGGCTGTGGAGGTCACCCTGGCCGACAGCGGGCACGGGATTCCGCCCGGACTGGAGCGGCGCATCTTCGATCCGTTTTTCACCACCAAGCAGGTCGGCAAGGGCACCGGCCTGGGCCTGTCGATCACCTACGGGATCATCAACGAGCACGGCGGCACCATCTCGGTCGTGAGCCCGCCCGGCGAAGGCGCCACGTTCGTCATCCAGCTGCCCCTCGCGCCCGCCGATGCGCAGGAGACCGCGCCGTGACCACGACGATGAGCGTCCTCATCGTCGACGACGACCCGGCGTTGCTGCAAGCGCTGCCTCAGGCCCTGCGGCTGCGGATGGGTGGAGTGACCGTGGAGACGGCCGACTCGGCGGCGGCGGCGCTCGAGCGGATCGCCGTCCAGGACTACGACGCGGTCGTCACCGACATCAAGATGCCGGGCATGGACGGTCTGGCGCTGTTGGCGGAGATCCGGACGCGCCGGCCGGACACCCCCACCCTGATAATCACCGGGCACGGCGAGAACGAGCTGGTGGTGCGCGCGCTGCGCGGCGGCGCCTGCGACTTCATTCAGAAGCCCATCGACCGGGGGTACTTCGTAGCGGCGCTATACCGCGCGATCCGGGCGCACGCGAAGAATCGCAAGGTGAAGGAGCGGCAGCTGGCGCTCGAGTCCTGCGCCGAAGAGCTGGAGCGTCTGGTGCAGAAGCTGGAGCGTCAGCCGCGCGCGGTGCCCGGGAAGGCGGACCCGTGAGCCAGGGCGGAGTGCTCATCGTGGATGACGACCTGGCCCTGCTCCAGGCGTTGCCTCAGGTTCTGCGGCTGCAGCTTGCCAACGTGACCGTGGACACGGCCGTCTCCGCGGCGGCGGCACTCGAGCGCATCGCCGTCCGGGACTACGACGCGATCGTCGCCGACATCAAGATGCCGGGGATGGACGGACTGGAGCTGTTGGCCGAAATCCGGACGCGCCGGCCCGACACGCCCACTCTGATGATCACCGGACACGGCGAGAGCGACCTTGTGGTGGGCGCGCTGCGCGGCGGCGCCTGCGACTTCATCCCGAAGCCGATCGACCGGGAGTATTTCATCGCCGCGTTGCACCGGGCGATGGCGTCGCGCGAGGCGCGTCGTCGGATCAAGGATCAGCGGCTCGGGCTGGAGCGTCACCTCCGCGAGCTGGAGGCCATCGTCGAGGACCGGTCGCGCGAGCGGCGCCAGACGGCCAAAGTCGGCGAAAGCCCCTTGAGTTTGTTGCAGGGCTCGAGTGGGCAGATGGAGCAGATCGTCCAGCAGATCAGGCAGGTTGCCGACTCCCCGCTCACCGTCCTCGTCCAGGGTGAGACCGGCACCGGCAAGGAGCTCGTGGCCCGGGCCATCCATCAGCTGAGCGCCCGGCGCGACAAGCCGTTTGTCGCGGTCGACTGTGGCGCCATCCCGGACACCCTGATCGAGTCGGAGCTGTTCGGCTACGAGAAGGGCGCGTTCACCGGGGCCCACGAGCGCAAGGAGGGCCAGTTCCAGCTCGCCGGCGGCGGCACGCTCTTTCTCGATGAGATCGTCAATCTGCCGCTCCCCACGCAGGCGAAGCTGTTGCGCGCCTTGCAGCAGCGACACGTGCAGCCGCTCGGCAGCAAGCGGGCGGTCCCCGTCGCCGTGCGGATCACCGCCGCCTCCAATGTCCCGCTCGAGCAGGAGGTGAGGCTGGGCCGGTTCCGCGCCGATGTCTACTATCGACTCAACGAGTTCGTCATCACGCTGCCGCCGCTGCGGGAGCGGGACAACATCCTGCAGTTGGCCAATGGTTTTCTCGCCGAAGCCGGCGTGGAGCTCGACCGCCCGTGCTGCAGAATTTCGGAAGCCGCGGCCCAGGTCCTGTTGCGCTACGACTGGCCCGGGAACGTACGGGAGCTGCGCAACGTCATTCGGCGCGCCAGCCTGCTCGCGTCGGACGTGGTCGAGCCGGAGCACCTCGCCGTCCTCCCGGTCGATCCGCCGCCGGCGACCGCTCGCCCGGGAGAGCCAGCGCCGGCCGGCTCGTCTCTCAAACAGCTCGCTCAGGCGGCGACCGTGGACGCCGAAGCACGGGCGATCCGTACGGCGCTGCAAGCCACGCGGGGGAACAAGAGCGAGGCGGCGCGACTGCTCCGCGTGGACTACAAGACGCTGCACCTCAAGATGAAGCAGTACGGCATCGGCGCGGGGCAGTTCCGCCGGTCCTGACCCTGGCGGCGGCGCCATGGAGTACGCGCCATGGCTCTTACGACCGCACCAGAGTCCCGTCGCCACATCTCTTCGCTCGTTCGAGCGCTGCGCCCTTCACGCTGACCCGGGACGGGCGGCGGTTTCTCCTGCCTGCATCGCTACTTAGTCGGTTCCTCGAAGGCTGCGCCGCCTACTCGCGTTGAGCGATCGCGACGAGCGACGCGACGCGCCAGCACGGGCACGTGCTTTGCCTTGGGTCGCTGCGCCGTCTCCGTCGGTTGTACTGCGCGTCGTGCTTCCATGAGGTGACGAACCAAATGCAAACCCTCCGAAGGATCGTTGCGGTCCTGACCTTCCCTGCGATCGCGTATTTGGGAGCCGCCTGCGAGCGGACGGACACGCCGACGGGTGTGCCGCCCAAGCCGGTCATGCAGATGGCCGACGCTGCGCGCACCTGGACGAACGACTTCGAGAACCCGGGCGACGACACGCCTGCGGGCGGATGGTACCCGAATCTACCGGCGACTATCACGCGAACGGCGTCCGGAGCCGCCGCCACCTACGCGAGCGGGCTCCAGTCGGCCTCGGGGAGCTGGCACGCACGTCTGAGTCCGAACGACGTCTGTCCGAAGGTACAGGCGAGCGTCGCCTGCGGCGGGCCGTACACGTTCTGGGGCAAGAGCAGCACGTTCAACCCGGTCTTCCCGGACGGCGGCTACGTGACCGAGATCGACATCTACCTCGATGTCGCCTGGATGACGGCAGCCCCGGCTACGCGGTATGACACACGGTACGACTGGGATTCCGCGATCGACGATCAGTTCGGGGGCTACCGGATGGACTTCGTCTTCAACGCCGGCACTCCCCTTACTCCTACGGAGACGGCGTCGAACCCCGGGTACTACGTCAACGCGAGCACCAATGCATTCCGGCCGAACGCATTTCCAGAGAACCCTTGCCCGAGCCCGTCCGCCTCTCCAAACTACTGCCGCACGCCCGTGAAGATCGTCCAGTCAGGCTGGTACATCTTCCAGCATTACTTCCATCTGACCACAATCGGCAGCACCACGTACCTCGCTGTTGATATGTCGGTGCGGCAGCTGAACGGCAGCATCGTGGCCAGCTGGACGATCTACCAGCAGCAAGACGCTGCCGGCTTCGGCGGCGACGCGATTGGTTGGTTCGTCATCAACGAGATCCAGGACCTGGCCGCGGATTGCAGCACGCTCCATCCGCCCGGGAAGACGCCCAGCGGCCGTACCTGTCCGTCGCCGACGCCCAGCATGGTGACCGGCGGCGGCCAAGTGCCAGTCAACATGATGGGCGGCAAGGGCAGTTTCGGTTTCAGCGCGAAGCAGAGTACGCAGAGCGGGCATCTGGATTACCTGAACCACGACAACGGCAATCATCTCAATTGCACGGTGACCGTGGTTATGATCACCAGCCAGCAGAAGGCGCATCTCGAGGGTACGTGCAGCGCCAACAGCGCGGCTCCCAGTTTCAAGGCCGACGTTGAGGACAAGGCGAACCCCGGCAAGGGCGAGGACAGTTTCAAAATCACCTACCCGAACAGTATGCTCGGTGTCAACGAGGGTGGCACGCTCGTCAGCGGGAACATCGAGATCCACTAGTAGCGCGGCGACGGAGGGACTTATAATGACGCGACTCGGACTCGTACTGGCGGCGATGCTTGGGCAAGCGAGCATCCTGGCGCCAGCTCCAATTGCAGCGCAGGACGTCGCAGGGGTGACGGGCGCCGCTGAAGCGACCCTCCCCGACGGCGCGACGTTCAACGGCATTCCGCTGAGAGGATTAACCCTCGGTCAGGGGCTCTTCATCGCGCAGGACGGCTCGGCGACAGGCCAGTTCCAGGCGGTGCTCTTGGGCACCTCGCTCCTCGGGGCGGCGCAAAACATCACCGTGGAAGGTGAAGTCAGCGGCGGGTCCGTCGGAACGGACGGGAGCGCCAGCTTCAGCGGTACTGCCACCGTAGACATGGGCGATGGGACCCTGCCTCTGCCCGGAGTGCCCTTCACGGTTACGGCCTCAGCGGGGAGTCTCGGGTTGATCCTCAACGCGGTGGCGTTGCCGACCGCGACCATCAGTGCCGGGACCGTTACCGTGAAGTAGCGCGGTCCTGATGGGGGAAGCGACGACGGCGAGGGATCCACATCGGGTCCCTCGCCTTTTCGCGGCCTCAGCGCTCCAACTGCGCCAACCGCGCCTCGATCCTCCGATCCGGAACGAGCCACAGCAGCGCCACCGCCACGTAGAGCGCGTCCGAAATCCACTGATTCACGAACGCCAGCGGGATCGCCGCGACGTACGCCGCGATCGAGAGCTTCCCCTTGAGATCACTCCCCACCGCCGTCGCCAGGTTCGAGTGCGGCCCTTGCGCCCCGATGACCGCCGTCTGCAGGATGATGTACGCGACGGCGGAGCAGAGGAGTACCGCGCCGTACAGCGCCGTCGGCAGCGGTGCGAAATGATTCTCACCCATCCAGCCGGTGATGAACGGCGTGAGCGACAGCCAGAACAGCAGGTGCAGGTTGGCCCACATCACCTTGCCGCTGATCCGCTCGGCGGCGTGCAGCATGTGATGGTGGTTGTTCCAGTAGATGCCGACGATCACGAAGCTCAGCACGTACGTCAGAAACACGGGCACGAGTGGTCGCAACGCGTCCCAGTCCGCGCCGTGCGGCACCTTGAGCTCCAGCACCATGATCGTGATCAGGATCGCTATCACGCCGTCGCTGAACCCTTCGAGACGTCCCTTGGTCATGCGGCCTCCTTCTAGATTCCTGCATGGCCTTCGACCCGCTTCCCCAGCAACGCCTGGCTATTGAAGCGCCGCTGGGCCCCGTCCTCGTCGTCGCGGGACCGGGCGCTGGGAAGACGTTCTGCCTCATCGCCCGTATCAACCACCTCATCAACACGCTCGGCATGGCCCCCGAGCGCATCTGCGCGGTCACGTTCACGAACCGGGCGGCCGAAGAGATTGCCGTCCGGCTGAAGCATACGCTCGAAGACCGCGCGGAGGGTGTCACCCGGGGCACGATCCACGCGCTCTGCCTGGCGCTGCTGCGCGAGCACGCCGAGGCGGCCGGCGTGCGGAAGGGGTTCGGCGTGGCCGACGAGCAGTACCAGAAGGTGATCCTGGGCCGGCTGCACGTGCCGCTCGAGCAGCGGGGCGCGCTCCTGAACCGGTTCAGCCGGCACCGCGTCCAGCGGCAGGACTACGCGCTCACGCACGACGACGCGCGGCTGTATCGCGAATACACCGTCTGGCTCGAGCACCGCAACATGCTCGATTTCGACGACCTCGTGGCCAAGGCCGAGGCGCTGCTGCGCACCCGCGGAGACATCGCCGATGCGATCGCCGCGCGCTGGGACTATCTGCTGGTGGACGAGTTCCAGGACGTGAACGCGGTGCAGTACGACCTGTTGAAGCGCCTGGCGGCGCCGCACGGCAACTTCTTCGCGGTCGGCGACGACGAGCAGTCGATCTTCGCCTGGACCGGCGCCGACCCCTACGTCCTGGTGCGGTTCGCCCGCGACTACGAGATCGACCGGCCCATCGTGTTGGACAAGAACTGTCGCTGCTCGCGCCAGATCTTCGAGACCGCCCGGCGCGTGCTCGCGCACAATCCTCAGCTGTTCGAGAAGCAGCTCAGCGCGGAGCAGGAGTCGCCGTACGACGTGGGCGCGTTCGCATTCCGAGACGAGCAAGAAGAGGCCTCCTGGCTGCTCGAGGACCTCCGCGGCGACCGCGCGGCGTCCGGCTTGGGATGGGGCGACTATGCGATCCTCTACCGCAAGCACAAGGTGGGCGAGTACCTCGAGGGACGGCTGCTGCGTGAAGGGATTCCCTGCCGGCTGGCGCGCGGTCGCTCGCTGGTCGAGGACGACGTCATCAAGTACGTGGTCGCCGCGCTGCGCATCGTGCGCAGTCCCGGCGATCCCATCGCGCTCGAGGCGTTCGCCCGCTGCGTGCTCTCCCCGCACTTCCTCCAGGAAGTGCTTGCCTCACCCCCTTTTCCCCTCGCCGCAAAGGCGGAGAGGGGGGACGCAGGCGATTTTCTCGCGGCCGTCCGCACGCTCGCAAGGCGTCGCGCGGCGCAGGACCCCGACACGAAAAAGCTGTGGCGGCTCGTCTATCAGGTCGAGAACCTCCGTGGACTGGCCCGGTCGCATCGCACCCTGGCGCCGCTGGTCGATGAGATCCTGTCGCAGAGCGTCGGGCCGTACCGGAACGTGTTGGAGGAGCGGCACGACGAGCTCACCGATCCCGCCGAGAGCCCCGAGGCGGTGCGGCTCGCCGGGCGGCTCGCGCCCGCGCTCGCCGGCGAGCGGAGCATCACGATCGAGCCGCAGGGCGGGTTGGAGATCGCGTTGCGAGGAATGCTGCTCGCCGCGGGCGTGCGGCACGTTCCCTCGAGAGGGGAGGGCGACCTCGTGCTGCGTGAGATGGATGGGGGTGCCAGCGGCCTCGCGCTCACCCTCTTCAAGGCGCTCCAGTTGTTGCACGCCGGAGAGCTCGATACCGCGCTCGAGCGGTACGTCACGTTCGACTTCGAGACGACGGACACCGAGGTTGCGACGTGCGGCGTCGTCGAGATCGGCGCCGCGCGGGTGGTGCGGGGCGAGATCGTGGACCGGTTTCATTCCCTGGTCCAGCCGTACCAGCCGATCTCGCCGCGGGCGAGCGCGATCCACGGCTACAGCGATGGCGACCTCCGGGACGCGCCCTCCTTTGCCCAAGTCTGGCCCGCGTTTCGAGCCTTCGTTGGCGACGACATCCTCATCGCGCACAACGGGCAGCGATTCGACGTTCCCGTGCTGCGGCGCCTGGCCAGCGGATTGGATGGCGTCGACAGTCTGGTGTTCTACGACACCTACCCGCTCGTGCGGTCGCTTTCGCAGGACAGCCCCAAGCAGGAGGACATCGCGCACCGCTTCGGCATCGACTGCGGCCGGGCGCATCACGCGCTGGACGACGCGGTCACGCTGGCGCGGGTGTACCGCGAGCTCGAGCGCCAGCGGGCGATT
>Ga0209234_1000275_pt1 | contig 16403 bp, 16 predicted proteins | sample GraSoi013_1_20cm_2_FD_185816 | JGI IMG/M metagenome (GOLD analysis project Ga0209234, IMG submission 185816) | Grasslands soil microbial communities from the Angelo Coastal Reserve, California, USA - Sample 08_20_2013_1_20cm (SPAdes) (version 2) | ecosystem: Environmental > Terrestrial > Soil >... | reverse complement strand
GAACTTGCGCAATTGGGAGTTGCACGTGTCAGCCTTGCAGGTGGGCTGATGCGTTCAATGCTCGGGCATTTGCGGGCGATCGCTCAGGAGTTACTTGAGAGTGGCACCTACGTGAGGATGAACACCGAGGCCCTGTCAAGTTCGGAGTTCGGGTCGCTTTTTATCAAATAGGGGTGACTACCTTAGCTGGCAGAAAATCCCCTGATCGGTGCCTATCGGGTAAGCGCTGTGCTTGAACAGATGGGAATTAAGCTCTCCCGGGCGACGTGTGGCCGTCTGCTAACGCTCAATCGCGAGCTCTATCACTTCCAGGTGCCGCGCAAGCCACAGCCAAAGGAAGAAAGACGATAATCACAGTTCCTCAAGCCTTTACCACCGCGACCGTGATCAGAGAAGGGGATGCTGGTCGCAAGTGGATTCATGCACTTCCTGGTCTAGTCGAGGACCTTTGCCAGCACTGGAATCTGAGGAGAGATGGCCCTGTAATGCATGGATATCTCGGCCTAGTCATCCCCGTTCGCCGCGTCGAGGAGCCTTGTGTGCTCAAAGTGTCCTGGACCGACGAAGCCGCCTCCTCGGAGGCGATGGCTCTCGCAGCCTGGAATGGGCAAGGTGCAGTGCGGTTGCTTGCCTCGCAGCCAGCTCTAGGGGCATTGCTGTTGGAGCGGCTGGATCACCGACGCTCACTGAACGATGTAGAGATCGTGGAGGCGGTCGAGGTAGCCAGCCGTTTGCTCCGTCGCCTTTCTATCCCGGTCCCATCTGACTTCCGTTCGCTCAGGCTCGTGACGCAGGACCTCTGCCACACTCTTCCCCAACGTTGGGAGCAGTATGGTCGTCCGATGCCCCAGCGTTGGGTAGAACAAGCGTGCGAGCTAGCAGTGCAGCTGGGGACATCGTGCGGAAACCTGCTGGTCAACTACGATCTGCACTATGCTGACGTGCTCAGGGGGAAGCGGGAGCCCTGGCTCGTCGTGGACCCAAAGGTGGTCATCGGAGATCCGGAGTTTGGGATCGCGCAACTGCTGTGGTGTCGTCTGGAGGACATCGAAGCGAAAGGAGGTCTGGATCGCCATTTCCGTATGTTGATCGAGGCAGCTACATTAGATCCTGTTCGGGCTCGCTCTTGGACGCTTGTCCGCTGCGTGGACTATTGGTTGTGGGCTCTGAGCGTTGGCTTGACCCATGACCCCGACAGATGCGAGACTATCGTCAACTGGCTGATCTGATCGCAAGGCGAGACTTACAGCACCCATGTCTGTGTCGCAGCACATTATTTTTTAGGCCATGCCGCTAACCTGAAGAGCGTGCAAAACCGCTTTCAATTTGCGGTCACTGCGGGCTCCACTGTTCATCCCCAACTGCAAAAGGATTGGGATGAGTTGGGAGCTCAAGCGTTTACGCTTGAAGTGCTTGAGGAACTTGAACAAAAGCCCGAACAGAGCCAGGCAGAATTTATGGATGACCTGAAAACACTTGAGCAACTGTGGCGTGCAAACCTCGACGCCTCAAAAGAATACTGATGATCAATTACATCATCATTTGTAAAATACCAACCGCGCCCTCTGTTGAGCTCAACAGAGGGCGGCAATGAATCTTGTTGGTGCCAGTATTTTAATCTGGACTGATATCGCGTGGCTCGATTGGTAGATCAGTGGTGTAAATCGTTGTGCTCTCCCCGACATATTTTTGTGGCTGAGGAACCACCTCATCACGGTGATACGAGCCGCTGGCATCGGTGTTGATACCTGGATAGTGTTTGCCAAAATTATAGTGGCCGGTTTGTGCAGGTGATAGGGGGCCACGCGAAAACTGTGCTACACCACTGAGGTCAGTTATGCCCGGTTCTGGCGATTCGATATACAGGTCATCGGGGACTCGATTAAATCCCCTGGTGCGTAAATCCTCTTCACTGTATGAAAGATGTAAAGCTTTGCCATCATAGTTACTGATAGCACTATGAGGGACATAGTACGCTTTCACAAAAAGGCCACCACGCTCAACAAGGATGTAACGACTGAAACGAGCCTGTATCTTTCCGAGTTTTTTTCCCTCTTTATCAAAGACTTCCAAACCAAGATTGAACATGGGGGGAACAGGTTCAGCTTCAGGTAAACGTTTTTCGATTGGCATGCACGCGCTCCTTGATCAAAGATTAATGTTTGAGATAGATGAATTCAGATAAGTTGCCGGAGTAAACACACGGCAGTTCACTGCTGATATTATAACGCATCGCGGCTGATTTATGTGAGAAATCTTAATTCCGCTGGTGTCCTTCAGGTTGTGAGAGCGGGTCACCGGTGTGTGTGTTGTCAGGAGACGCTGAAGGGGTTGGAGGACGGGAGCCTGGATGTGCTCGCTCTAGTGGTAACTGCTGGTGATGGTAGAGACGATTAGAAAGGAGAGCGTGATTTGCGGTCATTGCTACCTGCATAGACTCAATGATACGCTCAAGTTGTTCGATGCTTTGAAAGACTTCCTGCATACTGGTCAGGTTACCACTATATGCCTGTGTTTGCCTGATCTGTAGAGCTCTATCTTGTAGCTGAGTTTGCAAGGAACGGAGTTGCGCAGAGAGATACTGTTCCCAATTTCTCATAGTGGCCTGGTTCGTTTCGCTGAGCCTGGCAAAGCGCTCATCCAGCGCTTTGCCAATGATGTCGATCAGGTCCTCCCAAGGCAGCTCGGTCTGGACTTCGATTGCCTCAAAATGTGGAGGACGTTCAGGGATCTGTACGCCTGATTCTTCAAGGGTCTGCGTAGAAAATCGCTGGTTGAGGAGTTCTTCAATAGCAAGGAGTTGTGCCGCAAGTGCGCGATCTACCAGGCTCTCAATTTGTGGTAGTTGTTGTTGCTGCCGCTGCCGAAATTCGTTGTCGACTGCCTGGGAGATGTTCAGTTGTTGGGTATTGAGTTTCTGGTTAAGCGCGTTTTGCAGGCCTCTTTGCTGTTCAGACTGGCGCTGGGTCAGGGTTTGAATGATTTCTTGTTGGAAGATACTAAGACGGCGATCTAATTCGCGGCGGAGAGTTTGTAAGCGTTGATCAAAAACACGTTCCATTTCGAGGCGGTGCACACTGAGCTTCTTATCTAAAATATCATTGAAGGACTGTAATTCATCTGCGGTAAATGACATGGGAGGTGCTTCTCCTTGCTTTGTCCCTTTTGTACTTAGTATAGAAGCAGGACGAGGGCATGTCAATGAATAGTTGCATTCATGCCCAAGTAGGCTATGCCTGTGCAGGGTAAGTAATGTTATAGAGCAGTGCATTCTAGAACCAGAGCATCTTTCCTCCCAGTCGCCTACAGCTAATGGATCGGAGTCTGGACATCACGGGTGCAAGCGAGACTATAATACTATAAAACACCACAGTCACGAAGCCATGTTCAACTATCTCTTTGGGAGGATCATGCCATGCCACGCGCCATCGACTTTCATGTCCACCTGCCGACGACGGAGTTTATGCAGGTCACGCTGGGTCCGTATGCCGCGGCCGCCGAGCGCTTCTTCCGTACCGAGGTCAAGCTGAAGGATATCGAGCAGATAGCCGCCGATTATGTGGAACTCGATATGATCGGTGTCTTGCTTGCCTGGGACGCGGAAACTGCCACAGGTTTGCCACCCCTGGGGAACGATTATATTGCTGCGATCGTGCAGCGCTACCCGCAGCAATTTATCGGCTTTGCCAGTGTTGACCCGCACAAGGGGAAAGCCGCCATCAAGGAAATCGAACGGGCCGTGAAAGACCTTGGGCTGGCAGGGGCGAAGTTCCATCCGGGTGTGCAGGCGTTCTATCCCAATGATCCTTCCTTTTACCCTTTAATGGAAAAAATTCAAGAACTGGAGATCCCCGCGCTCTTTCATACCGGCACGAATGGACTGGGAGCCGGAACGCCCGGGGGTATGGGCATCAAGCTCGACTATACCCGCCCGATCTACCTGGATGCCCTGGCCGCCGATTTTCCTGGTTTAACGATTATCGGCGCTCATCCCTCCTGGCCCTGGCATGAGGAGATGATTGCCTCAATGCAGCATAAGACCAACGTCTTTAATGATCTCTCCGGGTGGGTACCAAAACGCATTCCGGAAACGCTGCTGCGTGAAGCTGCCACCCGCTTACAAGATCGCTTTTTATTTGGCTCCGACTATCCCTTTATTACGCCCCAACGCTGGCTCAAAGACTTTGAACCTCTCACCTACTTCACGCCAGAGGTACGGGAAAAGCTGATGTGGCGCAACGCCCAAAAACTGCTGGCCCACACCGCTGTCGGGCAAATGCACTTCTCAACGTAGCAGCGCTTGCACTGCGTCTGCGCCTTTCAGCGGAGGAAGGTCAAGGGTGGTGGGAGACATCTCACTCACTTTATTTCGACTATCGCAATCTCGATCCTTAGCAAAGGATACGTTTCCACCAGACACTACGTAACTCTCCCAGATGACAATCGTATAATAGTATAGTAACCATGATCAGCAAACATCTAGCTGACAGGAGGCAATAGAAGTCAGTGGTTACATGAAATGGAGGTAAAATAAGCATGGTAAGGCGATTGTTGTTTATGTTAGGAGGTCTCTTCTTCTTCCGCACGTTTATGAGGAACATGAGAAGGAGACGCTACACTGAGTACGATTAAGGTCGTAGGATGAGCACAAAGAACCTGCAAATGCCAGTTATTGCACCGGCTTTTGCAGGTTCTTTCGTTCTGGACACGCTTATCATATCCACTCTTGAGTTATCGGTGGCTATGTGACATACTTTTCCCACAAGAGAAATAGAACGCGATAAGGCAAAGCGACAAGGGGGTTGCGCCTATGAGAGTCGGAGTCGGGCTACCCACAGGTATTGCAGGTACGGATGGACAACTTGTGATCGAATGGGCAAGGCGGGCCGATGCAGGCCCGTTTTCAAGCCTGGGAGTGATCGATAGGCTCGTTTATGGTAACTATGAGCCTCTCACCGTCCTGGCAGCCGCAGCTGCCGTCACGCAGCGGGTTTTGCTAGCAACAACCATCGTCATAGGACCACTGCACAACAACGCTCTGTTGGCCAAGGTGGCGGCCTCTATTGACGCTCTCTCAGGTGGCCGGTTGGTATTAGGGCTGGCGGTAGGAGCTCGTAAAGAAGATTATGATGCCGCGGGGATCGACTATCGAACGCGGGGAAAGCGGCTCACGGAACAACTTGCTACACTGCGTTCGCTATGGGAAGAGGGATCTCTCAGTCCAAAAACAGCTCGCGCCAGGGGGCCTGAGCTGCTCATCGGTGGGCTGAGCGACCAAGGATTTGCCCGAGTAGCACGTTATGCTGATGGTTATGTACACGGTGGCGGGCCTCCTAAGGCATTTGCCCGTGCCGCCGACAAAGCACGAGCGGCCTGGTGCGATGCTGGACGCCCCGGCAGGCCACAACTCTGGGCGCAGGGGTACTTCGCCCTTGGCAATGATGATATAGAGGAGGCTGGAGCGCACTATTTAAGGGATTATTACGCTTTCACAGGCCCGTTCGCCGAGAGAATTGCCGCTGGCCTCCTCACCAGCCCCCAGGCAATCGCCCAGTTCATGCGAGGCTATGAAGAGGCTGGATGTGATGAGTTAGTCCTCTTCCCGACGGTGCCCGATATTGCCCAGCTTGATCAAATGGCCGATATTCTCAGGGGCCTGGGCAGGGATTTCAACTATACTACGGATTGAACAGGCAAGAGGAGACCATCGTGAAGATCATCATACTTGGCGCCGGGCCAGCAGGTCTTTATGCTGGCCTGCTCATCAAAAAGGCGAGCCCCTCGCACGACATTACGATCATCGAACGCAACGCAGCTGATGTAACATATGGTTGGGGAGTCGTCTTTTCCGATCGCACGCTGGCTTCATTTCAGAGAGCCGATTATAGAAGCTACGAGCAAATCACCAATCGATTTGTCATCTGGGATGCTATCGATGTGCATTACCGGGAAGCAACCATCCGTTGCGGCGGTCATGTCATCGCCAGTATCGCGCGGAAGGACTTGCTCAACATTCTGCAAAGACGTTGTAAAGAAGTGGGTATTAACCTGGTTTTCAAGCAAGAAATACACGATCTTGCTGACCTGGGCAGCTATGATTTGCTGATCGCCGCTGACGGTGTCAACAGTATTGTACGCAAGATCTACGCGAACCATTTCAAATCAAGGGTGGAACCGGGCAAAGCACGGTATATCTGGCTGGGCGCACAGAAAGTACTTGACGCTTTTACTTTTATTTTTCGAGAGAACGAACACGGCCTCTTCCAGGTGCATGCCTACCCGTCGAGCGGTACCACCAGCACCTTCATCGTCGAATGCGACGAAGCGACATGGTTGAACGCGGGGCTGGATAGTGCAAATGAGGAGCAAAGCCTCGCTTATTGCCATCAGCTCTTTGCCAAGGACCTGGGTGGGGCTCCGCTCTTATCGAATAACTCCAGGTGGATTAACTTCCCCACACTGAAGACTGAAAGCTGGCATTATCAGAATATCGTCTTACTTGGTGATGCTGTGCATACCGCGCACTTTTCTATCGGTTCAGGCACAAAGCTCGCGATGGAGGATGCCATTGCCCTGGCAACGGCCCTTGAACGACAACCCAACCTCGAGGATGCCCTCAATGAGTACGAACTCGAGCGCAAGCCAGTTGTCGAGATATTTCAAAAAGCTGCCCAGGTAAGCCAGGAGTACTTCGAGACAATCAAGCGCTACCTGGGTCTTGAGCCAATGCAGTTTACCTTCCAGTTGCTCACCCGCAGTGGCAGAATCTCCTACGATGACCTCAGACTGCGCGATCCCCGCTTTGGAGACGCGGTTGATCGATGGTTTGGCCAACGAGCTGGCAAGAGACGCACCAGCTTTGCGCCACCGCCGATGTTTACACCAATCGAGTTACGCACACTTACTCTAGCGAATCGCATCGTTTCGTCTCCTGGCGCCCAGGAGACGTGCGAGCAGGATGGGACAGCGAACGATGAATACCTGACCCGTATCAAAAATTGCGGGCTCAGCGGAGCAGGGTTAGTGATGAGTGGACCAGTCGCAGTCTCTGCCGAGGGGCGCATCACGCCAAACTGCGCCGGGATGTACGACACCAGGTATATAACTGCGTGGGCAAAGATTGTGCGAGCCATTCATGACAAGACAACGGCAAAAATAGCGATCCAGCTAAATCATGCCGGGCGACGTGGCGCAACTCAATCAAGAGCAGAGGGGCTGGATCGACCGCTGCGCCAGGGTTCCTGGCCACTTATCTCTGCCTCTGCGCTCCCTTATACGCCGCACAGCCAGGTACCCAGAGAGATGAGCCGAAGCGACAGAGAGATCGTGCACAATGATTTCGTCCGTGCCGCCAGCATAGCAGAGAGAGCGGGGGTTGACCTGCTCCAGTTGAACTTCGCGCACGGCTATCTGCTGGCCAGCTTCCTCTCTCCTCTAACCAATCTGCGCTGTGATGAGTATGGAGGTGATCTGGAGGGACGCATGCGTTTCCCATTAGAGGTGTTTGACGCTGTACGCGACGTGTGGCCCACCAACAAGCCTCTATCGGTAGCGCTGAGCGTCACTGATTACGCCAGGGGAGGCACTGGAGTTGAAGATGCAGTGATCTACGCAAGGTTACTGAAGAAGCACGGGTGTGATATACTTGAGGTGAAGGCAGGCCAGACGACAATTGAGAGCGAACCCGCCTATGGCCGTGGTTTTCTGACGCAGTTAAGCGAGCAGGTGCGCAACGAGGCAAACATTCCTACGATGGTCGGCGGATACCTCACTACAAGCAATGAGGTCAACACTATTCTGGCTGCTGGCCGCGCGGATCTATGCATTATGGACATACCACTTCGAAACGGATAGAACAGGAGGGAGGGACACACCTCCCTTCTTTAGCGAGAGCCACAAGGAGCAGTAGATGTCCATTAAGAGTCACGCACTACCTGCAATGAAGAGAGGATAGCATTTTATGACAAATAGCGACAAAACCACACTTGTGGGAAAGCGAGCGGTCGTGACCGGTGCGGGACGGGGCATTGGTCGCTGCATAGCCCTGGCCCTTGCCGAGGCCGGGGCTGACGTAGCCGTCAGCGCCAGGACAGCCAACGACATTGAGGCGCTGGTCGCTGAAATCCGGGCCACCGGTCGACAGGGTGTAGGGGTTACCTGTGATGTGACTGTTCCAGAGCAGGTTCAACAAATGATGACGGTGGTCACCGAGGGATTAGGTGGGATAGATATCCTGGTCAATAACGCCGGTAATGCGGGAAGCCACAAATTCCTGAATCATCCCGATGAACTCTGGCAGCGCATGTTGGCGGTCAACCTGACCAGCATCTACTATGTAACCAAGGCTTTTGTACCGATGCTGATAGACCAGCGTAGCGGTCGCATCATCAATATTGCCTCGATTGCCTCTCGTGTCGGTGGTCAATATATCGCGGCTTATACCGCGGCCAAGCATGGCGCGCTTGGTCTGACACGCGCATTGGCCGTGGAACTTTTACCATACAACATCACCGTTAACGCCATCTGCCCCGGCTATGTCAACACACCGATGACCGATGCAAGCATCAGCAATATTAAGGCACGCACTGGCATGACGGAAGCGCAGGCTCGAGAAGCCCTGGAAAAGACCAGCCCACAGCGGCGTTTGATCGAAGCAGACGAGGTAGCCGCAGTCGCCGTCTTTCTGGCGCAGGAGAGCAGTAGAGGTATTACCGGGCAGGCAATCAACATCGATGGCGGTAGTGTGATGTCCTGAGAGAAATCGAGGGGCCGACAAGCGTTGCCAGTGATGGACAGCCCACGAGCAGTGATAGGTGTGAAAGAGGTCTGCTATGGCTTATGAATTTCTGTACGAAGTGAGCGAAGGCGTCGCGACCCTGACCTTCAACCGCCCCCAGGTCATGAATGCCCTCACCTTCGAGGTATATCACCAACTTCGCGATCTCTTTGAAGCGTTGCGTTATGATGAGGAAGTACACACTGTTGTACTTACCGGCGCGGGGGATAACTTCTGTTCTGGCGGTGATGTTCACGACATTATCGGTGAGCTGCTGAAACGGGACATGAAGGAGCACCTGGAATTTACACGCATGACCGGGGCCGTGGTGCAAAGCATGCGCATGTTGGATAAACCTATTATCGCTGCCCTCAATGGTATGACCGCCGGAGCAGGTGCAGTGATTGCATTGGCATCTGACCTGCGCATTGCCTCAGAGCAAGCACGGTTTGCCTTCCTCTTCACAAAGGTCGGACTGACAGGGGCTGACATGGGGGCAGGTTATTTATTACCCCGAGTCGTCGGTATGGGACGAGCATTTGAGCTGCTTCTGTTCGGCGATACTATCGACGCCGGCACCGCCGAACGTTATGGGCTGGTGAACCGGGTCGTTCCTCATACAGAACTGCTACCGAAAGCGCTGGAATGGGCAAAGCGATTGGCCCAGGGACCAACGCTGGCCATTGCCATGACCAAGCATATGCTGAACCGCGAGCTGAGCATGGACCTTGTCTCTGCCATCGAAGCGGAGGCGCAAGCACAGGCGTTAATGTTGATGGGAGAGGATCACCGCCGCTTCTATGAAGCATTCAAAGCGAAGGAAAAGCCATCATTCACCGGAAGATAGGAATTAAGCCATGGCAATAACTCTCATCAACCCACCAGCGCTGGCCCGTCCCAGCGGATTCAGTCACGGCATTCTCGTGACTGGTGGACGGCTCCTCTTTTTATCCGGCCAGACAGCCAGCGATGCCGAGGGTCAGATCGTGGCGCCAGGAGACCTGGTTGCGCAGTACGAACAGGTGCTACGCAACTTACAGGCGGTAGTCGAGTCAGCAGGCGGCACAATGCAGGATATTGTGAAGATGACGATCTTTGTCAGCAACAGGGACGATTATCATGCTCACCTCAAACAGCTGGGCAAAGTTCATCGATCCTTTTTCGGGATCTATTACCCCGCCACGGCGTTATTTGAGATTTCACGCTTTTTCCAGGACGAGGCGCTGATTGAGATCGAGGGCCTGGCAGTTATTGGCGCAGACGAGTAATAGACCAGGGACTGCCGGCGACGAAGGCAACATCGATCGCCAAGCTTTTCGCGACAGAAGCGGCTATGAAAGCAGCATCGCAGGCCATCCTGATACATAGCAATCGGGGATATTCGAATGAATATCCTGTCGAACGCTACTATCGCGATATCAAAGGGCTGCAAATCTATGAGGGGACCAGCCATATTCAGCGTGTTATCATCGCCCGCGAACTGGTCGGGCGCGATAGATAGACAATCATGACCATCATTGGTGCAGTGCACCATCGACGTGCAACCGCTCAAGGAGGAGAGATCTATGCCCTATACTGAGTATTGGAACCCCAAGAATGAAACGCTACCTCGCGAGCAATTGCAGGCTCTGCAGTTGCGCAAGCTGCGGCGCTTATGCGAGTGGGCGTATGCCACAACACCGTTTCACCAGCGCAAGTTTGACACGGTAGGCTTCAAACCGGAACAGCTGAAGACCCTGGACGATCTGCGCCGTATTCCTATTATGACAAGGGAAGAGTGGATGGAATCGTTGCAGGAGAAGCCGCTGTTCGGCGATATGCTCGCTACCGACCCAAACAATGCCATTCGCTACCATCTCACCTCGGGAACAACAGGGCGTACCCCTATTCGCGTGCTCGATGGCATGAAAGACTGGGACTGGATTAGCGAGATGTGGTGCTATGGCCTGTGGGGATTTGGCGTTCGCCCGGAAGATATCGTTTATTTCGCCTTCGGGTATGGATCATTCATCGGCTTCTGGGGCGCACACTATGCATGTGAAAAGATCGGGTCGCTGGTGATCCCTGGTGGGGCGCAGACCACTGAAGCACGCATCATGCAAATTATCGAGATGGGCGTCACGACGGTCTGTTCAACACCTACTTATGCACTGCACCTCTGGCAGAAAGCCAAAGAGAGGGGCATCGATCTTGCCAAAGAGAGCAACGTCAACAAAGTCATCCTCTCTGGTGAGCCGGCAGGCTCGATACCAGCGGTAAAACATCAACTGGAAGAGGCCTGGGGCGCGAAATGTGGCGACACGGCAGGGATGACCGAGATCGGCACCATCATGATCTTCGAGTGTTCGCACCAGCCCGGCGGCACACATATTATCGAGGATCACTTCATCGAAGAGGTTCTGAACCCGGTAAACGACGGGCCAGCAGGTTATGAGGAACTGGGCGAGCGCGTTGTGACCTCATTTGGTAGAGGTTTTATTCCCCTCATCCGCTATCGCACCAAAGATATGGTGATGAAAGTGCCCGCCAGCGCCTGCTCGTGTGGTCGCACCTGGGACCTTTACAGTGGTGGTATCCGTGGACGGTGGGACGACATGAAACTCATCAGGGGTACAAACGTCTACCCACGAGCGGTAGAAGCGATTATCCGCGAGTATGCTGCCATCGACGAATTTCAAATTTACATCTGGCGCAAGGAAGAGGTCCAGGACGAGATTACAATTAAACTTGAAATCAAACCCGGGCACGAGGCTGAGTGGGTTGTGCTCCAGCAAAAGCTAGCCAAAGACCTGGCGAATGCACACGAGGGACTGCGCTTTAACATCGAGCGAGTGGAATACGGGGTGTTGCCTCACTTTGAACTGAAGGCGAAACGCCTGGTTGACGTTCGTCCGGTAGTACAATACTAAGGATAATGGGGATGATAGCGATATTGCAGGTGCCGACCATGAAGAGGAGTTATGAGGATGGCTAATACCGACACAGATCTGCTGGGCAGCCGACTGACCGAACAAGAACGAGAACTGTTGAACGTGTATGAAGCACTGAAAAAGTTGGCGTCACAGGATGATTTACCACCTTGCGCCGCACGCAATGTACGTCGGGCGTTGATGTCGATGTGGCAGGCAACCAATGACCTGGATTTACAGTTTGAGCAGCTGTATGAATTTGGGGTTTAGGGAAGGTGTCAGGGCTACAGCTTGATGATGCCAAAATGAATTTTTAAAAGCAAGATTCGTTCTACCGACTGGTCGACACGATTCATGGTCAATGTACCTTGCTGAAGAGCCTGCTTTAAGGCAGTGACCACGTTGGCGACGAGATCGGGTGTATAAGGGCCTTCGATCATGTCATTTCCGGCTATGATGGATAGGACTGCTGCCTGGCTAAGCGACCAGCGGTCGCTGATACCGTGCATATAGAGGCCATCAGTGATCACGACACCATCGTAGCCTAATTGTTTACGCAAGATACCGTTGATGGCTTTCGGTGAAAGTTCAGCGGGCAGCGTTGGATCAATGGCAGGCATCAGTACGTCGGTTGACATGATCATGGCAGGCTGGTCGCTCTGTATCATCAGTTTATAGGGAGCAAGGTCGATAGCATTTAAGTTTGCCAGGCTGCGATTGACGGTAGGTAAACCTGTATGGGGATCAGAGGTGATGGCGCCTAGACCTGGGAAGTGTTTGAGGCAGCCAGCAACTCCATTATTCTGGAGACCGCTGAGAAAAGCGCCAGCGTACGAAGCGACTGTTTTGGGATCGCTGCCAAACATGCGGGTTGACATTACTGGTGGATCAACGGTATGAACATCAACAACGGGAGCAAGATCGGTGTTTATGCCCAGTTCAACCATCCATTTCGCGGACTGCGATCCCTGAGTGAACGCCACAGCAGGCTTGCCACTTGTGGCCATATCCGCAGCTGATGGCAAATAGCCATGAAACCTGGAGAGCCGGTTAACCAGGCCGCCTTCCTGATCTGTGGCAATCATTAAGGGAATTTTTGCGTCATGCATTGCTTGCTGAGAAAGCGCGTCAACCTGGCTCGCCACATTATAGGGCGGATCAAAGTTGCTGTTGCTTTCCTGGTACACGTACCCTCCGACGAACTGCTGCGAGATCATATATTGCAATCCGCCCTGGTAGTTATTACCAAGATATTCAACGATGATCAGCTGTCCGAGCTTCTGATCAAGAGTCATACCTGCGATGATGTGCTGGACTTTTTCTAGCTGAGCGCGTGTCAAGGCTTCTGTATGGATCCCATGGTTATCGGTCTTGGGCTGTTCAGATGGTAATGTTGGAGTTGTCCCTGCAATAGTCTGATTAGGGGTAGAGGAAGTATCTGATAATAATCCGCCGCAGCCAGAAAGAAATAATACCATAGAGCATAGAATAACGATAAAGTAGTGAGCGGGTTTCCTCATTATTTGTTGCCGGTGTAGAGTCTGCATAGTATTGGCTCCATTTAAGAGTTTCGAGAATATATATTCCAATGTTGAGTTTGATAGCTTCTGTCACAAGAAGAACGTCAGAACGGCGCTTGAAGTAACTGTACCCTTGTTACATGTGAAATATTGACACTTTATTTACTTCTCCAAAGAAGACCACTTGCGGTTTCCCGAAATATGGTACTATTAGCGATAGAATAGAGAAATTTATTTTGTATAATACATATTGTAACCCCAACGGTGTTCACAGATTTTTCAGTAGATTATGGGCATAGACGATAGAAATGTTCAGATGACGCATGGATTGTGAAGGGCAAAAGGACGTATGGGTTTAGAGAACATTGATGGCGAGGTATACTTTCCACGACGTGCAGGGGCAAAAATTAGTCGAACTTCTCTAGTGATTACCCTCTGTGCAATCCTGGGCCTGCTGGGTTCATTGATGCTGACAATGACTGAGAACTACAACAGCGTACAGCAAAGCGCTACCGCCATTACCGCTAATACCCCTGAGTTGGCGACAACGAGTACCACTTCACCGACAAACAAGGCGACACCAGCAGCACCGAAGTCTTCACCAATGAATTTACAATCGCCAATACTGCCGTTTCCGACGTTGTTGTGGGAACAGATTGCAGCGCTCCAGTCGCATAATCGTTTCCTTTACACTGGTAATCGCTATCTCAGGGAGATAGCGCTGACGTTTGATGATGGTCCAAACCCCTACTACACGCCACAGGTGCTGGCTGTTCTCCAACGATATGGAGTGAAGGCTTCCTTTTTCTGCATTGGCCGGCAGGTAGCGAGCTACCCGGACCTGGTCAAACAGGAATATGCAGATGGAAATCTTGTGGGTAACCATAGCTGGTCACACCCCAACCTTGCCTTACTCTCAAGCGACGAAATAGACTCACAGATCAATCTCACTTCCAACGCTATCCAGCAGGTGATAGGAGTGCGACCAACGCTCTTTCGTCCGCCGTATGGCGTAGTCAATGCGAGGGTGCTGTCAAAAGCTAACCTGCTTGGCTTGACGACTATTATCTGGAGTGACGAAGCGCGTGATTGGACTACCCCTGGTACAAGCGTCATAGTCAGTCGCATTCTCAGCCTGGCAGGAGATGGCGCCATTATCCTCATGCATGATGGCGGCGGAGATCGCTCACAGACGGTTGCTGGACTGCCAACAATTATCACCACACTGCGACTGCGTGGGTATCAATTTGTGACGCTGCAACAAATGCTGAAAGATTTACCCAAACGCCCGGCTTCAACTCAGGCACCTATTTTTGTGCCTACGACTATTCCATCAGCTTCACCAGCTGCCAGCCCTGGCCCATAATGCTTCAGGAACAGAATTCCTCTATCGCTTCAAGGAGAATCGCAGCACAGAGCTCTACTTGATCGAGATCGGCCCACTCGACGACGGCATGCGCTCCCTCTCCACCTGGACCAAAAACGACGGTTGGAATGCCCACTGCGGCTAGTAGTGCAGAGTCCATCCACGCGCCCATACTAATTATTGCTGGCTCGCGCCCAAGCACCGCTCGCGCCTTATCACGCATAAGCTGGACGATACGCTTGCCCTCGTATATCTCGAAAGGTTCACGTACAAGCGTCGTTCTCGCAGTAGCTTTGAAAGCAGAGTCTGCCGCGACGATGCGATCAAAAATGTGCTGTATCTCTCTCTCAACGGACTCCCGCGTTTCGCCCGGAATGGTGCGACGCTCAATGCTTAATTTACAATGATCTGGATAGGTCGAGAGTTCCTGGCCTCCTTCAATCAACGAAGCGTGCAGCGAGCCACTTCTCAGCAGATGATGACCTGGGGAAGCGCGTAAAGAACGATCAAGTTCCTCCAAACCAATGAGCACTTTGCCCATCTTTACGATGGCATCGACGCCGAGGCCGGGTAGTGAGCCATGAGCGGCGGTACCCAGTGTCTCAACTTCTAGCCAAGCAAAGCCCTTGTGCGCCACACAGATATCCAGCTCGGTCGGCTCGGTGACAATCGCGGCGTCCGCACAATATTGTTTTACGATCGAGCTTGTGCCAATGCTGGCAAACTCTTCGTCCGAGACAGCGGTGAGGATCACGTCTCCTCGCAAGTTCAGTCTCTTTGCTCTTGCCGCTGCGACCATGATGGAGGCCAGCCCACCCTTCATATCGTAGGCGCCTCGTCCATAAAGGCGGTTGCCTTCGATGACGGGTTCATGGGGTCGCTCCATGTATGCTACTCCAACGGTATCTGTATGGGCATTGAGCATGAGCGAACGACCGCCACCAGAGCCACGTACGATACCAATGACGTTGGGCCGTCCAAGCCCTGGCTCGTCCAGTTTGACTTCCAGGCCCGCGCTTTCAAGCCAGCGAGCAACAAAGCGCGCTATTTCACCCTCACCAGGTCCATCAGCTACGAGATCGGGATTGATGGAATTGATGGCGACGAGTTGTCGCAGAAGGTCGGTGGTCTCACATATATCACTCATACTATACACTTTCTTTTTGGTTGCCCGGTGAAGGGAGATCAACCTTTGCGAGAATACTGCTATTGCGAGAAGATTGTTAGCAAGGTAAACGTTACACCGCCTTGCTAATTGCTCAGCGTTTATTCATAATAATAATTAATTCTGGTGATATTTACCATAGTTCTACGTCGAAAGGTTAGTTAAGCAAGATGGAAGAGAAAGTCTACCGCACAGATTTGACACCGTTAAGTTTTTTACAGCGTAGTGCTCTCGTATTTCCTGAGAAGATAGCCATTGTACACGGTGATAGGCGCTACACCTATAGCGAGTTTGAGGAGCGCGTGAACAGGCTCGCCTCGAACCTGCGCAACGTTGGGCTACAAAAGCATGACCGGGTGGCTTTCTTGTGCCCAAATACGCCCGCCATGCTTGAGGCACACTATGCAGTACCTGCCGCAGGAGGTATCCTTGTCGCGATCAATACCAGGCTGAACTCACAGGAGATCGACTTCATCTTAAGGCACTCGGGAGCAAAGTTTCTCTTTGTGGACGTTGAGCTCCAGCCTCTTGTCGAGCCAATCAACCTTGAAGGTATCCAGATGGTACGCATCGACGACACTGGAGCAGCGGATGACCCCTATGAAGAGTTCCTGGCGGGTGGATCACCGGAGCAGGTAGAAAGCTGGCTTGAGGACGAAGAAGAGAC
>Ga0209234_1000270_pt1 | contig 16479 bp, 13 predicted proteins | sample GraSoi013_1_20cm_2_FD_185816 | JGI IMG/M metagenome (GOLD analysis project Ga0209234, IMG submission 185816) | Grasslands soil microbial communities from the Angelo Coastal Reserve, California, USA - Sample 08_20_2013_1_20cm (SPAdes) (version 2) | ecosystem: Environmental > Terrestrial > Soil >... | reverse complement strand
AAATGTTCGCGCCAGAAGCCGTAGCTCAGGACCGCAACAGGCGGACAGCCGCGATAGTCGTCTGACGGGACAAGAAGGCGGCCTGCCGCGGGAGTGACTCCCAGCATGCGGAAAAAGCTGCCGCTGGCAAAGATTCCGTTCGCGTTGTGAACGGCGCCTCCTTGAGAAAGATCAAACCGCTTTTCGCTCCAGGCGAGCGTGTCGGAGAAGACATCCTGGCGGTCGCGCACGTTTTCCCACAGAGCATAAGTAAAACCATCGTCGGTTCGGTGCCGCGCAGGATTGAATTTGAGCAACTGCACCAGTTGCTCGGGCTGCTGAACGGGAAGAAGCCGCAGCATGACGGAATCAATCAAGCTGAAAATGGCTGTGTTGGCGCCGATTCCCAATGCGAGCGTCAGCACTGCCACGAAGGTGAAGCCGGGCGACTTACCTAACAAGCGTAGGCCGAAGCGCACGTCCTGCAGCAAAGCCTCGATCAATGGCAGCCCGCGCTCAGCTCGGTACTCCGCCTTGATGGACTCCATGCTGCCAAACTTCAGGATGGCTTGGCGTCGTGCTTCTACGGGTGACAAGCCGGCTCGAAGATTTTCGGCGGTTCGGAGAGCGATATGTTCCTCAATCTCTTCTCTCAATCGTTCGTCATGCACCCGCCTCGACGCAAAGTTGAATACGCGAGTGAAGAACCGCCTTAGCGACTTCATGAGAAGTCCTCCGCTCTGGCTGCAAAGAACCGGTCGATGATCGCAGCCGTCTGTTGCCAATCCTGGGTTTCCACCTGCAACTGTTTTCGCCCTTCCCGTGTAAGTCGATAGAAACGGGCCCTGCGATTATTCTCCGAGGCTCCCCACTCAGACGCGATCACGCCCTCCTGCTCGAGCTTCAACAGCACGGGATACAGAGTCCCTTGATTCACGGCCAGCAGATCTCCGCTGATCTGCTCTATGCGGCGTGCGATTCCATAGCCGTGCAGCGGTCCCAGGACATCGAGAGTCTTAAGGACCATTAAGGCCAACGTACCTTGCAAGACATCCGCTTTTTGTTTCATGGCAACGTCATTTTGGTTTCCAACAGGAAGTATGGTTCATTTCCTTTGGGAAAGCAACAGGAGAGTTTGAGCGTGCTGCCGCGTATTTCGCTGCGATGATGACTCAGGCAACAGAGCAGGATTGTCATACAGATTCCGATTGAATGGCGGGCTAACCCTCCCTTATCGATTAGGGAAGGTTTGCCGCCCGTAACCTCATCTTCATGCTTCCCAGAACTCCGTTTGCGCAGGTATCGTAGCTCGGACCGCGCTCTTTTTAGGAAGGAGGATGGGATGCTTTTTCTAAGACGCCAACTGCTGCGAACTCTGTCATTTGCTTTCGGGTCGAGCTTCATCTGGGGCCGGAACCAACTGGCCATAGCGGCGCAGACAGCCACACAGCCAAAGGTCTCGCCTCCCCCTGCGGGGGCCGCTGTTCGTGATGGGATGGCTGGAGGGACGGAAATGGAAAAAGTGACGGGAATCGGAGGATTCTTCTTTCGAGCCAAAGATCCGAAAACGTTGGGGGTTTGGTACCAGCAACATCTGGGGATTTTGACGGTACCAACGACCTCCGAGGAACACGGGTGGCAGCAAGAGGCAGGACCAACCGCTTTCGCTCCTTTTAAGGAGACGAGCGACTATTTCGGGGATGCCCAGAAGGTTTGGATGGTGAACTTTCGAGTCCGGGATCTCGACAAAATGGCGGCCCAGCTACAAGCTGCGGGAATCGCGGTCAAGATTGACACGCAGACTTATCCCTACGGCCGGTTCGCTCGCCTGCATGACCCCGAGGGGAATCCGATCGAATTGTGGCAGCCTAAGGCTCCAGACACCAAAGGCTAGGTCGCAAAGCAGTTCAGGACTGTTTCTGAATTCTTCCTGAGTTACGGGCTAACATGAAGTAATCCCAAGGTAAGGTTTGCCGACATAACCGGCCACTATCCGCGTGCATTACTTCAACGCGTAGCGCGTTACGCGTCCTAGTGACCAGGGAAAGTCTTCGCTAGCGTCACACGACCGCGACCTTGACGTTGTGGATCGGGGGCAGCGAATCGAACAGGCAGTCCCATTGCTCACCACCATCCCTCCCGATCCACAGCTGACCGGTCGTCGTGCCGAAGTAAAGTGCAGGTGACTTGAGCCGATCGATGTCCATCGCGTCGCGCAGGACGGTGAAGTAGCTTTGCTTCCTCGGCAACCCACGTGCGAGCCGGCTCCATGACTCGCCGCCATTTTCGCTGCGCCACACCGCTGGCGCGCCGCCGGGACAGGTGCGTGTCGGTCCCTCAAGTGGCATGACGTACACCGTATTGGCGTCATGCGGGTGGACCACGATAGGAAATCCGAAGTCCGACGGCAATCCCTTAGCGATCGACCGCCACGAGTGGCCATAGTCGTCGCTGCGTAGTACGCCAATGTCCGGCCGGGGCCCGCCAGGCCCCGTCCAATCAGCCCATCCGCCGTGGTTCTGCATGTAGAGCCGGCCAGGCGCGTTCTTGTGCCGCGCGATCTTGTGAACGCACTGACCGAACTCGGGATAAGGGTCGGGCGCGAAGCCGGCGCCGACGCCTTGATTGGACGCCCTGAATGTTTCGCCACCGTCCTCACTCAAATAGTGGCCGCCCGTTGAGATGCCCAAGTGCACGCGATTCCCGTCGCGAATGATCGTGTGCATGCAGAGCCCGCCATTGCCGGGTTGCCACTTGCGCGCGTGATCGTGGTTGCTAATCCCCGGCACCATGTCCCACGAATCGCCACCGTCGCGGCTCCTGAACAAGGATGCCGGCTCCACGCCGCACCATAGGTCCTTCTTGTCACCACCGGCCTCAAGTGACCAGATGTTGGCGAGCGCGCGGCCGTCGTCTTTGGGGAACGCTGGCGCCGATTTCGTCTCACTGAAGCTTTTCCCCATGTCCGTCGAACGCAGCACTTTCATGCCGAAGAACGGATTGCAGCTCGAAGCATAGAGGCGCGGTGTTCCGCGCGTGTCGATCAGCGTCGCGTATACGGGGATGCCCGGGCCGAACGGCCCGCGCAGAGCGAAGCTGCGCCTCGGCTTCGCGGCATCCGCGACAAACACACCCTTCTTGGTGCCAATGGTGAGAATGATTCGATCCGCCATCTTTAGCCGCCTGAAACCGCCGGCAGGATTGTGACCACGTCCCCCGGCGCCAAAGTCGTGTCGACCCCGTTGAGATCGCGCACATTGTCCGAGTTCACAAACACATTCAGGTGCCGGCGTAACGCACCCGTTTCGTCACAGACATTGCGATACAAATCCGACTGGCTCCGCTCGAGGTCCTCAAGTGCGGCGCGCACCGTGTGTGCAGACATCGAGAGTTCCGTTGCGCCCGCGCAGTAGGTGCGAAGCGGACCCGGGACATAGATCGTGATGGTCGGCGCCGAGCCCATAGTCTGAAACCTATCACTGACGGTTGGGACGATGCAACCAACGCGATTGCAGACTGGGATCTGGCTCTGCTGCCGGTGTCCCGTAGAAGTCGCCATCCGCTGGCGGTTAGATGCTGAGTTACGTGCAAACCGGAAGGAACCGAATTACTTCTTGTTAGCCGACCATCCGCCCTGTGACGAGCCGATTCTGGAGTTGTGAGTGCTACCGGGATGTTTTGCCAACGATCTGAACGCGGCATTCATCTGCTTCGCCATTTGGGCCTCATCCACACGCCAGTGTCTGGTTTGAGTCTACTTTGCGGTGGTCTCTTGCGAGACGATCGTGATGAGGAACGCATTACGATCAGTGTGGGCGAACTGATGCCCCGCCAAATCCGCGCGGTGCTCGATCGACTTGTACATCTGGAAGCCTTCGTTCTCGACAGCATCAAAATACTTGACGTTCTTGAGCACGACGCCTTTCCCGTCGACCCCGGGCTCGCGCCGGAGTTTTAAGTAGGCCTGCTTGCCGTCGGCCAGCTTGGCCTCGACGATGTCGCCTGACTGATGGATTTCGATGGGTGCTTCCTGCACTTTCAGTTCACCCCACTCGAGACCATACGTTTTGAGAATGATGGGGGCTAGGGCATCGCGTTGCGCTTGGGTGGTCTTGGGATCGAAAGAAACAGTCACCCAGGTCGCCTTGTTCTCTGTGCCCCACTTGTCGCCAAGGTCGCCCGTCAACCAGTATTTGGTATTCGCGAGGTCCACGTTCCCGGAATGCCCCTCACGGACTGTCACGGCCATGTTGAATTCGCAAAAGGGGTGTTCGGCATGCTTATGCCCGTGACTGTCGCTGAAATAACACTGGCAAAACAGATGGCAACTGCAGGCTTCCACGTAGTCGGCTTTCATCCGCCACGAAGATTCCCCTGGTGCCGCGGCCAGTGACGCCGCCAGCGCCAGAACCAACCCAATCAATGGTAATGCTTTCATGTCTTCTCCTTTTCTATTGGAAAGGTGTTTAAGTCCCTTCATTTCCTGGAAAGATTTTTCTGACCTGCGTTCCCCCTATTTTCTCTACAGGGTCCGCAAGAAGGCTGCCAGGTCGTTTTTGTCCCTGTCGGAAAGATGCAAGTTGAAACGTGTGCAGTAGAAATTCACGGCCTCCATGAGCGTGCTTGCCGAGCCATTATGGAAATAGGGTGCGCGCCCAGCCAGGCCACGAAGAATCGGGCCTTTGATCTTGCCAACATGATCGAACCTGCCATCGATCAAGGCTTGGCCGAGATCGGTTGTAGTTTTGCAATCGTTTGTCGGCAGACCCGTGCCCGCATCTTTTCGGCACACGGTGATCTCTGGCAGATAGCTCACGTCCAAGCCGCCTAGGTTGACGGAGCGATTGCCAGGGCTGGGGTCGGCGGTTCCGATGTTCAACGGCGTCGGGAAGGAGTGGTTGCCAACACTCGGGGTGTCGTGACAAGTGCCGCAGGTTCCCTGAAGCGTGGGAATGCCGCCTTTAACCAGACCTCCGGCTGCTACATCGTCGTTAATGCCTGCGACGCCGCTGATGGGAATTTGCAGCGTATTAAAGAGCTGCTCACCGTGAGCAATGGAGCTCCGCGCCGCGCTCTGATCGTCCTCAGTGTTCAGCGCCCATGTGTCGTAGAGGTTGAAAGTGTTGGATGTGAACCGCCCGTCGCCCGGAGTCACCAAGCCGCCCGGTTGCTCGAAGCCGGGAAGCAAAAAATGGACGCTGGAATTGATGGTGATAAAGAAGGGTTGGGTCGAAATAGCAGTAGGTCCGCCCTTCGCGCCGTCGTCATATAAATTGCCCGCAGAGCGATCATGGATCTGCGCGGTGAAGAGCTTCGTTTCGAAATCCACAATTTGCTGCTGTTCTTCAGGAGTCGGCCGCGTCCCGTCCCCTTGCGCGTGCCCGACGGTCGCGTCCAGGGACTGGTGCGCCAGATCGCTGAGAAGCGAAGTTGGGTAATTGTTGTAAACGATTTTGTTTGTGCCGGTGGCTGGCGAAGATTCCCGGCCATCAAACATGACCGCGCTCAAGAAAGGAAGGTTTGTTGTCGGCAGCGGCCTCCGGTACATCGAAATGACGTCGGTGGCGTTGCATCCGTAGCGGTTGTAGACGCTGATCACCTGGTAGTCGGCGTTTGCCGGAACAGCGATTCCAACGCGAATTAATCCCCTGCTCAGCAATAGGCTGTAGGCTTCGCGACGTTCTTGCAGGTTGGAGACGTCCGCCGAAGGGCAGTTAGCGCCGTCCACCGGTCGGAAAATAGGATCCGTCCCATTCGAGGCCGCGAAGCGCGCTTGGACATGCGGCGGTGTGACCGACCAGGCATCGCTGGGTTGATGACAGGTGACACAGCGGCGTCCGTTGCTGCCTAAGTTCTGAAAGAAAGGATTGGTCGTCGTGTCGGCCGGTCCTCCCAGATTCAGAGTGGCAAAAGCTCCGTCCGGGTCCGCGAATATCTGAAACGGCGGCACAATCCGGTTGGCATTGTCCGCAGTGGCAATCAAGCCTCCGGCTCCAAGAAGAAATACAGATACCAAGAGTGCCGGGCTTTTCTTTCCAACAGTCCTGCTACTAAATTTATTGGCGATTGACCACATAACTCCCTTCTTGAACCGCGGCAAATCCGTCCGCTAAGCACATCCGACAGCGCTGTCGTTCTTGCTTAGGCTACTGGCCGGCGAAGGCCTGGCAGGAAACGTTGGGGTGCCAGTTCACGAACGCGCCGTTCGGATTCTCCTTCCATGCCCACACATGAAGCGTGTAGAACGCCGGGAGGCCGAAGCGATTGGGGCTCTCGAAATAATGAAAGAGCTGTCCCATGAGCTGTGGCGCCCCTTGTCCCGGATGAGCCTTGTCCCAGTCGCTCGCAATCACTAGAAAGTCGGCGCCAATCAATTGCAGGTGGCCGTCTGGCATCGGCTCGTAGATCACGATCTGAGGGCGCGTCGCATCTATTACGCCAGCAGCCACGAGGGACAAGTTCACGTAGTGGAGTCCCATCGCCCCCGAGTCGGGTCCGCTCACACAGCCGAATAGAAGCGAGTACCCCTCCCGCTCTGCTACCGACACATCTTTGAAGCGTTCCGTGTTATCCCGAACCGTTTTCAGAAGTGCGTTCTGTGCGGATGTCAATTGTTGAGGTTGCGCTGTCGTCTCGTGCGAGTGACCGTTTTGAGCCAGTGCGCCCCCGGGACAAACGCCCGCCAGAACGAAAGCCATCATCGAATGTTGAAATTGTTTCGCGAATCGTCCGATTTTCATGGTAGAAGCTCCTTTTGGTAACAAATGTGACCAGCCCGTCCACGGCGTCTCATTCCTAATGCGGCCCCGGATGCGCTAAAATCGCTGGCATTCTTAGGAACTGAAATGAGGCACCCAAACTGCCTGCGTTTCGCGGATGCTGCCACCAGAGGTTTTGAATGTCTTTGAGGAGTTCTGAAAGATTTCTTGCGAAGTTCTTCAGTTGGGTGTGCTGTTGAAAGCAAAGCGCTTATACGAATTCGGCTCTTACAGCCTGGACGCGGTGGAGCGCGTTTTGCTGCGGAATGGCCAGCCCATCATACTCCCGCCAAAGGACCTGGAAACCCTCCTTGTTATGGTCGAGAGGGCAGGCCACATCGTCGAAAAAGAAGAACTACTCGAAAAAGTCTGGCCGGGCGTTTTCGTCGAGGAAGGCAATCTGGCACGGCACATCTTTAACCTGCGGCAAGTGCTCGGGGATACTCCCGACGGGCGCAAATACATCGAGACCATCCCCAAGCGAGGCTACCGCTTCGTCGCGGCGGTGCACGAAGACCAAGAAGCAGCCGCGGCTCATCCAGCGGTCCCACAGACTTCTGAGCCGGCTCCTCCTGCGGTGCCGGCGCCCCTCGTCCAAAAGAGAAACTTCTGGTTGTGGCCTATCACGTTATCGGTGCTGGCCGCGGCGGGGATTTTGATAGGGCGTCATTTCTGGCCACCACGCAACGCCCCACCGCAAAAAGCCATGCTTGCGGTCCTTCCCTTTGTAAATTTGAGTGGGGACGCGCAGGAGGATTACTTTGCCGATGGCCTCACGGAGGAGATGATCGCGCAGCTCGGGCAGCTTCAGCCCGCCCAACTCGGAGTCATCGCACGAACCTCAACCGTACGATACAAAGGCACCAAGGAGACCGCCGCGCAAATTGCCCGAGAACTGGGTGTGGGCTATTTGCTGGAGGGCAGCGTTCGGCGCGGCGGAGACCGCGTGCGCGTTACGGCACAGCTGATTCAGGCAGCAGAACAGACCCATCTATGGGCCGAAACCTATGAGCGCCCGCTCACGGATGTCTTGAGCATCCAACGAGAAATCGCAGAGAAGATTACGCACTCTCTTTCCATCCAACTGTTGTCTGCTGCCACCAGCGTCTCGGCCAACCCCCATCTCAATCTGGAGAGCTACGACAGGTACCTCCTGGGCCTGCACGCGCTCGGGGAAGGTACGCGAGAGAGTGAGACAAGAGCGATTCAGTACTTTCAGGAGGCCATAGCCAAGGACCCAAAGGACGCCCGCCTCTACGCGGCCCTTGCTGGGGCCTACGACGCGGTAACACCGTATTACAGTCCTCCGGCCGAGGTGATGCCGAAAGCAAAGCAAGCCGCACTGCGAGCTGTTGAGCTTGATCCCAACCTGGCGAGCGCGCACGTCCGGCTTGGCTATGTGCGCCTGTTTTTCGATTGGGATTGGTCTGCGGCCGAACTGGAATATCGCCGGGCGCTGGAAATCAATCCAAGCTTGCCAGAAGCTCAATTGGGTTATGCCAATTACCTTGGGACGCTGGGGCGCTTCGATGAAGCCCTGTCCCGCGTTCAGCAGGCCTACCTGCTCGACCCTCTTGCACTCGAAAGCCGCGAAGAAGCCCTTTGGATCTATTATTTCTCTGGCCGCATGCCGGAGACCGTCGAGCAGGCCCGGAAAACGATTGAGTTGGAACCCGCGGCGAGTCTTCCTTATGCGATCCTCGCAATGGCATACGCGCAGATGGGGCAACGTGCCGAAACCCTCGGTGCTGCCGAGAACGCAGTTCGGCTTGCGGATAGGCCGTCGGTAATGGCCACAACGGCGGCAGCCCTCGCGCGGATCGGCCAGAAACACGAGGCGAAACAGCTTCTAAGCAAAGCTCTGGAACAAGCCAAGGAACGTTATGTCTGCCGATTCCTCGTCGCTGATGCCTATGTGGAGTTGGGCGATACTGAGAAAGCCCTTGAATCACTGGAGCAGGGGTTCCTTGAGCGGTCGACTTGAATGCCATTCATCGGGGTGGATCCCCGATTTAACGCGATGCGAGGCGATCCAAGGTTTCAGGATCTTGTCCGGCGTATCGGAGTGCCTCGAGCATGAAGATCAAAGCAGTTTGAATTTTAAATTGTCTAGTTTCTCCCAGTGGGGGAGAACAATCACGGTGTTTGTTGTTTCCCGATGGATAATGATTCGCGAAGCGGCGCGAAGACCGCACCGAACTGAGTATGTCGGCTGACGGGAGATCCGGTAAGAGTTGCCGATTATCCGCCCGCAATCCGTAACGCTACGGCGCTTTAGCGGAACTATTCTTCTACCGTCTGCCCGCGGGCCGGGAATCTGACCGGGGCTGTGTTCGTCCTGGCCGACTGCAGACAAAAAGAAGGTTCTGAAGCCGACATGCCTCGGCTCACGGTGAAAGGTCGCACATGCCGGGGCGGCCTTCTGATTGATCCGCCTGGGCGCTCTCAGCGCGATGCCTGCTCCCGCCGTTGTTGCGCCTCGCGCAGCCACTGCGCCATCTTCTCGTCCTTCACAGCGTAAGATGCCCAACCCTGGGCGGTAGAGCGCCAGCGATAATCGGCGATCGTCATGTCGATGCCGCGATCGATGAGGAATTGCATCGCTTCGTAGTTTTTGTGGAAATACACCAGCTCATGCAGGATGCTGGCGGGCTCATGGGAGCCCCAGTTCGTGTTGATATCGGCCCCGTGACCGAGAAGAAAGTCGGCGATCTCGAAGTGGTTGTTGAGGACCGCCCAGGCGAGCGCGGTATCGAGAACCTGCTGCACACTGGGCTCGCCCCATTCAGGTTCCCGCGTGTGTACGCTGTTGGCGGGAGAATGATTCGCCAGGTCGCCCAGTGCAGGCCTGCCCTCCGCGTCGAACCAGCTTTTCACGCGTGCCAAGTCTCCATTCCCGGCTGCGTATGGCAGATCGTCGGGCAGGCGCCAGATGCGCAGCAGCGTCGGAAGCAGACCGGTCTTCGCATACGTGAACGCGAATTCAATGGCCTGCGATGGCGGCGGCACGCGACGGCGCAGCACAGCGGGATCGAGATCAAGAAGAGCAGTAATGAAAGCTTCGCGATCACGCAGCACCGCCCGCTCGATCAATCCGACCTGGAATTTCACGCATGCGTCTGCCAGCATCCATGTTTCGCCCCGCAATCTGCCGACAAAGGATGTCAGGTCGCCGTCGTTCACCGCGCGCACGACCTGTCGCATGACAAAAGCCTGCCAGGGCCCGGCCGGTTCGGCGTTGGTGAAGGCGAGCGTCTCACTTTCCGCCATGATGTATTGGACAAATGCGGAACGTCCCGGCCCGCCATCGATCTGCCTTCCCAGCTCGGCATCGAGCGTGATTGACCGATCCAGCAGCAACGCCGCTGCGGTCGCGTGCTGGAGATGGCAGGCACACATGAACGCCTGGTTCACGGCGGCAAGATCGTCGCCATTCGCATCAAGGCAGGCGCGAACGCCATTGACGTCGCCAAGCGCGGCAAAGAACCGGAGCGATTGGGGAAGAAGGCCTCTGCGATGGAAGAGATCGAGCAGTCCCTTTGCGCGGGAAGCGATGAGGCCATCGCATACCGACGGCGCGACGACTGCGCCCGCATCGATCAGGAACTCTGCGCATGCCGCGCGCGTGAATGTCTGTTCCCGGGACGCGTCGAAGCTGTCGCCGTAGGACTTGGTCGCCATCCCGAGCAGCCCGCCGTCGTTTTCATCCGCCCTCCACGACAATAGGGCCGGGTACTCAGCCAACAGCTGCCGCAGACCTTCGATGTCATTGTCATGGATGCGGCGGCGGGCTTGGGACACGGCCCACTCGAGTCCCCTGCCTAGGCGTTGCTTTACCTCTCTAACCAGGTCCTGCCAGCCTGGAAACCCATATTCGCGCGCCAGGACCAACTGGGCATCACGCTGTGACAACGGCAGCTCTGCTTGCGGCAGCTGGGCCCGCGCCCGGGCGATGGCGCTTGCATGGCCGGCTACGATGCCGCGCGCCAGTTTCTTGGCTTGCTTGCGCAGGGATTCCAGGGAGGGACGAGCAGGAAGCTTAGATGTGGTCATTATCGACCTCCTTTCATGAGCGCCTGTGACCCGCTGATACAGGCTGAAAGAAGGTGCAATGCACGCTGTCTCAATCGAAGCAGGTGGGATTGTTCCCTTGCCGCAGGTCGGTGGTGCCCTGTCGCACGCTGTCGGTAGTATCCGAAACTTGCCACGCACTGTCAAAGCGGGGTTTGCCAGGCCAGCCGTTTCGGGAAGAGTGAGGCTGAAGGCGCAAGGAAAAGACGGCAGGGCCAAGTATTCGCTGGGCAGGCAGCGAGTTGCCGGATGAGTTGAATGAATATCGGCTCATACTTCGCGGATAGATCAAAAGTCGCCTAGTGTTTACTGACTGGGAGTGGTTGACGGGCAACCCTAACGCCTTGCTGGCCCACGGTGCGGTCAAATCCGCATGAGTTCGTTTAGCTCCGGCGTTGTCACGCAACGGTTGAGAAAATCGAACTGGCCGGCGTCTTTCAACTCGCGGGCAGCGTCAAGAAAGCCGGTCATTGCGGCGCGATAGAGTGGAGTCGCAAGGCTGATGCGTCTGACGCCAGCCGCGGCAAGTCCAGCAATCTCGGCTTCGTTCCGGCACTCATCAACCTCGCGCGCGAGAACTGGGTTTCTGCATATGTGGGTGACGGGCTCAACCGCTGGCCCGCGGTGCACCGGCTCGATGCTGGTCCACTCTACAGGCTGGCACTGGAGAAGGGTTCGGCGGGAGCCAGCTATCACGGCGTCGCCGACGAGGGTGTGCCCTTCCGAGAAATCGCTGAGGTAATCGGCCGCCGCCTGAATGTGCCGGTTGTCAGCAAGTCGCCCGAGAAGGCCGCCAACCGCTTTGGCTGGGTCGCGCACTTCGTTGGTATCGACTGCTCAGCTTCCAGTGTGCAAACCCAGCGACAACTGGGCTGGGCTCCGAAGCAGCCCGGGCTAATTGCTGACCTTGACCAAACGCACTATTTCGAAACTGCACTTGCTCGCGCTTAGCAGCTTTGTCCAAAACCATGCACCAAACAGAAACGCACTCGCATCGAATCGCGCTAGGAGGAAGTGTTATGAAAGCTGCAGTCGTTCCCGCCGTGAGCAGTGCGTGGCAGATCAAAGATGTCCCCCAGCCTCAGCCTAGCCCTGGTCAAGTCCTGGTGAAAATGCACGCCAGCGGCATCTGCTATACCGATGTGCACCAAACGCTCGGACACCTACCAGGACCATTTCCCCGGGTCCTCGGCCACGAGCCGGTCGGCGAGATCGTCGCCGTGGCTCCCAACGTCACCACGCGAAAGGTAGGCGACCGCGTGGGCTCCGCGTGGGTTCAATCCACGTGCGGACGCTGCGAATGGTGCCAGCGCGGCCGCAGGATGTTCTGTCCTTACATGAAGGGTACGGGAGGCGAGGCGCAAGGCGGTCACGCCGAGTACATGCCGATGAACGCCGACGCCACCTATCTGATTCCGGAGAAGGTTCCTTACGAACAAGCAGCCCCGATCTTCTGCGCCGGTTACACGGTTTATAGTGGGCTGCGCTGGGCCGATCCGAAGCCGCATGAGCGCGTAGCGGTGCTCGGGATCGGCGGGCTTGGGCATTTGGCCGTGCAATACGCAAAGGCCACGGGCTTTGAGACGATAGCCATTTCGCATTCTCCCGATAAAGACAAGACGATCCGCGAGCTTGGCGCGGACAAGATTGTCCGCGACGGCAAGAGCCTTGCTGCGGCAGGTGGCGCCGACGTGATCCTCAGTACTTCGAATTCGACTAAGGCGATGAACGACAGTATTCAAGGACTGCGCCCCGACGGCCGGCTCGTCACCATGGGCGCCGACGCGGAGCCGCTTTCGATTTCTCTGATCGATCTTATCGCGAAGCGCATTCGAGTTATCGGCAGCCAGCAAAACGGACCTGAGTACCTCTACGAAGCTCTTGATTTCGTGGCGCAAGGAAAAGTCAAATCGATAGTCGAGACGTATCCGTTGGCGGAGGCTACGAAGGCATATCAGCGCGTTGCGGAAGGCAAGGCTCGGTTCCGTGCCGTCCTTACCATGTAATCGCCGAACCGAGGCAGTCACCACCGGTTTCGGGCGGATCAACCGAGTAACCCTTCCATAATCCGCTGTTTAGCATAAGGAGCATAAATCGAGATTTCCTAGACACAATTCACAGCGATGGACGTTCGGGGTACGGGGAGTCGGATCAAGAAGAATGCTGAACTATGAGTAGACTGTCTGAGAAAGTGGCAATCGTGACGGGCGCCTCCAAAGGCATCGGCGCTGGGATTGCAACCGCCTTGGGAGCCGCAGGGGCGCGTGTGGCCGTGAACTATTCCGCGGACCGGGAAGGCGCCGAACGCGTCGCTCAGGCGATCACCGACAACGGCGGCGAGGCGATCGCGGTCGGGGCCGACGTGTCCAAGGCCGCAGATGTCGCGCGGTTATTCAAAGAAGTGGATTCCGAGTTCGGAAGGCTGGACGTTTTGGTCAACAATGCCGGGGTATTCCGTTTCGGCGCCTTCGCGGAGATCACCGAAGAGAGCTTTCACCTCCACTACAACATCAACGTTTTCGGAGCGATTCTCACCGTGCAGGAGGCGATCAAGCGGTTCGGGACCGACGGCGGAAGCATCATCAACCTCAGCTCTATTGTGGGCTCGCATCCCGTGGCGGGAGCCCTGCTGTACGCTTCCACGAAAGGCGCCATCGAAACGCTGACAAAGGGATTGGCACTCGAACTTGCACCGCGCAAGATCCGCGTCAACGCCATCGCTCCCGGTCATACAGAAACCGAAGGCAACGTAGCGGCGGGGACCTTCGAGGGTGGTGCCGGCACCGTTCTGGCTGAGAAGACGCCGCTCGGCCGGCTCGGTCGCGTGGCGGATATCGCGCCGTTGGCGGTCTTCCTAGCATCAGACGAATCAGGCTGGATCACCGGGGAGGTCATTCGTGCCGCAGGCGGTCTCGTTGTGGCCACCTGAGGGCGATGTCTGACTTCGCGAGAACACGCTCGAGTGAACGCAGTCAGGGCAAAACAGAAAGGAGAATTCTATGCAACTTCAAGCTGACTACTTGGCTGCCTATCGCAGCCTGAAGCTGACGCGAGACGCCAGCGGTGTGCTAGTTGTCGAATTTCACAGCAAGGGCGGACCTTTCACTTTCACGGCACCAGATCATACGGAGTTTGTCGACGCTTTTTACCGGATCGCGCAGGACCGGGCGAACAAGATTGTGATTCTGACGGGAGCAGGCGGGGAGTTCATTCCCGAAATCGATTTTTCATCCTTCGGCAACGTCGCCGACCCGGGCGTTTGGGGCCAGGTTCACGACGAAGGCGTTCAGCTTCTAGAAAACATAGCCAACATACGCGTGCCGGTCATCGCGGCTATCGAGGGACGCCCTCATGTGCACTCAGAATATGCGCTACTTGCCAGGCGTGATTGTGGCTGCCGAGGGTGCGACCTTCCATGATCTGCCGCATTTCCCTGGCGGCATGTGCCAGGTGACGGAATCTTCACCACCTGGAGTTATCGCGCCGGAGCAGGACGAGCGGAGGCATTCCTGCTGAATCCACAGCCGCTAACAGCGCGTACCGCATATGAATGGGGAGTGGTTGCCGAAGTTGTGCCGAACGGCAAGGCACTCAGTCGAGCACGGCAATTGGCCGAGCTCTACTTGAAGGCGGACAAGGCTATCGGAGCGTCGTCGCTTATTCTGGCACTGGCCTTGCGCATCGGACTTCATGCCTGCGGAGGAACGCTCACCAGGGAATAGCTGCGCGGCTTCGGCAAACCGCGTAGTATTGAAGCTGCAATCCAACTTCGAATTGCGAACGACTAGCGCTTTGTCGTTTTTCTCCTGGTTCACATCGGCTTCGCCGGGCTGGGTGTGGCCGCCAGTTTTCCTCGAATCACCGTCACGGAAGCCTTGGGCAGCACATAAATTGTGTCAACTCCTGCCGAAATCGTAGACCTTACGGCTGGCCCGTCCGGGTCGGCCGAGCCGCCTACGGGAATGAGCTTCAGGTCTGTATGCCACTTGTACTGCTCGCTACCAAATGTCACCACGTCTGCTGAGCCTGCAAAGTGACTCTCGCCGCCGCGGCCATCGCTGAAGGCGATATGCACTTGATGGGGACTCTCCTGGTCTTTGTTCACCAGCATCAAGGACCATTGGCCATCGGGGCGGAGCACCGCGTAAGATGTAACGAGAACATGTCCGGCGGCGTCGCAGATGTCACTCGCGCTCGGGAAAATGCGGTGCTCACCGCTCCCAGGCTGAACCCACTCGAGATTGATCATCTGACTCGCAAAAAACTGCGACGTGGGCTGCTGGATTTCGTATTCCTTGTTCATCGTGAATAGACTGAAGGTGCCAGGGGAAGTTCCATGACAACCAAGGGACTCTCCGAGGGGAATGTAATGGAAGTAGTAGACTGCGTTCCCACCTGCTTCGAGGAATGCACCCACGAAATCGGCCCACCAAAGCGCGGCAAAAATATCGACGAAAGATTCATCCGAACCAGCAGCGATGTTCGTTTCCGTGATGAACATGGGAACACCCTTGGGCAATCCGTCATCGCGCCAAACGTCGAGAGTGTGGCGAACGAGGTTGGCTTCGTCGTAAAGTTCGCTCCACTGGAGCAAACAGGGCTCGAAAGGATAATGCTCGAAGGAAACGAACGAGAGATCACCGATGCGGCCATGCGATTTCAGGTAATCGAAAAAGCGGCCCATCCAGGAAGTTCTCCCTTCCGCATCCGGCCAGACTTCAATGTCTTTGTTTACGCCCTCGAAGATCGGGCCTCCTAGTTTGAGCTTGGGATCAAGTTTATGGAGCGCGGCGGCCCATTGCAGGTAGAACGCGCCGTAATCTTCGGGGAGTGTGTGTTTTCCGTCAGGCTCTTCGCCCATTTCTATGTAGGAGATGGGATAGCCGCGTTTTTCGAGGTAAGCAATTTGGGCAAAGGCATTCTCAGGATTGTCATACATCATGGCGACAGGAACCATGGCGGGAAGTCCGCGCGTAATCCCACTGGTGTAGAAAAGGTCGAAACCCACCTGATCGCGACGATCGTTGATTACGGAGCCGTCATGCCATGGATCCACCGAAGAACAGACCGTGTTGCTCTGGGCGCGGTCGGCGGTGTGGCGGACAACGTCATGAAACGACCCGTCCGCTGTAAGCGTGCCGATGTAGAGCTCGCGAATGGCGTAACCCAGGCAGTTGCGCCGATCGCCGGACCCGTGCGTATCACAAGTGTTGGACGATTCCGTCATCCAGATGCGGATAAAGCGTGCGGGAATGGGAGCACGCGAAAGCTGGAGAGTGGTCGGACCGCCAGTGCCATTGGTTACAAAGCCGCCAGGAAAGGTGACCCAAGAGCCTCTGGTTGGTTCGCGCATGGCGTCGAGGCCCGCCCAATACTGAACGAGGTAGCGCCGCGCGTACGGGTCTGTCCAATAGATGCGAACAGCATTGATGTCCTGAAGGGTCGCCAGGTCGACAACGACCCATTGCGGATGCAAACTGTCGTCCTCACCAGTGAAGGTTCTGCTTAGGTACGGGTTGCTTTTCCAGTAGGTGTTTGTATCGCCGTCGGTAAGCCGCGAATAGCTTGTTCCATCGGGGCGAGAGAACCCTGCGTGCGGCAGAGGATAGCCAAAAGAATGGCGGATGAACTCAGTGGGAGTCGAGTCGCCCACGAAGTAGCCCTTGTCGCC